>Ga0187771_10003289_pt1 | contig 11280 bp, 9 predicted proteins | sample 0116_SJ02_MP15_1_FD_133139 | JGI IMG/M metagenome (GOLD analysis project Ga0187771, IMG submission 133139) | Tropical peat soil microbial communities from peatlands in Department of Meta, Colombia - 0116_SJ02_MP15_10_MG | ecosystem: Environmental > Terrestrial > Soil > Wetlands > Peat | place... | reverse complement strand
GATCGCCTACGAGGAAATGCTCGAGCTCGCTTCCCTCGGCGCCAAGGTGATGCAGGTGCGCTCGGTCGAGCTCGGCATGGTGCACAAGGTGCCCATCCTGGTGCGCTCCAGCTTCGTCAAGCCGGAGGACATCAGCCCGGGTGCCAATTTCGTTGGCACGCTCATTTGCGACGAGAGTGAAATCATGGAACAGCAAGTCGTCACCGGCATCGCCTTCTCCAAGGACGAGGCGCAGATCTCGATCCGCCGCGTGCAGGACAAGCCTGGCGTGGCCGCCGCCATCTTCGGCCCGCTCGCCGACGCCAGCATCAATGTCGACATGATCGTGCAGAACGTCTCGGCCGACGGCGCCACCACCGACCTCACCTTCACCGTGCCGTCGGCGGACTACGAGCGGGCGCGCGTCACCCTCGACAAGGCGAAAGCTGCGATCGGCTACGAGCGTCTGGACGGGGCGACCGACGTCGCCAAGGTGTCGGTGATCGGCATCGGCATGCGGAGCCACGCCGGCGTGGCGGCGAGCGCGTTCAAGGCGCTGGCACAGCAGAAGATCAATATTCTCGCCATCACCACCTCGGAAATAAAATTCTCGGTGCTGATCAACGTCTCGCAAACCGACCTGGCGGTGCGCACCCTGCACACGCTGTACGGGCTGGATAAGGCGTAGACCTTACCCGGCGGCGCTCGCGCGAAGACGGAACGGCTGAGCGGGCGTCGACGTTTGTGCACAGCAGCGAGGCCGCCGCCCCGGCTCTTGTTTTGCTTGACACCCTCGCCACGTAAGCGAGGCAAGGGAGAAGCGCTTTGGCTTGCCCCTTGCATGGGCCATTGGCTATAGGCTGGGCGATATGCGGCCGCCGATTCCGGGCTGGTGGCCGCACTTCGTACACGATCGGGCCGTAGACGAGGCCGCGAAACCGCGGCTGGATAGGGACTGCAGGAATGCGTGGCGCGCTCGGCGGTCCGCGCGTGCTGTTACGGCGGCTCCGCGAAGTGATGGCGGAGCCGGTCAGCGCGCAGGAACGCCTCGACAAGGTGGTGGTGCTGATCGCCGCCAACATGGTGGCGGAGGTGTGCTCTGTCTACGTGCTGCGCGTGGACGGAACCCTGGAGCTTTACGCCACCGAAGGCTTGAAGCACGAGGCCGTGCACCAGACCGTGATGAAGGCCGACGAAGGGCTGGTCGGCCTGGTGGCGAGCGAGGCCCAGCCGATCAACCTGTCCGACGCGCAGGCGCATCCGGCCTTCTCGTTCCGCCCGGAAACCGGCGAAGAAATCTACCACTCCTTCCTCGGCGTGCCGATCCTGCGCGCCGGCAACACGCTCGGCGTGCTGGTGGTGCAGAACCGCGCGCGCCGCACTTATACCGACGAGGAAGAGGAGGCGCTGCAGACCACGGCGATGGTGCTTGCCGAGATGATCGCCTCGGGCGAGCTGTCGTCGATCGCCCGGCCGGGCGCCGAGCCGGTCGCCCACCATGCGCTCAACATCTCGGGCACGGCGCTCGCCGACGGCATCGCGCTTGGCCATGTGGTGCTGCACGAGCCGCGTGTGGTCATCACCAACGTCATTGCCGACGACGTGCAGCGGGAGCTCAAACGGCTCGACGCCGCCATCGCCACCTTCCGCGCCGACCTCGACCGTATGCTCGAGCATGGCGACGTCGCCGACGGCGGCGAGCACCGCGAGGTGCTCGAGGCCTACCGTATGTTCGGCTACGACCAGGGCTGGCTGCACAAGATGCGCGAGGCGGTGATGACCGGCCTCACCGCCGAGGCCGGCGTCGAGCGCGTGCAGTCGGATACCCGCGCGCGCATGCTGCGCGCCTCCGATCCCTACCTGCGCGACCGCCTGCACGACCTCGACGACCTCGCCAACCGGCTGATGCGCGTGCTGATGGGCCAGGATCACGCGCCTTCGCGCGAGCAATTGCCGGAGAACGCCATCCTGGTCGCCCGCTCGATGGGCCCGGCGGCGTTGCTCGACTACGACCGCAAAAGGCTGCGCGGCCTGGTGCTGGAGGAAGGCGGCCCCACCTCGCATGTGTCGATCGTCGCCCGTGCGCTCGGCATCCCGACCGTCGGGGAGATCGCCAATGCCACCGGCCTGGTCGAGCCGGGCGACGCTATCATCGTCGACGGCACAACCGGCATCGTGCATATGCGGCCGCCCGCCGACGTCGAGGCCGCCTATGGCGAGCGGGTGAAGCTGCGCGCGCGCCGGCAGGCCCAGTACCGGGCGCTGCGCGACCGCCCCTGCATCACTAAGGACGGCCACAAGTTCGCGCTGATGATCAATGCGGGCCTTGCCATCGACCTGCCGCATCTCGACGAGACCGGCGCGGCCGGCGTCGGCCTGTTCCGCACCGAGCTGCAGTTCATGGTCGCCAATACGCTGCCGCGCACCAGCGACCAGCTCGGCCTGTACCGCGCCGTGCTCGACGCCGCGGGCAAGAGGCCGGTGACTTTCCGCACCCTCGATATTGGCGGCGACAAGGTGCTGCCCTATCTACGTAATATCGAGGAGGAGAATCCGGCGCTGGGCTGGCGCGCCATCAGGCTGGGGCTCGACCGGCCGGGACTGCTGCGCAGCCAGGTGCGCGCTTTGTTGCGTGCGGCCGGCGGACGCGAATTGCGGCTGATGTTTCCGATGATTGCCACGGTTGAGGAGTTCGACAAGGCGAAGTCGCTGGTCGAAATGGAGCTGACGCATCTGCGCCGGCACGGCCATACGCTGCCGGAACGGGTGCAGATCGGCACCATGCTGGAGGTGCCCTCGCTGCTGTTCCAGCTCGACGAGCTGCTGGCGCGGGTCGACTTTCTTTCGGTCGGCTCCAACGACCTGATGCAATTTCTCTATGCCGCCGACCGCGGCAATGTCCGGGTGTCGCAGCGCTTCGATCCGCTGTCGGCGCCGGTCCTGCGCGCGCTCAAGGACATCGCCGACAAAGCGCGGGCGCACGGCAAGCTGGTGGCGCTGTGCGGCGAGCTCGCCTCGCAGCCGATCGGCGCGCTGGCCTTGGCGATCCTCGGCTACCGCACGCTGTCGCTGTCGCCGTCTGCGGTCGGCCCGGTGAAGGCGCTGCTGCTCGATCTCGACTGCCGCAAGGGCGAAAACGCCATCCTGCCCTTCCTCGAGCAGCCGGTCGGCAGCGTATCGATCCGCCACAAGCTGGAAAGCTTCGCGGCGGCGGAAGGACTGCAACTTTGATCACACTGCCACAACAGAAGCTCGATGCGCTGGTCGCCCGCCATCACCTGGTGGAGAGCGAGCTCGCCAGCGGCCTGGGCGCCGACGCCTACGTCAAGCTATCGCGCGAATTCGCCGAGCTCGGCCCGGTGGTCGAGGCGATCAAGGCGTATCGCGCGGCGAGCGCCGAGATCGCCGATCTCGACGCGCTCGCCGCCGATCCGGCGACCGATGCGGAGATGCGCAAGCTCGCGGCCGCCGAGAAGCCGGCGCTGATCGCGCGCAAGGAGGCGCTCGAGCATCAGATCCAGCTCGCGCTGCTGCCCAAGGACGCGATGGACGACCACAACGCCATCCTGGAAATCCGCGCCGGCACCGGCGGCGACGAGGCCGCGCTGTTCGCCGGCGACCTGTTCCGCATGTACGAGCGCTACGCCGCCCAGCAGGGCTGGAAGACGGAAATCCTGTCGATGAGCGAAGGCACCAAGGGCGGCTTCAAGGAAATCGTCGCCGAGGTTCGCGGGCGCGGCGTGTTCGCCAAGCTGAAATTCGAATCCGGCGTGCACCGCGTGCAGCGCGTGCCCGACACCGAGGCGAACGGCCGCATCCACACCTCGGCCGCTACCGTCGCGGTGCTGCCCGAGGTGGAGGATGTCGACGTCGACATCAACGAGGCGGATCTGAAGATCGACACCATGCGCGCGCAAGGCGCCGGCGGCCAGCACGTCAACAAGACGGAATCGGCGATCCGCATCACCCACATCCCGAGCGGCATCGTCGTGTTCGTGCAGGAAGAGCGCTCGCAGCACAAGAACAAGGCCAAGGCGATGACCATGCTGCGCGCCAAGCTGTACGATCAGCAGCGCAGCAAGCTCGACGCCGCGCGCGCGGCCGAGCGGCGCGGACAGATCGGCAGCGGCGACCGTTCCGAACGCATCCGCACCTATAATTTCCCGCAAGGGCGCGTCACCGATCACCGCATCAATCTGACGCTGCACACGCTGCCGGAGGTGATGGAAGGCGAGGCCCTGCACGAGATTATCGACGCGCTGATCACCGAGCATCAGGCCGAGCTGCTCGCCGCCGAAGGCGCAAGCTGATGCTGGCGACGGCGCGTACCGTGGCGGCGGCGCGGCGGGCGCTGGCCGAACGATTCCGTCAGGCCGGCATCGATACCGCCGAGACCGACGCGCGGCTGTTGACGGCGCATGCACTCGGCGTCGACCGCGCCGAGTTGATCGCCAACGGCGAACGCGCGCTCAGCGAGCAGGAGATGCAGGCGATCGACGCGCTCGGCGCGCGCCGGCTGCGCCACGAGCCGGTCGCCCGCATTTTCGGGCGCAAGGAATTCTGGAGCCTGGACCTTGCGATCAGCCCCGCCGTGCTGGTGCCGCGGCCGGAAACGGAAACAGTGGTGGAAGCGGCGCTCGACGCACTGGCCGGCTTGCGCCGGGAAAAATTGCGCATACTTGATATAGGCACCGGCTCGGGCGCACTGCTGTTGGCGCTGCTCAGTGAATTGCCCAACGCGACTGGTACTGCGACCGATATCAGCGAAGCCGCGCTCGCGGTCGCCTGCGGCAATGCTGAGCGCAACGGTCTCGCCGAGCGCTACACGTTTCTCGTTTGCAATATCGCCGCCGGTCTATCGGGCCCGTTTGATCTCATCGTGTCGAACCCGCCCTATGTGGCACACGGGGAGATTGCATCGCTCGCACCGGAGGTGCGCGATTACGATCCGGCGATCGCGCTCGATGGCGGCGCGGATGGGCTTGATGGTTACCGCGCCATTGCGGTTGAGGCCCGCCGTCTGCTCGCTCGTAGCGGCAGGCTGATCGTGGAATTGGGCGCGGGGCAGGAAGCGGCAGTGCGGGCACTGTTTACCAATGCCGGGTTGATGATGACCGGCGTACGTGCGGATCTGGCCGGCATCGCACGCGCGTTGAGCGCAACTCTTGCGCCTTAACCGCGTTGTCTTTGGATACCGCGAAAAGCGCAGATCTCCGTTGCGGGCGCAAAAAATCGCTTGGAATGTGGCGCGGAAACGACTAGCTTCCCCTCCAACGGAATCGACCCGTGAGGGTTGCGCCGCCTGAAACCCCGGAGCAGAGGCTCTGTGCGGCGGCGGCGCAAGACCGATGACGAAACGCCGGCATCGAGACGATACGGCAGACGAAATCGCCAGCTACGGGTTCGCAACGCTTCACTGGTTGGGCGCATCGAATTTTTGAAACACTGCGGATGCGCGTAACGAGGGTTTGGCAACGCCGCGAGGAATCGCGGCTATGGGGTTGCTGCGGCGAAAGCGACAAAGATCGCAAATGTTCGACCATGCGCGCGGGGACCGGCGCCGGCTTAGGCCGGGGCGACGCGGCGCGTATGGATGTTGAGGCTGGTCGAGGCGTGCAAGTTCGGGGCAACGATTGGCGGCTTTGGCCGCGGTGAAGTTGAAAGGTTTGCGAATAGGCAGATGATGAGAAACGGTCAAAAGCGCATGCGGGGGCGCAATAACCAACACCGCAAGGGCCAGAATCCGCTCACCCGCGTCTATGAGTCGAACGGGCCCGACGTGAAGATCCGCGGCTCCGCCTCGCACATCGCGGAGAAATACATCCAGCTCGCGCGCGACGCGCAGAGCTCGGGCGATCCGGTGGCGGCGGAGAACTATTATCAGCACGCCGAGCATTATTTCCGCCTGATCGCCGCCGCGCAGGAGCAACTGCGCCAGCAGAATCCCTACTACAGTCAGCAGCCGCAGCAGGGCCAAGGCGTGCCGCAAGGCGCCGCCGACGACGGCTATGACGACGAGGGCGACGAGGGTCAGCCCTATCTCGGTCAAAACGAGCCGAGCTATGTGCCGCAGCCGCAGCAGGCGCCGCAGCCTTATCTGCCGCGCGACGCGCAGCCGTTCCCGCCGCGCGATCAGCAGCAGCCGCGTCCGCAGCCGCAGCCTTTTGCGCAGCCGGCGATGCAAGGTGGCAATGTCGGCGACACGAGCGCGCTGCCGGCCTTCATCACCGGCGGCCAGCCGCAGCCGAGCGCGGGACCGGGCTTCGGCAACGGTCATGAACAGGGCGAGCGGCCGGACCGTTTCGGTCACCGCCGGCGCCGGCGTCATCGCGGCGGCTATCGTCCCGACCGGCCGGAGGGCTTCGCCAATCCGCAAGGCGCGGCGCCGATGCCGCCCGATGGCGGCGGCGAGCAGCCGGACTGAGCGCGTCTTGTCCCGGGCGCAGCGCAGCACGTGAGTGATGCGCTGCAGACCCGGGACCTTTACACATTCAAAATCTGGAACGGCCCGGGATCAGCGGCGCGTGACCGCGCTATCGCTTGGTGCTGCGCCGCGTCCGGGGCAAACCTCACCCACCCGGCGACGGCGCCAGGGCCGGTTCGAGTGCCGGCACCAGGCGGTGCTTGACGCGACGCGCGGGGATCGCGCGGTAGACCTGCTTGGTCGCTTCCACCATGTGCACACCGGCGAACGGCGCCGACAGCGTCGCGCCCGTGCGCTCCCAGGCAACCGCCGAGCGCAGAAACAGGGCACGCGCGATCGGCGGCACGTAGAGCGCCTCGCCCCAGCCGGTCGGCGTGAACCAGGTCTCGCGCAAGAGCTGATTGATCTGCGAGCGCGAATAGGGCCGACCATGGCCGAATGGTGTCGTGTCCATGCGCGCCCACAAGCCGCGCCGGTTCGGCACCACCACCAAGAGGCGGCCACCGCCGGCGAGCACGCGCCAAGCTTCGCGCAACATGGCAGCGGGATCGTGCGTCATCTCGAGGGCATGCACCAGCAGCACGCGGTCGACCGCGTTGTCGGGCAAAGGCAGTTCGTTCTCGTCGACCAGCGCGGTCAAGGCCGGCCGCGCCGTCGGCCATTTCACCACGCCGAGCCCTGCCGGCATGAAAGCAAGGCAACGCTCGGCTTCCTCGCGGAACAGGCCGAGATAGGGCGTGGCATAGCCGATGCCAAGCACGCGCATGCCGCGCGTGTCGCGCCACAGCGCGCGAATGCCGCGGCCGACGAAGCGGCGGGCGACCACGCCCAGGCGCTGGCCGTAGAAATTGCGCAGGTCCACGACATCGATCGACATGGCTCCAAACTATCACGAAATGCCGCGCGATGACGCCTTTGCAGCAAGGCAACGGATGCGGGATCGTTCCCCCGCGTGCTACGGTTAACGCCGGTCAGCAATACGAGGTCTGTGATGCCCGCGGAAATCCGGCTGTTTCTTTGCCTGAAGGATAATTACGGGGTCCTGCTGCATGATCCGCAGAGCGGCGCCACCGCCTCCATCGACGCGCCGGAGGCGGCGCCGATCGAGGCCGCGCTCAAGGCCACCGGCTGGAAACTAAGCGACATCCTGGTCACCCACCATCACGGCGACCACACCGGCGGTATCCTGGCGCTGAAGGACAAATACAAATGCCGCGTGGTGGCGCCGGTGGCGGAAGCGGCCGCCATCCCGGCGGTGGACGAGACGGTGCGCGAGGGCGACAGGGTTACGGTCGGCAAGCTTACCGGCAGCGTGATCGAGACGCCGGGCCACACCAATGGCCACATCGCCTACTGGTTCCACGCCGACAAGCTAGCCTTCGTCGGCGATACGCTGTTCTCCATCGGCTGCGGCCGCGTCATCGAGGGCACGCCCGAGATCATGTGGCGTTCGCTCACCAAGCTGCGCGATCTGCCGAACGACACCAAACTCTATTGCGGCCACGAGTACACCGCCGCCAACATCAAGTTCGCGCGCACCATCGAGCCGAACAATGCAGTGCTGGCGGCGCGCGAGACGCAGGCCAATCAGCAGATCGCCACGGGCGAGCCGACCATTCCGGTCACCATCGGCGAGGAGAAGCTGGCCAATCCGTTTCTGCGCGCGGACGTGCCCGAGGTCGCCGCCGGCATCGGCATGGGCGGCAAGGCAGCCTGGCAGGTGTTCGCGGAGATCAGGGCGAGGAAGAACAGGTTCTAGGCCTTGTCGTCACCGGGCTTGGCCCGGTGACCCCGCTGAGTGGGCAAGACCTTGCGTTCCTAAACAGGATGGCCGGGAAAAGCCCGGCCATGGCAACCGATGGCTACTGCCGCCGACATCATCCGCGCGCTCGACTTGAAGCCGCATCCGGAAGGCGGCCACTACCGCGAGACCTTCCGCGATCCGCGCGTGATCGACGGGCGGGCTGCCTCGACCTCGATCTACTTCCTGCTCAAGCGCGGCGAGCGCTCGCATTGGCACCGCATCGATGCGGTCGAGATTTGGCACTATTACGCCGGCGCGCCGCTCAAGCTCGAAGTGGTGGACGGCGCCAAGGAGGAGATCGTGCACCTCGGTGCCGATATCCATGCCGGCGAAGTGCCGCAATTCACCGTGCCGGCACGCGCCTGGCAGGCGGCCGAATCGCTCGGCGACTGGACGCTCACCGGATGCACCGTGGCGCCCGGTTTCAGCTTCGAGGGCTTTGAGCTGGCGCCGAGGGGCTGGAATCCGCGCGCTTAAGCGAAATACTGCCCGCCATTGGCGGTCAGCGTCGAGCCGGTGATCAGGCCGGCCGCATCGGAGACGAGGAACACCACGCAGCGCGCGATTTCCTCCGGCTCGCCCAGGCGGCCGATCGGAATCTGCGGCAGGATGTTCTTCTCCAGCACGTCTTTCGGCACCGCCTGCACCATCTCGGTGTTGATATAGCCCGGGCAGATCGCGTTCACCGTGATGCCGACGCGCGCGCCTTCCTGCGCCAACGCCTTGGTGAAGCCGAGTTCGCCGGCCTTGGCGGCGGAATAATTGGCTTGGCCCGCCTGCCCTTTCTGGCCGTTGATCGAGGAGATGTTGACGACGCGGCCGAACTTGCGCTCGCGCATGCCTTCCCACACCTGCCGCGTCATGTTGAACAGTGAGCCGAGATTGGTTGTGATCACCGCCGTCCACTGCTCCGGCTTCATGCGGTGGAACATGGCGTCGCGCGTGATGCCGGCGTTGTTGACCAGCACCTCGACCGGCCCAAGCTCGGCCTCGACCTGCTTGATGCCGGCGGCGCAGGCGTCGAAGGAGGACACGTCCCACTTGAACACGGGGATGCCGGTTTCTGCTTTGAACTTCGCCGCGGCTTCGTCGTTGCCGCCGTAATTGGCCGCGACCTTGTAGCCGGCGCTTTGCAGCGCCTTCGAAATGGCCGCTCCGATGCCCCGAGTGCCGCCAGTGACCAACGCTACGCGTGACATGCTTTCGTCCTCCCAAAAGTCTCTTTGCCGCGATGTCCGAACGAGGTCGGACACACCCACAGCTTGTTTATGACACCTTAAAGACGTTCATGGCCGGGACAAGCCCGGCCATGATCCGAAGTGATAGTAGTATCAGGCTATTACCGCCGGCGCCTTTTCCTGGTGCGTCTTTGCTACCGCTCGACGCACATAGCGATGCCCATGCCGCCGCCGATGCACAGCGTGGCGAGGCCCTTCTTGGCATCGCGCTTCTGCATTTCGTAGAGCAGCGTCACCAGCACGCGCGCGCCGGACGCGCCGATCGGGTGACCGATGGCGATGGCGCCGCCATTGACGTTGACCTTGGAGGTGTCCCAGCCGAGATCCTTGTTCACCGCGCAGGCCTGCGCGGCGAAGGCTTCGTTGGCCTCGATTAGATCGAGGTCCTCTTTCTTCCAGCCCGCCTTCTTGAGCGCGGCGCGCGAGGCGGGAATCGGGCCTGTGCCCATGATCGCCGGATCGACGCCGGCCTGCGCCCACGAGACGATGCGGGCGAGCGGCGTCTTGCCGAGTTTGGCCGCTTCCGAGGCCTTCATCAGCACCACCGCGGCAGCTCCGTCATTGATGCCGGAGGCGTTCGCCGCCGTCACCGTGCCTTCCTTGTCGAAGGCCGGCCGGAGCTTGGCGACCGAATCGAGCGTCACGCCCTTCTTCGGATATTCGTCGGTATCGACGACCACGTCGCCCTTGCGCGACTTGATGGTAACCGGCGCGATCTCGTCCTTGAACTTGCCGGCCGCCATCGCGGCTTCCGCCTTGTTCTGCGAGGCGACGGCGAACTCGTCCTGCTGCAGGCGGGTGATCTGCCACTGCTTGGCGACGTTCTCGGCGGTGTTGCCCATGTGGTAGCCGTTAAAGGCATCCCACAGCCCGTCCTTGATCATGGTGTCGATCATCTCGAACGCGCCCATCTTCACGCCGGCGCGCAGATGCTGGCAGTGCGGCGCCATGCTCATCGACTCCTGACCGCCCGCCACCACGACCTGCGCGTCGCCATTGGCGATCTGCTGCATGCCGAGCGCGACCGCCCGCAGGCCGGAGCCGCATAGCTGGTTTACGCCCCAGGCGGGGCTTTCCACCGGGATGCCGGCCGCGATCGAAGCCTGCCGCGCCGGGTTCTGGCCCTGACCGGCGGTGAGGATCTGGCCCATGATGACCTCGTTGACGCGGGCCGCTTCGACGCCGGCCCGGCTCAGCGCCGCCTGGATTGCCGTCTTGCCGAGCTCATGCGCCGGCAAATTGGCGAATGCCCCATTAAACGAGCCGACCGGGGTGCGGGCGGCGCTGACAATGACGATATCGTCCTGCATCCGAAACTCCTTTTGGCATGCGGTTAGGCGGCAACGCGGCCATTTGGCGTTGCCGCATCCTCGACAGCGAGGGGAACCCTGTCAACAAGCGGCAGCCTTAAGATATCAGCCAGAATTGGCGGTTTCTTGACCTTTCTCAAGGATTGCCGCACCGCCCACCGGTCCTTCCGCGATGCCACAAAACGGTGGCCCACGGAAGTGGAAACCGGTTATGCTTCATTCAGGGGCAGGGGAAAGCGATTGCCATGATAGACGACAAAGAACCAATCACAATCAAAAAATACGCCAACCGGCGGCTCTACAATACCGGGACCAGCGCGTATGTGACGCTTGAGGATCTCGCCACCATGGTGAAGGAGGGCGAGAACTTCGTCGTGTTCGACGCCAAGTCAGGCGAGGACATCACGCGCTCGGTGCTGGCGCAGATCATCTTCGAGCAGGAGAACAAGGAAGGCCAAAGCCTGTTGCCGATCGCCTTCCTGCGCCAGTTGATCCGCTTCTACGGCGACAGCATGCAGATGCTGG
>Ga0187771_10003288_pt1 | contig 11282 bp, 10 predicted proteins | sample 0116_SJ02_MP15_1_FD_133139 | JGI IMG/M metagenome (GOLD analysis project Ga0187771, IMG submission 133139) | Tropical peat soil microbial communities from peatlands in Department of Meta, Colombia - 0116_SJ02_MP15_10_MG | ecosystem: Environmental > Terrestrial > Soil > Wetlands > Peat | place... | reverse complement strand
TGATTCGTGATTTAGAATCTCATCACGATTCACCGTTCACGATTCACCAACACGTTATACTGCAAATAACCCAATTCGCACACATCGGAGGCAGCGCTCTGCTTCCTTTTGAGCCACGGGAATAGAAAATCCCTCCTCCACCTCATCAAAGATCCACTTTCTCGAATCGGGAGGAAGCATCCTCAACATGGCCCTTTTCTGCCCGCCGGAGATGCCAATCTTTTCATTCTTATTATAAACCTTGACCTTCTCAACCATGGTCTCCAGACGTTCGTCATCGGTTTCTTTCACTTCCATCCCTTGAAGGAAGAGAGCGATCTTTTCAGCTGCCCTTTTCCCATGCCCTGCTGCCCGAACCAAAACATCTGGTCCAGTCACGCAATCCCCTGCAGAGAAGATCCCCGGACGACTTGTCAGGAAGGTCCCTTCCTGGATAGCAATGGTGGATCGCTTGGTCGTTTTCACCCCATCCTTCTCTTCAAGGAAGGAGAGATCAACCGCCTGTCCAATGGCAGGGATGACAATATCCGCCTCGATGAAAAATTCGGAACCTTTGATTGGGATAGGTCTTCGCCTTCCGCTTTCATCCGGTTCCCCCAATTCCATCCGGATGCATTCCATCCCAACAACCTTTCCCTCCTTCTCAACGATCCGGACCGGGTTGCAGAGGTAATGGAATTTCACACCCTCTTCCTCTGCATCGTGGATCTCTACTGGGTCAGCAGGCATCTCTTTTTTCGTCCGACGATAAACTAGGTTCACATCCGGCTTACCAATACGGAAAGAGGAGCGAACGCAGTCAATGGCCACATTTCCACCACCGACGACCACCACCCTTTTCCCTTCGGGATAGGGGTCTCTTCCCAGATTGATTTCTAAGAGATAATAAACTCCGGGGATGAATCCTTTGTATCCTTTATCCTCTCCTTCAACCCCCATGGGTGTATTGGTCTGGGCCCCCACACCGACAAAGATCGCCTTATAGCCTTGCTCAAACATCTGTGAGATCGTAATATCCTTTCCCACTTGAGTGTTATACCGAATCTCGATCCCTAACCCCTTTTCAATCTTTGCTACATTTTCAACCATAAATCTTGGAAGACGATAGTCAGGGATTCCCATGGCTGCCATTCCGCCCGGTTCACCTAATCTCTCGAAGATGGTTACGGGGTAACCCATTAGTGCAAGATAATAGGCACACGAGAGGCCTGCTGGACCCGCCCCAATCACAGCGACTTTTTCTGAACGAGCCCCTTCCTTCTTAAGAAGAGGTTCTCTCCTCTTTTCTAACTCATAATCTGCCACGAACCGCTTCAACCATTTAATGGAGATACATTCATCCACATTTCCTCGGCGACAGTTATCTTCGCAAGGGCGGACACAGACCCTTCCCAGAATTCCGGGTAGACAGGTCGCCTCTCGAATAGCGGCAAGAGATTCCTCAAATCTCCCTTCTTTGATCAACTCGATATAACGGGCAACAGGAAGATGGGATGGGCAGGCGCTCTCGCAGGGGGCCGTAACCTTAACTTTATATTCCTGGCGAGGAATCTTTTTGTGCAATTGAATCGCACCCGAGAATTGGTCTTCAAAATGATCAATCGCATCCAACACCGGCTTCGGACCAGTCTGCCCGAGGTTGCATTTGGAACTCTTCAGGATCATCTCACCCAAATACTTCAACTGCCTTAAGTCTTCAACCCTGCCCTGACCATCGGCAATCCGATTCATCATGGTAGCCATGATCCGGGTTCCTACGCGGCAGGGTGTGCACTTTCCGCAGGATTCCTTTTGAACCGCCTCCAGGTAAGCGCGAATCAAATCGACGATATTGACTTCGCTGTCCCTGAGAACGATCCCATCCCATCCAATGAAGGCACGGACCTTTCTTTCTTGATCAAATTCCAGAGGCAGATTGAGTGCAGCAACGGGTTGCCTCTCCGCTTCGGGTTTCCCTCGATTATCGGTGACCACTCGACCCCAACTACTGAAAAGAATATCCGTCATAACGACCCCTCATTTTCACAAATCCGAAATCCGAATTTCGGGCGAAGCGTCCGTCTCGGACCAATCCGAAACAATTCCAAAATCCCAATTTCAAAATTTTTTTGTTTCGGACATTTATATTTTGAACATATGTGCTTGTTTCGAATTTCGTGCTTCGAATTTCGAGTTTATCTATTTATCGATCCACTTCTCCCAGAACGATATCGATGCTTCCGATCACTGAAATCACATCCGCAATGAGGCCTCCTTCGATCATTTTGGAAAGAGCGCTCAGGTTAGCGAAAGAGGGGGTGCGAATCCTAAATCGGAACGGATGGTTCGATCCGTCACTGACGATATAGAATCCTAATTCCCCTTTGGAGGCCTCTACGCTTGCATAGATTTCCCCTGCCGGCGGCCGAAATCCCTCGGAGACAATCTTAAACTGTCGTATCAGCGACGCGATATCCGTAAGAACATCCTCTTTCGGCGGAAGAGTGATCCGTGGATCATTTGCGATAATAGGCCCTTTGGGCAGCTTTTCCAAAGCCTGTTCCACAATGGCATTCGACCATTCCATCTCTCGCAAACGCACAATATACCGATCATAGACATCCCCGACTGACCCCATGGGTATTTCAAAGTGGAATTCCTCATAACTCGAATAGGGAAATGCCTTTCTTACATCGTATTTCACGCCAAAACCCCGAAGGGTAGGCCCTGTGACCCCAAAACTGATCGCATCCTCCTTGGAGATAATTCCAACCCCCTTGGTTCTTTTCAGCCAGATAATATTCTTTGTGAGCAGGGTTTCATATTCCTTGACGTGGTCGGGAAAAGCCTGGACGAATGCCTTGATTTTCTCCTCTATCCCTTCTGGAAGGTCTTTGGAGACTCCGCCAATTCTCAAATAGGTCGGAGTGAGTCTCCCTCCTGCGACCTCTTCAAAGACTCTTAAGATCTCTTCCCTTTCTCGAAAGGTATATAAGAGAGGGGTCATCGCTCCGATGTCTAACGCGTGCGTTCCCAGCCAGATGAGGTGAGCCGCAATCCTCTGGAGCTCGGCCATCATCACTCTGATGTATTGGGCTCGCTTGGGGACCTGAATGCCCAAAAGCTTCTCAACCGCCAAAACATAGGCGAAGTTATTTCCCATGGCATTGGTATAGTCCAATCGGTCCGTGAGCGGAATGGCCTGATGGTAGGTCTTACTCTCAGCTAGTTTCTCCATCCCTCGGTGGAGGTGGCCGAGGTGGGGAATCGAACGAACGATCACTTCTCCATCCAATTCCAACACGACCCTCAACACCCCGTGAGTCGCTGGATGTTGGGGCCCCATATTGATGGTCATCAACCGCGTCTCTGCCATTTTAAACCTCAGGAACAAAGGGTTTATCGAAGTCCGGTCCCTCGACCGGAAAATCCTTTCTCAGCGGGTGACCTTCGTATCCATCCCACAACATAATCCTCCTCAAATCAGGATGGTTGTCGAAGGTGATCCCGAAGAGGTCATAGACCTCCCGCTCATACCAGTTTGCCACCTTCCAAAGCGATTCCACACTTGGGATCGATTCCGTCTCTCCGACTCTTGTCTTCACCCTCAGCCTCTGATTGCTCTTCATTGAATAAAGAAGGTAGACGACCCCAAAACGAGGGGTTTGCGGAAAAAAGTCGAGGCCGCAGAGATCGGTGAGGAGACGGTACTGGAGGTCATAATCCGAGTGAAGAAATTTGCAGATCTCAAAAATTTCTCCTTTCGATACGGTCACCGTGACTTCACCGCGAAAGCTTGTCACTTCTAAAATGGAATCCAGAAATTTTTCTTTCAATTTCTTTACGGTCAGATTGACTTCAGCCATTCTCTGCTCCTTCCGGTGGCGGATGTCGGTACGACAACCGTTCCGGTTCGTTTCGCCTCTTATTCAAAAAATTTTCTTATTTCATTTCGATGGCGCTTCGAACATTCTTTCGATCCGCAAGGCTCTCCGTCTCGATCTTCTTCTGGAGTCTCACCAGTGCTGCCAGCAATGCTTCCGGTTTAGGCGGACAGCCTGGGACGTAGAAATCAACGGGCAGGATCTGATCTACTCCCTGTACGACGCTGTAAGTCTTGAAGATGCCGCCCGAACAAGCACAGGCTCCATAGGCGATGACCCATTTGGGTTCTGGCATCTGTTCGTAGATCCGCTTGACCATCGGAGCCATCTTCTTAGTTAAGGTTCCAGCCACGATCATCAGATCCGATTGGCGGGGAGAAGGCCTGAACACTTCCGACCCAAAACGAGAAATATCCCATGTCGAGGCAGCGGCGACCATCATCTCAAGGGCGCAGCAGGCTAAGCCGAAGGTCACAGGCCAGATCGAATACTTACGCCCCCAGTTGACAATCTTGTCCAGCGCGGGCATGAACGGGGTTTTTTCAAGGTAAGTTTCTATTCCCATTCCAAGGCTCCTTTTTTCCAGATGTAGATATAGGCGACAATTAAGACTCCGATGAAGACAGCCATCGAGATGAGTGCGAACATCTTGAACTCTTTGAAGACCACAGCCCAGGGATAGAGAAAAACCACTTCAATGTCAAAAAGAAGAAAAAGCATGGCAATGATGTAGTATTTGATGGGTATCCTTTTAAAGCTTGAGCCAAAGGTCGTCATCCCGCATTCATACGGCGCCTGCTTGGAAGCCGTCGGTTTCCTCTGGCCTAAGAGGGCTGAAGCCACTATGGCGAAGAGGGCAAAAACAACGGCGATGGCGATATAGATGAGAATGGCAAGATATTCAATAAACATAATTCCCCCTTTATCCTGATAGAAAAGATAGCTGCTATCAAAGCCGGAACGTCGTTGTCAGCCGACCTTCGATAAAATTTAGTGTTTCCGATATTTGTCTTTAAGGTTGAGTGTCTGAAATGGTTCTTTTTCCGAACAAAACTAAAAGATTGCTTCCTTTTTGTCAAGAAAAACCTTCCGACTGTAAGCAATCTTTTTCCCCCTAACAATCATAAGACGACCCCCTCTTCCCCCTCCCCTTGGGAACTGGGTCATAGGCATGACAGAGGATAGAAACGCCAGAATACACCCTCAGGTTCCTTCGCTTTAGAATGCTCGCACTTGGAGGCGGGGCAATTGTGCCTCCTGCCGACCCAATCTTTTGATGGTCTGGCAGCGTCGTGGGTGAGTCGTGGATAACCAGCAAAATATCATTTAATAAAAGCTAAAAATTATTTTAATAACAATAAGTTAGAAGTATATTTTTCACAAGTAATGCCCGTTTTGAATGCTGGCAAAATCCATTATCCGCCGCCATAAAAAAAATAGGTTCCCTACTTGAAAAAAAATTCTTTATGCAGTATATTTACGCTGGTCGGCGCTTGTGAACATATTAACAAAGTCCTTTTTGCCAAAATAACGAGAGGAGGTAGATAAAAGTGAAAGGGAAAGAAAAAAAATCTATGAAGGAAGAAAACCTGGTTTTTGAACCTTCGGATGCCGTTAAGATGAAGGCTTCCATTAAGCGGATGGAAGAGTACAAACAATTGTACCAGAAGTCTATTAAAGATCCTGAAAAGTTTTGGGGGGAGCTTGCAGAGCAACTCGACTGGAGCAAGAAATGGGATAAGGTACTGGAATGGGACTTCAATAAGCCCGAAATTAAGTGGTTCGCCGGGGGGAAACTCAATGCCAGCTATAACTGCCTCGATCGGCACCTTAACACCTGGAGGAGTAACAAGGTCGCCCTGATATGGCAGGGGGAACCTTTGGAGGAGAACAGGTTTTTTACCTATCAGCAACTCCACTACCATGTCTGCAAATTTGCAAACGTCCTGAAAAAGGTTGGAGTGAAGAAGGGGGACCGGGTATCCATCTACTTACCTATGATTCCGGAGCTTCCCATCGCCATGCTTGCCTGCGCAAGAATTGGGGCTATTCATAGTGTGGTTTTCGGAGGATTCAGCTCAGAGGCCCTCCGGGACAGGATAAATGACTGCGGTTCGCGGGTCCTCATCACAGCGGACGGATATTACAGGAGCGGCAGGATTGTTCAAAACAAGATCAATGCCGATGAGGCGTTGAAGGATTGCCCAGGGGTGGAAAAGGTGATTGTCGTCAAGAGACTGGGAATCGACGTCCCTTTTACCAAAGAGAGGGACGTATGGTGGAACGAGGAGATGGCAAGAGAAGACATCAAACCTTCCTGTGAACCCGTGTTAGTGGATGCAGAAGATGTTCTTTTCATCCTTTACACCAGTGGAAGCACAGGCAAACCGAAAGGGGTGATTCATACCACAGGGGGCTATCTCCTCTTTGTCTATCAGACTCTGAAGTGGGTATTCGATATTAAGGAGGAAGATGTTTTCTTCTGCACGGCGGATATTGGATGGGTAACGGGTCACAGCTATGTCGTGTACGGCCCCTTGGCGCTCGGCGGAACGACCCTGATGTTTGAAGGCGTCCCAACGTATCCCAACCCTGACCGGTTCTGGGAGATCGTAGAGAGGTATAAGGTCAGTATCTTTTATACTGCACCCACAGCCATCCGGGCATTGATGCGAGAAGGCGAGTCATGGGTGAAGCGAAGAGGTCTTTCCAGCCTGAGGCTTCTCGGTTCGGTGGGTGAGCCCATTAACCCTGAGGCGTGGAAGTGGTATTACACGAATGTGGGTCAGGAGAGGTGCCCAATTATGGATACTTGGTGGCAGACAGAGACGGGTGGGTTCTTGATCAGCCCTCTTCCGATCACTCCGTTGAAGCCCGGATCGGCCACTTTTCCTTTCCCCGGCGTTGCTCCGAAGATCATCCGAGAGGACGGAAGTGAGTGCGATCCAGAAGAAGGAGGCTCTCTGGTTATTGCGAAACCATGGCCAGGTATGTTACGAGGGTTCTGGAACGATCCTGACCGCAAAAGGTTTAAGGAAACCTATTTTAGTATCTTTCCCGGTCTCTACTTTACGGGCGATGGAGCAAAGAAGGACGAAGATGGTTACTACTGGCTCATGGGCAGGATCGATGATGTCATCAATGTATCAGGCCACCGGATCGGGACAGCGGAAGTGGAAAGCGCCCTCGTGTCTCACCGTTCCGTAGCGGAGGCGGCCGTGATCGGCATTTCCCACGAGGTAAAAGGCCAGGGCATCTATGCTTTTGTCACGCTGAAGGCCGGGCTCAAAGGGACGGAAGACTTACGGAAAGAGCTTCTGGCCCATGTGAGAAAGGTGATCGGCCCGATCGCGACACCGGACAAGCTCCAATTTGCTGATGCGCTTCCCAAGACCCGGAGCGGAAAGATCATGAGGAGGATATTGAGGAAGATCGCTGAGGGCAAGATTGAGGAGTTGGGCGACACATCCACCCTCACCGATCCCAGTGTCGTGATCCAGCTTGCTGGAGAGAGATTGTAAATAGTAAAGTTGTTTCTGCGATCAAACGATTCATTGGCCTGCCCTCGTCAAAACAGGGCCGAGGGCAGGCCATCCTTCCAAACGATTCCAAACCATTAGGCAATGACTTTCTCGATAGCGAAGCTTAACCGACTTCCTAAAGAGGAGCGGAATTCCATTTATCTCCGCCTTGTTCCTGAATCTGTGTTCGAGACGTTTCAGATTGACCGCCGGACGTTAACCAACCCATTCGGACAAAGAGTGGTTACAGGGGTATTTCCTTCTGACGAAAATTTTGCATGCATCGAGGTGAGATACAGGCCAGAAGACAAAGATTGTATCTTCTCGTGTCAGGTTTCCCTTGAGGCCTTTATGCAAAGTCTTTATCTTGACTTTCTGATCATCAACAGTCCTTTTTCGGAGAGGTTTAATGTCGATATCGACGAATTGGGGAGGGATACCTTACTCGGCACGCGGTCGAGGAACATCCCTGAAGAGGTTCGGGCCATGGAGGCTGGGCTTGCCCCTGGAATGGTCCGGCATGGGTTACGGTTGGTAAAAGAATTCGTAAAATGTCTGGAGGCCTTCATGGTTCCGTTGGGGCTGAAGACCATCACCATGGGGGCTTTTTTTTATCACAATGCCATCCTGTGGGAGAGACATGGATTTACCTACTTCAAGGGCGGCAAAATGATGGAAAGGGTCCACAAGGAATTTCAGCCGGGAGGGTTGCTTCACGAAAAACTGGATGATTCCACCCCCTTCCGAAGAAAAGGAATGGAGAAAACGGTCCGGGGAAGGAGCTGGGCCATCTATGATGGTATTTTCGCCGAGGCCTTCGATGAGGAATGGGAAAGCCCCAAAATGTATAAGATGTTGGATAAAGATTTTAAGGTCAATACCTTCCCGGGTCAGATCTATTAGTAGCAAGGTCACAACAAAGCAAATTCCAATGATTGACCTCCCTCGGTTAAAGGGGAAGTATCACAAACAATTTCTTTCCTCGGATTCAAAAGCGACTACATCATTTCCTGCACATCTTTTTCGATTTTCTTCAATGCCTTTGGATCGTAGGGAGCGATATTTCTCAACAAAGGGTCCAATGGGTTTTCAGGGTTGAAGTTCTGAAGAACGAATCTTGGGCCCGCCCTCAGATGTTTCCCAAGGGTCCGGATATCTTCTTCCCTATGGAGTCCCGGAACAACAGTCATTCGAAATTCATATTCCACTTTTCCCCTCTTAAGGATTTCAATCGATTCCAGAATGGGTCTCAGATTGACGGGGGAGCCGGTGAAACGCGAATAAGAAAATGGTCCCAGAGGTGCCTTCACATCCATGGAGACAAAATCAATCTCTCCTCTCTCAACAAAATTTTCCAACATCGAAGGGTTTGACCCATTCGTATCCAACTTAACCAAGAATCCGTGCCTTTTTATTTCTCGGACCAGGAGGGGAAGATCGGCATGGACAGTAGGCTCTCCACCCGTGAGGCAAACCCCGTCAATCCAACTTCTCATGGAATGGAGGCGGGCGAGAATATCCTTGAGTGGAATGGTCGCATACTGCTCGGGATAGAAAACAAGGGGATGGTTGTGGCAATAAGGACAACGGAAATTACAGCGGGGAAGAAAAATCACTGAGCAGAGTTTTCCCCGCCAATCTGAAAAGGAGGTTTCCAAGAATCCCTTGATCTCGATCATTTTCTCAAATCATACAAGTGACGGTGACCCTCATCACCATCAGCCTTTTAAATGTTGCTTCACTTCCTGAAGGGTTGGAACAACCCCTCTCCAGCTGATGACCTCCCTCTCCTCCTCGTCCTCGATGACAATGGAAGGGGTGGAACGGATGCTGTAAAAGGAGGCCTCGGCGAGACCGTCAATCGTATCCAAATCGTAATTCAAAACGGGCAGGCCTTCCTTTTTTAACTCTTTTCCAATCTCTTTGACAGCGGGGCATTTAGGGCATTTCGCTTTCGTAAAAATTTTTATAAATCCCATTTCCTCCTCCTTAAATGAGAAAAAATAATTTCAAATGTCAAAATCCAAATGAAATCCAAGGTCCAAATTTTAAATAACGCCAAATTTTTGAAGCTTAAGGACGCCTCTAATAATCACCAATTTGTCACTCCCGCGCAGGCGGGAGTCCAGTATTGTTAGGAGCTTCTGGATTTCTGCTTTCGCAGGAATGACATTTTTAGAGGTAGCCTTAAATTTCGTGATTAATTTAAACGTCGAGTTTTGACATTCATTTGTCATTTGAACTTTGCCATTTGACATTTATCATTTTATCCTGTTTCCACTGCTATCTTTTTTTTCTCCTCTTTTAAGAAGGTTTGGTTACGATACCGGTCTCGAAGTTCCCCAAGCTTCCCTTTATTCCAGCTGGAAAGTTTCGTGAAGTAGCCGGTGATCCGTGTAATGCCGTCCACGTCCTCGGACCCGCAGTAAGTACAAGACGCCCGAAGGCCACGGCTCGTCCGATGGCAGCGATTGCAGGCGGTAAACTCTGGAGAAAATGCAATCTGGTCATTTTGGGTCAGTTGAAAGGTTTTGATTACAAAATTGGCGAGGGATGACTTCGAAGGACTTGCCTCACCCAGCCAGATATGAGTCAATGCCCCAGCCTCGATCAAAGGATGGAAAAGGCCCTCTTGCCTGACACGCTCGATCGGGTTTAACACGGCAGAATTGTTCAGGTAGGTTGAATTCGTGTAATAGACCTCTCCTTTTGAGAGATCGCCTTTTACAATGTGTCCCGACCTGGGAGAGTGAAATTTAAGGTCTAATCTAGCAAATCGGTAGGCCGTAGATTCTGCGGGGGTCTGTTCCAGAACAAAACGCATTCCATAGCGCTGGCTGAACTTGTCCACCAACAATTTCATATGGGCAACCACCTTGAGTCCGAATTTAAAGGCCTGCTTGGTTTGGTGCATCTCCTGCCCGGTATGAATTTGAACAAGCTCATTGAGTCCCACCATACCCACCAGGAAGCTGGCGCGGTGCATCCTTAAATAGGGAGATCCATCCCGTTCCATGGTCAGCAACGCCAGGGGTCCCTTTTCCCCTAAGGAGAGGAGTTTTTCGATGAAGAGCTTCTTCTCCAGATGGGCCTTGACAGCCATTTCGACAAACTCTGAAATTTTAGAAAAGAGTTTAGCGTCTTCCCCCTTCGCTAGGTAAGCGATTCTTGGAAGATTGAGCGTCACGTTCTGGAGGGCACAGTATCGCATCTTCCAGGGTTGCTTGGCATCTTCGAGGTCTGTTTGGTCCAATTTAAAGCTGAGACGGCAGCATTCGGAGATTTTAGCCGTCTCCCCGCGATCGAAGACGAAATAGGTATTTCCCTTTTCCGAAGCGACATCACAGATGTGGTAAAGAAAATCCGCATGGCCGGGAGTTTGAAAGAATTTCTCTGTAATATGAACCAGTGGTTTCGGAAAGAAGAAAGGCCTTCCCGAACCATCTCCTTCTTGGTAGACGTCAAAGAGAGCCGTCGCAAAACGTTGGGACTCTTTCACGTAATCACTGTAAGTCTTTCCTGTGAATACCCCGCCCGGTCCGATGGCAGGGACATTTTCAAAATGTTTGGGAATCTCCCAGTAAAGATTGAGGTCGGTGAAGATGGCCTGCCCACCTCTGGCCACGGCTTGCTGGGAAAACTCGAAGACCATCATCTGGGCCAGTTGTTCCATCTCCTGGTCCGACATCCCCACCAGATAGGGTGCGAAAAAGAGATTGACTGAATCCCAACCAATCGCGCCGGCAAAATGGCTCTGAAGGGCTGCAGCAAACTTCACCATGTGGGCGAGCAACACTTCCGGATGCTTGGCAGGCTTGGCCATCGCAATCGAGTGGGGAAGGCTCAGGCCGAAGCGCTTGATGTATTCAAGGGATTGACCGCTGCAATAGGGCCGATC
>Ga0187771_10003287_pt1 | contig 11283 bp, 14 predicted proteins | sample 0116_SJ02_MP15_1_FD_133139 | JGI IMG/M metagenome (GOLD analysis project Ga0187771, IMG submission 133139) | Tropical peat soil microbial communities from peatlands in Department of Meta, Colombia - 0116_SJ02_MP15_10_MG | ecosystem: Environmental > Terrestrial > Soil > Wetlands > Peat | place... | reverse complement strand
GCTGCTTGCTTGACCGATTGGCATTCATACCCAAGATGCTTGAGAGCATTTTTTATCGTGGTTGCTTCGGGATCAAGCATACCATTCTTCAGTTTGATAGTGATCTCAGCGCAATAAAGCATACCAGTACTGCTGAACCATAATAGTTAAACGTGATGCTGATCCGACAAATTCTGCGCGTTGAATCGTTCCACGCGCCGCCATTCAAAAAAATGAAGCGACTTCGACCGTGAGACGGCGGACACGACTGTAACGCTGTTCGCCTGTAGAGCTCTATCGGCTTCAACGCCTGCGTCGTCGGCTCCCAAACGCGTGAGATTATGAATGCGCTAACTACAAAGCAGACGATCGAAGGAGTGAGTCAAAAACCTAGTACGCCAGTCGCCTTGGCTGAAACACTAGTAACAATGGCCGTCGCGTTGGTTCGAGAGTTAGGCGTGGCTGAAGGATTTGCGGTCACGGTTGAAGACGGTTCTTGCGCCAGCACTTGCCGTTGCAAGGCAGTGACTTCCCTGGCTGAGAGCTCTGCGTTTTTTCTGATAGTGACGTTGCCTTGAGGGTCCGTGAACACAACCAAAGGAGGTTTGCTGTAATGCTACAGAGTTCCTTGTTGAGTGCCAACCACGTTTATGTTCACGAAGTGCGTCGAAAGTTAAATTACTGCAGGATCGGTCCACGTGTTTTGGTCTATGTTTTTGCATTGCGGACACCAGTCTGTGGTTGTAGATCATTGCAAGCTTGCTTTGCTCAGATGCATCTTTCATCCCTGTTCGGATAATCGTAAATCCACGGCACACCGCTATAACGCGGCTCATAACTGGCACGCTGGCCAGTTTTAAGTGTGCTATTTAACGATTGCGAAACGTTCGTGCGAATTGCTGTCCGGCATCCTGGCCCTCTCCCAGATTGGCGAGTTGATGTTCTTCAAAGTCGGTCAAACACTATTGGTTGCCGGTCGAATCACTGTACGTCTACGACTGCAGACTCCGCGATAACTTATTCAACACGTAAGCACACAATCAACCTGAGTTTACGTGAAAATAATTCAAGCCTCGTCCTATTTTTATCCACACATCGGCGGCGTTGAGACCCATTGTCTGGAGCTTTCGCGAAGCTTACAGGACCTTGGACACGAGGTAATCGTTTTGTGCGCCGAAGTCCCCAAATCGCGGTCTAACGAGCTAGTGCGCGGCCTCCCCGTGTATAGATTTCCCGCTATAGATCTGCCGTACATCCCGTACATGTATGCGTTGCGCCGACGCATTGCACAGTTTAGCGCCGACGTCGTGCATTCGCATTATCCCCCTCCGTTTATCTCGTACGGCGTGATCAAGGGCTTGTCGCAAGTTCCGCACGTGCTTACCTACCATTGTGACCTTGAAATTCCTAAAAACTTGGGGATTTTCAGGATTCCAAACGTCTGCAAGCACGTTGTCCAAAAAGCGAACTCAGTCTTTTACGCTAATCCAATTCTCGATAAAGTCGCACAAGTAATCGCGACAACTGAGTCCTACGCGCAAACTTCCCCGATGCTGCAAAATCGCGGCTACAACATCGTGCCGAACGGAATTAGGTTAGACGCTTTTGACAGCCGTTTACGCAATGTGAACGGAGAGAAAAGGCCAAGCCAGATACTGTTCGTCGGCCGATTGAGCTCCGTAAAAGGCGTTGACGATCTTATCAACGCCGCCAAAATGATCCTAAACCAAGAGCGTGACACCACTTTCTTAATCGTAGGCGAAGGAGAAGAGAAGGAACGATTAAAAAGACTTGCGAAGGGCTATGACGATCGGATCAAATTCTGCGGTCACGTTTCAAAGCAGGCTCTTCTGAGCCTTTATGCAACCTCTTCGGCACTCGTCTTGCCATCTTTCACCCGGCTTGAGGCATTCGGCGTAGTTCTTCTTGAAGCCATGGCCTGCGAAACGCCGGTGATTGCGTCGAGAATCCCGGGCGTGGCTGACGTCGTTGGCGAAGCAGGCCTATTAGTAACGCCGCAACATCCTTCTTCCCTTGCAAATGCTATTCTAGAGATTCTTGAAAATCCTGCACGCGCTCGATCGATGGGGAAAAATGGCCGCAAACGCGTTGAAGAGAAGTATGATTGGAAAATCATTGCTCGACAAGTTCTGAATCTTTATGCAAGTTTAACTCACGCATAACACAAAGGCACAGCACTTCAAGAACGACGACTTAATATACGTTGATCGAAGTTTCTTTTGAGATGAAAGTGTGCGCAATCATCCCCGTAGCGCCCTCAGAGCCGACAGTCCTCCTTGAAAAATCAATTAAAAGCTTAAGCGCGTTGGACCGCACGGGCCTCGAATTTGAAGCTTTTTACGTCATCGACAGAAGCGACCGAGATTATGCCGTTGTCAACGAAGTGCTGCCCCCGCATTTCCATATCGTGCTCCGAAATGGGGGCAGAGGGCGTCGGGCTGGTGCGATCAACGATGTTTTGAACGTGACCGAGGGTGCAGATTACATCGCGCTTTTTGATATCGATAGTAGGCCTAATGTTGATTTCTTAGCTGAGTGTACGCGCGAACTCACGATGGAAAGCGACGCGGTGCTCGCTAGTGGCTGCCGCTTTGTGACAAATAAGGTAAACACCCTTACGAAGGTCATTGCAGTCGAATACAAGTTTTTCTGTGATGTCTATCGTTTTTCTAATTGGTCGCAGGGCTTCACTCAGTTCAACGGTTTGATCGGAGTGTCTAAAGCGTCCTTGCTGCGGACGCGAGGCTTCGATGAACGATGTGCGTGTGAGGATCTTGACATTAGCGAAAAAATATATGTCTCAGGGAACCGCGCGCTCCTCGCGAAGACAAGAATTGGGGAGCAAGCTCCCACCTCTGTCGAAGATTTGTACAATCAGCGCGTCAGATGGTTTCGCGGCGCGGTCGAGGGGCTTCGAAAATATGTCGGTCCCATGGCCTTTGCTCGTATTCCTGTAACAGTAAAAGCGACCTGGTTAGGCTCCTTGACGATCCCTTTTTTTTCATACTTATTAGCGCCATTTGTCGTCGTATATTTCAGAGCAGCTAGGAAAGAAAGTGAAAGCCTAACGGAAGCATTCAAAATGCTGCTCGGCTTGGCCGGGTACGCGTGCTTAATGACACTCTGCGGGACTGTCGCTGTTGGCCAGCATCTTACTTCCCGCAAGTCGGAGTGGGCGAATGTAGCGCGGTCCGAAGTGTAACTGTGGGAGGGCTCACCTTGAACGGCTTGCGAAAATGGCTTGCAATTTCACTTACTTTCAGCATAGTCTCGATCATAGCGCTGTTGCTGTACACGATCACGCCCGGCCAGCTGCGAAGTCTTATACAAATTCACCCTGCCTTCTTGACCATTGCACTGATTTTTCAGTTTGGCTCATGGCTCGTTTGGGGTGCTCGAATGAAAACGTTGTCAGACGCAGCGGGAGGTGAGCTCTCGTTCAGAAAGTCAGTCGAGATCGTCTTGTCGAATCTCTTTGCCGCAGCAATCACTCCGGGACACGCCGGAGGCGAAGTTACGAGAGTTCAGCTGCTGCGCGGATGCAACCTGTCCATAGGGGATGCCTCTGCGGTCGTTCTGGGAGAGAGGATGCTAGATGCACTTTTCTTGGGCATTGCTGCCCCGATTGCGTTTGTGCTTTTTACGCGGTACGTGCAGAGCACCGCCGGTATTGTAGCTCTTTTTGGCATCGCTGCGGTCGTTTTCTGCTTGCTCTTTTTCATCTTGCTGTACATTATGGCTAAGCCAAGAAAAGTGAAGGCTGCGGTGACAAAACTGCAATGGCTTTTCGTGAAAGTGAGAGGCGTTGATAAAGCCGACCGGGCAATGCAAAAAGCGTTGCGCGAGATCGATGTCTTTCACAACAGCTCTAAGCGCTATTTAAAAGACGAACGCCGAGCTTTAGCCAAAGGGTTTCTTCTCACAATGGCTTTTTGGCTTCTACAGTTTTCGATTGCTTCACTTATTCTCGTCGGCCTCGGATCCCCGCCGTGGATTTTAGCGTCCTTTTCTGCCCAAACGGTTCTCATGATGATCGCTATGATTCCACTGACACCCGGAAACAGCGGAATAGCCGAACTAAGCACCGCGACTATCTATTCAGTTTTTGTAAGCACGTCGATTCTCGGCATCTTCATTCTGGGCTGGAGACTGATTACCTATTATCTCAACATTGTTGTAGGCGGGCTCGTAAGCATCAAGATCCTAAACGATCGAAATTTGGTGGAAGGGGCGGTTGAAGGTGGCGTCCAGGAGGCGTGATGGATGCGAGGTTAAAGGCCAACAATCCTCCATTTGATGAGCACGCCGTCATCGATTTGACGGATTTCTTGGAGATTAAGCTTAACGAAATCGTCTCTCAGACCCTCTCCATCAGCTAGAGTGGGCGCGTCGCTGCCACCAATAATGATATTCCCAATAAAGGTGTAGATCGCATCGACTAGGCCCAAGCGCAAGAGGGCAAAGTTGAGCGTTGCGCCGCCTTCCACCAAGACGGATTCGACCCCTCGATCTTTCAGACACTCGAAGAGCGCGGCGAGATCAACTTTGTTCTCTCCAACGACAAGAAGTTCCGCTTTGTTTTTGAGTTCTTCTACGCTCTTGCGCGGCGCCCGTTTCGACGTCGCTACAAGCGCATTAGGTCCTAAAACTGCGGCATTTGAAGGTATTCGAGCGCGGCTATCGACCACTATTCGCAGCGGATTCTCAGTCCTGCCCTGATCTGCTCGCTGACGCTTGAGCGCCTGCGACTTTATCGTAAGCTTCGGATCGTCTGCAAGAACGGTACCGACCCCGACCATGACGGCGTCAAACCTCGCTCGAAGCGCGTCAACCCGCTGCAAGTCGTTTTCACCTGAAATGCGAACTTGTTTTCGCGCTACAGTGGAAATCTTGCCGTCAGCGCTCATAGCCGAATTAATAAGAACATATGGTCGCATCTACTAGCGTCAACACGCTCAACGTATATTAATATCTGATTGACATCCTATACGATAGCGGCATGCAAAAATACGAGTTTCTAGAGCACACTGCCGACGTTATGTTTGTAGCGTACGGAAAAACTTTCAACGAACTATTCGAAAATGCGGCGGAAGCTCTCGAAAGCACGATGGTTCTGCTTGATGGCGTGGCGGAAGCGCAAAGCACGGCAATCACGGTAAGCTCAGACTCTTGTGAGAACTTGCTTTATGACTGGCTTGCGGAACTTCTGATTAAGTTTGAGGTCGAGCGTTTCGCTGTCAGGAAATGCTTTGTTAGAATCGTAGATCTCCTGTTAACGGCTGATTGTCTAGGCGAAACGGTAGATCCGCGCCGGCATAAACTAAACACGGAAGTAAAGGCGGTCACATATCACAATCTATCAATTGGAAAAAACGACGTCTATCATGCTGAGATAACGCTGGACGTATAGGGGGGCCAAATGACGTTCGAAGAACTGCTGAAGCGTGACGAGTTTATTTGGGAGGTGCCTCAGGACGTTGCGCTCGGGATGCGTGTTCCGGGTCGAATCTTCATATCGGATCGCCTCAAGAATTACCTTGAGCAGGGAGCGATACAACAGGTAGCAAACGTAGCGACGCTCCCTGGGATTCAGAAATGGTCACTCGCGATGCCCGATGTCCACACCGGATACGGTTTCCCAATTGGCGGCGTCGCAGCGTTTGATGTCGCTGACGGTGTCCTTTCACCTGGTGGCGTCGGGTTTGATATCAACTGCGGGACTCGACTGCTAGCAACGACGCTGCTCAAGGAAGAAATCGCGCCAAGAATTGATGAGCTGGTAACGGCCCTCTTTGACGCAATTCCTTCAGGACTTGGCTCGAAGGGATCGTTGCGGCTCTCTGAAAAAGAGCTTGACGACGTGTTCTTTGGTGGGGCCAAATGGGCCGTAAATCATGGATATGGAAACCCTGCGGATCTGAAACACTGCGAGAGCAACGGGTGCTTGGACGGTGCAGATCCGGCAAAAGTCAGTCCGCTGGCGAAAAAGCGAGGTAAACCTCAACTCGGAACCTTAGGCAGTGGAAATCATTTCTTGGAGATTCAATATGTTGACCGAATCTTCGATGAAAAAGCCGCACACCTGTTTGGTTTGAAAGAAGAACAAATCTGCATAATGCTTCATTCAGGCTCGCGTGGGGCCGGCCATCAAATCTGCTCTGACTATTTGAGAATGTTTCAAGCAGCAAGTCGCAAATACTCAATTGGGCTTGTCGACAAACAACTAGCTTGTGTTCCTGCTGATTCGCACGAGGCACGAGAGTACTTCAGCGCAATGGCAGCAGCTGCCAACTACGCGTGGACAAACAGACAAGTGATGTCCTTCTGGACGCGAGACGTGCTTGAGCGGAAGTTCAACACAACAGCGACCCTCGTATATGACGTTGCGCACAACATCGCTAAGCTAGAAAAGCACGTGATCAACGGAGAGCGGAAGGATGTGTATGTGCACCGCAAAGGCGCGACGAGAGCATTCGATCAGGATACGAGTTATGGAATCGAACAGCCTGTACTCATTCCAGGTAGCATGGGAACAGCCTCGTACGTGTTGCACGGCACGAAGAAAGCGATGAGTACGACGTTTGGATCGACGTGCCACGGAGCCGGCCGAGTGTTAAGCCGCAAAGCGGCGAGGCGATCGTTGACGTGGAGAGAAGTAACGGAGGATCTCCACCAAAAACACATCACAATAAAGACTGAAGATCTCGCAGCAGTGCCAGAAGAGGCCCCCGAAGCGTACAAACCGATAGATGAGGTTATCGATGTCGTTTCAAAACTCGGCATTTCGGAAGCCGTTGCTCGTCTAACTCCTGTGGGAGTCATCAAAGGCTAGTCCATGGCGCGGCTAACACACGCAACTGGCCGCGATATTCGAGGAGAGAGTCCAGCGATAATTTTATGGATCTGGCTAGCTCATGATCACTGGGCTAGCTCGGATGGCTCGGCGTCATCTGTCACCCAAAAACGTCGATAGGTGGGGAGCGAAGCAGAGGGAAGGCATTTTGGCAGTTTGACCATCTTCCGGTTCAGACGATGAGATTCCGTCCTGCGGGGTCAACGGCCATGGGTCGCTGATTGGAGAATCGGCGGCGCATGCTCATCGTGAGCACCGGTTCAGGCCCGGAAGGGAGCAAACCTATCGCGAACGCGTGACGCTCGGAGGGCCGCGGGATAGAGAATGAGTTGCAAGCTCTGACAAGCTGCAGATTGTCGACCTTTCTGTGCGCCCAACTCGCCGTTGGGGTAGCCAAGCTTGGTCTACGGCGCTGGTTTGCTAAACCAGTGTCCCTCCGGGACTCGTGGGTTCAAATCCCACCCCCAGCGCTTTCTATAGGCTGTGCTTCCGTGAAGCCGGGTCGATCTCGCGTTTTTGGAAGAAAGCCCCGCCGGCATGCTAATTATAAATACAATGATTGGTTAAAATGCCACACACGCGAGGTATTGACGTGCCTAAAGGCGACCCACAGCAGCCAGAACACGACGAGATCAAGTACATAGTCCGAATCGCGCAAACGGATTTGGACGGTAAGAAAGCAGCCCAATATGCGCTGACGGGTTTAAAAGGCGTTGGCATACGAACCGCGCGAATTCTGACCCAAAGCGCTAATGTAAATCCTAACGACATTATGGGTTATTTAGATGATGAGCAAGTAGAGCGATTACGAGAGTCTGTTACTAGTTTTCGCGAGCGTCTGCCGCCTTGGATGTTCAATTACCAGAAAAGTCCTGTCACAGGTGAAGATCAACACTTGCTGGGCTCCCAATTAGACGTAACACTGCGTGAAGATCTCAATCGAATGAAAAAAACGCGGAGCTACGTAGGGATTCGCCACGAAAGGGGGCACAAAGTCCGTGGTCAGCGAACGAAGTCGACAGGCCGTCGCGGTGCAACCGTAGGCGTACAACGCAAAAAACGTTAATCACTGGTCTAAAATGGGATATCCTGGCAAAAGCAGAAAAACGTTTGACAAGCCCAGCCATCCTTGGCAGGGAACGAGGATAGGAGAAGAGGCTGAGCTCGTAAAAACTTACGGCTTGAAAAGCAAGCGAGAAGTGTGGAAAGTCGCTACAACATTGAGGAAGTATCGACGCGAGGCGCGTAAATTGCTCTTCGACGTTCAGGAGGTCGGGGAACGTGGCGAGCACGCTAAGTTCGAGACGCAAAAGTTTCTCGATCGCTTAAAACGCGTAGGTCTGATCAAATCCGATTCGTCGCTCGATGACGTGCTGACCTTGGCGAATGAAGATTTGATAGAAAGGCGGCTGCAAACCCACGTCCACAAGCAGGGTTTAGCCAATTCTGCCAAGCACGCGCGGCAGCTCATTGTGCATGGGCATATCGCGGTCGCAGGACGAAGAGTAACCGTTCCGAGCTATGTTGTGCCCACAGGTGAGCAAGCGCTCATTGGATATTACGTCGGGTCACCGTTGCGCAATACTGACAGTTCCGAGAAGCCAACAAGCGATGGAGTGTGACACTGGTCATGGCCGAGCGAAAATGGGGTATCGCGCATATATTTGCATCATTCAACAACACGATTATCACCATCACAGATCTTAGTGGAGCTGAGACCATTGCAAAATCGTCAGGAGGCATGGTTGTCAAACAAGATCGCAATGAAAGCTCACCCTATGCCGCTATGCAACTTGCCACAAGTGCAGCTGAGCAGGCACTGGACAAAGGCATTCTCGGCGTTCACGTACGTGTGAGAGCTCCCGGGGGGAATGGACAAAGAAGCCCCGGACCAGGAGCACAAGCCGCGATAAGAGCACTTTCGAGGGCTGGATTAAAAATAGGAAGAATAGAAGACGTAACCCCCATACCTCACGACGGCACGAGATCGCCTGGAGGCAGAAGAGGGCGCAGAATCTGACATCGTGATACAATGGATTTGGAATTCTTAGAACTCACAGACAGACGGGCGCGTTTCATAATTTCTGGCACAGCACCAGCATTTGTGAATAGCATTAGACGAAGCATGATGGCTGACACCCAAGCTATGTCAATCGACGAAGTCAATTTTTACAACAACACTTCAGTCCTATTCGACGAAATGCTCGCGCTTCGCCTCGGGCTCATTCCGCTCACAGGAGGGAAACACTATCTCCCATCATCTGAGTGTTCCTGCCACGGAGACGGATGCTTTCAATGTCAAGTGTCAATGACCTTAAACGTCCAAGGGCCAGCCATGGTCTATTCACGGGACTTGGCGTCCTCTGATGTCGAAGTGGTTCCCGCCGACGGCAATATACCGATAATAAAACTTTTTGAGGGACAGCAATTGCTTCTTGAGGCAATTGCACGAAAAGGCAGTGCCAAGGACCATGCTAAATTTCAGTCTGCCGTTGCTACAAGCTACAAATATTTGCCGAAGATTTCCGTCCAAGAATGCAGCGGCTGTAAAGAGTGTGTGGATGCCTGCCCCAAGGGCATCATCCGGTACGAAAACGGATCCGTGCACGTCACTGACGAACTGCAGTGCACTCTTTGCAATTTGTGCGTTGAAGCCTGCGACTCCCAAGCGATCTCAGTCACTGGAGACCCTGAGCGGTTTGTCTTTTATACAGAGTCAGACGGGTCTATGAGCTGCATCGAATTGTTGACCACTTCAGTCGAGTCGTTGGCGAACCGGGCCCGCGAATTAGCTGCATACCTCGGTACGTTCGGATAAGCGGGGGTTGCCAAGCTTGGTCAAAGGCGCTAGGTTGAGGGCCTAGTCTCATAGGAGTTCGTGCGTTCAAATCGCACCCCCCGCATTTGAAATTCTGAGCAGGAGACACGATGGCGAAGCGCAAAAGACGGAAGAACAATCCTGAGCTGTCATCAGAGATAGATGCTCTAAAGATGCATGCCCGGGGGCATCAGCCAAGTGCGTGGAGAGACGTTGCCAGAAAGTTAGAGGGGCCGTCAAACGGCCACGCTGTAGTCAATGTGAGCCGACTCAATCGACACACGAAATCTGGCGACATCGTCATAGTCGCTGGCAAAGTGCTTGGCGCGGGATTAATCGATCACCCTGTATCCATCGGTGCATCAAGTTTCAGCGCCGCCGCTCGGTCAAAAATTCTTGCAGCGGGGGGCACCGTATCGTCGCTCGATGAAATCGCAAACATGTCTCCGAAGGGCGGTCATCTGAAGATCATCCGTTAAAACATACTAGGAGTATTTGTGACCGTAATTGATGCGAATGGACTCGTACTAGGGCGTCTTGCAAGCGTTGTAGCTCAGCGACTCTTGTCAGGAGAGGAGATCGACATTATCAACGCGGAAAAAGCAGTAGTTTCAGGGTCGGCGGAAATGACGCTGGAAAAGTATCAAATCCTCCGAAAGAAAGGTTCCAAGGAAAAGGGACCGTATTTTCCTAAGCGTTCAGATATGATATTGCGACGGACAGTGCGAGGAATGTTGCCATACAAAAAATCGCTTGGCAGAGCGGCATTCGGACGGCTGAAGGTATATATCGGAACGCCACCAGGACTTTCTGATGTCACGGCTGAAACGGTTGAAGCTGCGCAAAAATCACGATTGAGCACCATTAAGGTTGTAGAGGTAGGGAAGATCTCGGAACAACTTGGGGCAAAGAAATAGGATCTGACTTATGGCGCAAAAAACGATCAACTCAAGCGGCAAACGCAAAACCTCGATAGCGCGGGCCTCGTTCAAAGAAGGACAAGGGGCAGTGAGGATCAACAAGGAGCTTCTAGGCGTGCTGGAACCCACGCTCGTCCGCGAGAAGATCCAAGAACCATTGAACCTCGCTGGCGACGCGGCAAAAGGGCTTGATATCAGTGTTACGGTCCGAGGTGGGGGAGTTATTGGACAGGCCGACGCCGCCCGAACAGCCATTGCTAGGGGATTAGTTGCTTGGACGAACGATCTAGGAATGAAGGACCTTTTCCTGAAACATGATCGAACGCTTCTCGTGAACGACTACCGGCAGAAAGAGCCCAAAAAATTCGGTGGCCGCGGCGCGAGAGCCAGGCGGCAGAAATCGTACAGGTAACAAGGTAAGAAATGATACCCGTCAGATGCTTCACATGTGGTGCAGTGATTTCAAAGCACTGGGATCAATACAAAGAACGCACAGGCGCTGGAGAAGACTCTAAGATCGTGTTGGACGATCTTGGCGTAAGGCGATATTGCTGCCGCAGAATGCTTTTGACACACAAAGAGCTCGTTGATATTTTTGCTCCGTATCAATGACCAGGGGTTGTGGGGTAGCCTGGATATCCTACGGCGTTCGGGACGCCGTAACCTGAGTTCGAATCTCAGCAACCCCATGC
>Ga0187771_10003286_pt1 | contig 11284 bp, 7 predicted proteins | sample 0116_SJ02_MP15_1_FD_133139 | JGI IMG/M metagenome (GOLD analysis project Ga0187771, IMG submission 133139) | Tropical peat soil microbial communities from peatlands in Department of Meta, Colombia - 0116_SJ02_MP15_10_MG | ecosystem: Environmental > Terrestrial > Soil > Wetlands > Peat | place... | reverse complement strand
GTACGCGTTCTCGCGATCGTTCCGGCCACGGAGAATATGCCGAGTGGCAGGGCCTACAAGCCCGGCGATGTCATCACCTCGATGTCAGGCAAGACCATTGAGATCCTGAATACCGACGCCGAAGGCCGCTTGGTGTTGGCCGACGCGCTGACCTACGCCAAACAGCTCGGCGCGACTGCCTTGATTGACGCGGCCACGTTGACAGGCGCCGTGACCATTGCCCTGGGAAATATCACCACGGGCGTCTTCGGCTGGAACCAGGAGTGGGTTGATCGGGTCTTGAAAAGCGCGTCGGCTGCCGGCGAACGGATGTGGCAGCTTCCGGTGGACGATGAATACCGCGAACTCTACAAGAGCTCGATCGCCGATTTGGCCAACACCGGCGGGCGGTACGGCGGTGCCATCACGGGCGCGATGTTCGTGGGGGAATTTGCGGGCGACACCCCGTGGGTGCATTTGGATATTGCCGGCACCCGGTGGTCAAATGAAGAGAAACCTTATCAGTCAAAGGGGCCGACCGGCCATGGGCTTCGAACCCTTGTCCATTTGCTGATGAACCTTTCGCCTGCCGGCGTCGAAGAGCAAAAGGGCTCATGATGCATTGAGCTACCTTTGATCGCGGCGAGGATATGCTCGAAGCCCTTTGCTACATCCTCTCTGGAATCTCAATCCCCATTAGTTCGAGCGCGAGGCTGAGGGTCTGGCAGACCAAATATACGAGGTAGAGCAGGCATCTCTGGCGCACCTGGTCCGCCTCACTCAGGATGTGGTAGCGGTGATAGAAGTTGTTGAAGGACTGGGCAAGCCGGAAGGCATACTTGGTCATTCCGGCGGGCTCGGCAGTGATGATTGATTGCTCGACGATCATTTCCAGTTGCGCGGCTCCTCGCGCGACTTCCCAGTAGGCCCGGCCATCTTCGCCACTGAAAAACTCCTGCAACTGCTCGCGAGTGATCTGTTGGTCCAGAGACTCGGGCCGGAACTCCGGGTGCGTTTCCTGGAACTTGCGGAAGATATTGCGCGCCCGCACGACGCTGTATTGGAGGTAAGGGCCTGTCTCTCCCTCGAAGGCGAGGGCTTCTTTCAGGTCGAAAACGATGATGACGCGGCGCGAAAACTTCAGCAGGAAATAACGCAGGGCGGCGACGGCGATCATTCGCGCGTACGCTTCCCGCTCGGCGGCGTCCGGCGTGATCTGGCGAGTCTGCACTTCGTCCCGCGCTTTGGCAATCAGCGCGTCAATCAAATCGTCGGCTTTAACGCCCAACCCTTTCCGACCGGAGACTTCCACGTAGCTGCGCTGGCGGTCCTCGTCGCTTAACTCGATCCCCAATTCCGTAGCGCAACTCGGCGACAAGGCGACGACCTCATACGCGAAATGGTGGAGGTTTGTTGCCTGTTCGTGAAGCCCTAGAGAATGGAAGGCGGCCTTTACGATGTTCTGAAGATAAGACTGGCGCGTGTCGATGACGGCGTAGGCAATCTGCGCCCGCCCCCAGGCGGGCGCGCCTGGCTGGCTTTGCAGGGCAGTCCGCCAGACTTGGTGGCCGTCGGGATAGCGATGGAAAGTCTGGTAGCCAAAATCCTTTCCCAGCAGCCCGAACTTCCAAAGATGATAGGCGATGTCTTTTCCCACATAGGTCACAGTGCCATTCGAACGCACGAGAATCTTGACGTCTTCTTCGCCCGCGGCCTGGTCGGGCGTTGTCTCGTCCGCCTCACCCAGCGCCATGACCCAGCAGCCCGCGTTTTTGCCGGATTCCTCGTAGCGGGCCGCGCCCTTCGCTTTGAGCAACTCGAAGGCTGATTTCCAGAAATCCAGGCGCAGGATTTCGCTCTCCTGCACTAGAACGTCGTACTCGACGTTGATGCGCAGCATGGTTTCCAGATGTTTGCGGACGATTGCCGTGGCGATAAGCTCAGCCATGGCCGCCAAGTCCCCGTGGCCTTCTTCGATCGCCTGGAGCGCTTCTTGGCGGAGCTTGAGCGCCTCGGGATTGGCGTCGTACCATTGGAACACCCGCGCGTAGATATCCCAGCAGTAGTAGTCAAAGCGGATCTTGGAATCTTGCAGGAGGCTCGCAACGTCCCCAGTGCTCTTTTTCTCCAGGTGAACAAAACCCACCACGACGTCCGCGACCTGCACGCCGGTATTGTCAATGTAGTTCTGGACCTCCACCTCTTCCCCGCGGAAACGCAGCAGGCGCCCGAAGGTGTCGCCCAGGACGGCGTTGCGCAGATGGCCGATGTGCGCCGCTTTGTTGGGGTTGATGCTGGTGTGCTCGACGATGATTTTTCCCCAGCCGGGCGCGTAGGGGGCGGGCGGCGAAGATCGCAAGCGGAAAAGCCGCGAAGCGGCCGCGGCGCGGTCCAGATGGAAATTCAAATATCCTCCGCCCGCAATGCTAACGCCCACGACGCCTTCAATAGCCTGAAGGCGGGGCGCCAGTTGCTCGGCGATTTTCCGGGGCGCCTGGCGTAAGCGTTTTCCCAACTCGAAACAAGCGGCGAGCGAGAGATCCCCCATCTCCAGATTGGGAGGAGAATCTAGGGCGGGCGGAGCGACTTCCAGGTGGAATGCCTCATTCACCGCCTTCACAAATGCTTCTTGGATTTTTTGCTGAAGCTCCAGGATCAAAGGCGATACCCCGTGTTAACTTGTTAGTTGACCATACGTTTAAAAAATGAAATCGACAAGGGAACGCTCCGCAGAGTGCGTGCCGTAATCGACAGAGGATTATAGCAGAGCGTTCCTCCCGCCTGAGGTTATGTTATCTCAATCCAAGTCACACCTGGAGGGGCAATAGCTAGAGAAGCGTGTAAAATGAGGGGCGTCGCCCGACAAGGACGATCCAACGGTTGGGCCCTGAGATTCTGGGAAAGTGGTGGCACAGGAGGAACGTCATGATCGAATCTCATCGCATTATGGTCTGCCGGCAGGAGCGCCTGAGCTTGCGGAGTCTGCGGAACGGGTGGCGTCGGCTCGCTGCAATAACGGGATTTGTCCTTCTCGGAACCATGATCGCCGCTCCTTCAGGGTCACTGGGGGAATTCGATAGCGAGACCGAAGTGGGAGGGCCATTGCGCGCTGGCTCCGCGACTTTCGACGCCGCTCGCGGCGAATACCGAATTTCGGGTGGCGGCGCCAACATGTGGGAGCAGACGGATGCGTTCCATTTCCTTTACCGGCAAGCTTCCGGAGACCTGACCCTGACAACCAGCGTGCGTTTCTTGCAGGCCGGCGGGAACGAGCATAAGAAGGCAGGGTGGATGGTCCGCCAAGGGCTTGGCCCCAGCGCGCCGTATGCCGACGTGGTACTACATGCCAGCGGACTTGCGAGCCTCCAGTACCGGCTCACGGAAGGCGGGGAGACGCAGGAAATTCAGTCGAAGGTTTCCATGCCGGACACCATCCGGCTGGTCCGCCTGGGGAATTCCTTTTCGATGTGGGCAGCGCGCGCGGGGGGGCCGCTTGAACTGGCCGGTTCCGTTGACGTCCCTTTGCATGACCCTGTGTATGTGGGCTTGGCGGTGTGCGCTCATGATGCCAGTGCTTTGGAGGAGACGGCGTTGTCGAGGGTGAGCTTCTTGGAGCGCAGACAGGAGGACGAGCGCGAGCGGCCGGTGGAAAGCCGCCTGGAGATCATCTCTGTGGACGGCAGCGAGCGGCGCGTCGTCTATCGCGCCGAAAGACGTTTTGAAGCGCCAAACTGGTCGCGGGACGGCAAGTTCCTGCTCTTCAACAGCGGCGGGCGAATCTGTACTATGCCGGTGGAGGGCGGCGAACCTCGCTTTCTCAATACAGGCAAGGCCGTCCACTGCAACAATGACCATGGCTTCTCGCCGGACGGGCGCTGGCTGGCGATCAGCAACTCTCCGCAGGATGAATCCCTGATCTATGTGCTGCCCTCGGGAGGCGGGGAGCCCAGGCAGGTCACCCAGGCGGGGCCGTCCTATTGGCACGGCTGGGCGCCCGACGGCAAGACGCTCGCTTATTGCGCCGAGCGGGGCGGGAACTTCGACATCTACACGATTCCCGCCAAGGGCGGCGAGGAGAAACGCCTGACCGACGCTCCCGGCCTCGATGATGGTCCCGATTATTCGCCGGATGGCCAGTACATTTATTTCAACTCGGAGCGAACCGGCTGGATGCAGATCTGGCGGATGAGGCCGGACGGCAGCTGGCAGGAGCAGGTGACCAGCGACGACTACAATAACTGGTTCGCCCATCCCTCTCCGGACGGCAAATGGTTGGTCGTTCTTTCCTACGACCGCAGCGTGCGCGGTCATCCTGCGAATCAAGACGTGATGCTGCGCATCATGCCCGTGGCGGGTGGGGCCCCGAGCGTGCTGGCGAAACTTTTCGGAGGGCAGGGGACAATCAATGTGCCTTCCTGGTCGCCGGATAGCAAACGCCTCGCGTTTGTAAGTTATCGCCTGCTGGAAAAGTGATTGCGGGGTAGATCCCTGTCAGACGGCCGACCAAGGCTAAGCACGCCCCAACTTGCTTTTCGCCGTTTCTTCGGCTATGTTTATAAAGAGTTGATGAACGGTCGTTACCTCCCACCGCACACGAGCTGCGCTTGTTTCTCGTTCTGCCGTGTCATGATTGCCCTTCAATAGGAGACTTAGCTGGGGGATTCGCAACGCATGAAAACCAGTGTCAGGATCGGAAAAGGCGTCGAGCAGTTGGTAGGAACCTATGACGGGAACCTCCGGCTGCTGGAGGAGTGTTTCCAGGTCTCGACGCACTTGGGCGACGAGAACCTGGAGATCGAAGGGGTTGAGGAAAACGTCCGGCGAGCTTGCCGCTTGGTGGAGGAGTACACCGAGCTGGCGGAACGGGGGACGCGCTTCGAGAACTCTGAAATTGAATCCTTCTTGCGCATTATGTGCGAGGACCCCGAGGCGACTTTGAGGGGGCCGGCCGAGGCGGGGAGGGCCCGCACCTTCGGGAAAAAGACCATTACTCCGAAAAGCCTGAACCAGCGCAGCTATGTCGACGCCATTGAAAGGCATGACATGGTTTTCGGGATCGGGCCTTCGGGGACAGGGAAGACTTACCTGGCGGTGGCGATGGCGGTAGATGCGCTGCTCACCAAAGAGGTCAGCCGCATCATCCTGGCGCGCCCGGCCGTGGAAGCGGGCGAGCGCCTGGGATATCTGCCCGGCACCATCCAGGAGAAAGTGAATCCCTATCTGCGGCCTCTCTATGACGCTCTCTACGACGTCCTGGACCCCGACCGCGTGGAACGCTACATCGAGAAGAGCATCATTGAGATTGCGCCCATCGCCTTCATGCGGGGCCGGACGCTGAACGACGCTTTCGTCATTTTGGATGAGGCCCAGAACACCACGAGCGAACAGATGAAGATGTTCCTGACGCGCCTGGGATTTAATTCCAAGGCCGTGGTGACCGGGGATATCACGCAAATCGATTTGCCGAACGGGAGGCGCTCGGGGCTCGTCGAGGCGATTGAGGTGGTGAAGAAGGTTCCCGGCATCAGCTTTGTCTACTTCAATGAGCGCGACGTGGTGCGGCATAACCTCGTCCAGCGCATTATTCGCGCCTATGAGGAGTATGACCAGCGGACGGCGAAGGCGAACGGCGAAAAGTGAGCGCCACCCCGATGGGTGTTGTTCCGCCGGCCGAGTGAAGGCTGAGGATGGGCTGGCTGTATCGCCATGCCCGTAGGTCATCATTCACTCTAGTAATGTCATGATTCTAAATCGCCAGCGAAAATACTCGCCGGACGTTTCTGCCTTGCGGATTTTTGTTCAGCAACTCAAGCTTGCGCTGCGGTTGGACAGGAAAGACTTCAATGTCTGCCTCGTCTTGGACCGCCAAATGCGGCGACTAAACGGAGCGTATCGGAGAATACATCGCCCGACTGACGTCCTGGCGTTTCCGTGGGATGGGGAGGCCGGGCAGGGCTTGGATGGCGCGCACCGGAGGGAGTTCCGGAACTTTCTTGGCGATGTTGTCATCTCTGTGGAAACGGCGCGACGCAATGCTCGCGTGGAAAGACATTCGGGACTCGCTGAAATTCGTTGGTTGATATTGCACGGCGTGCTCCATCTGCTCGGGTACGATCACGAGCGCGACCAAGGACAGATGCGGCGGCTCGAGCTGGCGCTCCGGGAGAGACTGGGAATTGCCTGCACGCGCTCGAGCCGAGGCTTGAAAAGGCCAGCCAAGGGTTGGCATGGATAAGGAACTGCTTCTTACGCTGGCGTGGGTTTTGCTGCTGGCGGTGCTCCTTGCGGCGGGCGCGGTAGCGTCCTACCTGCGGCTGCTGATGCGCCGCTTGACGCCTATGGGTTCACGCAACCTTTTCCGCCGAACCGAGGGGCGAAGAATCGCGCCCGACCGGGAACGCGTGGGCGTTTCCATATCCGCCCTGCACGGCGCCGCGATGCATCTCTTCGCCATCGGCGTGGTCGTGCTTTTAATCCTCCGGCGCCCCGAACACCTGTGGGCGGACCTGGGTACGGCCGTGCTGGTGGTTTTAGGCGCGGTAGCAATTGTGGATCAATTGATCCCCTTTCTTCTGGTGGCGCGGCATGACGAGCCGGAACAGATCTTAGAATCCTGGATGCCGGTGCTGAGCGGGGCGATGTATGCTGCCTTGCCCTTGACGTTTCCCATCCTGATATCCACCACCATCCGCCGCTTACTTGAGCCCACCGAGCCGGAGCCTGAGCCCCCCGATGCCGCGGAACCGCTGCAGGAATTGATTGAGGCAGGAGAGCAGGAGGGGCTGCTCAAGAAAGGGGAAGGGGAGCTCGTTCAATCCGTCGTGGAGTTTGGCGACAAGATTGTGCGGGAAGTTATGACGCCTCGCCCCGAGATTGCCGCCATCGATGCGGGAGCTTCGATAGAGGATTTCCGAAAACTTTTCCGCGAGAAACGCTACACACGCTTTCCGGTCTATTCCGGGCGGCTCGACAACATCGAAGGCATTGTGAACGTCCGCGATTTGATGGAGCTTTCCCCCGACGAGCAGGCGAAGGCGACGCTGCGCAGCCAAGTGCGCCCGATCCCGTTCGTGCCCGAGACCAAGCCCATCAAGGAGCTGCTGAGGGAGATGCAACGCTCCACGACGCAGATGGCGGTGGTGATCGACGAGTTTGGCAGCGTCTCGGGACTGGTGACGATTGAAGACCTGCTGGAAGAAATCGTGGGCGAGATTCGCGACGAAGTTGAGCCTCACGCCCACGACATCGTGAAGGAGTCCGCGCAAAGCTACATCGTGGCCGGAAACACGGAACTGACGCAGATCGCCGACCAGCTTCAAATCCCCCTCGAGGGCAGAGATTATTCAACCGTGGCGGGGCTGGTGATGACTCACCTGGGTCATGTCCCTTCGGCGGGGGAAAAAGTCGAGGAGAACGGTTTGACGTTTGAAGTCCTGGAAGCGAACCAGCGAACAGTTCTGAAGGTGCGCATGAAAATTGCTCCCCCTCCCCCCGCGTCTCCCGCCCATGCCTGATGCTGTCCCTTTCAAATCCGGGTTTGTCGCCGTGGTAGGCCGGCCCAACGCGGGCAAAAGCACGCTGGTGAATCGCCTGGTCGGGTCGAAGGTCTCCATCGTCACTCCTGTCCCTCAAACCACTCGCAACCGGATCCTCGGCATCGTTAATCGCCCGGGGGCGCAGATCGTGTGCATGGACACCCCGGGCATCCATAAGCCGCTTTCGAGGCTCAATGAAGCGATGATGAGCTACGTCCGCCAAGCGCTGGAGGAGCGCGACTTGGCGGTTCTGATTGTGGACGCCTCGGAGCCTTTCGGAAGGGGAGATGAGTTTGCGCTGACGCTCCTGAGGGAATATGCGCCGCGCACCATCCTGGCTCTGAACAAGATTGATCTTATCAAGAAGCCCAGCCTGCTGCCCCTGATGGACCGCTACTCGAAGCTCTACGAATTTGAGGAGCTGATTCCCATTGCCGCCCTGCGCGGAGAGGGCGTCGAGGAGTTGACCCACGCCGTGGTCGAGCGGTTGCCCGACGGCCCGGAGTATTTCCCCCCCGACATTTACACTGACCAGCCCGAGCGCTTTTTGGCCGGAGAAATTGTTCGGGAGAAGATTATCCAGCACACGAAACAGGAGCTTCCTTACGTCACCGCGGTCCTGGTCGAGAGATTTGAAGAGGGCGAAACCCTGACGCGCATCTACGCCACCATCGTCGTGGAAAAGGAGTCGCAGAAGCCGATCGTGATCGGGGCGGGAGGCGCGAAGCTGAAACAAATCGGCAGCGAGGCGCGCCGGGAGCTCGAGAGACTGTTCCCTCCCAAAGTGTTCCTGGAGCTTTTCGTGAAAGTCGAGCCTGCTTGGCGCGACAGCCCGCCCGTGGTCGCGGCCCTGGATTATCGCACCGAAGGGTAGCGCAGGGCCCGTTTCCTGGCCCTGCGGCTGTTTAAGCACAAAGGCCGCAAGCCCCCACTCGGGGGGAGCCTTGCGCTACGGACTCTATGGTTCTCGGTGCGGGAAGGACAAGGCGCGGGGTTTCAAACAACAAGCTCTGCTCTCCCGCCTACCCGCCCACGTTAATCCCCAAGGATTTCATTTTCCGATAAAGGTGGCTCCGCTCGAGGCCGAGGACTTCCGCCGTGCGGCTGACGTTGCCCTGATTCTCTTCGAGCTTGCGCAGGATGTACTCGCGCTCGTAGGCGGCGCGGGCCTCTTGTAAGGTGGAAAACCCCGCTTTGGCGCCTGCCCGCGATGTAGTCGCGGACCACGTGTGATCGCGGTGAAGCATGGGCGGCAAGTGGCGGCGCTCGATTCTTTCCCCGGTGACCATAATCACCAAGCGTTCAACCAGATTCTTCAGTTCGCGGACGTTGCCCGGCCAGCGATAAGCCATCAGATCCTCCATCGCCGACTCGGAGAAGTGTTTGGGCCGGCGGCCGTAAGCTTGCGCGAATTCGGCCAGGAAGTAGGCGGCGAGCGCGGGGATGTCCTCGGGGTGCTCCCGAAGCGACGGAACATAGAAGGGAATGACGTTCAGACGATAGAACAGGTCCTCGCGGAAGTTGCCCTTCTGGATTTCCTCCGCCAGATTCTTGTTGGTGGCCGCGATGACCCGCACATCCACGGTGAGGTTGTTTCCTGAGCCGACGGGCGTGAAGCGCTGCTCTTCAATCACGCGCAGGACCTTCGATTGCGTCCGCAGGCTCATGTCGCCGACCTCATCGAGGAACAACGTGCCCTCATGCGCCTGCGCGAACTTGCCGACCTTGTCTTCCAGCGCGCCCGTGAACGAGCCCTTGACGTGGCCGAACAGTTCGCTTTCGATGAGCTCTTCGGGGATGGCGGCGCAGTTCACCTCCACGAAGTGCTGCTCGGCCCGCAGGCTCGCATTGTGAAGGGCGTGGGCCACCAATTCCTTTCCGGTCCCACTTTCTCCGTAGATCAGCACGCGGCCGGCGGTGGGCGCGGCCAGCGTGAGCTGCTGGCGCAGCGCCTTCATGGGGACGCTGTCGCCGATGATGCGATATTGGCCTTGGAGTTTTTCGCGCAACTGGCGGTTCTCGGCGGCCAGCTTCAACTGCTCCGTGGCGTGCTGGAGCGTGAGCAGGGTTTTCTCCAGGGAGAGGGGCTTCTCAATGAAGTCGAAGGCGCCCAGCTTGGTCGAGCGCACCGCGGTTTCAATGGTGCCGTGACCGGAAATCATGATCACGACCGGCGGGTTTTCGAGGGCCTGAACCTTTTCGAGAACCTGGATACCGTCCATGCCCGGAAGCCAGATGTCCAACAGGACGAGGGCGCAGTCGTTCTGGGCGAGATACTCCAGGCAGGCTTCGCCGCTCTCCACGGCCTTGACGGAGTAACCCTCGTCCTCCAGGACACTGGCCAAGGACTCGCGGATGCCCGGCTCGTCGTCGACGATGAGGATTGAATACGGTTTCACGATTAGGTCGCCGTTCGCGAAGCCGCCGGCTCGGTGGGGGCGCGCTCCACCGGCAGCTCGATAATAAACTTCGTTCCCGTCGGGCGGTTTTCTTCGACCCGGATGGAGCCGGCGTGCTCGGCGACGATGCGGTTGACGATGGCCAGCCCCAAACCGGTCCCCCGTCGCTTCGTGGAGAAATAGGGCAGAAAAAGCTTTTCCTTATCTTCCCGGGGGATGCCGGGGCCGCTGTCCGCTACCACAATCTCCACGACGTCGCGGTCCGAATCGAGCGCCGTACTCACCCAGATCTCCTTATGCAGCGAACGTTCCAGCGCCTCGGCGGCGTTGTCGATCAGGTTCACCACGGCGCGCTTGATCTGCTCGGGGTCGGCGGGAACTTGAGGCAAGCCCGCAGCAAGGTCACGATGGATGACGACCTTGTTCAACCGTCCGTCGAAGACGTTCAAGGCGTTCTCAATGATCTCGTTCAAGCCGGACGGCACCGGCCGCGAGGCGGGGAAGCGCGCAAAGGCGGAGAACTCGTCCACTAGCGACTTCAGAGTTGAGACCTCGCGGCTGATCAGCGTCGCGCTTTCCGACACTGTTGGCAGCATGTCTTGAGGCAGACCGCCGGGGCCCGCGCGCTCGCTCAAGCGCTGCAGGCGCTCGGCCAGGAGTTGAATGGGCGTCAGCGGGTTCTTGATTTCATGCGCGATGCGCTGGGCCACTTCCTGCCAGGCCGCGGCGCGTTGGGCGCGCAAGGATTCGGTAAGATCCTCCAGAACGAGCACCGACCCGACAGCGCCATGCCGCGTGCGCACGGAGGATACGGTCAGCATGACGTAAGCGTGCCGTCCCCCCACATCCAGTTCCATCTGCCGCGTCACCATACCCTGGCGCGCCGCCCGGCGGAAAAGCCGTGCGACTTCGCGCGTGTCTTCGGTGTTGAACAGGTCGGAAAGGACGCGCGCCGGAGGCTGTCCCGCGCGGCCAAACAAGTGCTCTGCGGTGGAGTTGACGCGCGTGATTTGTCCTTGCGGATCAAAAGAAATGACGGCCGTGGGAATGCTCTCCAGGATGGTCTCCATCGTGTGGCCGCGTTCCTCCAATTGGCGGTTAGCTTCCTGGAGTTCGCGGGCCGCCCGATCGATGGCCTGGCGGTTCCCCTGGAGCTGCCGGGTCATCTGGTTAAAGGACTGGATCAGGACTCCCAGCTCGTCATCAGCTCGAGCGGTGACCTGGAATCCCAAGTTGCCTTGCGAGACCTCGTGGGTCGCTTCGGCCAGCGCTTGGATGGGGATGGTAACCTGCTTCGAAAGGAACAAGGCGAACCAGGTGGCAATGAAAAGGATGAGCAAGGTGAGCAGCCAGAGCATATACATGTACTGC
>Ga0187771_10003285_pt1 | contig 11289 bp, 9 predicted proteins | sample 0116_SJ02_MP15_1_FD_133139 | JGI IMG/M metagenome (GOLD analysis project Ga0187771, IMG submission 133139) | Tropical peat soil microbial communities from peatlands in Department of Meta, Colombia - 0116_SJ02_MP15_10_MG | ecosystem: Environmental > Terrestrial > Soil > Wetlands > Peat | place... | reverse complement strand
GCTCGTGTGAAACCATCGGCGATGCCGACAGCAACCCGCTCTGTCCTCGCCATGACTGGCCTGATGCCTTCAGCCGCTATGGCCTCAATAATCGGGTTATGGGGGAAACAAGTAACGAAGTTGACCCCCTCAGTTCTAAGAATCTTGGCTATAGCCTTCTTCCCATCCATGACTGCATAACCTCCTCTCCGAAGTCAACCCTTCGGCTCTCCGGCCTGAAGGCCGGAACTTGCTCAGGGTTGCCCCCGAGCGGCGCTTCTCTACCCTGCCTTGCAAGACGGCGCTTGACGCTGCCGAATGGGTCAAAAATCATCAGTTGAAGAGACTATATCCCTCCGGTTTGCTTTCGTCAAGAATTCTCAGTCCCGTGTACCGATGCGTCCATGCCTATTACATATCAAAGTGGATAAAAATTAGCCCAATCCTCCCCCACCTGGGTTATACCCGCCTTTGGGGATACAAAATGCATCCTGAATAGATTCCTTTGCTCGCATGAGGTCCTTTTCAGAAATATCCTTCAGGCCGTGTATAGCGCGAGCATGATCGACAGCAGTCTTTAATGCTTCCTCCCTTGTTTCCCCACATGCCTCGAAATCGCAATTAACACCCAGATCTCTGCACCTGATAAGTTTTTCCATCATATTCCTCCTTCTGCCCAAGGGAATCTAAAAGTCAGGGCAATTATTTTCTTCTCACTCTAAAATTAATCATTCATCCTTCGGCAAGCAAGTTTTAGACCATACAGAAGAATTGATATAAGTCCAGCAGTCTGTTCGTTTTGTATTATTATTGTGAAAGTATCGGGATTGGCGAAAGCAATCAGGACAAGGGATCGCCCTTGCACAGCACAAGAAAACTTCTTCTCAATAGTAAGTAAGACCAAGAAGAGGCCAGTATACTGGGACGAGAACCAAAAGCATGAGGGACTCAACAAAAAACAGGGCTAATCCTAACTTGAATAAGTCTTTGGCGGTAAATGTACCAAAAGCATAGCCTGCGATCAAAACGGATGACTGGTAAACAAAAACCTTACCTCCTATCGAGAATCCCCAGATCATTCCCACGGTAACGGGGTTAAGGCCATTCTTGACGGCAAAGTCCATCAATGCCGGCATGGTTGCACTGACCATCGAGCCTTCGTTGCCCAAAAACAGGTGGAACACGTTGGCATACAAATACAATAGCGGAGCCGCCAGAGCAGAGCCGCTGTGCAGCATCGGGGTCATCCACTTAAACAGGACAGCTGTGAGAGTTTTCAAAACTCCTGTATCACTCATCACGCTTCCCATCGTCAAAACGCCGCCTTGGAAGAGGAGGATCGAGACATTGACCTTGCTAAAATCTTTGCTCTTCAGCACGCCAACCACTGGTAGACATGCGATCAAACCTGCCCCCAAACCGATGATTGAAGCATTGATGTGGTGCAAAAAATCGGTTGCAAAGAGCAGGGTAGCTAACAACATGATGATCAATGCTTTGGTTTCCCCTGCTGTCATGGGTCCCATCTTTCTTAACTCGGAACGGCAGTACTCCTCACCACCTTCGAGCACCAGCTTTTCTGGAGGGAAGAGTTTTAGTATCAAGTACCAACTCGCCACTATGGTCAGAATGACGCCCGGCAGATAAGCGATTAACCACAACCCCCATGACACGCTGACCTTGCCAAACTGTTCGATCAGCCCCCGAGCCAGTATAGAACCCGCTCCAGCGATGATCATTTTATCGTAGAGGCCTCCCTGGTACGTCATCGCAAGCATCAATCCCCGGCCAATGTTGCTATCCTTGGCCAGGCCGTAGCTTTGAATCATCCCCATAGCGATGGTACAGAGGAGAATGACTCTGGCCACACCCGATGGAACGAGAAAAGTAAGCAAGAAATTGAGCACCATCATCCCTATGAGGATTACTGAGTAGTTACTGCCTAACCGACAAATGAGATTGTAGGCTAATCTCTTGGCTAAGCCCGTCGTCTCAGCCATGATTCCCAGCAACATAGCGCCAAAGACGAACCATGGTGCGTCATTAGTAAAACCAATTAAGGCTTTACCCACAGGGATACGAACCCAGGTCCAGAACAACCAACACCCCAACAACCCCGTCACTCCCAATGGCACCGGCTCGGTGATAAACATCACCAGCATAAAGATCGTTACGCCCAGCGCCCTGCTGGCGCTTTCTGTCGGGATAAACGACCCATAATAGGTAACCAGTCCCAGTAAGATTGCCAACAAGATGAAAAGAAAACGTTTCAACTCAGGATGAATCTTGGTTCGGATGACATCTGCTTTTTGGATCTGGCTCATCGAAATTCCTCCTTTGGTAGAAGGTCATAGAAACAAAGGAGATGATTTGGAAGAAACTCATTCACTTAAACGGGACATCTATTCCCCTGCGTATGCCAAGATTCTGGACTTTCCTTTTTTCCTCTGATGAGACCCCTTCTTTATTCTAACCATCTGCGGCTTTATAATTTTTTAGCTCAAGCCAGGAGGTCTCTCATGAGGTCTGGGTACAATTCAAAAATCTTTTTGCGAAACTCAAGAGAAGTCTCGGCCACCTTCGGAAAGGTATTTATCCTTTCATAGGGGATACAGGCGTCAATGACGGTTCTGGAGTTATAGTATTTGTCTGATGAAGTGAGGGGATCTAACCGACTGCCCCAACACTTCCTTGTGATCTCTATGTCCTCGGCTGGATCGCATCGGGTCCCCATTGCCCAGATGACATCGTTGAGATTTGAGGGATCGATGTCTTCATCGACCACGACGATAAACCTGCCGATATATCCACTGGGAGGAATCTGGGAAGCAAGCATTCCAGCCTGTCGAGAGTGACCAAAATATCTTTGCTTGATCGAGACGACATTGAATGTCCTTCCCGAGCCTGCGCTGTGGACCCAAACCCCCTGCACGTCCGGACATCCGGCCCTTTCCAACCCATCCCACAGTCCCGCGGAGCGGATGAAGCATCGCTCGAAGAGGTGAGAATGAGGGGGTTTCTGAGATGCGGCGCACGTCAAGATCGGGTGGCTCCGAAACATCACTCGTTTGACCTTTAAAACAGGCTCCTCTTTCTTTCCTCCCGCATAGTAGCCATTCCATTCCCCGAAAGGACCTTCGAGCCGCCGTTCGTTGGGCAACACTACTCCCTCAAATGCTATTTCTGCATGGGCAGGAATGGGTAAATCTGTATATTTCCCCTGGATCACCTCCATCGGTTCTCCCGCCAGCCCTCCAGCAAAGTCAAATTCACTCGTTCCCCAAGGAACCTGATAACGAGCAGCTATGTAAAGGAGCGGGCCAATCCCCGCCACAACGACCACTGGACAAGGCTTCCCATTATCCAAATATTTGTCCCTCTGGATTCTTCCCTGTTTCCCTTGTGAGATATAAAGGAGGCAGGTGTCCTTATCGACCAGTTGAACACGGTAGGTACCACAATTCACCCACCCCTCCTCGGGATCTCTCGTAATCACTGCATCAGCTGTCCCGATATATCTTCCACCGTCCAGTTCATGATGGACAGGGGATGGGAATTGGAGAAGATCGATCTTGTCCCCCTCCAAAACATTTTCCAAAACCGGGCCATCTTGGACATATTTGGGCGGTATGAGTTTCATCTCCTTCATTTTTTCTCTATATACCCTCAGAATGCTCATCAACCCCCCCTCTTTGGGTAAGGGAAGACCCAGTGATAATGCAAACCTTTTGGGAGAATTGAGCATCCCATAGAGACATCGATAACCTTCCGGGTAACCCTTGATCCGATCAAAAAGCAAGGCAGGCGACCTTTCGGCCTTTTCTCTGTAAAGGATTTCTGTAATCGCCCCCATCTCCTTGTCCCAATGGACATCATAGATCTTCTTAAGTTCACCTAATGCTTCAGCTTTGATGAGATACTCACGCAGGTTTTTATAGTTCATCTTTTTGTCCTCCTTGAAAGCCAAAATATGGTTCGGTCATAAAATCCTTAACTCCCAACTTCCCAGTTTAAAAGTGAAACTCAGTCCTCATCTGTTCTACCGATCAAGTGTGTCGTCCCGACAAAAATAACAATCCCACTGACGAACGGTACCACCATATTCAGTAACAAAAACAGAACAGGGGACCGCCTTGATGAAAACCGACGTCGAGCACCTTGCCTGAAGAAAAGCATATCCACCAGATTGGCAGCTGGATGAGAGCAGATATATAGACCGAGCATCACACCGATGATCCCATCCCCATGATTCATACCGGTTAGTGTGCGCTGGGAATAGAGCAAACTGCTATAGGCGATCCCGAGCACAACTATCACCCACAACATCATGATATTCCGTTCCCGCCCTCGCTGATCCATGTTGGCTGTTTAGCGTAAAGATACAACAACGGAATCCAGAGGTCAAATCCGCACTTCGCAAACGGGCTGTTAGATCCCTTGTTTCTGGAGGTGGCATGGTCGAGGGAGCTGTGAGATTTCTTGTTTGACAGAAAAATCTATTTTGCGTATATTTAAACGCACTGGGAACTCCGGTCTTAACCATAAGATTGATGTTCAAGCCTATTTGAGAAAACGACTTAATGCAAGCCACTGATGTCGATGGCTCTCTGTGCAAGGCCATACCAAAAGCATTCTTTCGCGGACAGAAGGAACCAGGACTAAGGAGCAAAGGTTAATGGCAAGCTACAAGCTGATAACGTACCGAGCGGTCAAGGGCCCCCGTTCTGGTGTTGTGGTGGAGGAAGAAGTCTTTGATGTAGCTGGACTGACCAACAGATCGTCCTATACAACGATGCTGGACATCCTGAACGACTGGCAGGCCGCGAAAGCACTCCTCGATATGGCAGCAGAGAAGGTGAAAGAAGGAAAGCTTAGGGGCATTCCGCTCGGGCAGGCCAGGCTCCTCGCGCCCGTGCTTTACCCTTCAGCCATTTTCTGCGCCGGCGCCAACTATGTGGACCACATGCGGGAGATGGCAGCAATCCAAAAGATCGTTCCAGAACCCGATCCCCGCAGCATGGGACTCAAACCCTGGCATTTCATCAAGGCCTCCCGTACAGTAGTCGGAACGCAGTCCACCATTCCGTTGCCCGCATACTCCAAAATGGTGGACTGGGAAGCCGAATTGGCAGTAGTCATCGGTCGACCGGCGAAAGAAGTTCCCGCGGACAAGGCGCTTGATTATGTGGCCGGTTACACGATTGCTAACGATCTGTCGGCCCGCGATTGCGCAACCCGGCCGGGGGTCTCCCTTACCTCACCATTCAAGTACGACTGGGTGAGTCAAAAAAACTTCGATGGTGCCTGTCCCGTCGGGCCCTGGGTTGTACTGGCAAAAGAAATCGTAAATCCTCAGAACTTGGGAGTCAAACTGTGGGTCAATGACGTCCTCAAGCAGGATTCTCACACGAGCAAGATGATCTTCTCCGTGGCTGACCAAATTGCGCATCTCTCAACCCGGATCACGTTACATCCGGGGGACCTGATCCTTACGGGCACCCCTTCTGGAGTAGGCTTAGCGAGACAAGAGTTCCTCAAATCTGGCGATGTGGTACGGGTATGGATCGAGGGGATTGGAACACTCTCGAACACACTGGAATAGCTGAAGGAGGACTGATCGGAATGGAAACGGTGCCGACAGAAATTCAAGCATTACTGTCGAATGAAATGAGATGGAAAAAAACATTCTCGCTGGAACTTAGATTTCTTCTTGACATGAAGTGGTAGTGGGTTTATCCTTTGGGAGATCTCAGAGGGATTGTAAGGAGCAAAGCAATGGTGAGTGATTTAACTGCTGATAAGCTGGCGATCCGTGAGACGGTTGAGAACTGGGTATTGTGGCGCGACGCTGGCGATTGGGAGCGCTTTGCCACGGTCTGGCATTCGGACGGTTGGATGACAGCCACTTGGTTCCAGGGGCCGGCGCAGAAATTCATCGAGGTGAGCCGCGAGGGTTTCAATAAGGGTGTGCACATCCTGCACCTTCTCGGTGGATGGACCTGTGAGATCGTTGGTAAGCGCGCGATCTCTCAGACCAAGATGACGATCCACCAGCGCGCACCGTTGGATGGTATTTGGGTCGATGTCGCGTGTATTGGACGCTTTTATGACTTCTTTGAAAAGCGCAAAGGCCGTTGGGGGATTGTCCGAAGGCAGCCCATCTACGAGAAAGATCGGCTTGATCCGGTTGATGCGTCTGCAGTTCTCAAGCTTGATGCGGAATGGCTTGCAGGCTATCCCGAGGGGTATCGACATCTCGCCTATCTACAATGGAAGAACGGATTCAGAGTCAAATCTGGTCTGCCGGGCTTGCGCGGTCCTGAAGTGGAGAAGCTTTATGCTGAGGGAAGGGCGTGGCTTGCAGGCTCTGCCCGACCCGGCGAGCCGCTCTGACGCCTCCTCTATGCCGGAGAATGAGGACGAAGCAGATTGTTTTCTGAATATGTTTCGATTTTAAAAAACTTTAGAAAATACTTGACTTTTCTTCTCTAAATCTTATAAGCTGTTTTCCAGTTGTTTCCCATTTTTCAGGAATGGGAGGACTGGAAGAAAAGTTTACTTTTTACTCTTGCTGGGGGGATTTCAATGGATTGAACAAAGAAATCCTGCTCAGCCGAATTCGCCTATCATAAGTCTTGATAAAAGAGGTTGAAAAAACGGCGAGGAAAAAGTTAACCTTCAGGTCATCTAATAATAAATAAAGAAGGGATCAGCTACAGGAGGGTCATAACTGATCCCTGCCAGTACATCAAATGGGGGGTGAAGCAAGGAGGTAATATGATTTGGTGTACTGGCTTTCTTATATAAGAATACAATAAAAAAATTAAAAAAAGATTAAAATTGAATTAAAATTTTCTAATAGAAAAGACTTGTGGGGGAGGATAAAAAAGAGGACCAAATGATCCTCTTCTTGTGAATTGGCTCCTGATTCTTATCAACGGCCTCTGCCCCTCCACCCCCATGGCCACCTGAGAAGCCGCCAAACGCTTGGCCACCAGAGAAACCACCACCATGGAAGCCTCCGGAGAAGCCAGCTCCATGAAACCCTCCGAAAGAACTTTGAGGCGCGCTGAATGATCTACTTTGAGGACTAAAAGATCTTTCATGGGTGATATTGGGAGTACCAAAAGACCTACTTTTGCCTTGTCCAAAGTTCATCTCGTTCTGCCTCCCGGTATTGCCCACTTGGTTCGTCGCATTCCCGGGTGTACCACGCGAAATCGTTCCTCCCAGACCTCCTGCTGTTGCCCCTCTTGCAAAGCTGCGATTAAAGATTGACGTAGCACCTTTTCTGGCTCCGGGGGATCTCAACCCTTCTGTATGCCTCCAAGAGGTGTTAACAGGTCTTCCCATGGTCCTCGTCAATGAGGTCTGTGTGTCTCGCGGAAACATGGTTGCTTTCTTAAGAGATAGATCTACGATTCCATCAGGCAATCCAATATTTTTCTTCAAGGCAATCGCGCAAATTTCTTGCACAATCCCGATGACCTCTTCTTTTAGCGAAGGATCTTCCAGAATATCTCCAAGAGTTCGATTGTAACGAGCTGAGATCAGGCCGAAACTGGCTATGAAAATATACTTTTCCCAGATCGCCGGATTTGAGTCATCCTTCCATTCATAATCAATTGAAGACTTTTCAAACAATTCGAATATTTTCCGGGGGATGTGATCGGGATGATCCGGATCTCTCCCAAAAATCATTCTCCCTGGGTTCCCAATATGAACGACAATCCCTGGTTCTTCGATATGGGCGGAGAGGTAAACACAGGCGGGAAGAATGATTCCGGTCTTGATTTCATGACGAAGTCTTTCGTGGATGTCTGCGCCATTTAAAGGAGCTAAAATAACCGTATTTTCTTTTACTTGATCTTTATTAATTGAAGTTGCAGCGCCAATAAGATCGTATCCCTTAACAGCGATCAAAAAGATGTCAATTTGAGGAAGCTCACTTATTCTCTCAGTAGCAACCGTTGGTCTACACGTAATAATTCCGAATTCCGGACACTTAAGGATAAGTCCGTTTCTCTTAATTGCCTCGAGATGCCTTCCACGGGCAACAAAAAAGATTTTCACGGGAGAATCAGGATTTGAAGAGAAGGTGTGGGCTAATTTACCTCCAAAATAGCCTCCAACACCACCCACACCAACTACACAGACATTCAACTTAGCCATGGCTTCCCTCTCTGCCTATTTTCGCAAAAGAATCTTTTCCAGATAAGACTCAAATCGCCGATCATCTTCCAATGTCCTCTTCTTCGGCCCTTTCGTCCTTCCTCCTCCTCGGCGAAATTTCGCCTTCACCTCACGTTCCTCCAGTAAGAACTCCATCTTCTCTGGCCGGAGCTCCTTCCCCACCGGGCTCAGACATTTTGCTCCTTTTCCTAAAACCATCGCTGCCAATCCATAATCACCTGTTACGACTATATCTCCTGCTTCGGTCAGATTCATGATCTTTATATCCGCTTCCTGAAAACCGTCTCCCACCACAATGGGGTAATCCGACTCTATATTGTGATCGAAACTGGCTACTGTCCAGACTGGAATATTGTATATGCGCCCAGTTCTCATGCAAATCTGCAAAACGGCTTTGGGACAGGCATCTGCGTCTACCAAAATCTTCATAGAATCCTATTATAAATCTACTTAACAAAAAAGGGCAGGACCATCTGGCTCTGCCCTTTCATCTCATGTCAGCAATAAATGTCGACGTTACTTACTCTTATTCGTTAAATACTCATGAATCGAGTTGGCTGCCTTCCTTCCTGCACCCATGGCCAGAATAACAGTTGCTGACCCCGTTACAATATCTCCGCCTGCCCAAACCCCTGGTTTAGTTGTCTTTCCGGTTTCAAGGTCAGCGATGATATATCCTCTTTTATTCAGTTCGAGACCAGGTGTCGTGGTGGGAAGAAGGGGGTTGGCCCCGGCACCAATGGCGACCACAGCCATATCGCACTCCAATTGAAATTCCGAGCCCTTGATCGGAACAGGCCTCCGCCTTCCTGATTCATCCGGTTCTCCCAACTCCATCCGGAGACACTCGACACCGGTGACCCAACCATTGTCGTCTCCCAAAAATCTTATAGGAGCTGTGAGAAGGTAGAATTGAACGCCCTCTTCCTCTGCGTGGTGAACTTCCTCGATTCGGGCTGGCATTTCATCCCTCGATCGACGGTAGATGATCCGAACCGCATCTGCTCCTAATCGGAGGGCCGTCCTGGCTGAATCCATGGCAACATTCCCTGCACCAAAAACTGCAACATTCTTTCCTCGTGCAATCGGCGTATCATATTGAGGAAAGAGGTATGCCTTCATCAGATTGGATCGCGTCAAATATTCATTGGCTGAATAGATGCCGCAGTAGTTCTCCCCAGGGACATTTAAGAACTGAGGAAGTCCTGCTCCTAAACCTAAAAATACAGCGCCGTATTCTTGAAGGAGTTCATCTACGGTCTCAATTCTTCCAATCACGCAGTTACACTCTACTTTGACACCCAGCTTCTCCAAATAGTTGACCTCTGCCTGGACAATGGACTTGGGAAGACGAAACTCTGGAATGCCATAAACCAAGACACCCCCGGATCTATGAAGGGCTTCAAAAATGGTGACTTCATGCCCTTTTAGAATTAAGTCCCCCGCCAAGGTCAAACCTGCAGGCCCTGATCCTACCACCGCCACTCTCTTGCCCGTGGCAGGGGCTTTTTCAGGGATGGCCACCTCTCCTTTCGCCCTTTCCCAATCCGCCGCAAACCTTTCCAATCTGCCAATGGCAACAGGCTGGTCCTTCTTCCCAACGATACACACCTTTTCACACTGATCCTCTTGAGGACAGACACGACCGCAAACGGCAGGAAGACTATTCTTTTCTTTCAGTTTTCGAGCCGCACCGATAAAATTCCCTTCATTGATGAGTTTGACAAAAGCCGGGATATCAATTTCCACCGGGCATCCCTCAATGCATTTTGGTTTCTTACATTGAAGGCAACGACTCGACTCCAACTGGGCCAATTCAGGCGTATAGCCAAAGGGAACCTCGTCAAAATTCCTCGCCCTTACCTTGGGCTCCTGCTCAGGCATCTTCTGCCTTGGGATTTTCTCTTTCTTCTCTTTCTCCGCCATCTCATTCTCCCTTTACCTTCTTATTTCTTTAAACCGATCCATAGACACCTTCTCCTCTGTGAGATAAGCCCTTTGCCGTTTTACGAGCTCATCATAATCCACTTCATGGCCATCAAACTCAGGGCCATCCACGCAACAGAATTTTGTCTTACCCCCCACACTCACCCGGCACGCTCCGCACATTCCAGTGGCATCGACCATGATCGGATTCAAACTGACCATGGTCTTGACCCCATACTCTTTCGTCATCTTGCACAAAAACTTCATCATCGGCACTGGTCCAATCCCAACAATCAGTTTTACATCCTTTTGCTCATCTAAGATTTTCCGGAGCACATCGGTCACGAATCCATGGACTCCATAACTTCCATCGTCTGTCGTCACCCTTAGATCATGACTGGCTGCACGCATCTCATCCTCTAAAATCAGGAGGTCTTTTGTCCGAGCTCCGATGATGGCGATCACATGGTTTCCTGCATCTTTGTAAGCCTTTGTGATAGGGTACATCACGGCCACACCTGTTCCACCTCCAACGCAGATGACTTTTCCAATATTTTCAACATGAGTGGGCCTTCCCAATGGCCCGATGATATCCTGGACCATATCTCCTACATTGAAGGTTCTCAGGAGAGCTGTTGACTTCCCCACAACCTGAAAGATGACGTCGATCGTCCCTGCCTGTGGGTCCGTTCCTCCCATAGTCAAAGGGATTCTCTCTCCTGTTTCGTTAGCTTTTAAAACAACGAACTGTCCTGGCTTTGCCTTCCGGGCAATTCGTGGTGCCTCTACTCTAAAGTGGCAAACCGTATTTTCGGCCATCTCCCTTTTATGTGTGATCCTGTGCAACCTCTTATCCTCCTTTCTGATAAATTTTTCACAAAGTCCAACTCTATATAAATCAACCAGATAATAATGTCAATAAATTAAAGATTGGTCTGAAATTTTTCATATGAAGTAACCGATGATTTAAGGTTGAAGAAGTCTAAGAAATATTCACTTATTACAAGAATTTGATTTTTTTGGAAAAGGTATATTATGATTTGTTGATTGGAAAGGGTGATCTTTCCTGCTTTCGGGAGACCCGAGGATTACGAAGGAGTGTTTAATGGATCAAGAAAAACTTCTCTTTTTTAAAGGCGTACTCGAAGGGAGACTCCATGCCCTGCTCGAGGAAGCTGAAAAGACAGCCAG
>Ga0187771_10003284_pt1 | contig 11292 bp, 10 predicted proteins | sample 0116_SJ02_MP15_1_FD_133139 | JGI IMG/M metagenome (GOLD analysis project Ga0187771, IMG submission 133139) | Tropical peat soil microbial communities from peatlands in Department of Meta, Colombia - 0116_SJ02_MP15_10_MG | ecosystem: Environmental > Terrestrial > Soil > Wetlands > Peat | place... | reverse complement strand
GTCTCCCTGCAGCTCCGACAGCGTGAGCTCGTCATTCTTCAGTTCGACATTCGCGGTTACGTGCCTGGCTTCGAGCTTGCCGATCTCGACTCGATCCGCAGCCAGCTTTCCGGAGGCGCTGAGCGTGCCGAAATAAGAGACACCGGAACTCACAGAAGAGGAGAGAATGCGATACCACGGTTCCTTTCGCGCCTGAGGATTCAGGAGCTGGTTCAGGCGATCCAACGCGATCTCGTTTGCATGGAGGTCGAAATGCGCCGCGCATCCGGCCGTCAGCGTGCAAGGCCGCAAGGCTGCCAGCGATCCTCGCCAGGAAGCGCCGGCCGCTGAGACAATCAAGTCTTGTACATTGACCTGATCTGGCGTCAGCGTGAGATTCGCAGAAAAGACTTCCAACGGCGTATTCAAGCCGGGCACGTGAGCGCGGATCGAGTGCAGTTGAGCTTTACCAGTCGCTCTGAGCGGCACCGTGCCAGACCAATCGCCTGCAAACTGCAAGTCCACCCTGGCTGAGCCTTCGGCGATTGGCTGTGGCGCGGGGATTCCAACCATCTTCGCCGCCTGTAGCAGTCGCTGTACTTGGGTCTCGCCGTGAACCTCAAAATCGTAGCCTCCCCAGCGGATGCTTCCAGCAACTACTAACGGCGCTGGACGGCCCAGAGCCACGCGGAACGGGCCAATTAGAATGTGGGGCTCGGAAAGCACAGACGCCGATTTGCCCCTGGTAGCATGCGGAGACGACTTCGGCATCTCAGTCGACGCAGAAAATGGAACGCTATCGAGCGCCAGTTCCGTGTCAGTGGAGGTTGACTTCAATTGCAATCCAGACGCCTGGCCGCCGCCTGTCCACGACCCGGCGCTAGCACCTTTAGGTCGGTGTCCACGCATTTCAGCATCCACCTGGCCCGTAGCCAGCAAATCGTCCGGTACACCTCTCTTCGCGTGACGCGCGAATGCCAGCAAAGACTGGATGGGTACGCCCTGAGCGGCCAGGGCAAGGTCGTAAGCCAGCATAGTTACCGGACCTGCAACTCGGCCACTCAGGGCAACAAGTCCTTCACCGACGGGCGCGCGGCAGGCAATATCCGAGAGCGAATTATCCGCCGAGCTGTATCGTGCGCCGCACTGGGCTGCAAGACGCAGACTGCCTCCGCCCAAGACATCGAAACGGCGAAAATCTTCCGCAGAAGTTTGCAGGTTCACGATCGAGTTTTCTGGCGTCCCTGCGAGTGTGGCGGAACTTCTTATGGTTCCCCTCCATCCCTTATCAGTTCCATACGCAAGCTTGGTGAGTTGCCCCAGTTGTGCGCCTTTCCAATCGAAGGTGAACTGCATGGGAGTTTCAGCCACACGGGCTGCTCTTTGCCAGGTTCCAGTTACCTGAAGCGTTCCAGTATCGGTGAGGTTAAGATCGGTGCGCACCGGCCGCGCTTTCAGCCGCATGCCCCAGGTATTCTCCGACTCCTGCCACAAGGAAAAATCTGCGTCCGCAAGCGCATACGGCGTTTTCTCCTGACCCAGCTTGAAATTAATTCGTCCGCTGCTGGCATCAATGTAAGGAAATCCCGGACGCTTTTCACTTTTTGATTTAGCGGTCGGCGCGATTGGGTTTCTCTCCGCTCGTTCCACCAGCTTCTCGATGTTCCAGTGTCCCTCAGAACTGTGCGCCAGATTGAAGCTGGGTTCGGTGAGATCGAGACGGGCAATTTCCAGACGGCCCCGCATTAGGGATGTCAGACGCAATGACGCCGTTACCTGCTGGGCGCGCAACATCGGTTCTGCGCCAAAGGCGGGATCATCGTGAACGACAAAATTGTCCAGCTCGAAGCCGGGCTGAGGCAGCAGTCGCAGGCGAACTGAGCCGACATCCACCGGCCGTCCTAACGCCAGACTGATCGAACCGACAATCCGCGCTTTCAACCGATTGGCGCCGGGACGGACGAGGAATAGCACCGTCAGCAGAAGGATCGCGCAGCCCAGCCCGCGTCTGGACCAAAAAAATCTCATCGCACAATCCTGAAGGTGCGCCGCCAGCGGGTTTCATCGAAGAAGTGAATGACCACATGGGCCAGAAATCCGATTCGCTGGCTGATTTCTTTTTGCAGGTACTGATCGGGCGGCGTCTCGAAGGACCAATAGATGAACATAGGGCGGCCGATTACGTTTTCTCGAGGAATGAAGCCCCAATACCGGCTGTCATAGCTCACGTCGCGGTTATCGCCCATGGCGAAATATCGATCTGGGGGCACCACGAGATCATCACCCTGGATGTACTGCTTCAGCGTCAGTTGCCACTCCGGAACGACGTTATTGAACTCGGAAGGTGGCACGGCTGGGAAGTTATCACGATACGGGTTATAACTCTCGCCACCCGCCTGGTGAATCACATAAGGTTCGTTCAGCTTTTCGCCGTTACGGTATACGACCCCATCTCTCAAATGAATGCGATCCCCGGGGGCGCCGATAATTCGCTTAACGACGTACAACCCTGGCTCCGCAGGTGAAAGAAAGACTACGATATCCTGATCGCGAATATCCCGGTAAAGAAGGAGTGGACCAACCCAGCGCGTACGAGGCGCGAACTGCTCGCGGTTCACGAATACGTGGTCGCCGATCAGCAGAGTGTTTTCCATCGAACTCGAAGGTATTTCAAAGGCCTGCACAATGAATGTAATAATGAACAGCCCGGTCACCAGTACTGCCGCCAGAGAAGCCAGGAACTCGACGGTCGTCTCGCGCGGTTTTTCTGGTTGCGAGTTTTCTTTTTTAGCCACTAACGTTTCTTCCTGTAGTTGATTCGTTCAGCTCGCTCAATGAATCAGACGAAGTGTTCGATCCCAGCGGGTGATCTGAAATAAATGTGTGACTGCATAAGCGAAGTGGTAAAGTTTATCACCCGGCGTGGCGGCTACCGGCATGTCCTCCTGCAAATTGCGCACTGACCAGTAGATCAGCCAGGGACTCCCGATAATATTTTCCCGCGGAACAAAGCCCCAATAGCGGCTGTCCAGACTCTCATCTCGATTGTCGCCCAACGCAAAGTAATATCCGTCCGGCACGATGAGTTGGCCGTCCTCGACCAGTTTGTGCATCTGCAGCCACCATTTGCTGGTCACGTCCGGAACCGGGACATTCAAATGCGGGAACTCATCGCGATAGGTGTCGTGTACCTGCGAGCTATGACGCACATAGGGCTCTTTCATGGCAACGCCGTTCACGTACAGGATGCGGTTACCGAGTCGCACGCGATCCCCGGGCACGCCGACCACACGCTTTACGAAGTGCTGGCTGGGGTTGACCGGATAATGAAAAACCACGATATCGCCCCGCTTCACACTTCTGTAGGGCATGATGCGATCCCAAATGCTCCCCCCGCCGTAGCGCAATTTGTTAACCAGCAGATAATCGCCGACCAAGAGCGTGTTTTCCATGGACTCCGAAGGAATCTGAAACGCCTGCACGATGAAAGTGATGACAAAAATGGCGATGACCACAGTTGTCAGCAGCGATTGCAGGGAGCCGGGCCAATCCGTGTGCTGCTGTTTTACGACGATCATGGCTCGAGTGAGGCGCGTCTCCTGGCTGCCGCCGGCGGAGGCAACGATCCCAGATGTTCCAGCAACTGCCGCGCCGCACCCTGTTCCGCGTTCTTCTTGGTGCTGCCCTCGGCGCGTCCCACGAACTCGGGTTCGCGGCGAACAGCAGTGGTTTGCAAGCGAGCCTCGACAGTGAAAGTCTTGCTGTGTTCAGGGCCTTGTTCCTTCACGAGCACATAAACAGGCTGAGGACAACCCATGGCTTGCAGTCTCTCCTGCAAGGCTGATTTGTAATCCGTAAGCGGCAAGCTGCTCCCGTTGCGCGCAATTCGTTCCAGTTCCGGGCCAATAATGTGTTGCAGCACGACTCGCCGCACGTTTTCGAGGCCGCCGTCGATGTACATGGCGCCGAGCACGGCCTCCAGGGCATCCACCAGCAAGGCGGTCTTGTGCCGGCCGCCACTTTTCTCTTCTCCGCGGCCCAGCCGCAAATAATGTCCGAACTCCAGGAGTTGCGCTACCCGTATAAGATGCTTTTCACTGACCAGGTGCGCGCGTAACTTCGACAACTCTCCTTCGCGGAACTGAGGGAAGCGTTGAAACAATTCCTCGGTGGTCACCAGACCCAGTGCCGCATCGCCGAGGAATTCCAGCTGTTCGTTGTCGCCCACTCTCGTGGAGGGTTGCGGCGAAGACAACTCCATCTCGCGTGCCTGTGAGCTGTGAGTGAGAGCCTGCTCAAGCAATTCTGGCCGCGTAAATTGATAGCCCAGCGCTTGCTCAAGCTCCGCGATGTCGCGTGACTTCATAGGTCAAGGACCACGCCTAATTCGACGGCGGATTCGCATTCTGCGCGGCACCGGCTGGCGGCTTCGAGGCTGGCGCCGGGTTGGTCCCTCCAGTCAATTGCACAAGGCGATCGCGCTCGCGGCGCGCCAACGTACCGGCGGACGTGTTCTCTTGAGTCAATTCCACGGCGCGATTGGCTTCTTTGAGCGCGTCGGGGTATTTCCCCTGGTTATCCAATGCGATCGCCAATCGCAGCACAACCACCGGATCCGGTTGGGAGGGATAGGCGTCAATTGACTTGCGGAATTGAGCCTCAGCTTCGGTATAGTTCTTCTGATTAAACGCCAGCGTGCCAACAATGGAGTAGGCCGAGGAGCGCAAGAAACCCTTGTATGCATCAATTCGGTCTTGCGGTGTGCCTGCCGGAATGGCCACATCAGTATCGATCGTCTGCAAAGCGTGCTGGGCGTCTTGCTTCGCTTCTGCCAGACGCTGATCCTTATCCAGGTCGGTGTCGCGTGTGCGCTCGGTGATGACTTCCGCCCCGCCGATCAGCGCTTCCGGATCATCGGGATCGATCTTCAGGACCTTTTGGGCCAGATCCAACATCTTTTCGGCGTTGTTGGCGGTCTGATAGCCGTGCATCGCCGTGCGATACAACAACACTCGGAGTTCACTCTCGGGGAACTTGGCGGCGAAATCGTCGGCTGATTTTTCCATGGCAGCAGGGTCATTCGCGTTTTTCATTGCGGCCTGATAGGCATCGAACTCGGGTTGGGTCTTAGCCTGCGGTGGGCGTTTGCCCGCGGGCGCTGCGGCTGCGCCCGGCTGGGTTCCCGATTGGGTGTTAGCCTGCGAAGGCTGTTTCTGTTGATTGGATGTCTGCGGTTGCTGCGCAACTGCAAAACTCGTCACTGCCAGCAGCACCAGGATCACCGCTGCTTGCTTCATATTCTCTCCTCGCCTGCGGATCTGTTTCTCCTGCAACACAATTCTGCGTCAGTTTTTTGTATCTCCGCGATGGCTGGGCGGCTCGTACGGCTGCTGCAGCCCACGCTCGGCGGCAGCTTTTGCTTCTGGTAATGAGCCACCCGCGCTGAGCGCCGCACGGTAATGGTCGAGCGCTGCCGCACGGTCTTCCTGCAAATCGAAAATCCGTCCCAGGTAAATGTGTGACCAGGCCACTACTTTGGGCTCGCGCGCCACTCCCAGAGCCTGCTCAAAATAGTTGCGTGCTCCTTGTATGTCACGATTCATCGTGGCGACTTGCGCCAGGATGAACAGTGCTCTTCCGGGGTCTTCAGTCTTTGTGTCCAGAGCCTGTTGCGCAAGTTTCTTGGCGGTGTCCGCGTCCCCTGCCGACAACCGCTGTTCAGCCGTCGCCAACAACCTGGGCTGGGACGGCCGCGACAGGTGCATCAGCTCGGGATCGGCCTTGGCAGCGAATTGCACCTGGGCAACTCGCTTCTGTTCCTTATGCACATCTATACCGGCAAGCAGATCGCTGTAAGCATTGCGCAGACCGGTTGGATCCTTCTCAAACCGTAGTAGCGCGTCGTAGAAATAGGGCGTCAAGATATAGCCTTGCTCAGTGGCTCGTTGAACTGCGGCCTGCCGTTCTGCATCAGAAACATTGCGTGGCAGGCTGATCCTGGCTTCAATAGCGCGAATGAACGATTCCGTCACCAGCAGCGAGACGTCATTCTTGAAGCTTTCGTCCATCGGCGCTTTTTTCACGTTCTCCAGCAACGGCCTAAGTTGGTTCATCGTGACTGGATACTTCATCGCCAGCGGATCGAGCAGATAGTGTAAGTAGGTATGACGAATTTGCTCAACCTTGAGCGGTGACGCCGGACCGGGTGAGATCACCAGATAATAATCTGCGCCGTAATTGCGGGCGTTAGCCTGGCCGGGCCCTCCCATGGGATCGAGGTACACCGTGAAGCTGTGCCCCAGATAACCGGCCGACGGGAGCTTCAAATAGACCTCGGTATCGAAGATCACCTTTGAGAGTGCGTCATGATAACGGGCAGTGAAAGCTGAATAAGCATCCTGATGGCGCTGCCAGATATTGTGCAGCCCCGCCACGTCATAGAACTTCTGAATGATTGGTACAATCCCAGCGACCTGCAGGGCGTCCGGCGGCAAATCGGCCTCTTTCACCTTGAGCTGAAATGCCGGAGGAGAGTCGAGAAAGAGAGCCAGGGAGACATATTGCGCCAGAGTCCGCGAAGGATCAGGTTGAGCGTGGTCGCGATAGAACTGGCACAGAACCTCAGTCTCCTCTTTCGCTTGGTCGAAGGTTTGCGTCGCCTTTGCAACCTCTTGCCTGATCTGCGCCCGAACCGGCTCAGACACGCTTAACTCAGAATCATAACCGCAGGTATTGATGGCAGTCAGGACCGTAAATAATGTCTCACTGGTGTCAAGAGACACTTTCGGCGCATTTTCAGCCAGGCACACTTGCACGGACAGCCCCAACAGGGCCACAAAACACGTGCTCCGAAGCTTACAACCCAGGAAAAGCCTCCAGAAGGCGGTGAGATATGAGAGCTACGTTGTCAGTTTAAGGGGTTCCGGGCAGGGGGTCAATGCAATGACAAACCAAAGCCGGACGATTTATCCCTTCACGCTAATCTTCGAGAATGACAACACCGCCGTCCCTGCCGTGGGTCGGCCCATGAAGGTTGCGGGACGAAACGTGGTGAAGATCAGAACATTCTTCACCTGCGGGGGAAGATCTTTCGGCTGCTGTGGGTTCGACAACACGCGATAATCCTGCACCCGGCCGTTCGAATCCACGTATGCCTCAATTACCAGCGAATCGTCACTGATTCCACCCAGCGCATTAACAAATGCCGACTGTTGGAACTGCGGAGCAGTGTTTAGCATGATGGGGACGTCCGAACCCGCTTGCAAGGGAAGCGCCAGGAATCCCATCAGGAATCCGAAGATCACAACTGCACTGGCCAACCCTGCCGTAGCCGGCACCATGAATGCCTGGATTGCGTTCTCCAGCCGAACGGCGAGGCCTTGGAAGTAGGGGCGCCTGGACTGCGCGGCTTCGCGCGAAATCGCCAGTCGAAGTTTCAGGGCCAAATCATCGGGCGCTTTCCGGCGTCCAACGCTGGCCAACAATTGCTGGGTGCGGTGAAGGGAGTCATACTCCGATTGGCAACGAGCACAACTCTCAAAATGCCTGGACAAAGCCAGCATTTGCGAGCCGCTCACCATGCCATCCAGATATGGCGAGAATAGGGATTTGGCCTCAGCACATTTCACGACGCCACCTCCAATTCCCCTCCTTCACAAGAGATGCTGGAGCGTGGTTCCCGTTTGGGTTCTTCCGGCTCAGTCCCAAGACCAAGCGCCACACCGAACTCGCTCACAAACGTCTTCAGCCGCTCGCGGAGTGCCTGGCGGCCTCGTGTAAGCCGGGATTTTACCGTTCCCAAAGACACCTCAGTAATCTCCGCAATTTCCTCGTACGACATTTCTTCAAGATCGCGCAGGATTACGGTCGTGCGATACGGCTCCGGAACCTTGCGCAACTCGTCTTCCACCCGAGCTCGAACTTCTTCCTGGGCAATCCGGTCGAAGGGCGATTGGCCCTCGTCCGCAAGAGAATCCTTGAGTGCAGACGCCGCCATTCCACAACTGTCCTTCCCCGCCGGCTCAATCGAGCTTTCCCTTGCTTTGTGCCGAAACCACCAGCGCCGCCGGTTCGAAGCTTCGTGCAGCGCAATGCGATAAATCCAGGTCTTCAGACTTGACTCGCCGTGAAAATGCCTCATTCCACGAAACACTTTCAGGAACACTTCCTGGACAGTGTCGGCCGCATCAGCAGGATCGCTCACCATGCGATAAACCAAGCTATAAATCGGCTGCTGAAACTCGGCGATGAGCCAGGCATACGCTTCCTCCGACCCGGCCTTTAATTCGGCCACGATTGCGGATTCCTGAGCCCGAACTCCGATCGCTCCCGCCAGATCACCCAAGGTGGCTGCTCCCGCCATAGCTTGCATGGCGTAAACCCCATTATAAGTTCTTTTGCCCACAAACGGTCGTTCCGTAATTGAGCGAGAACAGTACACATTGGCCGACTATGCTCTTTCTCTATAGACTCCGCCACAGCAACGTAAGTTCCCGCGGTAACTTGCTTAGAATCAGGGGCGTATGGAGGCTAGCTCTTAACAGGCCGCCCGGCCATTTGGCCGTAGTTTAGTTTCAGCACTATTGCGGCTGACTTGGCGGGCTTTGCGGCTGGGGTTGCGGCTTCGATTCTGAGTTAGCAGCAGGCTTCTGCTGAGAGCTCGATGAGCTTGATTTCTTAGCGGTTTTCTTCTTGACCGTCTTCTGCGGGGGAGCCTCGGTGTCATCCACGACGGTCTTCTTCGGAGGCGGAGGAGCGGCGGTTTGCGCAGCCTGCAGCGTTTGAACCTGTGCTCTCAAACGCGCCAGCTCGCCTTCCTTCGATTGAGCCAGCGTATCCATGCGATCGGCAAACGATCGGCGTGCTCGCTCAAGCGCGTTGAGATCGTTTTGCAGAGATTGGAATTCATCGCGCGAACCGAAGGCCCCAGCGGACTCGACCACCGATCCCAAAACGCCATAGAGCGCATCCAGATTGCGGTAAAGCTTGAAAGTTGTCGCCAGATCTTCCGGCGAGTTTCGCAGCTGAGCCACAATTTCCGGCAGCGCATTTTGTAGGTTGCGCTGAATCGAATCCACGTCGGTCTGCTCCGCACGTTTGGTGTTGGCGTCCGTCTTCCACTTTTCGATTCGCAGTTTGGCAAGGTCTAATTGCGTGGCCTGGGAGGTTTGTTCCAGTCCTGAAAGCAGCAGATTTAGTTCACTAACCGAGGAATACGCAACCGGCGCGGCGCTGGAGAGAGGATTCGAAGGCGTAGACTGCGCCGTTGCCAGAATGGCAAGCAACATAATGCAGCCACAAGTGGTCCCGAGCTTCATGTCGATACAGTCCCAGCATACTGATTTTCACGGTTTGCGTAAAACTGGAGCAGGCAGACGTTTGACTCGCGTTCCCCGGTGAGCGAAAATCGTTATGTCCTACCAGAACGGGCCTGTGGCGCAGTTGGGAGCGCGCTTCCATGGCATGGAAGAGGTCGTCGGTTCGAACCCGACCAGGTCCACCAAATCCTCCGTTTATGCCCTCCGTCTACATTCTGCAAAGCGCGACAACGGGAAAGTTCTACATCGGCTGCAGCAGTGATGTGAACGCCCGACTAATCGAACACCAACGCGGACAGACGGTTTCGACTCGCGGCAGAGGACCATGGGTGTTGGTATTCCAAGAGCAATTCGACACTATGGTTGAGGCTCGCCGACGCGAGCGGCAGTTGAAGAGTTGGAAATCCCATCGTTCCATTCAAGAATTGATCGATTTCTCGCAGCCTGGTTGAGCGCGTCCCGGCCTGCCGGGAAGGTCGTCGGTTCGAACCCGACCAGGTCCACCAAATCTCCGTGTATGATTCCCGGCACCCCAGTTGGGCGCGTCCCGGCCTGCCGGGAAGGTCGTCGGTTGGAACCCGACCAAGTCCACTAAACCCCCAACAACGGACGCAATCACCTTTGAAGTTTAGGCGGCTTTCTTCTTGCCCGGCGCTTTGGCTTCGGGATGTCCGCTCAGGGCGGCGGCATGCTCGATGTCGGCATTCACCTCGCCTCCGATTAAGAATGCCAGTCCCGTCACATACAACCACATCAGCAGAATCATGACCGCACCCAGAGAACCGTAGGTCCGGCTGTAGCTATTGAAAAAATGCAGATAGGCACGAAAAGCCCACGAAGCCGCAAGCCACAAAAACACGCCCAGCACGGAGCCCGGCGTGATCCAGTACCAATGCTGTTCCTTCAAATCAGGACCGAAGAAATAGATCAGGGAGCATGAGAGGCCCAGAAAAACCAAAACGGCAATCCACTGCACAATCCGCCATAAGATAACGAATGCGGATTGCATGCCAACGTGGGAAGAAATGTAATTTGAGACATGTCCACCAACCAGTATCAGGGACAGCGCTGAAATGACCAGCACCGAAATAGCGACAGTCAGGCCCAGTGCCACGGCACGATACTTTATGAACGATCGGCCCTCCTGAACGCGGTAGACGCCGTTAAGAGTCGACATCATAGAACTCGTGCCTCCGGATGCGAACCATAAGGTCAGCACCAGACCAAAGGTTAGTTTTCCGCCACCGGTGTTGCGAATAATCTCCCTCACCGTATGCGTAAATAGCTGGTAGGCAGCTGGTGGCAGCAACTCGGAAACGTAGGAGAAGAAGCTGTGGACTAATTCATGACGGTGCGAGGCGAAGAGGCCGAACACGGAAAGGAGGAAGATAATCGCCGGGAAAATCGCCAAGATAAGATTGAATGCCAGTTCTGCAGCCCTGCCGAGAAGATTGTCCTCGTTGATGCCACGCATCACGGTTCTGATGAGCTGCCTGGGCGCGAGGCCACCCAGGTTCCAGATCGATTGAAGCTGTTCGCCGGTGCTTAGGTTGGACTTTGCCATAGTGGCCACCGGGCCTGCTAAGTTGTACCGTTAGGATTCCCGCCTGGAAAGAAACTCGATGAGCCATCCAACTCGCTCCAAATGCTACTCTGATCTGGTGTCTCGGAGCAAACACAAAGTGAGTTTCAACGGGGCTTTGATACTTGGGGCCCTGGTATGTTTATCCCCAACTGGGCCGGCTGCAACGGCCGGTGGACCTGCGAGTTCTTGGATGCTTCGCTGGGAACCGGTTCGGCTGGTTAACGGCTCTCCGGTTCTGTTTAGAGTGAAGCCTGCGGCCCGCATCGAATCGCTTTCCGGGAAATGGCTTGAGCATCAGGTGTTCTTTTCATTCGACAGCCGGACAAAAGCTTGGTACGGAATCGCCGGCGTCAGCCTCGAGACTCACGCTGGGAAATATCCGCTTACGGTGATCGGAAAGACCGCCGAAGG
>Ga0187771_10003282_pt1 | contig 11295 bp, 16 predicted proteins | sample 0116_SJ02_MP15_1_FD_133139 | JGI IMG/M metagenome (GOLD analysis project Ga0187771, IMG submission 133139) | Tropical peat soil microbial communities from peatlands in Department of Meta, Colombia - 0116_SJ02_MP15_10_MG | ecosystem: Environmental > Terrestrial > Soil > Wetlands > Peat | place... | reverse complement strand
TCGCGTCGAACCGATCAGCGCATCATCGGGAAACGTAGATTAATTTATTTCTTACTTAATTATAAGTTTTTGTAACCTGGTATAACAAATCGTAAATCACGCGCATGGCCTCGGTTGCCCTCGATTTCAGACCGTCAGCGACAAAGGCATTAAGCCTAGAAGTTACTCGTGGTGGGACCTTCTTTGCTGCCTAAAATCGAAGTCGCCACTCGAGCACCGGCGGAAACGTTATACGCATCCGATGGCGTAACTTAGATATTCTAATGTAATATGTCAGTTATTTGCCCCAGCTGGGAGATCCATCATGTACGCCAGATTGAAATTTGTGAGCGCACTTATTGTGCTGGTTTGCATGACTGTCGCGCTTTTGACAGGCAGTGCGTCGGCCATAAGTGTCGAGGTTGCAAAGAAGTGCAATGCTCTAACTGTTAAAGCGTTTCCTCCACGGGTGCCCGGTAATCCTGCGGCAGGTAGCGCAAAAGGAACAGGGCAGGATATGCGAGCCTACTTTAAAAAATGCGTGGAAAGCGGCGGCAAGATGGATGATCAGGGCGAACAGGGAGGAAAGTGATTTGAATATCGGTATACGCCGCTACAGCGTTACGGGTCGAACCAATCTCCGTTGCGCTGCTGCCCTAAAATTCCCTACGCGCTATGCATTCGGTGTGAACGCAAGGTATCCGTCTTGGCAACCCCGTTGGCGGCGGAGCGGGAACCGGGCCCCTAGATGCAAGGATACATGGCATGCCAGACGCAATACTTTCGAAGGAAATTAGAAGATACCGGCGCTCGGGCCTGGCAGCGGCTTAGGGCATTATCGAATCTAAATTGAACTGCGGCTGATCCAGACGAAATCCGACATCAGAACGGGATCTTATTAGTTCTTAGAGCGTCACGCTTTTTGTTAATCCAAAAATTTACGTGCATAGCCTGCATTCATTGTGACGACCCAAACGGTTGCGATGTCCCGGCCCTCGCGCCGGACACACTAACGTTGTGAAATAAATCACTTTTTTTCTGTGAAGCTCATCGCTGCGACGCTATCGTTTGCATTGTATATTTCAAAAATAGAATTGTCGGAATGGAGGGGAATATGTCCGCGCCCTTTACCCACCACGAAGGTTGGCAAGCAATCTTTCGGCGAGTCATCCAACAACAGCAAAAAATCGGTAGCCGCATTGAGCTGATGACGCTTGAGGATCATCATCCCGACCGGCCGTTCAATAGAGCCGAAATTGGCCTAGAGCTTCAGAGGTGGTGTTGGCAGCTCTGATAGCTTGGATCTAATTTGGGAGCTCACTGTGCCAATGGATGATGCAGTAATCAAACAAGACGAACATTGGTGGACTGGCACAAATGGGTCGATCTTGAATGACACAAGTTCCTCTAGGCAGCGTGACTTTCCTGCAGTCGTCTGTTGTTCTCCAGCAGACGATTAATGATTAGCTGCATAACGGCGAACCCGAACGATACATTCTGGAAAAAGAGCTGTTTGGCCTTACTTTCGGACAGCGCGAACAACCGACAGTCGGTGCGACAGACGACCGTTGCCGTGCGGGCTTGATCCCGAGCGAAGACGCCGATTTCTCCAAGCACCGCTCCGGGTTCGAGCGTCTTGCCGAGCTCGGGGATTTCAAGACTCCCATCTACCAAAAAATAGAGTCGGTCAGCCTTTTCTCCCTTTTGGATGAGTGTTTGACCTGCGGCGAGATTTTGTACCGTCATGTACGGCAGCAGGCTCTGAATCGGTAGATCTTCTCGATGCGCATCCCGCACGTCGCGGACTAAGCGATAAAACTGAATTAACCGCAACATATTGACCGGGAATAAAATGGCATGGAGGGCAAGAACAGGATACAGATGATCAAAATATCCGTAGGCACAGAATAGGATGTTACTCCCAAGAGCTACTATGCGAAGGGGAATCATGGTGCTCATGCAGAATGTCACGAGTACCGCAGCAGATGCAGCGTACCCCAAAATATCTATCCACGGCATGTCTTTCCCTTTATTGGCTTAAGCCTCTGCCAAAACATCTTACACTAAGGCACACCGGGTCAACGCTGTTAGCGGCCGGCGCGGCGTGCTAAGGCTGGCTAGTATTTTGGCGAGGAAGGCCAAAAATGTCCTGGCCCTCACGATCGCTTATGACTCTGGATGTGTGAAAGCGCGCCGACAAATCCGGCGATCAAAAAAAAGCCGCGCGAATGCGCGGCCAAGAAGCTCCGGGGTTTGGGGAGCATTGGGAGGTCCGGAGCTGGTGTCTGAACCTGCACACAAGAAACTCATGCTTGCGGCATTGGCGGGCGGACCGTCAGATGAATACGCATGTCGCCGGGCAACTCCAATGGGCGGAGGATCATCGGCAAGCAGATCAAAATCGCTGCCACGGATTGCAACACTGCTCTCCGTTCCAGAACCACTTGGTCGTGTCCACCCTGGTGTCGGACTTCCTCGTCTCAAGCTGGCCAAACGAATTGGGCTCGCGAACCGCCAACGCTACAAATTTGCCCAACCAGGACTTATCCGGAGCCGGCGCACGAAACATTGACATGGTTCCCTCCATCGCTTGCATTCCGGCGCCTAAAACCTAATACGCCGGGGGCGATGTGCCCGTGACCGACGTCACAGCACAGGCAAAATATTTTGCTGACACCTCGAAAGGTCAATAATGCTGCCGTTTTTTACGTGCGATTTGCCTACAGAATCAACGCAGCGAATCGTGCAGCTCTTTGCGCAATCATCAAAAAGGCGCGGGTGGCGACCCGAAATATTACTGATCTTAGTGCGCCCGATTTGGCAGTCCGGAGCATGTGAAAACAAGACCTAGCAGCCTTTGCAAATTCCTCCGATCACCTGTTTTAGGTGTTGCTCCTGGCGCTCATTCTCAGCCTGTTCTTTTTTCCATTCCGGCGAGCCTACATTTGGCGTAGTCGGGTATAAAGGCCCTAAGTCCGGGGTTGTAGATTTGTCAGGTCGTAGAGAATGGTTATCCGACGGGGCGTAAGCAAACGCACCGACTGCCTTAGCTGTAGCGTCACCGGCGAATGTTTCTTTGCAGCCAAGCATTATCGCCGCAATGAGAACTATACCGCGCAGAAACTGAGACATTGATACCATCCGAGGGCCGCACTTTGAACGCCAATACCCTAACCAAAATCTGGTTTAATAAGAGTTATGACGTACTAAAGCCCGCGCTCGCCGCCATCGCTCTGATGTTGAGTTGTGCTGCGCCAGTGGCCGCGGGGCCGCTCAAAGATGCCACTGCTGCGGTCAAAAGGCGAGACTATGCGACCGCCCTGCGGTTTATTCGTCTTTTGGCCGAGCAAGGCGACGCTAGCGCCCAGTACAAACTCGAGTTCTTGTACGACAATGGTCTAGGCGCCCCTCTGGACCATGTTCGGCCTACATGTGGTTCACCCTATCGGCGGCGCAGGGCCAAGATGGTGCAGCAATTTTTCGAGACCTCATTGCACGGCGCATGACCCCCGCTCAGATTGCTGAAGCACAGAAGCTCGCACGCGAGTGGAGACCTACCAAGCAATAGGGCTTGATACACGCGACAGCACTTTCATCTTCAAAAACTACCAATGACTCGTGACAAAGGTCACCTAGGCGGGAAAACCATTAAGCGGAAGTTTCCGCATATTGTCGAGATCGCTGTACCGTCGGGCGGTCTGGGCAAGACCCTTGACGCCATGCACGCTTTCCACACCGAGCGTGGCATCTCGCCATGCCTTGGACGCGGCCGTCACCAAGACGGCAAAGACTATTTGCGCTGGTATTTTGCCGAAGCGCGGACGGCTGTGTCTTTTGCTGTCGAGTTCGGTGGAACACGGCTATAGCGCAAGTGTCGCGTAGTTGCGGTAGTCGTCGGCTTTTTCAAGCCGGCAATTACGGTCTCGGCGCTGAGACCATGGCGGATGGCAGTGACATTTGCCGCCGAGATCAAGGGCAACAGCTTTGGGGTACACCAGGCATATGCTGGCGATCACCGCGGGTGAGGAGACGAGTTGTAGTGCCGCGGAAATGCCGGCGGTAAAGGTAGCCTGGGTCGGCGCACTGGTTGTTATGGTCTGTTGAATTCTCAATCAGACAGCCAGAGTCGTCCAGGACTTCGCGGCGATTGGAAAGCCAGCTGGCGCGCATGTACTGCCAGATGTTCCGGGTTGGTCTTTGGCGCACGCGAAGGCAGCAGGATCGGCGTGATGTTTGCGGGCATGCGGAGCTTGCTGGTCGTATGTCATCCGGCTCGATCGAGCAGCGGAACGGCGTGTGCGCCATCGGCGATGTGGCGCGATATCTCATCGAGGTGAAGCTGCATGGTGAATGTATCAGCGACGGGCAGTAGGGCTGCGCCTTTGCCACGCGCTGGACAGATGGCGCCAAAGAGATAGACGCTCTCATAGCGCTGGTTGGCAGCCTGGCGCGGCCGTGATCCGCGCCTTGCCCATTGGCAGACGAGGCCGTTTTGCAGCGTACCAATGCTGGCTTGGCAATCGGCATAGCTTCGCCGCTTCACTGTCTGGTCAAAATGGTACCTTGGCTACGCAGAGGGAATGGATTGCTTCCGCATGCTTCAAAAGAATGCTAGCATTTCTTAGAAGTTTTAACTGATCAAACTCTAATGACGCCATTTCTATCCGACGGCGAATACGCTGGTATCCCCTACCGGGTACTGCCGGATTCCTCCATCGAGGCAATGCTAAAGACGGGACTAGTCAAATTCATAAATATAGACCAGTTCTTAGCGGCAGTCGATAAAGTGCCAGATATAAACAGTGCAGCGCGTTTAACGTCACACGAAATATTGGACAACGCAGATAGGCACCCAGCAAACATCCCAACAAAGGTGGGCCCGATCGATTATTACTCGATTTTGCTCGAAACAATTCATAAAACTGAAAATAATTCGGCCCAGTTACGGGCTCTCGTATATGAACGAGCACGCTTTCATATGAAGCGTGAGTTTCTCTTTGGATATTCGTCCCTCGGATTGGCCGAGATTGTTCAACACGTAAACGATTTTGAACTCGCCATTGCACGGATCGAATCCACTGTTGAAGGCCCTAAATCGAGCCGCGCTTATCGAAATCAAGTCGCGCGGCGTGAGATCAATCAGGCCCCATCGGGCAACGCGGACCATATCACAGGCTCGATGCAGAGCTCTGTGTTATTTGAGGACCATTCCTCGAATCAACTTGTGGAGAATCACAAGCTTGATCGGCGGCCGAGCGAAGCATTGCCATATATGCGCGTCGCTCTTTTTCTATCGATCAGTGCACTCGTTGCAATAGCGTTCCTCGGGGCCGCGGTTATTGTAGGGGTTCTGTGGCGCCCGACGGTCCAATCCCAGGTCGAAGTTGCGGATAAATCGCCATCGACTGTCGAAAAGGTCGTCAGTCGTGGCAATGCAAGCCAAGACAATCCAGGGCCATCGGATAATTTACCTGCGGTCACTTTTCCCCTGCCTACGTCGTTTGGTATCTACGCTCTGAGTGACAATAAGCTTTTCAAATTAGAGACTTTGCCGATTAAGGTTCCTGATCCACGCGTCGCGCTTTCGGCGGAAATAAGAAAATCAAGTGTAACAAACATATCCGACAATAAGCCCGCTTTCATTATTTTCCGACGCGATCTTCTAAATAACGCACCTGAAACGATCGCTTTGCGCGTGGTAGCCCGAGTCATGCATGAAACGACATTTGTTGGCGGGAAGCCATCAACGTTAACGGTTGAAGGCGTTTGGCGAGTTCGCAACGCGTCGTTCCGGTATAAGGTATCCCCCGTTCCCGGCCAACCTGAAATGGTCATAGCGAAATCGGAGGACAACCAATCGCTGGCTGCGGGGCGCTACGCGCTTGTGGTAAATGGTTTTGGATATGATTTCACAATCGAAGGGCCGATAGAGTCGACGGCACATTGTTTGGACTCGTTCGAAGCTTTAAATGGGACGGTATTCTCAGAATGTCGGAAGGCTGAGTCTGCAGATCATAGGAAAAGTCGTCTTTAGTGACGGCGTGATCTTCGTGATTGGCTGCCCTCTTTGCTGCTGCACCCGTAAAGACGGAGATTCGAAAATTTACGAGTCAATGCGCCTCAATGATATGCACATTTTTCCGGCTTCAATGTCATGTCTTGGCGAGGTATCCGGACAAAAGGGTCTGGACTCACAATTTGATCCAGTAGAGGGCAGCAAGCACGGTGGTAGCCATGATGTGCGGCGCGTGTCGCGCGTTATGCATTTTATGCGGATAATGTACTTCGAGGAGCTGTGCGGCCGGGGATTTTATTCTTTGGAACGCGCCGATCACCCATAAAAGGGGGCCTTTTTGCATACGTTTCAAAACTGATTTGACCAGGATCAATGCGAGTTCATTCAAGGATCATTCACCTCGGAGTTCATTCAGCCAATCCGCTAGTCGGGGGAAGAATGCCATGCGCAAATCGCCAATGGTCACCACCGCCCTTTCGCGTCGTTGTTTTATCGGCGGGACTTTCGCCACCATCTTTAATACTACAGCGAAAGCGGCCAACATCCACTGGCGTCTCGGATCCAGCCAGCCGCTCGATAGTCCGAATGTGATTCGATTAAAGGAAATGGCCGACAGGATTCATACCGAGACCAATGGCCGCTTACAGATCGAGGTATTAGGCGCCGGGGCGCTTGGCTCTGACAACGCCATGCTTGCTATGCTGCAAAATAGCGAGCTCGAAATGTATATGGCTGGCAATGTCCTTGGACCACTTGTGCCGGTGACCGAGATGCCGGGCCTTCCGTTCACCTTCAAGAATCCCGCTGAGGTCTTCACCGCGCTTGATGCCGAGCTTGGTGACTACATTCGTGCCGAACTCCTGGCCAATGGCATCTACCAGTTTCGCTATGGCTGGGATAACGGCTTCCATCAACTTACCACCAGCACGAAGCCGATTCGCACCGTTGACGACCTTGCCGGCATGAAGATTCGTACGCCAGTGCAAAAAATGACGGTCGATTTCTTCGAGGCCCTCGGTGCCAAGCCAATGACCTTCACCCTCAACCAGCTTTACGATGTTCTCAAGAACAAGACCTGCGACGGTCAAACCGATCCGCTCGGACTTATCATGCTGATGAGGCTTTACGAGGTGCAGACTTATCTCAGCCTCACCAATCACTGGTGGTCGGGTTTCACGCTGACGGCCAGCGCGAAGAGCTGGAAGACCTTGCCCACGGAGCTGCAAGAGATCGTCGAAAAGTACGCCAAATCGGCCGCCTTGGCACAACGTCAGGATATTGCAACATTGAACGCTGGCGCCCTCGTAGCGCTGCGCAGCAAAGGAATGGTCGTCAACGAATGCGACACCAGCGGGTTCAAGAAGCCGCTCGCCAGCTTCTACACGCGCTGGAAAGGGATATACGGCGCTAAAGCCTGGAATTTGCTGGAGGCTCGGGTTGGTAAGCTTGTGTGAGCGATGCACTAATACGGCCGGGAAATTTAAGCCAATCGAAGAAAAAACAATAATCGTAAGGTCATAAATAAACCCGAGCCACCTGGCTCCGCGAACAGCGCCACTTAATTTGAGAATCTCTCGCCCTTCTGCGCGCGCTAGCCGCGATCTTTAGCTCCTTCACTTCGCTTGGATGCGATCCAAGTAATCAATTATGGCCAAGATACGAGTTCGGACAATTAGTTCTGCAGAAAGGAAAGGCGAAAGAAGGTAGTCATCGGTAACTCTTGGTAGCGGGCCGAATCGATATCCCCAAACGGGCATTTCGCGGCTGCCATGGCCTCTGATTTCTTTTCGCCCGTCGATTACTTCATAAATCGAATTGAAAGGAAACACTCCGCCATTTTTTTTTGAAAGGATCGTGAGATCGGCTGAGGGAATCTTTAGGTCTTTGTTGAGCGGTCCATCACCTTTGCCATCGATGCCGTGGCACGAGGCACAGTTTGATTGAAACTCAGTTTCGCCAATGTCTCGAGTCTCGGCTGATGCCATCCCATTTAATCCAATAATTGCACAAGCAATTATCAGCCATTTGTAACCGCGTGATGCAATCATGACATACCTCTTTAGAGACCTTCGGCTTTTCGTGCTTCTGCCTCGTCTGCACGCCTGCGTTCCTCATAGCGTCGCCGATGAATATAATTAGGGTCACTCATAACTATCCGCCACGCTTCATCCAGAGCGGCCTTTTTGTCTGCGCTTCTCTCCGCTCGCAATTTGAATGCGAGCCACACGACGCATGCGAATAGCAAGAAAATGACTGCAATTTCCATTTTAATACGACCTTCGAGGAGGTGCTCTAATATTCATGTAACTGTCACAGTCATCATTGATCTTTGTCAAACCAAACGACGCATAGTCAATTCGGAAGGATTTTCGGGAGATCCTGGGCATCTGTGAGAGGGCTAAGGAAGACAAATCCGGCTGGTCGGCCTTTCTGCGCCATCTGGTTGATCGGGGCCTGAACGGCATTGAGCTGATCATCTCCGATGCCTGCCGCGGCCTGGTTGAGAGCGCCGCGGAGTATCTACCCGAGGCGAGCTGGCAGCGGTGCGTGGTGCATTTTTACCGGAACGTCTTCGGCCACGTTCCAGTGACCAAGGTTCGGAAAGTCAGCCATATGCTCAAGGCCATCCATGCGCAGGAAAGCCGAGACATCGCCGAGAAGAAGGCCAGCGCCATCATCGCCGAATTGGGTGCCGGGAAGATGAGCAAGGCGGCTGATATCGTCGAGCAGACGGTCCACGAGACTCTGACGTACTACGCTTTTCCCGACATTCACTGGCAGAAGATAAGGACGAACAACCCGCCCGACCGGATCATGCGAGAGATCCGACGGGAACGCGGGTTGTTGGTGCATGCCCCGATGGCCAGTCCTGTCTCAACCTTGCCGTCGCGCGATTACGTTACATCGCCGGATCCGCATGTCGGACAAACGATACATGAACATGCGGCCCCTCTATCAGCCGCAGATTAATCAAACCGATGCCATCGCCTGAGCAAATGTGACCGCACCGTTCCTGCGCGATGAACCGTCTGAAAAAAGCCATTGCCTAGCGGGCCGTTCCACATATGCGAAAGAATCTAGACGCTACCGGGTCTGGTTTGCCTCTATTTTTCCTCTATTCTAGAGGCATCGCCCAGGGTTGCCTTCCTTGACGCGAACGGTGGTGGCCCCAGGTGTCCCTGCACAAAGGAGGCAGGGAAAAGAACCAAGCACATTGGCTACGGGGCGTCGAAATTCAGTGGCACTTCTGACCAATGCCGATCAGGTGATCAAATGAGACCGAAACAACTTATCCTGCGTGCTGAGGATGTCGCTTGCGTTACGCTGATTGGAATTATGGCAATTGCATTGCCTGTATCAGTGCGTGCCGAACCGGCTCCGAGCTGGAAATGCATCGCTGTTGTAAAGCAAGAATACGACAGCGCAAAAAAGAAGCATTTATTGCATACCCGGATGGGTACGTATGTGAGAACGGGCCGGCCGTGGCGACGTTACTACTGGTATTGTCAGCCGTAGTCGATGGATTGTGGACAGGTAAGACTGATCACCATGCGAGAATTTTGGGCGGTACCTATAAATCCATTCGGTAAGGACGAGCTGCCAAGGATTGCCCAACTCATCAGGCGATAATGAGCCATGAACAGGCAACAGCATCTTGTTCTTGTGAAGGCCAGAAACCCAGCAAGCTGGCTGATCGTGCTACGAGCAATCCGGTTATCCCCGCTGGACCAGACAGCTACCACCCGCGGCCCGCAAATTATTGCACAAGCTCTCTGCCGCGTTGCGATCATCTGCCACTAGGCGGACCCGATACCAATGAGCACTTAGGCCGACATTTGTACTGATGACGAGCGGTTGATGGGAGCCCAGGATATTAGCGTAGGTCTCCTGAAGGCGACGATAGGCCGCCAGCGCGGCGTTCTCCGAGGAACTGCCAATGAGCTGCACTGACCAGCTCCCTTCCGCCGCTGTCGGCTTTGCCGGCGATGCATGACTACCAGACGACTCGTGTACTTCAGTTGAGTCGGTAGATTGAATGCCATCGGATTCGGGAACAATCTCATCAACGAGAGCGGTAGGAAATGCGTCTGGGATAATCTGATCGCTGGAATCAGCGACCTCAGCGCTACTCCATGCTGGCCACTCGACCGGCTTGGGGACGACAGCGACCAGCTCTGCTGCCGGCGGGTCCGATTGGACTGTTGAGCCGGCGGTCTGTTGCGGAAACCCGACCCACCAGTTGGGATCTGACTCCGACTGGCGCTCTATGTACTGATATCCGGTGTTGGACCAGAGCAGAATTCTGTCGGTGAGATTGTCCAAGATGAAATCGCCCTCACTGGTCCTGACGGTCAGTACGGCGTGACCCTCGCCGTTGTGTTCACGCACAACCGTCATCAGCAGCGCTTGACGTGGCCAACCGGCTTGCATGAGGAGACGTTGCTTGAGCAGAGCGTAGCTATGGCAGGCACCCGCGCCATCATCGGGATATCGCCACCATTGGATAATCCCGTAATGAGCCATGTCGGTCATCGGCGTAACGTTGCTATTTACCCAGTCGTTTACGCGCTTGAGTTGACGCCAAGTCTGCTCGCCGAGGACGACAGTACGTACCGGCAGCGGGCTTGTTTTGCAGGCTGTGCGATAGGTTTGACAGAACTGCAGCCAACCACTCGGCGGCAGTGCTGCATCGCCAGGCGGCATAAATTCTAGGTGATTGCGTGCTACACTCACACTCGGCAATAGCGCTGCCGATAAAGCGATCGCCGCAGCCGCACTGTAGGTGATAAGCCTGCTTTTTGTTTGCGCCTTCACGGCGGCCCCCTGCTTTTTCCTTGGGGCCACCCTTCGCACAAAGCTTTTGCGATGCCGCTAAGTCGATCAGTGCAATTTGAATTATAGCGATAACCTCCGGGACATGCACCTCTTGGCGAGGCAACTCAGTCCGACGGCGATAACGGCAGAAATGTTGTTTTCAAATCGCGGATCGTCAGCTTGGATCGGGTCTCGATCTATACTTAACAACCGGTTTATCTGCCCGGTTCTTGCTCAAGACTTCTGCCAGAGAGCTTGCCTGATTCAAACGAGCGCGTAATTCTGCGACCTCAGCCTCAACGCAATGTAATACCGGTCGCGCAACAGCTCCGGCAACTGTGGGAGAATATCGCGCGCCACGCCTAGCAGCTCGAGTGGGACATCCTGTTTACGTTGATGTCACCATATTGCACTAATCGCTTGGCCATTGAAGACTTCAGATATTCATGGTCGCGTGGCACGAGTCGTGTCCTCCGGTAAGGCAT
>Ga0187771_10003281_pt1 | contig 11296 bp, 10 predicted proteins | sample 0116_SJ02_MP15_1_FD_133139 | JGI IMG/M metagenome (GOLD analysis project Ga0187771, IMG submission 133139) | Tropical peat soil microbial communities from peatlands in Department of Meta, Colombia - 0116_SJ02_MP15_10_MG | ecosystem: Environmental > Terrestrial > Soil > Wetlands > Peat | place... | reverse complement strand
CTGCTCAACGGCTCAATTTTCTGATGGCCAAACCGGCAGAAACTCTGCCCAACAACACCCAACTGGGAGTCGGAAACACACCCGACCAGCCCACCGGCCCGCCGGAGATCTTCTTCTACACTGAAGCCGACTGGCTGGGGTTCAGCTATCGTGGCCCGACCACGGAGGTCAACAATACGTTCGATTTTACGGACACGGTTTCCTGGGTCAGGGGCAAGCACAGCATGAAATTTGGCGGTATTGTCTCGCCATTTCAGAACAACACGGTTTACGACTACTACGTCAACGGAGAGTTCGATTTCTATGGAGCGACCACCGGCTCCGGCAGCGGCGTCGATTTCGCCGATTTCATCATGGGACTGCCCGACGAATACTATCAGTGGCCGAGAGCTCCCTCCAACATCCGCACCAAGTACTTCGCGGGTTTCGCGCAGGATGAATGGCGCGTCACCCGTAACTTGGTGCTGAGCTATGGACTGCGGTACGAATACAGCTCGCCGATGTATGACACCAAGGGACGCTCGTTCACCATCGTGCCGGATGCACATTCCACCCGGTTCACCAATGCGCCAGTGGGATTGCTGTTCCCAGGTGACAACGGCGCGCCGAGTGGCGCGAACTATCCCGACACCAAGAACTTCGGGCCGCGCTTTGGCTTTGCCTGGGACCCGAGCGGTTCGGGCAAAACCAGTGTCCGTGGCGGCTTTGGCATGTTCTACGACATCCTGAAGGGTGAAGCCAATTTGCAGTTCAACGGCCAGGCGCCGTTCTTTGGCTACACCGATTTCAACTTCTATTCACCCACAATGGTGCCTAACCCTTGCGGCACTTCTACAACTCCACCTTGCATAAATGCGGGATACACCGGCGCACCGAATTTCCTGAGCGATCCTTTCGGTTCAACCGGCACCGTAAACCCATTCCCCTCGAAGCCCCCGGCGTCCAACATTGATTTTGCCGCATCGGGCTTCCTGCCCTTCGGGGGAAACGGAGTTTATTTTGTCAATCCGCACATGAAGACACCCTACAGTTACCAGTACAACCTCAGCCTACAGCACGAGATAGGCAACAGTTTCAGGGCCGATCTTTCTTACCTGGGAAGCATCGCCCGCAAACTGAGCGATTTGATCGATACCAATCCGTTCATCCTAGGGACAGCAAACCGCGTCCTCTGGACTCAACCCGGCGCTACCCCCGATGACTGGAGCTTCACGCCCACCTTCTCCAATGTTGGCCATGCGAACTACAACAGCTTCCAGGCCAGCCTGAAGAAGCAGACAGCCCAGTACAAGTACTTCGGGTCAAGCTACTTCACGATTGGCTACAGTTGGTCGAAAAACTTGGACAACGCCTCGGGCTTTCGGCAGTCCTCGGCCAGCGTTCCTTACTATAACCCAAACTACTTCTATGCCCTGTCGGACATCGACGTTGCGCACTCCATCACTGCGAGCGGCGGCTGGGACCTGCCCTTTACAGATTTCTTCCCGTCGGGACCCAAACGGCTCACCAAAGGCTGGAGCATTTATCCCATCGTTACTTGGCGTGATGGCTTTCCAATCGACGTCACGGCCGACCTGCCGCACAACCGGAAGTATCCGGGTCCGTCTGGCGCGGGAGACTCGCAACTGGTTCGCGTGAACCTGGTGGGCAGTTCCGTCGCCACCTTCGACCCTCACGCTCATACCGACCCGAGCACCGGCGGGGCCATTTACATCAATCCCTCCAATTTCGAGTGGTCCAGTTTGCAAGCCCTGAACGGAACATGGATCGTGCCTGCCGCCGACCAGCGGACCTACGGCAGCCTGCCACGCAACTTCTTCCGCGGGCCGGGACGCACCAACGTCGATTTCTCGTTGGTAAAAGCGACTCCCCTGTGGAACGAACGTACCAACCTCGAGTTCCACGCCGACTTCTTCAACATCCTCAACTCCGCTCAGTTCTATAACCCGAACGTAGCGAACCCCGATAGTCCTTTGTTCGGCGAAATCACCCAAACCTACCCTGCGCGCGAAATCCAGCTCGCGTTGCGCTTGAGCTTCTGATTTTCTGCACACTCCGGGGCGGCCACCGGCCGCCCCTTCATTTTGCCCCTCGCGAGGGTTTTGAGCGAAATTGAGATCGCCGACATTGTCAGAAACGCCTGGTTTCGTAAATTGACCGGCTCCCGTCGTCCGCTCCATGTGTCGGCCCATCACGGAGGGACTTACGATATCTCAGAACGAGTACTTGAAAGCAAATTGGAACGTTCGCGGACCGTTCAACTGGTTGATCTCGCCGGGCACGCCAAAGGGCTGGCCGTTTGTCGGCGGACCCGTGTCCGGCACCAGCATGCACTGCTGGCCTGTCGTCGTCGCGCCATCGCCACACGTAGAACCGGTGGCCGCATAGCGTGCAGAATTGTTGATGCCGCCGCCGTTCTGTACGAAGTAATTCGGATGATTGAACAGATTGAAGACCTGAGCCGTCACCGTGAACACTTGTTTTTCCCCGATATGAAATCCCCGCGAAAGTCCCAGGTCAATCTCCTGGGTCCATGGTCCGTAGAAGGAATTGAAACCTACGAAAGGATCAGGGCCACAGGGAGCGCTGCTCCCGCCTATACCCGAGTTGGTATTGCCCGAGGACTCGTTGGCCGCGCTGTTGTTCACGTAATCTCCCACCGCTGTGGCCGAGCAGTCCAGAAGTGCGGTATAGGGGCGGCCGGAGCTGAACTGCATCACCGTGCTGATCGTCCAGTTGGAAAGCAAACTACGCGCGATCTCGCTTGGAAGCTTACCGACGCTGGGCGCATAGAAGGCCGCCACCGAAAGCCGATGCCGCTGGTCGAGCAAGCTGGGGCCGCGCGTGTCGCTGAGGTCAAACTGGTTGTTGAAGTCCATTCCGTACTGCAGGTTCTTCGAAAGAGTGTAAGAGATCAGCGTCGAAAAGCCATGAAAGTTGCGCTGCTGGAATTTTACGTAAAAAGAGTTGTAGTTGTTGTTACCGGGGCTGAACAGCGCATTGATTTGGCCGAAAAACTTAGGGATCGCTAACCGGCCCTCAGCCAATAATCCGCTGTCGAGATTGGGAAGCGTGACCGAGGCACCGGAGGGCAGAGTGTAGGTCGTGTTGCCTAGGGGCGCGCAAACACCCCCACCCTGCGGCGGACAAAGATTCAGATCGTAGGCGCTGGAGGCAATCAGATTTGTTCCGTGCGTCCACATGGAGCCAACCGTCAGCGTGGTATTCGGCAGCAATTCGCGCTCGATTTCCAGGTTCGATTCCAAAACATACGGGGTCTTGAAACCTGGAGAGACAATCGAGAGGTTCGGCGAGGAGGAAAACACGTTATCTGTGCTCGGCAGAGCGTTTGGAAACACAGGTCCATTAACTTGCGCGTCGGGCGCCAGACTGAAGTCAAATCGCTGGTACGTGCTAGCCACCCGGCTAGGTAACCCGTTGCCGGTGACGGAGTTTTCATAGTTGATGGCATCGAAGACCTCGCGAAACATGCCGAAGCCGCCGCGCACTATTGTTTTATCGAGCGGCTGCCAGGCAAAGCCGAAGCGCGGCTGTAGCCGCTGATACTGGTTGGGAAATTGCCCGGTCAAGCTCGCAATTACTGGGCCCAGAGTGGTATTCGCCTGTGGCTGAGGATAGACCTGAAAATCCTCTCGCAGCCCGAAATCAAGGGTCAGACGCTTCGTGGCCTGGAATTTATCCTGCGCATAGAACCCATAGTACGGAAAGGTGAACGGGAACAGAGGATTCCCGATGTTCTGCGTGTAGGTTCCGTACGCGCCCAGGGCAAAGGTTGGCAGATCATAGAAAGCGTAGCTTCCGTTGAAGTTGCCGGCGTAGAAATCGGTGACGTGGGTGCGGTCGTAGTCGAACCCGAAATCAACGCTGTGGCGGCCGACGACGTAGGTGACACGCTCGTTAATTTGCCATTGAAACTCCTTGGTGTTCGCGACTGCGTAGCTGGCGTTTCCGAGGTACATGAACTGAGGCGAGTAAAGCGCGACCTGGGGCAGGGTGCTGGGAATCAGTCCGGAAGGAGTAGGTTCTTGCTCGTCCCGGCTGAAACTAACGTGGAAGTCGTTCAACAGCGTTGGGCTTAGCGTATGAGTCCAGTGCACGGTGGCGTGGTGATCCCGCACAAAGTTGTTTGCAAGGTAGGAATCGCCCGCGTAGTTTACCGGGTTGTATGTGTACTCACCGCCGGGCGAGTTGAACTTGCTGTAGTTGTACACCAAGCTGAGGTGGTCTGCGCTGGTAACCTGCCAATCGAGCTTCGGAAAGAAGCTCAGGTTGTTGGCATATCGCTGGCGCTGATTGAGATTGGTGTTGATGGCGTTAATCACATTCGAGGCGCCCTGGAGAAAAACCGCCTGCTGGGACGGGGTTAAGCTCGAATATATCTGGTTATCGGATGATACGTTTGGAAGCTGGAAGTTCGCGGGAGCGGGAAAGAGGCCGTTCGGCGCAGGCAGCGGGACTCCTGCCGGCACTCCAAAGGCGGTTCCATTGAGACCCGTGTCCCCTGGAATGATGATGGAAATCGGCTCTTTGCGGCGCTGCTGCTCGTAGTCAAAATAGAACCAAGCCTTGTGGTGCACGACCGGCCCGCCAAGGTCCGCGCCGAACTGTTGCAGGATGTCGAGCGGCCGCGGAACACCGGCCGCATGGTCCACCGCATCGTCGGCGTTGCCGACGCCGGAGTTGCGGTTGTAATAGAACGCGTCGCCGTGGAACGCATCAGCACCCGATTTTGTGACAGTGTTGACGAACCCTGAGCCGCCGCCGCCGTACGCCGCATTATAGGGATTGTCGGCCACTTGAAATTCCTGAACTGACTGTTCACCGAAAACATAGGGGACGCGAGTGCGGCCGCGAGCTTCGCCAAAATAGTTGCTGCTGGCGTTAGCACCATCCACGGTGAAATAGTTCGATCCATTGCCGTTGGCATAACCGGAGTCCGCGCCGCCCTGTTGGCCGCCAATGCTCACCAGCCCAAAATCACCGTCGGCGTTGGCGTTCGGCGTGAGCAGAACGAAATCGGTATAGCGCCGTCCGCTCAGCGGCAGGTTCTGAATCAGGCCTTGGCCGACGACCGTACTGACGCTCGACTGGGCCGTCTCAATAAGTGGTATCTCCTCGGTAACGGTAATGGTCTCGCTCGCCGCGCCCACCTGCAGCGTCGCGTTGGCCGACATGCTTTGGCCCACCTCCACCATGACGCTCTCGATCCGCGTAGTCTTGAATCCGGCAGAATCGATGGTCACGGTGTAGGTCCCTACCGGCACCGATGCGAAACTGTAGAATCCCGTTCCGTTCGTTTTTCCCGTACGGACCGCGCCAGTGGATACATTGGTGGCAACAACCGTCGCGCCCACAATGGCCCCTCCCGAAGGATCCATCACCTGACCGGAAATCGATCCCGTCGATATTGCGCTCTGTGCATAAACTCTCGCAGAAAGAGCAAGAATCAAAACGAAGGAGAGCAACCAAACGCGATGCCAGAACCTGTTTCCTGACGACATACGGAATCCGATACGTCCGCTGCAGTCTTTCATGAGGAGGCTCCTTTATTTTGTTTTGTTCTTGTATAGCCGAGCAGCCTAGGGCTATTCAAGAGTGGAAATGTTAAAATTCGGTTACAGCCACGGGGCGGTAGCCTACGATTCGGACGTTTAGGTGAGTCTCCAGATCGAAAGGGTTTTCGGGCCGTCCGTGCATGGCGGTTACCAAGAGGGTCCCCCAAATGGGCTGTGGCTGGCGAAGCCGGGGAGGGGGCAAGCAGCTGCCTTGAGTGCATCCGGTAATTACTGACTACTGACCGCCAGGAGCCCTACCCGCCGCCAACGAAGTGGACAATCTCCAAACGATCACCCTCCGCCAGGTTGGTCGCTGCCCACTGCTCCCGTGGGACGATGTTGCGATTCAATTCCACTGCGACGCGGCCTGATTGCATGCCCAGCGAGTCCACGAGTGCCGCAAGCGACATAGGCGAGGAGACTTCTTTTTCCGCGCCGTTGATTTGGAGTTTCATCAAGAGAATTCTCTCAGCGAAATCGGATGGCGCGCAAGGCCGGCCGAGCAAAGTTGGCTAGCACTCGCAATGTTCAACGCGTCGCCCTCCGCCCAAGCGCGTCGCAAACAAGGCGTTCCGGCGAGGCGGAAGCTGCTGAGCGCCGTACGACTGGGCCGTCTCGGTAACGAATCCGAAGGAAGTGAGCTGATCGCACAGCCTCATGATGTCGAAAAGTCGCACTATGTGGAGTTCATGGCTCCGCCGATAGAGGTCACCGATACGGCGGAAAGTTTCTATGTGTCTGACCAAGGTTCTCTCGCTCTGGTTCTCTGTGGTTTCAACCAGTACGGCCCAATCGTCACCTGACCTCCAGGTCCGGCCAGCCAGGGAAGGTTCTCCGAGTCCGATCACGTCGAAAATGAGAATGCCGCCTGCAGGTAACGCTTCCGCGACACGCTGAAAGAACCGGCTGATGAGACTGTCAGCTTCGGCAGGCTCGGCGTGGTAGGTCAGCGGCTCCCCCACGGCGACGAGCGCATCGTATCCACGAATTTCGACATCGTACGCGGAGGCGTGCATGAAGTGTGCCTTCGGAGCATTCACGCGAGCAATTTCCAGCAACTCAGCAGAGGTATCGACGCCTGTCACGTCAAAGCCGGCGTCTGTGAGTGCCTTTGTCAGAGGTCCGGCACCACAGCCCACGTCCATTACTTTTCGAACTGGGACACTGGAGCTTTGAAGGCGGCGCACAATCTCGGCTGCCGCGCCCTGCGCAAGAGTTCCAAATGCTACCGCCTGAACATAGGCCAGATCGCGCTGGTACAGCGGTTCCACGAGAAGATTCTACGTCCGCGCCACCTCAACCGGCGGCGGCGCTGGCGCTGGATTGACGATACGCACCTGCACCGCTTCGCCCCGGCCAATCGCAGCCTGGATTTTGGCAAACAGGGCTTCAAAAGCTACGCGCGATTCCAGAACCACCGCCGCTTCGCGCCGGCGTCCTACCAGGATGCAGCCCTCGGTGTCAGCAGCGCGGTTTCCGGAATGAATCCGCACACCCGCAAATCCCGGCACGTCCACCAACAGGGGCAACAGCTTCTGGAAGCGGTTGGACATATTCACGATCACCTGGTAGGTCCCTGAAGGGATGGCCGTCACGCCGGGAATTTTCCAAAGCGCTACCGGTTGGAGAGCAACCTCACGGATCACGTCTTCCAGCGTGAAGCACTCAGACTCGCCATCTACATACAAGGAGCCCAGCGTGCAGCCGTTGGCACTGGGTTCGCGCCGGACTTCCAGCAGCATGGCAGACACTCCCAACCGGTGGCTAGGTCAGCTCTCCACCTTGCGCAACTCAAACTTACGGGTGGCCGTGCGGCCGAGATAGCTCGCCTGCACCAGCACGGAGGAGTCCTGCAAAGAGGACTCGTTCGCATCGATCTTCAGCTCCGCATTGCCTTCTGCGCCAGTTGTGACCTGGGTGTAAAATGGGGCCGCATCCGGACGAGCAAAGCGCACCGTGAGCCTCGCTCCCTCGGTGCCAACGCCGCCATCGGTCACGCGCAGTTGCAGCACCAAACTCTGGGCAGCATGCACCGAACCGGCGTTCGTCCACTGCACGTCGAGTTCCTTGATGGCGGCGAGCGTTTCGGCGCTGTCTCTCCTGTCCAGGACCGACTCCAGGCGGCCCTCACGCAGTGCGTCCAGCACCAGGCGGTGTTGTTCACGCAGCGTTTGCTCTTTCTGCGGATCGCTAAACCCTTCCCGCGCCTGATCGGCATAGGAAGTGGCGCGCTTTCCGATGCAGCGCCCGCGCACGAAAACCTGCGTCTGCAAAAGCAGCTCGCCTTCACGCGCCTCGCTCTGTACGTGGTAAACGGTGCCGTCGTATTTCTCGTCGGTATTGAAGCCAAAAATCATAGGACCTTGCCCGCCACCAAGGAACTCTTACTCTTTGTACTCAAAATCCGTTTCATCCTGCCCGTTGGCTTGACACTCATGCACATGGAATCTAATCTAAATTGTTTGGGCAGTGCTTGGCTGCGAATTATAAATAGCTCGTCCTATGCCGGACAATTACTTTGCCCGTTACCTGCCGCTCCTGATTCACCTGACAGCTGCTGGCGCCCTGGCAACTGCCTTGGTGGTGCTTTCCTGGATTGTAGGCCAACGCAAGCCAACCCGCGCCAAACTTTCTCCTTATGAATGCGGCATGACTCCGGTGGGCGATGCCCGCCAGCGCTTTTCGGTGAAATTCTACCTGGTCGCGATGCTGTTCATTCTGTTCGACGTCGAAGCGATTTTCCTTTATCCCTGGGCGGTGATTTTGCGGCAGCTCAAGATGTTCGGATTCTGGGAAATGCTGGTGTATATCGGCATTGTGCTGGTGGGTTTCTTTTACATGTGGAAGAAGGGCGTGCTGGACTGGGGCGCGCCTTCGGCCAAGCGAGGCGAGGTGTAATGGCTCTGGCTCCCCCGATCACTGACGTCGACCAGCTCAAGGCTCATCCCGCTATTGCGCGTCTGCTGGCTTGGAATCGCGCAGCGATCGAGGCGGTGAAGTTCGACCGCGACGAAATGACCATCGTTGTGGAGCGCTCCGCGATTCGCGAAGCGTGCGCCTTGTTGCGCGATGACCCAAACTGCCCATTCAACTACATCGCTGACGTGACCTGCGTTGATTGGTATCCAGCAGACCCGCGCTTTGAAGTCATCTACCACTTGCTGTCTATTCCTAACAAGGAACGTGTGCGGTTAAAGGTCAGGCTCGCGGGCGACAGCCCGGCGCTGGAATCCGTGACCTCCGTCTGGCCTGGCGCCAACTATTTCGAGCGCGAAGTGTTCGATTTGTTCGGAATCCGGTTCAGTGGGCATCCGTATCTTCGCCGTATTCAAATGCCAGAAAACTGGGAAGGCCATCCATTGCGGAAAGATTATCCAGTGGAGGGCTACCGCTAATCATGGCTCATCTCAGCCCGACTCCTGCTCTGGAACCCGGCCAGGATCGCACCATGATCCTAAACATGGGGCCGCAGCATCCCTCGACCCACGGCGTGTTGCGCGTCATCCTGGAAATCGATGGCGAAAATGTGGTGCGCATGATGCCCGACGTCGGGTATCTGCACACCGGCATTGAAAAGACCTGCGAGGCCAAGTTCTATCAGCAGGTCGTCCCGCTCACCGACCGCATCGATTACCTCTGCCCCATGACCAACAACCTCTGCTACGTGCTGGCAGTGGAGAAGTTGCTTGGGCTGGAGATTCCGCCCAGAGCCCAGTGGCTGCGCGTGCTGCTCAATGAACTTACCCGCATCAACTCACACCTCATATGGCTGGGTACGCACGCCATGGACATCGGCGCGCTCACGGTTTTTCTATATTGTTTCCGCGAACGTGAAGAAGTTCTTCGCTTGTTCGAAGCCGTCAGCGGACAACGCATGATGACTTCTTATTTCCGCATTGGCGGCATCGCTCTGGAGCCGCCGCTCGACTTCTTTGACCGTGTGCGCAAGTTCGCGGACGGCTTCGCCGCCAAAGTGGACGAGTACGAAGATCTGCTGACCAACAATCCTATCTGGGGACTGCGAACCAAAGGCGTCGCCGTCATTGCGGCGGAAGATGCCGTTGCGCTGGGCGCCAGCGGGCCGACGCTGCGCGGCAGCGGCGTCGATATCGACCTGCGCCGTGACATGCCGTACACCGGCTACGAGAACTTCAAATTCAAGGTGCCGGTTCGCAGCGAAGGCGATGTGTACGCGCGTTATCTGTGCCGCGTCGAGGAATTGCGCGAGTCCAATAAGATTGTGACGCAGGCGCTGGATGGAATGCCCGACGGTCCGATTAAAGCAGACGCGCCCAAGATCGTGCTTCCCGACCGGGAAAAAATGAAGACCCAGATGGAAGCGCTCATCCACCATTTCAAGATCATCACCGAAGGCTTTGCGGTGCCGGCGGGCGAAGTGTACCAGGCAGTCGAGTCGCCGCGCGGCGAGATGGGCTATTACGTGGTGAGCGACGGCGGCCCGAAGCCGTACCGTGTCCACATGCGGTCGGCGTGCTTGGCCAACATGCAGACGTTACCCAAGATGTGCGAAGGCCGTCTGCTGGCAGACGTGGTGGCGGCCATCGGAAGCATAGATATTGTGCTGGGAGAGATCGACCGGTAGGAGTCGTCGGTCGTCAGTCGTTGGTCGTCGGCTAAGGGCCGCAGGAATCCAGCCCCGGAGGGGCGCAATAGCTTAGCCCAGGGCGGAAGCCCTGGGTAGAAAGAACAATAAGAAGCAGAGTCCCGCAGGGACGGCATAAACACAGATGAGATTTTCGGACGAATTCGAATCTCGCTTCGCGGAAATGATCGCTCATTATCCGACCAAGCGCTCCGTGCTGGTGCCCACGCTTCTTTATGCCCAAGACGAAACCGGCTACCTAAGCGACGAAGTGATCGCAGAAATCTCCGGGCGGCTCGACTTGACCGAACTCGAAGTCCGCAACGTAATCAGCTACTACTCCATGCTGACTACCAAGCCGCGCGGCAAGTACAACGTGCAGGTCTGCACCAACATCGCCTGCATGCTGCGCGGGGGAGAAGAAATTCTGGAGCACTGCAAAAAGAAGCTGGGCATCGGACACAAAGGCACCACCCCGGACGGTCTGTTCTCGCTGGAAGAAGTCGAGTGTATTGGCGCCTGCAGTTGGGCCGCAGCCGCACAGGTGAATTACGACTATCACGAGAACCTGACTCCGGAAGAGCTGGACAGGATTCTCGACGAATACAAGAAGAAGGGAACGCAGTAGGAAATCAGAAGTCAGAAGTCAGAATGCAGAAGTAAAACAGAAAACCATTCTGCATTCTTACTTCTGAATTCTGCATTCAAATGGCAGACTTGGTCTCCCATCCCGACGAAGTGAAGGTCGTCTCCAAGCGATTCGGCCAGGGTGCGACTGACATCGATCGCTACTTGGCGCTCGATGGCTACAAGGCGGTGCAAAAAGCGCTGACCATGCCGCCGGACGCAATCATCACCATGGTCAAAGACTCCGGCTTGCGCGGGCGCGGCGGCGCAGGCTTCAACGCCGGCCTGAAGTGGTCGTTCGTTCCTAAGCAGTCGGCCAAGCCCAAGTACATTCTCTGCAATGGTGACGAGAGCGAGCCCGCAACTTGCAAAGACCGCCTGATTTTCGAGCATGACCCTCACGCCGTCATCGAGGGCGCCGTAATCGCTGGCATTGCTGTGGGAGCGCACACCGGCTACATCTATTTGCGCGGCGAGTACCGTTACCTTT
>Ga0187771_10003280_pt1 | contig 11297 bp, 6 predicted proteins | sample 0116_SJ02_MP15_1_FD_133139 | JGI IMG/M metagenome (GOLD analysis project Ga0187771, IMG submission 133139) | Tropical peat soil microbial communities from peatlands in Department of Meta, Colombia - 0116_SJ02_MP15_10_MG | ecosystem: Environmental > Terrestrial > Soil > Wetlands > Peat | place... | reverse complement strand
GGAGCCGAAAGCGGGTCAGTGTACCTGGCTGACACCGACAGCCCCACCTATCGCCGGCGCGCCGCATGGGAGCCCCGCGGCCGGGACAAGACACGCGCTGCGGAAGTCACTTTTGCGAATGGCTTCGGCGATCTGATCAGCCGCTCGCGTACCGAAGTGATTACGCACGAATACCTGCCGCATCTGCCGTCCAATGTGGCGGAGTTCCTGCGCGCCGATCCCGACCGCTCCTGGATCTGGGTCTTGTTCTGGGGCAAAGACAGCCCGGTCGGCATCATGGGCCTGTGCAGCCAGCTGGGATATGAGTGGTCCAGCACTGAAGAAAATCTGCTGGTCGCTATCAGTCGCCAACTGGCTACCACGATCGAAAAAGTTCGGCTCTACGAGGAAACTTGCCGCGCCTACGAAGACCTGCGCAAGACACAGGAGCAGTTGTTGCAGAGCGAAAAAATGTCGGCCGTCGGACAGTTGATTGCCGGGGTCGCCCACGAATTAAACAACCCCTTAACTGCCATTCTCGGCTACGCCCAGCTCATGGAAAGCGAGGGCCTCAACCCTCGCGCGCAGGACTACGTGAGCAAACTCTTCAAGCAGGCGCAGCGCACGCATCGCGTGGTCCAGAACCTGTTGTCGTTCGCCCGCCAGCGCAAGCCGCAGCGGGAAGAAGTGGATATCCGCAGAGTCCTCGACGAAACTCTCACCCTGCGCGACTACGATCTGAAGACCAACAACATTCAGGTCGAGCTCGAAACCCCGAAGCAACCTGCCACGGTAGTGGCCGATCCGCATCAGATCGAGCAGGTGTTTCTGAACATCATCAATAATGCCGTGGACGCCATCCTCGAAACCGGACGCACCGGAAAACTCCGGATTCATGTCCTCGTCCAGAACGGCCAGGTCTGCACGCAGTTCGCCGACGATGGCCCCGGAATCAAGGACCCCAAGCGCATATTCGATCCCTTCTACACCACCAAGAGCGTGGGCAAAGGAACGGGTCTCGGCCTGAGTATCTGCTACGGCATCGTCAAGGAGCATGGCGGCGACATCACGGCCAACAACGCTCCCGAGGGCGGAGCCGTAATCGAGGTGAGACTGCCCGCGGCGGTAGTGGCGACGCCGGAACCTGAGCCTCTAAAGGCCGCGGCTCGGCCGCACGATGGCGCTGTGCACGGACGCTTCCTGCTGGTCGAGGAAGAAGACGCCGTGCTGGAGTTCGAGCGCGACGTTCTCACCGGCGCCGGAGCCAGCGTCGTCACTGCCAAAACCAGCGAGGACGTAAAGAACCGTCTGCTCTCGGAGCCCTTTGAGGCCCTGATCATGTCCGGCAAAATGCCCGGAGACTGGAATGCCAGGGAATCCTTTACCTGGATCAAAGAGAACTGTCCCGGCATGAGCGGCCACGTTCTGTTCACTTTCTCGAACGGAGTCGAACAAAGCGACGGCCGGGCTTTCCTGCAGGAAAACAGTGTCCCCACGCTGGTAAAACCCTTCGAAGTGGCCGACCTCATTGCCCAGGCCAGGAAGCTGCTGCAGAAAAGCCAGGCCGCGAGCGCGAGTTAGGACTGATCGCTGTCTCGACAGCATGTAGCACGAAACTCACACAACCCCACGTTTTTCCTCACTCCCCGTTGCGCTAAACTAACGCTACCGACGCCATGTCCCAATTCGTCCACCTGCATCTGCACACCGACTACTCCCTGCTCGACGGCGCCTGCGACGTAGACAAGCTCTGCCAGCGCGTTCAGGAACTGGGCATGCCCGCTGTGGCCATGACCGACCACGGCAACATTTTTGGCGCTGTGCACTTCGTCAATGCCGCCCACAAGCACGGCGTGAAACCGATCATCGGCTGCGAGCTGTACGTATGCAAGAAAGACGACCACAACATCGAGCGCACGCCTCCGGAAGGCGACACTTACAACCACCTCTTGGTGCTTGCCGAGAACGACGAGGGCTACCGCAATCTGGTCAAGATCACTTCCGAAGCTTCGCTGCACGGCTTCTACTACAAGCCGCGCATCAGCAAGCGATTCTTGGCCGAGCATTCGCGCGGTCTGATCGGCCTTTCCGGATGCTTGAAGGGTGAGGTCGCCGAGCGGCTCATGGAGAACAATTACGAAGGTGCCCGCGCTGCCGCCGCCAATTTTGCTGACATTTTCGGCAAAGACAATTTCTATCTCGAGATTCAAGACCAAGGCTTGGACACGGAACGCCGCATTCGCCCTGCCCTGTCTCAGCTTGAAAAAGATCTCGGCCTGCCGCTGGTAGCGACTAACGACAGCCATTACCTCTGCGAAGACGACGCCCACGCCCAGGATGTTATGGTCTGTATTCAGACCGGCAAGTCGATTCACGACAGTGGCCGCATGAAGTTCGAAGGCTCGCAGTTCTTCGTCAAGAGTCTGGAAGAGATGCGGCGCGTGTTCAAAGATTCGCCCGACGTGCTCACGCGCACGCTGGAGATTGCCGAGCGTTGCAGCGTCCGGTTGGAAAAAATTGCAACGCCATTCCCGCAATTCGACGTTCCGCCCGGCTATACCATCGACAGTTATTTCGTTCACGTCACCCGCGAGGGCTTCGCCCGCCGTTTGGAAGCCTTGCTCCCATTGCAGGCGCAGGGCAGGCTGAAGCATCCGCTGGCTGACTACGAGCAGCGCCTGGAGCGCGAACTCGACATCATTCAGCAAATGAAGTTCGCCGGCTATTTCCTGATCGTCTGGGACTTTATCCGCTATGCCAAAGAGCGCGGCATTCCCGTCGGTCCCGGTCGTGGATCGGCCGCCGGTTCGCTCGTCTCCTATTCGCTCGGCATCACCGATCTCGACCCGCTGCAGCACGAGTTGCTGTTCGAGCGGTTCCTGAATCCCGAGCGCGTGTCCATGCCCGACATCGACATTGATTTCTGCATGAACCGCCGCGGCGAGGTCATTAACTACGTCACGCAGAAATATGGCCGCGAAAATGTCGCCCAGATCATCACCTTCGGCACCATGGCCGCAAAAGCCGCCATCAAAGACGTGGGCCGCGCAATGGACATTCCCTACGCCGACGTGGACCGCATCGCCAAGATGGTCCCGGCACAGCTCAACATCACGCTAGAGCGCGCCCTCGACGAATCGCCCCAACTGCGCGATGCCTACGAAAACGACGCTCAGGTCCACGAGCTGATGAACACCGCTAAGAAGCTGGAGGGTCTGGTGCGCAACGCTGGCGTGCACGCCGCCGGGGTGGTGATTGCGCCGCGCCCGCTGACCGAACTGGTGCCGTTGCACAGAACCAAGAACGACGAAATCGTCACCGCCTTCGACATGGTCGCCATCGAAAAGATGGGCCTGTTGAAGATGGACTTCCTCGGGCTGACCACGCTCACCATCCTTACTGACACGCTGAAGCTCATCGGCCAAACGCGCGGCACGCCGCTCACCTTGGAGCAGATTCCGCTCGAAGACAGCGAGACTTACCGCAAGGTCTTCCACAAAGGCCTCACCTCAGGCGTGTTCCAGTTTGAATCGCATGGCATGCGCGACGTGCTGCGCCGCTACCAGCCCAATTCCATCGAGGACCTGACGGCCCTTAACGCGCTCTACCGTCCCGGCCCCATCCAGGGGGGCATGATTCATGATTTTATCGATCGCAAGCACGGGCGCAAGAAGATCGAATACGAGTTGCCCGAGTTGAAAGACATTCTTGAGGAAACGCTGGGAGTGATCGTTTATCAAGAGCAGGTGATGCAGATCGCGAACCGCCTGGCCGGCTACTCGCTCGGCGAGGCCGATCTGCTCCGCCGCGCCATGGGCAAGAAGAAGCCCGAGGAAATGGCGCAGCAGCACGAGCGCTTTCTCGAGGGCGCGGTGCAGCGCAAGATTCCGCCCCGAAAAGCCGAGAAGATTTTCGATCTGATGGCCCAGTTCGCCGGCTACGGGTTCAACAAGTCCCATTCCGCCGCATATGCCCTGCTTGCGTATCACACGGCCTATCTCAAGACGCACTATCCGGTGGAATTCATGGCGGCGCTGCTGACCTCGGTGACCGGCTCAACTGACGATGTGGTCAAGTACATCAACGAATGCCGCGAGATGGGCATTGCCGTCGAAGCGCCTGACATCAATGTGTCCGATGCGAACTTCACCCCGCACGGCGAATCCATCCGCTTCGGCCTGGCCGCGGTGAAAAACGTCGGCAGCAACGCGATCGAATCGATCGCCGGCGCGCGCAAGAAAACAGGCCGGTTCAAGTCCATTTTCGAATTCTGCGAGAAGGTTGACCTGCACCTGCTCAATAAGCGCGTGCTCGAGTCGCTGATCAAGAGCGGCGCTATGGATTCCCTCGGCCGCCGCGTCCAATTGATGGCCGTGCTCGACAAGGCCATCGAGCAGGGCCAGAAAGCCCAGCGCGACGCGGAAAGCGGCCAGCACGGCCTGTTTGGCGTCTTCCAGCAGGAAGAGACGGCGGACAAATTGCCGAATCTTCCCGATTGGGACGAGCACACCCGCCTCGCCGCCGAAAAAGAAATCCTCGGCTTCTTCATCACCGGCCACCCACTGGAAAAGTACAAGGACAAATTGAGGGACCTGCAGGCACTCAGCATGGAAGACATCGCGGCAATGACCAGATCCACAGGGAAAGACGAAACTATCCTTACTGCCGGCATCATTTCAGACCAGCGCATCGCAAAGTCGAAGAACAGCGGTGAACTTTGGGCTCGCGCAGTGCTCGAAGATATGTCAGGCACAGCCGAGCTTTTGGTTTTTCCAGAAGCGTACAAACGGATCGGGGAGAGGGTGAAGCTAGATGTTCCCGTGTTAGTAAGGGCAGGCGTACGTATCGAAGAGGGCTCGGGTCCGAAGATCACCGCGATAGAAATCACACCGCTCGAAGACGCCAAAGTCCCGCTGCCCCGCGCCATTCGCATTCGCATTCCACTCGAGACTTCCGGCGAAACCACCATAGACGATTTGCACGCGTTGTTTGTGGAGCGCAAGGGCGACGCCAAGGTGTTGTTCGACGTGGAACGCGCGGGCGATTTCATGGTGGTGATGGAGGCGGAAGGCTATAATGTCCTGCCGGACCGCAATTTCATCGCCCGGGTCGAGCAGTTGTGCGGGCGAGGCAGCGTCCGCGTCATTAGCTGAGTACTGGGGGTGCCCCACGTCTCGCCGGTTTTGCGAGACGTGGGAATCGCGTTATCAATGGCCGCCACTGAAAAAGCTCAACAGGAACTGGAACAAATCGAGCGTCAGGTCGCCGAGATGGAATCGGCTGGCGCAGACGAGGAAACCCGCCGCCAAATCGTCCAATTACAGGAGCGGATCGAGACGCTGCGGCGTGAAATGAACGCTCCTCCAACCGCGTGGCAGAAGACCGAGCTTGCCCGCCACCCCCAGCGCCCGCAGTCGCTTGACTACGTCGAACGCATCTTCACTGATTTCAGCGAAATTCACGGCGACCGCGGCTTTGGTGACGACCCGGCCATTGTCTGTGGCATGGCTCGCTTCCACGGCGACGAAGTGCTCGTGGTCGGCACGCAAAAGGGCCGCGACATGAAGCAGCGCGTGTTTCGCAACTTCGGCACGCCTCATCCCGAGGGATACCGTAAAGCGCTGCGCATCATGCAAATCGCCGAAAAGTTTCGCAGGCCGATCTTCACGCTCGTCGATACCGACGGCGCTTATCCCGGCGTCCAGGCGGAAGAACGCGGCCAGGCCGAAGCCATCGCTTACAACCTGCGCGAGATGGCGCGGTTGGAAGTGCCCATCATCGCGACCGTCATTGGCGTGGGCGGAAGCGGCGGAGCGCTGGCAATTGCGGTTGCAGACCGCGTCCTGATGATGGAAAATTCGATTTACTCGGTCATTTCTCCGGAAGGTTGCGCCGCCATCATGTGGCGCGACGCCGGCAAGAAGGAACTCGCCGCCGACGCCATGCGCATCACCGCCAACGATCTGAAAGAGCTGGGGTGCATTGACGACATCATTCCCGAGCCGGAAGGCGGCGCCCACCGCGACCACGCCGCCGCAGCCAGTCTTCTCGACGCCAGCCTACAAAAGCACTACGCCGAATTAAAGAAGATTCCCCCTGCCGAATTAGTCGTCTCACGATATAATAAGTTTCGGCATATGGCCCAGTTCTTCAAGACTGTATTCTGAGCCTGTAACGTCCTCCGGTTGCAAATCAGGCTCCTTGGCGCGACTTTACGATATGTTCTTGGGGTGCCCCAGGTCTCGCCGCCTTTGCGAGACCTGGGAGAGGAGCGGCATAGAGCGCGGGGCCGACTGCTCGTCTATCTGCGGCTTCATTTCGTCCCTTTGCGCTCCGAGGTCTTCTTCGCCTTCTTCTGCATGGCAGGCTTGGAATTGCCCGTTTTCCCGCCTGTGGGATCGCTTTCGTTGATCAGCTTTCGGGGTGCCGTGGTGATTTGTTGCTGCAGCCTAGCCTCGTCGATGACGTCCGTATGCCCAATCGTAAGAACTTCTTCCTCTCGGAAGCTATTTGCGCGGTGGATGCGACGCACAATCAGGTGCAGCGGATCGGATGGGCGGTCGCCTTTCTTGATGCCTTCGGATCTGGCCCTGATGATGGCTGTGACAAAGCCAATCACTTCCTTGGCGAGGCCTAGCCCGACGATCACGAGTGCGAGGATTTCCGGGCCGCTTTCGTGCTCCTCGAATCCGAGGGTGGTATCTGTGTCTGGGAGGGCCCTCAGGTACCGGTCTATGAGTTCATATGCACGTGGAGAATGGTCGCGGTGGAAACAACCTGAATAGACTCGAAGTTTGATTGAGACTGCAACTTCGCCTGGTCGTGGCTGCTTATGCTGTTCGAAGCGTCGCATTCGCGTCCCTCCCAGGTCTCGCAAAATCGGCGAGACCTGGGGCACCCCGCTGCGAGCCGGTGAAGCCACCGTATAATAGAAGCGGTTTCTCCTCCGCAATCATCTAATTACGGGCGACAGGGTTCCGCCTGCTAACTGAAGAAGGAAGGCAAGGAATGGCCACTACGGACGTGGTGCCCCAGCAATCGGCTGGCGGCACGGGGCGCAAGCGCATTGTCAACGACATGAGCATTCAGGTCGCAACCGTCAACGGCTCCGGCTCGCAAAGTTCAAACACCGTTCTCCTTCGCAGCATCTTTCAGATGGGCGTGCCGGTCTCAGGCAAGAACATGTTTCCGTCGAACATAGCCGGACTGCCCACCTGGTACACCATCCGCGCCAACAAGAACGGCTACATCGGGCGCAAAAAGGAGATCGACTTCCTGGTGGCCATGAATCCCGAAACCGCCACCGAAGACGTCATGTCGCTCGCTCCTGGCGCGTCCGTGCTTTACGACGAACCTCTCGCGCTCGACAAGCTGCGCAACGATCTCGTCTTCTACTCCGTTCCCTACGACAAAATCGTAGCCACGGTCTGCCCCGAAGCCAAGCTCCGCAAGCTGGTCAAGAACATGGTGTATGTCGGCGTGGTCGCGTTCCTGCTCACCATCGAAATGGCCGAGGTCGAGAAAGCCATCCGCAAGCAGTTTGCAAAAAAAGCGAAAGCTGCGAATTTAAACCTGGCTGCCGCGCAGGCCGGATTCGAGTACGCCAAGGCCAATCTCCAAAAACGCGGCGCCTTCTACATCGAGCGCATGGACAAGACCGCCGGCAAGATCATCATTGACGGCAACTCCGCCGCCGCGCTCGGCTGCATGTTTGCCGGGTGCACGGTCGTGACCTGGTATCCGATCACGCCTTCGTCGTCGCTTGTCGAGACCATGATCGAGTACATGAAGGAATGCCGCATCGGCGCTGATGGCAAAGCTACTTTCGCTATTGTTCAAGCAGAGGATGAACTCGCCGCCATCGGCATGGTCATCGGCGCCGGCTGGGCTGGCGCACGCGCCATGACTGCCACCGCTGGTCCCGGCATCTCGCTAATGTCCGAGTTTTCCGGCCTTGCCTATTACGTGGAGGTTCCCGGCGTCGTCTGGGACATCCAGCGCGTCGGCCCGTCGACCGGCCTGCCAACGCGCACTTCGCAAGGCGACATCCTCTCCACCGCCTTCCTCTCGCACGGCGATACCAAGCACATCATGCTGATTCCCTGCTCCGTCGAAGAGTGCTTCAGCATGGCCACCGACGCCTTCAATCTTGCTGAACAGTTTCAGACGCTGGTGTTCGTCATGTCCGATCTCGATCTTGGCATGAACAACTGGATGTCGGATCCGTTCGCTTATCCGACCGTGCCGATCAAGCGGGGCAAGGTTCTCAGCAAAGAGGACCTCGACCGCCTGGGCGAATTCCAGCGCTACAAAGACGTTGACGGCGACGGCATCGGCTACCGCACGCTGCCTGGGACGCGCCACTCGCACGCCGCCTACTTCGCCCGCGGCAGCGGACACAATGAGCGGGCGCAGTACAGCGAGCGTGCCGACGATTTCGAAAACAACATGGAGCGCCTGAATCGCAAGTTCGAGACCGCGCGTTCCTACGTGCCACGACCTGAGCTGATCAAGGGCAGTAGCGCGAGAATTGGAATCATTGGTTACGGCACCTCCCATTGGGGGATCACAGAAAGCCGCGACCAGCTCCGCGAAGAATACAAAATCGAGACTGACTATCTGCGGCTGCGCGCCTACCCGTTCACGCGCGAGGTGCACGACTTCGTCGAGCAGCACGAGCGCGTTTATGTCGTCGAGCAGAATCGCGACGCGCAAATGCTCAGTCTGCTCAAGCTCGATCTCAAGCCGGAGCTGACTAGCCGTCTGCGCTCGATCGCCCACATCACCGGCCTGCCGCTCGACGCGCGGTCCATCACCGATGAGCTGACGAGCATGGAAGGACGATGAACGACTTTCTGAAAAAAGCGGAGGGGCGGCCGCCCCGTCCGCCCGGAAGCTCCCCGGACGAGGGCGTCCGGGGCTCCAAGTTTCCAGAAATGGGGAGCACAATAACAATGAGCACCACCACCGTTGAACCGGGCGCTGCGACACCGGGTCCCAAGACCAACCGCATCGGCCTGACCGTCATCGACTACAAAGGCGGCAAGACGACGTTGTGCGCCGGTTGCGGGCACAACGCCATTTCCGAGCGGATCATCGAAGCCATGTTTGAGATGGGCGTCGAGCCCGAGTTCGTCATCAAGCCCAGCGGCATCGGCTGCTCCTCGAAAACTCCGGCCTATTTCCTCAGCCGTTCCCACAGCTTCAACGCCGTGCACGGACGCATGGCCGCCGTCGCGACCGGCGCCCTCCTGGCCAACCGCAAACTCCTCTGCATCGGGGTTTCAGGCGACGGCGACACCGCCTCGATCGGCATCGGCCAATTCGTCCACCTCATGCGCCGCAATCTGCCCATCATCTACATCATCGAAGACAACGGCGTCTACGGCCTCACCAAAGGCCAGTTCTCCGCCACCGCCGACCTCGGCTCGAAGCTGAAAACCGGCGTCGTCAACGATCTTCCGCCCATCGATACCTGCGCCCTAGCCATTCAACTCGGCGCGACCTTCGTCGGCCGGTCGTTTTCCGGCGATAAGCGCCAGATCAGCGCCATGCTCAAGGCCGCCGTCGCACACAAGGGCACGGTCATGCTCGACGTGGTTTCACCCTGCGTCACCTTCAACGACCACGAAGGCTCGACCAAGTCCTACAAGTATGTGAAGGAGCACGAAGAGATTCTGCAGGAGGTGAGCTTCGTCCCGCACTTCGAAGACATTGACGTGGAGTACGATCCCGGCTCAACCGTCGAAGTCACCATGCACGACGGTTCTCGCCTGCATCTGCGCAAGCTGGAAGAAGACTACGATCCCACCGACAAGGTCCGCGCCCTCACCCGCCTGACCGAAGCCCACGACAAAGGCGAGATCCTGACCGGCGTTTTCTACGTCAACCCGAAAGCGCCCAACTTCATTGACCTGCTGAACGTGGTAGACGAACCCCTAGCCACGCTGCCAGAGTCGGTCGTCCGCCCAGGCAAAGACGTGCTGGACGCGTGCATGGAGGAGTTGCGATAAACTGATTGCGTCTGCAAAGGGCTGGAAAGATGCGTGGGCTCAGGCTTTGCTGCATAAGTGTCGTCGCTATCGCCATTGCTCAGCACATGTGGGCGGCACCAAGGAATTCTCCTCCGCGCACTCTGAACCGGGAAGCAGCAAGACAATTAGTCTTAAAGGCACTTGAAGAGGGCGGGACCTCCAAGCTACCGCACTTTAGCATTGAAGATGAGTCTGCGGACCCAGACTTCCCCGGTTTCTATAACTTCTCGGCCGTGTGGTACAACCCTGGCGGGAGTTTTCTAATTGGCTACTATGCAGTAGACCAAACCACAGGGGATGTTTGGAGTGGCACGGATTGCCTAGAGCTGAAATCGCCCTCGTTGAGGGAGTCCCAGAAGCTCCTTCGCAGACAGCTTGGAATTGATCCACGAATGTATCTCAAGCTCAGGAGACCGGGGCCGATGTGCGGGGTTCCCCTCCCTGACTCGCCGAAAAGCTAGAACGGTTTCGCGCTCGAGGCGTGTGAGGAAGGGCCGGGTGCCCCATTTCTCGCGCGTTCTTTGCGCGAGAAGTGGGGATTTTTCAATAAGCCTAGACCCTCTCCATTTCCGGCTCCCCGCTGTGCTCCGGATTCTCTCCCGGCTCGGGGAAATCGGTGTCGGCATCTTTCAGCATGGGGTCCTGATCGCGGTGGCCGAGCTGTTTCTCCAATCCGACGTTACCCGGAATCTTGTGGTCTTCCGCTTCCGTCGCGCCCTTACCAATATCCTGATCGTGCTTGCTATGGATCATGATCCCACCTCGACGATTCGACCTGGTATGTGCGGTGATCGGGCGACCGGCTAAAGAACGACGAAGCGGAACAGAAGCCGCCCATGGCCCTCACTTTATCACTGCTGGTCGTCGCGGAGAATACCTACAAGTACTGGCTCGACCATTTTCGTTCTTGCTGTACTCCAAAGCTCTGTCATCCTGAGCGGCTCTCTTTGCCGCGAAGAGCCTGTCCTGAGCCTGTCCTGAGCCTGTCGAAGGAACCTATGCAACTGGCCGACAAGTACATAGGTTCTTCGCTCGGCTCAGGATGACAAACGTAAGGATCACGCGATGCTCCAAATCCCGGAAATATCCATTCAGACCCTATCTTGTCGCAACTCCCAGCTTCCGCAGCCGTTCCCGGGCCTGCAGGGCCTCGGGCGAATGCGGATAGCGCTGGATCAGATGGCGCAGTTCTTTGACTCCGTCATCCTGCTTGCCCAGCTCAATCAGGGCAAATCCCTTCTTCAGTTGCGCCGAAGCCGCCTTGTTCCCGCTGGGAAAGTTCTG
>Ga0187771_10003279_pt1 | contig 11297 bp, 13 predicted proteins | sample 0116_SJ02_MP15_1_FD_133139 | JGI IMG/M metagenome (GOLD analysis project Ga0187771, IMG submission 133139) | Tropical peat soil microbial communities from peatlands in Department of Meta, Colombia - 0116_SJ02_MP15_10_MG | ecosystem: Environmental > Terrestrial > Soil > Wetlands > Peat | place... | reverse complement strand
TAAGACGGTCACTGAGAGACTGAAGGCTAGACTCGCTCAAGTTGATAAGAGGTGAGCGAATTACTCTAAGAACTCAACTTCATCCAAGTGCCCGTCATCATCAACGTCCAAACCGTTCACTACGCGAGCGATAACGTCTCGATTTGTGGCATTCCCTTTCGACACTTCCTCAGTGTACCTGATGAGCGCAAGGATGGCTGCTCTTGTGCCTAAATCGTTGTTTCCCGCGATTACCAAGACGTGTGATTGGCTATTCATCGGGTTGGGTATGAGTTGAACTGCACCTTCGCTGGCAGCGTAGCTGTTGTTTGTTAGCTTTGAGAGCATCATGTCCTGCCCTGTTAACTCGTAAGTTATAGGAAGCCACTCATTCACCATCACTGTAACGGTGTTGACTCTGGGGCTTCCCACCACGATAAGATTGCGCTGAAGTTCCTCTTGGGACATTTCAGTGTCAAGACGCACTAGGCCTTCACGCGTCAATGGCAATAAGGAACCAAGGAAGAGCGCCAGGTCTATGGCCTTGTCACTGCATCGTGAACCCGTACGGAATATTCCGTGCGGATCGGGGCTTCCAAGAACAATATGTGCATTCAATCGTCCTCTAGAGATAAATGGGCTAAGGAGTCTTGATGCCGGTTCAGGGATCGAATGCGATCGAACAGTGTGATCAGTCTCCGAAGGCGATGCATTCGCTACGACCGTCAGTGCACTCTGTTCTGCATGATAATACTTCGCCGTGGCTCCTCGTTTCTTCTCAGTTCTCTCAAGTCTGATGAGCTCCGCTTTCTCGAGTTCCTTAAGGTGATAGCAGATCACTTGTTCGCTGGTTCGCAGGGTTTTGGCGAGGTCTTTTGCGCATGATTCAGTTGCTATTAGTTCGTTCAAGATCCTCCAACGCGTGGGTTGGAGGATTGATTGGGCTGCTGCTGGGTCGTGGAATACGCGAGTCGATATCAGCTGACTGGATTTTCCATCCTTCAATACTAAGTAGGACATAGCTTAACAGATGGAGTTGAAGCACAATTATTAAAGTGACGGCGAGCAGCCCAGTCATGAAGTTTAAAGCGGTTCTCTTTGATCTCGATGGGACCTTGCTGGATACTCTTGACGATCTAGCAGATTCTATGAACGCGTCATTAGAACGATTCGGTTTTCCGACGCACCCAGTGAACGCGTACAGGTATCTCGTTGGGGATGGCCTTATGAACCTCGTATTGCGAGCCCTTCCCGAAAACCATCGTGATGAGATGACGCTAAGCAAGGTTGTCGATGCTCAGTGGGAGGAATATGGCCAAAGGTGGGCTTGCAAAACGCACCCCTATGATGGTATACCTGAGCTGTTGAATGAATTGGAGCAACGAGGGCTTCAGATATGTATACTCTCGAATAAGCCTGATGATTTCACACATGCCGTGGTCGGGAAGTTTCTGTCGAAGTGGAGGTTCGCGGCTGTGCGAGGAGTGAGCGGGGATACTCCCATAAAGCCAAACCCGTCAGGCGCAAATCAGATCGCGGCAGACCTCGGCATCCCTGCAGCTCAGTTTCTTTACGTCGGCGACTCGAATACCGACATGAGGACCGCGAATGCGGCAGGCATGTTTCCTGTAGGCGCCCTTTGGGGTTTTCGTCTCCAAGACGAATTGATTGCCGCAGGTGCTAAAGCACTAATTGAAAGCCCAGCAGACCTACTAAATCTTCTATCGTTGCAGGCATTCTAGGCCAACCTCCTCTAATGATACGAGTCGAACCGGTTCCAGTCAATGAAGAGATCGCAATTCTTTTAGCGTTCCCTCGGCGATCTCCGAATATGCAATACGTTCGTTTAGGTAACGCGGGCGTAAAGGTCTCACGCATCTGCTTAGGCTGCATGTCCTTTGGGAACGACGTTGAGTGGAAAATTGAGATTGATAAAGCTCGCCCAATCGCTAAGCGTGCCTTAGAGTTGGGCATCAACTTCTTCGACACGGCGAATGTATACTCGAAAGGACGTTCTGAAGAGATTGTGGGAGAATTATTGAAGGATTACCGTGATGGCATCGTCATAGCTACGAAGGTTTATGGCAAGATGGGCGACAAACCAAACGAAAGAGGCCTATCGCGAGTACACATAATGAAGCAGATTGAAGCGTCCCTCAAGCGCCTCAAAACGGATCATGTGGATCTGTACCAAATCCATCGCTGGGATTACGAAGCCCCAATCGAAGAGACTCTCCGAACTCTCGACGGTCTCGTGCATCAGGGAAAGGTGCGTTACATCGGTGCCTCAAGTATGTGGAGTTGGCAATTTGCCAAAGCCCTTTGGGTCAGTGATTGTTTAGGTTTGGAGCGATTTGTGAGCATGCAGAATCAATACAGCCTTTGCTATCGTGAGGAAGAGCGCGAGATGATTCCCCTCTGCAGGGATCAAGGCATCGCTCTAATCCCTTGGAGTCCACTTGCGGGAGGATTCTTGACGGGCAAATATCGTCGAGGAGTCACACCTAACTCTCCCAGATACAGGTCGGGTAGGTTCCTTGCGGAAAGGGTCTCGCGGTTCGAAGAGTTCGACGTAGTGGAGCGCGCAGAAGAAGTCGCGAAGGAACTGGGCGTCTCAGTGGCTCAGGTCGCGTTATCCTGGCTGCTACACAAAGGAGTGACAGCGCCAATCATAGGCGCCACCAAAGTTGAGCATGTTGAAGACGCGGTCAGCGCGGTTGAACTTAGGCTTAGTGATGACCAAATAAGGCGACTTGAAGAGCCGTACAAGCCGCATTCTATCATGGGGCACACATAGATCATCACAGACTAATCTTCAATCGGCGATGAACCAGTTTGAATGCGAGCGAGTGCACTCCTTACCGTTATTCGTATTTGCGGCTTGAATTCGCTACACTTTACTAATTGTTGCGAAGGAAAGTACGCTAGCTCTTTCTTACGCCCTCAGTTGCCTCTATGGTCTTAGCCATCATTTTCCCTAGGTATCTTGCTGAATCCAGAGCCTCTTGATCCTTCAAGATCTCCCCTTTTTCCCTTGCGAGACCGAATACTCGCCCACCACTCGGAACGATCATCCTAGTGGCCGTTACGAAATTCATTAACTGGCTGCACACGTTCTCTAGCCCCGAGCGGCGAGCGATGCCAATCACGCCGCCTATCTTCCCAGCGAAATCCTTCCTGCCCCTAGCTAACGACAAGTACCCCATGCGGTCGATGAAAGTCTTCATTTGGGCGGTAGCGCTTTGAAAGTAGGATGGGGAGCCCAGAATCACACCGTCTGACCTCAAGATCTCTTGATAGAGTTTTTCCCAATCATCCTCCTTGGCACAGTTTTTTGTCTTATGGCAAGTCCCGCATGCATCGCATGGTTCCAACCTGTAATCAGAGAGGCGAATTAACTGGACCTCGGCGCCCTCGTCCTTGGCCGCCGTTAAAGCTTCACGCAGAATAGTATCCGTGTTCCCATCCACTCTCGGACTCCCACTGATACCTGTAACAAGCAACCTCATCAACCCGACCTAACTCTCGTGAAGCAATATGCCAAGATATAAAGAGCTGAATCCATGTGCTCTCGATCTTCTTAGGGGCCATGTATATCTGCAAGTGTGTGCGCGGTCGTCAAAGGTCTTTAGTGTGGTCTCTACTGCTGGCTGTGTTCCTCTCTTCCAGATTAAGTGTCACGAATTGATTCGGCATTCTGCATGTAATGATCCAAAACTTTCCTCAACCATTCATTGAATATAGTTTCACCAAACCTCCGATAGCCATCAGCGTTCAAGTGGAGGCCGTCTCCCGAGTATCGTTGCGACAGTCGCATGGTTCCTTCGTCGGCGGTTGCAGTGAATAGATCAAGGAACGCTATTTTCCTTCTCTTCGCCTCTTCTCTTATCAACCCGTTTAGAGATATTCTTGGGGGAATCAGATCGTCGAACCCCAAGATCGATGGAACTGCACACGCAACAGGCTCTATGTAGTGACTTTCAGCCAAATCGAAGATACTTTTCAAATTGAGTAGGATCTGGTCTACCTCCAAGTTCCAGCCTATATCATTGGCGCCTCCCATTACGATAACGTAATTCGGTTTCTGAGTTACAACGTCTCTTTCGAATCTATCGAGCATGTCGGAGGTGAGATCTCCGGAAACTCCTCTATTCAGTATTTCCAACCTCACATAAGATCCGGTGCTACTTACATGATCTTGAGCCAAGTGGAGCAGCTGCCGTGTGTACGGCGTCGCTCGGTCAGGATAGATCTGAGCAAATTGGCTGTGAAGGCCGACCGTGAGGCTGTCTCCGAGAGCTATGATCTTGAGCGTTTTCGCTGCGAACTTAATTCCCTCGAATGTGTAAGCAGAAAGCTTCGGTTAAAAGGATCTGCGGAAAGTTTGCAGCAAATAGCCATTGAGGAGCAAACGACACGGTTCAATTTGCATCGAACGAGTCGTAGTACATATTAAAATCACGATTTGAGTAGCATTTATTGGTCCATCTAATTGGCTTAGGCGTTGGCTTTGCTACCTATTGATTCCAATGCAGAGTCATAGCTGAGTAGTCAACAAAAGAGTGCTCGGGTATCCGAAATGACGGCAAGAAAGCAGGGATCTTACTATGTCTACGTACTTCTATGTGGAGATGGTACTTACTATACGGGATACTCAAGCAACCCCTCCCTCAGATTCGTCAAGCACATGAGAGGCCAGGGAGCCCGCTACACAAGAACGCATAAGCCAAACAGGATCGTCTACCTTGAGAGATTTAAGACTCGGAGCATGGCGATGAGACGGGAACGTGAGGTAAAGGCTCTAACGCATAGAGAGAAAGAGCGTCTCGCTGAAAGGCGCACGGTAATAATAAAGCAGTAGAATCCAATATTGGGGTTTCGCGCTTAGTCCGTTATGGCTATTCCCTGAGTGGCACACTGTGCCTCGCATGCTCTGCAGGCGATGCATGCATCATTGTTGACTACTACGGATTTCTTTCCTTCATAGCGTGGCAATTCCCTTAGCTCGAAGACCGCTACGGGACATAAATCGACACAGATGCCATCGCCGTTACATTTGTCAAGATCCACCGTGACTATTGGCATACTGACATCACAGAGCGAATTGCACAGGGGTATGGCGTAATAAGTGCATAGTCTGAGTAAGTAATCATTTTACTATGAAACGTTACTCACGTGCCGAAATAACGTGAATATGTTTCATCGATCCCTTTGTGGCGTCAGCATCAGTTTGAACTAGCGATCACTTGGAGCAAACAATTTGATAAGTTCTCTGATGTATTCCACGAAACGTGAGTTTTCGCTTTTTATGATTCGTTCTCCGCCTGGGTTTGGCTCTTTGTGTCTTGATGAGTATAGGACTAACAAGCAATAGAAGGAAGGCTAGGATGATTGACCAAGGAATCCAAGCCGGCATCGCTGGTTCGACGGTTATGCTGATCGAAGTTCTCGTAGTCCAGTTTGCACCAGTTGCCACTACAAACGCTGTGAAACTTTGAGGCGCAGCAGCAGGCGTGGCCTCAACAATCAGAATCGATGTAGTTGAACGACCTGGTTGTATGTTCCAACATCTCGGTTCGAGTGTTGTAACAAAACCTGATGTCGGAAAACCATCAACTGTGAAGCATACCATGTCTAGACTAAGCGAGGAGCCTACCAATGTTACGTTCATTCTTGTGCTTTGCCCGACCTTGATGACGACAGAGGGAGGATCAACCGTGAGCGTCGATCCTGCTTGCCAAGCTTCAAATGACTGAACGGTGGATGAACCCAGAGTCACTCCCACAAAGAAAAACGCAACAAGTAACAATCCCGATAGACGAGTCAACTTTCTTAACAGACTCTCGGCCATCTCCGTTTTGTGGCCAATTCATCTTACCACATATCGACAATCATAATTCCTAAACTACCTTAAATCCTGTGCCATATCCACGCATCATGTTCTATCTAAACACATACTCAAGATCTATTGCGCCCTTTTTCTGAGTCAACGATCTACACTGGCGCCTACCTCGATTGGGCGACCAAGCCAATTAATCATACCAATGACCAAGAACTACTATTCTTAGCTGAGATTGTCATAGCAACATGTAACCTGCAGTTTTCATACAACGCCTCCTTCACTTTTGGAGATGAAGTCTGAATATGGTTTAGGCTGAGTCTGTGAACGCCTGCTGTGGAGTCGCCTTATGGGTTGTATGCGATGAAGATCAGCATATATATGACATATGTTATTTTGCGGCTTGGGTTCTTTGATGAACAGGCAACTTAGTTGGGATTCGTTAGTTAAGCGACAGCTGACAATTAATGTGCTCAGAGCGATCATCTTGCTAGGTATTGGTGGGCTTCTGGCTCAAACCTACGATTTCGTCAATCAATTGTCATTAATGGACCGAAGTCTGCGAGCGTTGCCTTACTTGTTTGAGTCATGGTTCTTTGGTAACGCTTCAGTCTTTTTCAGTATCTATCCTGCATGGTATCCGCTTGCCTTGATTGTTCTGGCCATCATCGGCTTGAGATTCAAGCAACAAGAGGACTAAGATACTTGGCTTGCGCGTTTAGAACAGTCTCGGGCATTGTGCTCTAGCCGCGCTTTGAGTTCTTTTTGACAGCGGTTGAAATGGTTCTCAGCTCATCATCGGTAAGACTTGGATGTACGGGTAAGGAGAGAACCTTTCGTGCAGCGTCCTCAGTATTCTGAAGCTTAACGCGGGGAACGTATTCTTTGAGCGGTTCGCACTGATGCAATCCTATTGGGTAGTAAACTCCGCAGCCGATTCCATCGCTCTCAAGCGCGTGCCGTAAGGCATCTCTGTTTTCGCATAGTATCGTGTATTGGTGGAACACATGCTTAGCGTGCGGTAGAAGGTAGGGAATCTCTACGGTGTCCCCAATTAGTTCGTTTAGTTTGGCGGCGTTTTGAATCCTCTTGGCGTTGAAGTTCTCCAATTTCTTTAATTGTTCTATGCCGATAGCGGCTGCGATGTTCGTCATTCGATAGTTGAAGCCGATTGTTTTGTATTCGTAGCGCCCGACTTGGCCTTGATTTCTGAGTATCCTACATTTCTCTGCTAGTTCGTTGTTGTTCGTTGTGATCATGCCTCCTTCGCCCGTGGTCATGTTTTTCGTGGCATAGAAGCTGTAGCAACCTGCCAAACCGATGGTGCCCACGTTTTTCCCATTGTATTGAGCGCCGTGCGCTTGGCAAGCATCCTCGATCACGAGAAGGTTATTTGATTCCGCGATCTCCATTATCTCGTCCATCGCCGCGGGTTGGCCATAGAGATGAATTGGTTGAATTGCCTTCGTTCTATGCGTTATTTGCTTCTTGACTGATTCCGGGTCTAGGTTGAAGGTGTGCCGGTCGATGTCTGCGAGGACTGGTTTTGCGCCGCAGAATGTGATTATTGTTGCGGAGGCTATGAAGGTAAACGCGGAGGTTACCACTTCATCGCCCGACCCGATTCCGGCCCCTAATTGTGCAAGGTATAGGGCGGTCGTACCGTTGCTTGTGGCTATTGCATGCTTAGTCCCGATGTATCGGGCGAATTGTTGCTCAAACTCTTCAACCTTCTTCCCCTGTGCCAACTGACCAGACTTCATCACATCCGAGACCGCGCGTTGCTCTTCTTCCCCCATCAGAGGTTTTGAGATTTGTATCAATTTACCCACTCTAATCAGGGTTGATGTCTCTGATCTTTCTGGCGGGGTTGCCGACGACTAGGCTGTAGGGTGGCACATCCTTTGTCACAACTGAGCCGGCACCCACCATCGCACATCGGCCGATGGTTACACCGCATATTATTGTGGAGTTGGCGCCTATTGCTGCACCTTTTTTCACGAGCGTCTTGGTGATCTTCCATTCCGCTTTGGCTCTTGGGTATTTGTCGTTTGTGAAGGTTACTGAAGGGCCGATGAAGACTTCATCTTCAATTTCGACACCCCTTGGTATGAAGGCTCGACACTCTATCTTGCAATTATCCCCAATCTTGACGTCGTTTCCAATTTCAGAGAATGAGGAGATTACACAATTCTCACCGATCTGGCAGCCATATAGGTTCACGAAGTGCCAGACCTTTGTACCCCTTCCAATACTGACCCCTGAACCGATTACGGTGTTCTGCCCGAACGATACAGTGGAGTGTATGCCCTTCACCATTTTTGGTAATCAACCTCCAATCCAAGATTAGCCCGTATTTGTGCGTGAGGTTGTATGCGGTCCGCACATTTAACTTCACGACAGTCGGCATTTTTGAACTATCCATCTTGGCCCTTAGTTTTCATGGGCTTAAGGGGGGAAGGCAACTAGGCATGAATTTTGAGTTCTGATCTTGCCTGCAGAAACGTATCGATGAAGTAATCGATGTCTCTTTTGGTGTTATAGAAATGTGTGGAAACTCTAATGTGACCGCCGTGAGTTTCTCTTCCAGTCACCTTGATCTTTCTATCCCTCAACGATGTGGCCAGTTTCGTGGCGTCTTTTTGCATGAAACTTACTATAGGGGACTCATTACCTTCAGGAGTATACATCTCTGATCCGAGATCCTTGATGCGGTTCCAAAGGTAGTGCGTCAGTTCCACGATTTTGCCTTCGATGTTCTGTAGGCCTATTCTTGAGATGTATTCGAGTGATTTCTCTAGACCGTACATTCCTTGGAAATGAAGCGTCCCGTACTCGAATTTTGCAGCTGTGTTGCGGCTTTCTGGGAGTTGCTCGGCGCGTTCCCCTTCCCAGATTTGGTTCTTCCAGCCCACGCGGTCAGGCATGAGATCCGCAATGCTATCTTTGTTAACGTACAGAAAAGCCAACCCAGCTGGGCCCATCAAATACTTGTACGGGGCCGCAGATAAGAAATCCACATCCTCGTCTTTCACATTAGTCCGTAAAGCGCCTATCGCCTGAGTGGCGTCCACCAGAAGCTTGGCGCCATGCGCGTGAGCAATATCAGCAACCTCTCTCAGATTGAATCGGAACCCATTCGTGTAAGACACCTGACTCACCTGGATGAGCCTCGTGCAATCATCGACGGCCTTCTCCAGATCGCCCAGCTCTATACGACCGTCCTTCGCTTTGACCACCCTGATCTGAACCCCATGCTTCCTGAGCGTCATGGTGTCCATGGCATTGTGCTCCCATTCTGGGAAAACCACGTTGTCACTTTTGCTCCACGGTAAGCCATTTATCACAATGTTGAGCCCGCAACCAGTGCTAGTCGTGAATGCAATCTCATCTTTACTGGACCCAATCAGGGAGGCCACCATGCTCCGAACTACCTCTGCCTTCCCAAGCCACTCCGAAAGGATTGTGTCGTTTCCCGCGACTTTGAAGTGCATCCATTTATCGAGAAACTCATCGTATCCCTGCCTCACTTGAATCGGGTAGAGTCCGACGAACGCTGTATCCAGATATGTCCATTCCTTCAATGCAGGGAAATCATCTCTGATGCGTGAAGTGTCCATGCTTCGGCTCTTCCAGTAAGAGAAGCTGCATTCTTCCACAAGTAAGCCTTTGCATGCCGGCTGATTCCAACAAGACCGGGAAACCGAATAGATCACTATAGAATTCAATCGGCCGCAAACAAGCTGAATAGCTGTATGGGCTATTATGCCATATTGAGGAAGCCTTATCCATCTCCCAGCGCCTGATCGGCCAGATTCTTTGCTTGCGGGTGAGGTTGGGATGTGTGGAATCTCAGGCTGCGCATTGAAGGCAGGTCGCGTCGGCCCATTCCTCTATGATTCCCTGAAGCGGCTGGAGTATCGTGGGTATGATTCCGTTGGTGAGGCCGTGATTATTGACGGAAGATTGATTGTGAAGAAGGATAAGGGGAAGATCGATGAGGTGGAACGTCGGTTTCACATAAGCGATGTTGATGGGGCAATAGGGTTGGGGCATACGCGATGGGCTACGCATGGGGCCCCATCAAAGGAGAACGCCCACCCCCACACCGATTGTCAAGAGTCAGTAGCCGTCATTCACAACGGCATAATCGAGAACTTCATGCAACTTCGCGAAGAACTTGAATCGAAAGGGCATCACTTCAAGTCGAGGACGGACACGGAGGTGGTTGCGCACCTGGTTGAGGAGAACCTCAGATCCGGAAAGAAGTTACACGAAGCCGTTCGATTAGCAGCTAAGAGACTCATAGGAGCCTATGCTCTCGCCCTGATATCCTCAACAGACCCAGACAAAGTAGTGTGCATCAGGAAGGAGAGCCCACTGGTTCTTGGAACTGGGACGGACGGCAATTATTGTGCATCAGACATCCCAGCATTTCTCTCACGAACCAACAAGGCAATCCTAATGGAGGATGACGAGATGGCCGTCTTAACCGCCGACAAAATCACCCTAATGCAAGTCCAGGGTGGAGAAGAGATTCAACGAGAACCCTTCACAGTCGATTGGAACGTGGAAACCGCGCTCAAAACGGGTTACCCGCATTTCATGCTAAAAGAGATTCACGAGCAACCCATGACCGTTCGAGATGCCCTCCGAACTCAACCAATCTACTTGGATCTGATGGCGTCGGCTCTCAACCGAGCGAAGAAGATCTTTCTAGTTGCATGCGGCACTTCACACCACGCATGCCTAGCTGCAGCATACATGTTCTCAAATCTAGCAAAGATCGCTGTGACTCCCGTTGTCGCCTCTGAGTTCATAGATGGCTACGGAGCGCTCATAGACTCCGACACTATCGTTCTGGCAGTGAGTCAGTCCGGGGAGACCGCTGATACTCTGACGGCCGTTCGAGGAGCCAAGGATAGGGGAGCATCTGTTCTCAGCATTAGTAATGTGATGGGCTCCACACTCACTAGACTATCCGACGTTTACATCGGCCAGAACTCGGGACCAGAGATGGGTGTGGCAGCAACCAAAACGTTCACCGCTCAGGTAGCGGTTTTAGCCAAGCTGGTCTTGGCTCTTGCTCGTAAACGCGAGGTACTCCGAAAGAGCGAGATCGATAACTTGGAGGCAGGATTCAGAACACTACCGGAGTGGATCTCTACAGTACTCGCGACGCAGGAAGAGCACGTGAAGAGAATTGTGCAAAAGTATCTCCGCCGACCAAGCTTCTGCTTCCTTGGAAGAGGCATAAGTGTTGCCACAGCCCTCGAAGGTCGGTTGAAGCTCCTAGAGTTGTCGTATCTTCCAGCCATCGCCTATTCAGCTGGTGAATCGAAGCATGGTTTCATCTCGGTTATTGAGGAAGGCTATCCGGTCTTCTTCATCGCTCCGAAGGACGAGGCATACTCAAGGATCATCGGAAATGTAATGGAGATGAAAGCGAGGGGAGCTCAGGTGATAAGCGTGATCCAAG
>Ga0187771_10003278_pt1 | contig 11301 bp, 11 predicted proteins | sample 0116_SJ02_MP15_1_FD_133139 | JGI IMG/M metagenome (GOLD analysis project Ga0187771, IMG submission 133139) | Tropical peat soil microbial communities from peatlands in Department of Meta, Colombia - 0116_SJ02_MP15_10_MG | ecosystem: Environmental > Terrestrial > Soil > Wetlands > Peat | place... | reverse complement strand
TTGGTCGCCTGGGGAAAGCGAGCTGGTATCGACGCGTAGCTCGGTAGGTGCAAAGCGCGCGATCATCTTTTCGAGCTCGACAAGATCAGCGATGTGCTGCGCTTGTGTGGATTGCTTGTCGGGCGCCGGCTTTTGCTGAGCGCCGAGCAGCGAAAATCCCAACAGAAAGATTACGTATAGAGAACTTTTCATGCACTCGCAGCCGTTTTGGAGCTCTCAACCTTCGCGTAGCGACACACCATGCCGCATCGCTACGCGAGACTTATCCGAAATCGTTTGCCTATCTGGCAGCCTTAGCCGAGTCGACGGCAAGGTGCAGTTCGCGTTCGGCGGCCCGCAGATGCTCTTCGGCTTTGATGCCGTGCCCGTCCATGTCGTAGTGGTTTGCCGCGCGGGCGCGTTCCATCTCATGGATCGATTCCTGCACGTGCTTGTGAACTTCATCCAGATCATGCCAGTCACGGACCTTCTCAGAAAAGGCGGCGCCGGCGGCAAAAGCCACACCGAGGGCGGCAATGGCAATGGCTCTCCTCATGTTTTTCCTCTCAGTTGGGATTTCCCTTTTGAGCTTGGGAATGACGATGATTGTATCCAAAAACTCTGGATTGCGCTGCTCAGGAACGACCCGGCCATTGCGCGTCCTGGTGCGCTGGCCACGCTGCCAAGGCGGATGTAAAATTGTTTCGTTCCCCATTGTGCTTACAGGCGTGAGTGGAAGCCGCTGGTGCAGCGCTCCCCGGCCCCTGAGTTCCTGAGACGGCGACAGCAGCTCCGGACCGAGTAGCGCCTCGGGTATGGGCTTGGAGGAGTGGGTTAATTACCGCGGGTTAATGACTAATGGTGGGTAATCAATGAAATGGATATTCCAATTACCAATGCGACCAAAATGGCCAACAGCAGATTCTTAACCCATCCCATGTCCGTTGCCATCTTCTCGCTTGATTTTGTGAGCTTTTCCACTGTCTGCTCCAACAATCCCACCGACTGAATGACATCCGATAGAGTATGCGTTTCCATCTTGAGCATTCTCTCCACGTCCTCTTCCGGGAATGTCATTTGCTTTTGAAACTTTCCTGAATACGGACGGGAGGCAGTTTTCCCGAGGCGATAGAAGATCATCGTCGCGAAGGGCAGCGCGTATGTGATTTCAATGGGTGTCGACGAAGCGTTGAATACGGACGTGTATATTCTTCCCTTGTAACCGGGGTCCATTTGCGGCCCACCAAACCAGTCGAGCCCTCGGCGCGTTAACGCACTCCTGAGCCCAACCGTCGCCGCCAAGGTTGTCGGAATCTCGAATGCTTCCAAGGATTCCATTTCGGCCCAATCGCCGTGCCGGAGAACCACATTCTGCGTACGCAGATCAACGATGCCCTGTCGCGCAATGAGCACACGCCCGGCTCGGATATCGTAGCTGGCTGGCTCGACGTATTTGTCGTCAAAGGGCTCGATCCGTAGCTCTTTACGGTCAACAAATTCTCGAATTTCAGCATCGGATAGCATCTGAAGCCGATTTTAGCCCCATTGGTGCGCCACCCCTATGATTTTCTGGGTTCACTCCCTGGATGTTCATGACCAGGTTTTGACCCCACCCCCCAGATCGGACACACTGGCCTTGCCCGCGGGGGCGGATGTAAAATTGTTCGCAATGTGTCCAGGAGTGAGTCTCCGCCCATGTTTTCCGCGATGATGAGGAGGACATTTTTGCCTCTTCTGCTGCTGTTTGCGGCACTGCCCATGCGCTGTGCCGACACCTCAACCGTTATCGAAGAGATCGTCGCCCGCGTAAACAGCGACATCATCACCCGTTCCGAGATGCAGCGCAGCAAGGAAGAGGTGCGCCAGGAATTACGGCAGCAGATCGGCGATAAGGCCGACGCCATGTTCGCGCAGCGGGAGAAAGACGTGCTCCGCGACCTCATCGACCAGCAATTGCTGCTGCAGAAGTCCAAGGACAAAGGGCTCACCGCCGATACCGAGCTGATCAAGCGCCTGGACGACATGCGCAAACAGATGGGTCTCCCCTCCATTGACGACCTGGAAAAAGCCGCCAAAGAGCAGGGCGTCTCGTTCGAGGATTTCAAGCAGAACATGAAAAACCAGATTCTGACCCAGATGGTTATCCGCAACGAGGTGCAACCCAAAATCCAGGTCACCAAGGAGGAAGAAAAGAAGTTTTACGACGAGCACCAGAAAGACCTAGAGCACCCGGAGCGGGTGCGGTTAAGCGAAATCCTGGTGTCTACAGAAAAGGTAGAGCCTGGCGACCAGGCTGGCCTGGCCGCTGCCCAGCAGAAGGCGCAACAACTCCTGGAACAGGTGCGCGGCGGCGCGGCCTTTGATGAGGTCGCCAAGAAGAACTCAGATGCCGCCAACACGGCCCCTCAGGGAGGCGACCTTGGCTACTTCAAACGCGGCATTCTGGCCAAGGAACTCGAGGACAAGGCCTTCGCCATGAAACCTGGTGAGACCAGCGACGTGGTGCGCACCAAGCAGGGGTTTCTTATCCTGAAGGTCACCGAGCACGAAGCGGCAGGCGTGCCGGCTCTGAAGGACGTGGAACCGCAGATCTCCGACCAGATTTATTACCAGAAACTGCAGCCCGCGCTGCGCGACTACCTCACCAAGCTGCGCGAAGAGGCCTACATCGACATCAAGCCTGGATATGTCGACACTGGCGCCAGCCCCAACGAAACCAAGCCCGTCTACACCACTGCTCCCGCCCAGGGCCCCAAGAGCAAGAAGCGGCACAAGAAGCTGGGCATCTTCTAACGGCACTTTGAAAGGCACGGCTTCAAGCCTCACTCGCGTTATGGCCTGCGAAGTTGCTTGCCCACCCTGCGCGGGCTTTGTCACGGGGCTTCTCTCTCCGCTGCAATGCTCGTCAGCCACCAGACCTAACCAACATCTGTTGGGACAAGGCGCTTGCAAACGGCGTATCTAAGCAGGGTCCCGGCACCCGGTACTATTTGACAGCCCTCTGACGTTCTGGGAACATTTACACCCACTGAGGGTGGGTATTTCTCCGTTTGTTTCTCATTTCCCACATTTCCTGTCTATTCCGTGGGACGGGGCGTGGTGCGGTTTGAAGAAGCTGGGCAAATACGAACTGCTAGGAGAGCTGGGCCGGGGTGCCTTTGGGGTGGTGTACCGGGCCAGGGACCCCATTATTAACCGCATGGTCGCGCTGAAGACCATGACCACGGGCGTGGCCGGTAATGCCAACCTGCTGGCGCGCTTCTATCGTGAGGCGCAATCCGCCGGTTTCCTGCAACATCCGAATATTGTCACCATTTATGAGATGGCGGATGAGGCCGGCACTCCCTTCATCGCCATGGAGTTGGTAGACGGAGAGAACCTAGACCAACTGATTACCAGGCGTGCAGAACTGCCGCTGCCGGTGAAGCTGCTTTATGCGGTTCAAGCCTGTCGCGCTTTTGATTATGCCCACAAGCGCGGCATCATTCACCGCGACATCAAGCCCGGCAACGTGATGGTGAACAAAGAGGGTACGGTCAAGGTGGTGGATTTCGGGATCGCCCGCATCCTGGAAGCTTCCAAAACCCAGACGGGGACGCTTATTGGGACGTTCTCCTACATGGCCCCGGAGGTGTTCCATGGCGAGCATGCCACGGAGCGCTCCGACATCTGGTCGTTCGGAGTGTTGCTCTATGAATTGCTGGCCTACAAACAACCTTTCAGCGGAGAGTCGCCTGCGGCGCTCATGCAAAGCATCTGCTTGCAGGAGCCGCTGCCCCTCCGCCAAATAGCGCCGGATTGTCCGCAAGATCTGGAATCGCTGGTTCACCGCATGCTGCGGAAGGCCGATGGCGAGCGATTCCAGACCATGGAAGATCTGCTGCTCGAGTTGGAGCCGATTTGCCGGCGTCTGCAAGCAGAAACCGTTGCTGCCTTGCTCGGGCAAGCCCGCCAACTCATGCAGCAAGGTGAATTCGTGCAAGCGCGTGACCGACTGCGCGACGCGGCCCAGGTGGATGCCACGAGTATTCAGGTCCGCGCCCTCTCGGAGAAGGCCAACGCCGAACTGAAGCGGCTGGCAGTGCGGGACAAGGCTCAACAGCACGTTGAACTGGGCCGCAGACTATTGCAGGAGGGGAAGGTTCGGGAAGCAAGCGAAGAGGTTGACCATGCCTTGCGCTTAGATTCGCAGTTCGAGCCGGCAGGCGCACTGCAATTGGAGATTGAGCAGGAGAACCAGCGCCTGCAACTCGGCCAACAGTATTTGGAATCTGCTAGGCAGCGATTTGTCGAAGGTCTGCCCGACGAAGCTGAGGCTCTACTGCTCAAGGCTCAGGAAGTGGACCCCTCGAACCCCCAACTGCCGACGCTGCGGCAGCAGGTATTTGAGGAAAAGGAGCGTCGCCAGAAGCGCGTGCAGCTGCTGGAAGGCATGCAGCAGGCACGCGGATTGTGGATTCAGCACAAGTACTCAGAATGCCTGGATGTCCTGGCGCAATTGCAACAGGCATTCCCGGGCGAAGACGATGTCCTCCGCCTGTTGGAATCCGCCCGCGAGGACCAGGCCGAGCAAAACAAGCAGGAGAAACTGGCCCAGGCGCGGGACCTGTTGGTCGCGCGGCGGTACGACGAGTGTATCGCCCTTGTGAAGCACCTCCAGCAGGAATTTCCCAGAGAAGACGAGATCCGGCGTTTGCTGGAAACCGCGCGCGCCGATCAAGCTGAATACAACAAGCAGGAGAAACTGGCGGCAGCGCGCAGGCTTTTGTCCGCCCGGAATTATGAGGGGTGCCTCACGCTGCTAGCCCAGCTCCAGCAGGAGTTGCCACAGGACGAGGAGATCGGCAGGTTGATGGATACCGCTCGCCACGATCAAGCCGAGAACGATCGCAGACAAAGGCTTGCCACCGCTCGGAAGCTTCTGGCGGGGCAACGTTTTGCGGACGCGCTGGCGCTCCTGGATTCGCTGCTGGCCAGCGATCCCAAAGACTCGGCTGTCCTCAAGCTGCGCACCCTCGCCCAGCGCGAACAGGAAATGCAAGCCAAGTCCGAAGTCTTGCGGAGCGAATGGCAGGTGCTGAAGAATCTGGTCAGCGAACGGGCCTATCCCGAAGCGGTCTCGCGCGCCGAGAAGCTCCTCAGCCAATTCCCAAACGAACGGGACCTGATACGGCTGATGGAATTTGCCCGCGAGCAACAGGCGCAACTGGAGAATGACCGGCGTCTGCGATCGGCCAGGGAGCAGGTACTGGAACTCCTGCAAGCCAACCGCTTTGCAGAAGCCGTGGCAGCGGCGCGTGCCGGCCTGGAGTCTTTTCCAGGTAGTGCCGAACTCACCGCTTTGCTGAAGCGCGCCCAAGCCGGCGAAAAGAAGGAGATGGTCCGCCAACTGATCGAACGGCGGATTCGCGAAATCAAGGTCAAGATCAACCGCGGACAATTGAGCGAGGCCAAGGAATTGGCGCAGGAGACTCTGAAGACCCTGGGATCGGATACGGACGTAAACCAGTTACTGTCCTCGGCTGAAGTGGAGTACGAAGCACGGGAAAAGAAGAGGCGCCAAGAGCAGAAGCTGGAAACTATTCGGACCCAAGTGCGATCTCGCAAGCTGACAGAGGCGGCGACGGCTCTAGACGAACTCATCCAGAGCGGGGACTTCGACCCTCTCGATCCGCGTCTCTACCAAGTCGCGGATGAGATTGCGGAGGCCCGGGAACGCGCGGCCGCCTCTACCGCCTCGATTGTGGCGGCCAAACCGGAGAGCCCCGCAGGAGAGTATGCAATCTTCGAGGGCCCGCCGTTGCCACCTGTGGAGTCAAGTTCCCAGCCTGCAATACAACAAGCCGCCGCTGCGTCCCAGGCGCCCCCGACGATCCAGGCAGCCCCCGCAAAGATCCAGCCGGCATCTGTAGACACCCGGGCGGAGCTTACGCCGGCAGCCCTCGGCCAGGCGGCCCGCCTGCTCGCACCCCATGTTGGCCCGATTGCGGGCATTCTGGCCAAACGGGCCGCGCAGCGAGCCGACAGCCTGCGCTCGCTCTACCTGCTTTTGTCCGAGTATGTGGAGAACCAGCACCATCGCGCCCGCTTCCTGCGCGATGCTGGCTTCCCTGAGGCTTAAACCTCTAACATCTTGATGGCATGCACGAGGCTCTTGCGCATGCGGCTGAAGGACTCCGCTAAGTCCGCAATCTCATCTTTGCCGGAAGGTTTGAACTCCGGCAATTCCAGATTGCCCAAGCTGACTTCGTTGGCAAGCTTGGACAACTGATTCACCGGGCGGACGATCAGCAGAATGAGCATGGCATTGAGGGCGAGCACGATGACCACAAAAACCGCGGCTAGGGAGAGCAGGAATCCTGCCAAGGCCGTCTTGGCGCGCTTGATCGGCAATTCCATGGGGGCGGAGACGATCTGGGCTGTCAGAATGTCGTTCACCTTCCAGCCAAAGCCATTGTCGCTGCCATAGCGCTCAATCATCGTCGCAGGTGCGCGCTGGGCAGTACTGTGACACTCCAGGCACCCAGGGCTGGCGATCTTCAAGGGACGAGCAATGTAAAGTGCTCTCCCGTTGGGCGTATCGCGCACCCCCACCCGCTCAGTCTGTTCCGGTGATTGCTGGAAATAGTGAACGATGTCGGATTCCCAGTCACTCGCCCGGTTGATCGGATTTGTCGGGTTCAGCGTCGCTTCTCTGTAGGAATAGTCGGGAAACTTCTTGCGCAGTTGATCGAAGTACTGGTTCGCCGAGTAGGCTGGTACCGACTGCGGCAGGAAAGAATATTTCATCTGGGTTCTAAGCAAAGGGTTGATCTGGGTGGCGGTGTAGCTGCGCACGGCCAGCGCAGCCTCCATCATAATGCGAGCGTTTTCCAGGATTTCCTGGTTGGCATTGCGTTGTAGCAGCCGGTTAGACACGTAGGCCGTGGCCAAGAACCCAATCGCGAACACCAGAAACAGAACCAGATTGAATTTCACGATGAGTTTCATCTTGCTTACCTCCTGCGCGCGGGGGCAGAATCGTCCGGCGCCGCTGGCGACGTCTGCAGATGTTGGTCCTCGGGATGCAGCACTGGTTCCCACTCGGGGTAATCCTTAACATGCGCTTCCAGCGCCTTACGGAAGGCAGCGTCTTTGAGGCGCGGCTGGAAGCGATCAACAAAGCCCTTGCGCCAGGTCGGCGCCATGGTCAGCCACGGCTGGACCTCCGAGTAGCTGACCTCATGATCCCGTTTGGGCTCCGTCCCCTTAGGGAACCGGGCCAGGCGGGAAGGCAACGTATCCCGGAAGGGACGCGGCATCGAATCGACAAAGGCTGAGTCAGGACGGGGATTGAGGGCAATGCCCTTGCCGGCCCGACGCGAGAAAAACTGCCCCGCCTTGGCCTCGACCGGCGCCGCCACGTGTCCATCCGAACTTACTTGTTCTATGCTGGCCGGGCCGGATTCGACGAAAAGTTCGGCGGCGGCGCTGCTGGTATGCAGCACAACCGTTCCGCCCCGAGTCGTCGCCGCCAGCACCGGACTGGCGTAGCAGTAAGCGCCGGCGTTGGCGCTGGTTTCGCCTTTCAGCCAGCCGCTCAGCACCACCAACTCCGAGGGAGCATCTCCCCGCTTGCCCTCCGTACGGAACAGGAACAAGCGCGTGGAAGGGCCCAGCGCCACCACCGTGCCGGCCACGAACTCCAATTGCACGAACCCCGCAGAGGAACTCTCGAGAATGTCGCCGGCATGCAGCTTGACGCCTTCCGCCCCCCGCAAGACGGTCGTGCCTCGGATCACGCGCAACGGCCCCTCAACCACCGTAAGCGTGGCAATTTCCTGCGCCGGCAGCGACTGCGCCTGCAGAAGACACAGGAGCAGCACTGCCAATCCAGCTTGCATTGGAACGTGACGCATACCCGGCCCCACTGGTCCCCCCGGCCCGGCGGTAAGGAGGACGCCATATTAGAAACGACCGACCTACCGCGTCAAGCGAAGCAGACAAGCTAGGTTGCGAGCGGGCCGTTCTTGGACCTACGTAGGGGCGGGCGGGTTTTCGTCGGTTCCGCCTGCGGGACTTGGGAAGGAGCAACTAGCGTTGGGAGGGCTCGAGCTCGGCGAGTCCGCGCACGAGGTTCTGTTCCTGGGGGGAGAAGCGACGCTGGAATTGCGGCGAATTCAGCATGCGTTCGCGCTCACCCGGATTCATGCCACCTAATTGCCTTGCGGCTTGGCGTACGGCCATGCGCCGGTCGTCGGGCAGGTTCTGCATCTGCCCGTACAGGCTGCGCAGCTGTTGCCGTTGGCCTTGCGGGAGGTGCTCGAAGGTCTCCATCCGGTCAAGCATCCGTTGCCGCTGCTCTGGGGGCCGGCTGTTGAATTCGTGCAAACGATTGACGAGCTGCTGCTGTCTTTCCGGGGGTAGCTGGCGGAAGAAAGGATCGTTTCGCAGCGCTCTCTCTTGCTCTTGCGGGGGCTGGTTTTGATGTTGGCGCAGCCATTCGCCGCGATGCGGCCCCGGCCCGTGCAAACCCTGATGGTCTCGCCAGCGATCCTGACGGTCGTTATCCTGGCGCTGCGCCATGGCGCGCGGCTCCCCGGCAGCCGCCAGCACCAAGGCGGCCACGGCGACTATCGCAATGAGTTTAATCTTTAGCACGTTAACTACGGATTGGCTCTCTCCGCCTCCGTTCCCAGATCATCCAACATGTCGAAATTGGCGTACATATCGCCATCATGCTCGAGTTCCTGCAAATCGCCGACCGCTGTCCCGATGTGGACGGCGTTGGGGGGATTCGGGTTCGGATTGCTTGTCAGCTCATGGTTCGGAGCATTGCGGAAGAGGGCGATGCTCGCCATCATCAGCAGTGCCAGGGCGAAAGCTATAGCCGGGCCGCGAACCCAACTCAGCCAGCCTCGAGGCTCGGCCGCGGCTTCGCGCAGGCGCGCCCGCAGCCGGGAATCGAAGTAGGGAGAAGGCTCCGGCGCCTGCCATTCGTCCAGCAGGGCCATGGTCTGGCGCATCGATTCCAGTTCCCGGGCGCAACTCGCGCACCCGCGCACGTGCTCGCCGAATGCGCCAGCCTTACTGTCTCTGGTTGCCTCCAGCATGTGTTCCCGTGCTTCCTTGCAGGTCATAACTCCCCCGTTACAAAAACTTCTCGAGCTTCACCCTCAAAGTTTCGTAGGCGCGGAACAGCAGCGACTTGGTGGCCGACTCGCTCAGCTTGAGCACGTCCGCGATCTGCTTGTAATCCATGCCCTGATACTTATGCATGATCACTGCCAGCTTCTGCCGCTCGGGCAGCGATTCTACTTCCTTGCGAATGGCCGCCAGCCGCTCCCGCCGCAACAGCTTCTGCTCGACCGTGGTTTCAGGGTCGGCCACGTCGAGGGTCAACCCCGTCTGCGGATCGGGTTCATCCAGGCTGGTGCCAGAGCGCTCCGCCCTAGTATCGCGGGCGTGGTTCACCGCCAGATTGGTGGCGATCCGGTACAGCCAAGTGGTGAACTTGGCCTCCGCCGCATAGGTGGCTCGCGAGCGGTAAACCCGCAGAAAAACTTCCTGAGCCAATTCCTCCGCTACCCCTTGGTTGTGCGTCATGCGATACATGAAACTCACCAGCGGACGCCGGAACTTCTCCACCAGGTAGTCGAAGGCGGTATCGTCCCCCGCCGCGACGCGCAACATGACTTCGGCGTCGCTGAGCAGGTGCCAGGCCGCTGGGGTTGCGGCCATCGTCTCCCCTCCCCCGGCCAGTCTCGAACCGGCAGCGGCGCTGGCCGGTAGCTCCTGGCTGAGCGCTAGGCTGCTCACACCCTTATTAACCCGCTGATGGGATGAAAGTTGCGGGGTTTCGGGTGCCGCGAGCGGGTCTAGGTTGGAAGCCATCGGGACGCGTAACTGCAAGAATTTTCGCAGAGTTGGCGAGTTTGGGAAAGAGCTTTAAACACATCAACCAGATTCTGGGATCCTACGACCTGCCCTTCTTGCCTTTCTTGGGTCGCTTCGGCCTGCCGCCTCCAGGGGCTGGCTTGGGTTTGCTCCCTGCACCACCGGGAACATTCGTTCCTGAGATCACGTGGCGCTGGAACCGCCTGTTTGGCGTCAACTGAGGCTGGGGGATGGTGCACGGCAAGGATGACGGCCGTTTTTCGGCTCGGCGGTCAGCGCTTTAACCGCTTGCAGGTCGAAGGGCTTTCTGTATGTTGGCCTGAGGTTTACGCCATCCGTGACACAGTTCAAAAGGACTCATTTGAGAAGTTGGCCTTTTTCCGCGTGATTCGGCGTAAGGTACAGAAAATGCGCCTGGTTTGCGAGTTCTAAACAGTGCAGAGAATTTTAGAGGACCAAAACCGAAGAATGGTCGGGGCGGTCAGATTTGAACTGACGACCCCCTGCGCCCAAGGCAGGTGCGCTACCAGGCTGCGCTACGCCCCGACAAAACTAAGTGTTGATTCTACCGTAAATTCCTGCGCTAGCTGAACGTTCCACCTGCGTCTCCAGACGCAGCCCGCCGCAGAGGTCTATAATGCAGACATCTTAGGTGATACGCACTAATGGAACCGCCGCTCTATGCGGTTGTGGCTTATGTGAGGAATGGGCTGGGAAAGTTCGTGGAGGAACTTCGCCACGAGGTTGATCCAGTCTACGCCCATCTTCCGGCCCACATCACGGTTCTCCCGCCGCGTTGCCTGCAAGGCTCGGAGAGCGCGGCTCGAACTACCCTGGAAGACCTCTGCCACGACCAGCAACCCTTCGAGATCGCCCTCGGCGATGTGGAGAGCTTTGTCCCGCGGACGCCAGTGGTGTTCCTCCGCGTGGCTCATGCCGCCTACAAAATGCGGGAGTTGCACGATCGGCTGAATACCGGCCCGCTGCTTTTTGATGAGCCCTGGCCCTACATGCCGCATGTGACCATCATCAAGACCGACGAAGCCGAGCACGCACAGGCGGCGCTGCCCGGCATCCGCCAGCGCTGGGCGGATTATCAAGGTACTCGCCACATAGCCGTCGCCGAGCTTTGCTTCGTGCGCCAAACCGAGGGATCGCACTGGGAAGATCTGGCGCTAATCCAACTCGCCGGCCGCCCGGCCTCCAAGGGCCGCTGAGGCCGCGGCTTAGTCCCACCCACGTCTACCGGACATGTCCTGCCTTCATTTTGGACATGTCCTCCCTTCATCTTGTTGGCTGCGCCGGACCACGATACATAGAAGGATGCGCTCGCTGTCTGCGGTTCCTCCCCCATGGATCCAGCTCAACAGTTGCGCGGTTGGCGGATGAACGGAGGAATCATGCACATCGGGGTTTATGGTGCGGGATACCTGGGAACGGTAGTGT
>Ga0187771_10003277_pt1 | contig 11303 bp, 19 predicted proteins | sample 0116_SJ02_MP15_1_FD_133139 | JGI IMG/M metagenome (GOLD analysis project Ga0187771, IMG submission 133139) | Tropical peat soil microbial communities from peatlands in Department of Meta, Colombia - 0116_SJ02_MP15_10_MG | ecosystem: Environmental > Terrestrial > Soil > Wetlands > Peat | place... | reverse complement strand
CGTCCACCTTTTCGAAGTCGGCCGCTATGCACCAGAAACAGCCCCCCGCGAGGGTCGCGACCTTTAAATGAGTCGGTTCTTGTTTCATTTGATTGTGCACCTTTCTTGACCAAACACCTTTTTGGCCGAATATCAAGAAAACATGATGATAAGGCTTGTCGCAGGATGCGTCGTGTGCAGGTGGGCTCGTCCGCACTTTAAGCTTTTAAAGCAATTTCACAAACCAGCGCTTAATGATTGCACCCAGCGGGCTGCGACACCCTCGTGACTCCCCACTTCTATTTGTCCTCGCACGTTCGCGAAGTTGACGGCTTTTGGGATCACATAGTGCATAACCTGCGCGCGCAGGAGGGAATGCGGAGGTGCGCGTGGAGCCGGTATGCTAACTTGAGAGAAAGCCGCCGTCGACAGGGATCATTGCGCCTTGAACATAGCTTGCAAGATCACTTGAAAGAAAGATAACGACTTTCGCGACCTCGTCCGGGTCTCCCCATCGTCCGATCGCGAGACGTTGTTGAAAATCATAGCCGGTCTTCACGAGATCAAGCTTCACGTTCCGTATGGCATCTTTGACAAGTGACCGTGTCCCGGAAGTTCTGATGGCGCCCGGAAGAACGACGTTGACTCGAAAGCCCTTTCTTCCGTAGTCTCGAGCAAGCGACCGTGTGAGTGCGATGACGCCAGCCTTACTCATGCCATAATGCACCATATCCGTTTTAAACGGAAGAACTGCCTCGATGGAAGCGATATTAACGATGACGCCGCCCATTTCCTTCCTTTGCCTGATGAAGTGCTGGCACATCCAGAACGCGGAGCTCATGTTAACCCGAAGCACCTTTTCCAAGAGCTCCTCATCGACGCCCAAGTAATCCTCTATCGGATACACGCCGGCGTTGTTTATGAGAATGTCTGGCGGCCGTGCGCCGTCGAGACTTAGCCAGAACTTATCGATTTGCGTCTTGTCAGCCAGGTCGATCTCATAGGCGGAATGCTCGCACCTCGTCGCGTCCAAGCACCCTAACGTCTTTGTCAAGCCGTCTGGGTTGACGTCAAGAAGTACGACTGCGGCACCGGCTTCCGCAAATCGCAGGGCAATCGCTTTTCCTATTCCAGAAGCAGCACCTGTGACCACGACTTGTTTGTCGACAAAAGTCATGGATTCGGCTAACTTGAAGCTCGTCTTGGCCATCCTGACCAAATCTCACACCTAGCTGTATTACTTTTTCGCTCCGTTCTAGCCCGATCGCTGTGCCCGTTCATGTACCTCGCTGACTTATTACCTGAATCCAGCATTTCTAGAGCTTGGACGAGCGGCGAGCGAAAGTGTGACGCACAACACCGTGGTGCAATCCGTTCAGAGCTTTTCAGATAGTCGTTGCCTCCGCGCTCCTGACCATACAGCTTCAGATTGCGACGTGGGCCAGACCCAAACTGAATCTTTCTGCACGTTGAGGAGAGAGGCACAACAGAACGATTGACGGAGTGGCCCACCCTAAGCTTCTTGCACGGAAAGTGCAGCACAACGGCAAACGCGATATTGGGGGCGTGGTGAACTAAACGGGTGCCCGACAGTTTCTGAGGTGGTGGTGTTTTTGCCCCCTAAGGCCGCGGGCGCTTCAGTGATTCGTACAGACTTTCGAAGTACACGGAGAGCTCCTCGAGCATCGGTTCTAACTTTTCGATAAACGCGGTCCCACCGAGACGCTTTATTTCGTCTTCAGCCTGTATGATATCGTGATCTAGCTGCCCGACAAGGTCGAGAGCCTCATCACGCAAGACGACGGCATCGTTAAGCATCGCCACTGCTCTCTGTATGACGTCTTCTGCCTCGGTCGTGCAGAGCGACTCGTACCGCCTCATCCACCACGCGATATCGTCCTTGTGCCTGTACTTCGCGCCGGCTACGCCCCCTCGAAGGGAAGGCAGTTTCATTTATCCCACCTGTGAGTGCGACATCTGCTCATTAGCTTTAGCGGGCGTGCTACGCAGATATATATGTTGGATCACGCCTGCGGCGTTATCGGCATAACGCTGACATCTGTCGAAACAAAGTTGCAGTCCAATCCGGAAATCGGCATCTGGAAGAACGCAGCTGGAAAATCCTGGGTCAAAAGCGCGTTTCTAATCTCGACATCGTAGTATCGGCCGTATTTCGTGTGCGCGAAAGTGCCTTTTAAGCCAACGCAAGGTAATGACCGGCCACTAAGTTGCTGCACGGTGAATCGTTCGTGGAGCACGGCCTTTGCTTTTTCTGGACGCGGGTCTCCTTCGCTGTAACTCGCCGGACGTATCATCTCGGTCTGATTAAGCTTAGCCGAGAAATTGCCTTCGACGAACACGCGCACCAGTTTGATCTTTGTTTCATTGGCCTGACTATCGTCAAAGATATAAGTTTTGATGACCTTGAACGAGGCGTTTTCAAGCTCCGGATAACGACCGTCGCTCGTGGTGATGATCAGCTCCGGAGTCTTGCGCGTCTTGTCTTTCACTAGCGTGTATTCGTCTTGAACGACGTAACTTCCGCTTTCGGGCGCATACAATTCGTACATGTTCTCACCCCAATCCGGCCGTCATGTGTCTGGTAAAGAACGAAGAATGTTTTGCTCAGAAATTACAGCGGTATATGCGACGCACGCTCTGGTCTGGTCTCATAACATTCTGCCGGAAATATCGCCGCTGCCAAGTTCTCTCCGGCAGTCGATCGGAATGGCTGAGACATCGCGCAACCCCTATGATCTTGGCTTGCGTTGGTGTTGCTCGGACTCACCACATCTAGAAGATTCGCAGAATTGGAGCGCAAGAACTACGTATGAAGACATCGAGGGGCTAAGAAAAGGAGTAACTCTGTGATATGTCTCCGTTTTCCTCTGACGAGAGTCAGCAACCGAGCAAAGAAGGACCTGAGAGATACGTGCGTCCTATAAGCGAGTTGTGGGCGATGTGGGCTCCTCGAGTGAAAATGAGGATTTACCCCTTCACGTATGCCGTCTATGAAGATGTGGAACGCGTGATGACTGGTCTCACGTCCTATGACAGGGACGCATGGGCGGCCGCCTGGAGCTCTGCGGCGAAACCATATGAGGAAAAAGCGGGCCTGGCGGAAAATGCGGGCGATGCCCAAAATGCCAAAGAAAACTATCTCCGTGCTTATCAATACTACAGGCTTGCGCGCTACCCCACCATCAACTCGGAGGGAAAACAGCAGGCCTACCGGAAGTCACAGGAGATGCTCTTAAGGGCTTCGGAATTCTTTGACGTTCCGCTGGAACGCATAAAAATACCGTTCACCGGAAAAGCGCGCGAAGGCAACGAGATTGTCGCGTACGTGCGATTGCCCAAAAAAGGCCCGGTGCCTCATCCTGTGCTGGTAACCTGGGGCGGAATCGACGGGTTCAAGGAAGAACAGCTGAATGACGCTGCGCTGGAGCACGGCTTAGCCACGGTAGCAATTGACGGGCCCGGGGTTGGCGACTCGCCCCTTAAAGGCTCAGAGGATGCCGAGAGACTTTTCGCTGCGGTGTTCGACTGGATTTGCGCGAACGAGGCCTTGGATGCTCACCGTATCGGGGTGTGGGGTTACAGTACGGGCGGCTATTGGGCAGTTAAGGTGGCGCATATTTACAAAGATAGAATACGCTGTGCCGTAAGCCAAGGTGGGCCCGTCCATTTTGCGTTCGAACGTGACTGGGTCGAAAAACAAGATCGAGGGGAGTACCCGTTTGAATTCTTCGAAACGATCACCTATGCATTCGGACTGTCAGGGTACAAAGAATGGGTGGCGTACGCTCCTAAGCTTTCTCTTCTGAGGCAAGGCATCTTAGACACGCCAAGTGCCCCGCTGTTGCTTGTTAACGGAATACACGATTCGGTGTTTCCAATCAAAGACTATTACTTGCTGCTTGAGCACGGCAGCCCAAAGTGCGCGAGGTTTTATGACGCCGGACATATGGGATTCACCCGAGACACGTTTGACACGGTTATGAACTGGATCTATGAAAAATTGCGCTAAAGAGACCGAGGAGAAAGCTGGGCCTGCACGTCCTTTTTTGGAGTTTGGGTAAGGCCCAGTTACCACACCGGCCTTGCGTGGCGCCTACTCGCTCCGAGTTCTCCGGTACGCCTCAAGCGTTCTTTGATTAAAGCAAGCAACGACGATTCTTTCCAACGCAGGATACGACTCGATGGCCAGTTGAATTTCGCGCAACGCAATCGCGCTGGCATTTTCGAGGGGATAGCCATAGGCACCTGTGCTAATTGACGGGAAAGCGATGGATTTCAAATGACGGTCGTGTGCTAACGCAAAACAGTTCCGATAGCAGCGAGCCAACAGTTCTGGTTCATCGTGGGTGCCGCCGCGCCAGATGGGCCCGACGGTGTGAATCACAAAGCGCGCCTGCAAATCATAGCCTTGCGTGATCTTCGCCTCTCCGGTTGGACACCCTCCCAAAGTGGCGCATTCCTGACGCAATTGCGGCCCGGCTTTGAGATGAACCGCCCCATCAACCCCTCCCCCTCCCAGCAAACTGGAATTTGCGGCGTTGACGATCGCGTCCACTGACAACGTGGTAATGTCAGCTTTGATGATCTCTAATTTTGTCGGCATGTCTCTTCTACAAAGGTCCTAATGGAAGATTCCCTAAGCAAGAGGCGGCGAAAAGAAAGCCACTACACCGCAGGCAATAGTGATACCTAAACGTCTGCCCTGGCGCACACACAGCTGCCGCGGTGATATACTCAACGCGGGACAGCAGTTCGTTTCCTCTAGATCGGCTTGCGCGAGTGTCAGCGGGTTGCCTAGAACGCAAATCAAAGCGTGCCTAGAAAAGGTGGCCCATCTTGCACCTTGTTTAGGTCCACTCGTGGCCTTTTTCACACCGGTGTTTACCCTCGTGTTCCGCGTTCTCGTGCGTGCAGATCATCTCGGCTCCACACTCAGGACATGAGACGGTGCACCTTATCACTTCATTTTGCTCGTCTTCTGCCATATTGAACCTCCTTTGCGTACTAAGCAACGCGTAGGGCAGTATAAAAGTAGCGTTGACACGCGGGCTCACCTGTTTCGCTGAAGCCTCAGGCCTGTGCGAGGTCTTTGGCGGTCAAGCGCCCTTCTGTCGAAAAAGGCGATCGGCGCTGCACGTACTACTGGGCGATTAGGCGGCGCGCTTCGCCATAGTCTCGCCTCGCTTGTTCAGCCATTGCCCAACGCCTTTGACATAATTCCGCTGATAACAAAGAAGCGGCACGCAGTTTACTACGATCCGCATTGCGTGGCAAAAGATTGAAATGGCAGATTTGCCAACCGTGATGATGTAAAAATACAGGAGGTGAAACGCATTGAATGAAAACAAGTGTCAAAAATGCGGCACGCCTGCCGCTCCCGACGCGAAGTTTTGTGAGAACTGTGGAGCACCGATTGGGGCCCATGGACAACCTGCACCTAGCGAAGAAATATGTGCACGTTGCGGTACGCCTGCGTCGCCTGGAGCAAAGTATTGCGAGAGCTGTGGCGCGCTTCTTGCTAAAGCGGAACCAGCGCCTTCTGTCGCGACACCGTCTGAACCAGAGGCTAAACCCCCACGAGAAGCTGCTCCTGCGTACGTGCCTCCCCCAGCGTCTCCGGCAGCGTCGTATGCCGGGCCCGCAGCGGGAATGGCCTACCAAGGCGTCGCGATTCGGTTCGTCGCTATCCTTATCGATGTTATCATCTTAGCCATCATCACAGGCATCATAAGTGCCCCGTTCAACACACCGAGTTCGGTAAGCTTCACGAATACGACTGGGATTCCAATGGTCTCGGTAACCCCCAACCCCCTCGCGTGGGTCGGAGGCGTTATCTCTGCGCTCATTGACTTCTTCTACTTCGTGTTGCTGCAGGGCGCGTACGGGCAGACGGTCGGCAAGATGGCGGTAAAGGTCAAAGTGGTGCGAGAGGACGGCTCGAAGATCGGTTATGTGGATGCCGCAGTGCGCACTATACTCGCGCTCATCGACCTGATTCCTTACGTGATCCCATATTTGCTCGGTGCGATCCTGATCTGGACATCAGACAAAAAACAGCGACTTGGCGATCGAGCGGCACACACGGTGGTCGTAAAAGCGTGAGCAAGACTCACGCTTTTCTACTCTTTTTTGTGCATCCTTGACCAGCGTCTCGCTCCACCTGGTTGCGTGGAACCAACCTAGGCCGGGCTTATATCTCGGCGCCCAAACGAAAACGAGTAACGACAAAAAAGAGTTTGACGAGGCTAAATACGTTGCCTGCATTTCGACAAATTCAAACCATCGAAGCTATCGTATAATGGAGAGGAGGTCAAACTAGACAGCTATTTAATGAACGAGCACATGTGTGGCAACGGCGAAATGAGCGAGCAAGACGACAGTTCTCCAATAACTGATCTTCTCTACGGCGAATTGGTGAGCTTGATCGACCACCAGGCAGATGAGGTGCGTAACATCAACGAGCGAATCGGCTGGTTGATCGTGTTTAGCGCCCTCAACGTTAGCACGCTCATCGTTCGCAGCTTCAGCGCGTTCAGGAACCTACTGCTAGACCAAGGACTGCAGTTCGAGTGGTGGCTTGGGCTCTTTGCGCTTGACATCTCGTCTACGTGTTGGCGATCGTGCTGGGCTTTTTCGGACAGCAGGTGCCATACGGAAGGAAGGAAAAAATCGATGAACGCCCTCATGAAGAGCTACAGTCGCGCGACGTGCCCTCGTGCGTCATTGGCTGCTTGAAACTATGTCTCGGATGTTCGACGCGAATGAACGTTTGATATCCGAAAAACGCGCTACTTGAACTGGGCGTACTGCCCCCTTCTCGTTGCGGTGTCGCCTTACTCGTGGTAATACTCGCGGCCGTTCTCGCGTGAGATTTCGTCTGATAGAAACTTTGTCTAAGTGCGAACCACCTCTGCGCTGCGCTTCGTTATTCGTGAAGCGGCGCTTCAAGTGTCCATCGTCGCTTTTTGCCGCGCACGCAACTTCGATGTTAGACTTGAACGTGAGCATCAAATTTGTGACCACAAGTTGGGTCCAGCTGAAGCAGGAATCTAGTGACGCTCCTATTCGTTGCTGCAGTTCTGCGGCCGGCATAAAATCTCTAAGTGTAAGAGACGCTTAGGTCAAAACAACGCCTAAAAAAACTATCACAATGCCAGCGAGTGCTCTGACGTATCTTTCGCCGTCAAACCAAACATTATGGTATTGGCCGTTTTTGACGAACACGCTTGCGACCCCATCCAAGGCAATGTAGACTCCGATTACGATAAGAACGATGTTAAACCATTGAAGTGCCACGGCACGGTTCCCCCTTGGTGAAGCCTCTATTGACCGCTTTCATGCATAACTCTATCGAGACGAGGTGCATGGCTGCGCGATGTGGCCGTGAACAAGCCGAACGTCGCTGGCGCGCTTTTTCGTCGCAGGAACGCTCATTCTCCTGGGAATTGTGACCGCAGAAGCGACCTGTCCCGGTTGCCGCATCTCAAAGAACGACATTAGCGATTTGGGAGCGACCCAAAACGGCCTTCTCCTAACGGCGAAAAGCGGTAGGTCGTTTCGTGGCGATCACAACAGTTGGGATTCGCCTTGCGGCGCCGGTCACAAACGCGAACAAACGTTAAATCTTAGAGTTGAATTGATAACAGCAAAAGAGTCTGCGGCCGGCTGAGCGCAAGTCAATCGTCCCAGCTTTGGCCGCTTAACCGTGCAGCCTTAGGTTGTCGCAGCTGCGCGCGAAGAGGGGTACCAAATGGAGCGATATGAGCTTTCGTCCGAATCAACGAGCAACGACTTGATCCCGATCGCATTAGCAGTCCACGCCGTATTAGGCGGCTTGCCCGTCACGATGCGAAGCCGGAACCATCGTGGAGTCCAGATCGAAGACGGAAAGGTGAAAAGCCAAGACTATTCCGGGCCGATACTTGAACAGGTGCTTGTCGAAAACTCAACGATACGCACGCAACCTAAATCAGGAGCGTACGCGAACATACCCGTTATCGTCGCCCCAATACAGGACAGCGCCGGCGCGGCAATCGCAGCCCTCGGCGTGGTTGACGTAACCGGAATATTCGACCTTGCCGACCTTATGAGCCAACAGTCGCAGATCATCAGCCAATTACGTTATTGCCCGGTGCCTGCGAACGAGCGAGCGAAGAACAAGACTATATCGTAACGATGCGCATGCTACACAATCAAGCGGAGGCGTGACTGCCGTGGCGAGTCAATCGCACATCCACGTTCTAATGCAGGGAGTGCCGGTCTGGAACCGATGGCGGGCGGCGCACCCGGACACGCGGCCAGATCTGAGTGGGGCGTTCCTTGCCGGGATCGACCTCAGCAGGGCAGACCTAACCAACGCTGACCTCAGAGGGGCCGACCTCACCCAAGCGGGCCTTCACGCAGCTGACCTGACCGAAGCCGACCTGACCGAAGCTGATCTCGAAGAGGCTGACCTCACCCGCGCCACGCTTATCAAGGCAGACCTCACAGAGGCCGAAATCAACGAGGCCGACCTGTCTGGCGCGAACCTCACCCGCGCCAGCCTCACCAACGCCACCTTGCGAGGCGCGAAACTGACAAAGGCCGACCTTGGTGAGGCGACTTGCGTGGGCGCCGACCTCACCGGCGCCGACATGGCTGGCGCGAACACCGCTGGTGCCGTCTTCGAGCGTGCGTGATGATTGGGCCAAAAAGTGCGTATCGGCCACGCGTGAGTAGGGGGAAGTGATGGAAGGATTTAAATTGATGACTGAGATGCACGTAAAAGTGCGGACAGCCCTTTTGAATCGCTTGGCAAGAGAGGTGGCTGAGTATCTTCAAAACCGCTTCATAGAAGAAGATCAAATGTCACCGGAAGAAAAGGCCTACTGGGAGACTGAAACCGACAGGCTGAATCAGATAGCGATAAAGAAACACGGAGAGCCAATTTTTGCACACGACAAAGGGTCACTGCCGCTGCGCCTTGAAAACTACACCATTGATCGAACCGGAGATGAGTATTCTGTCACGTTTCATATCGCCGATCCTGAGAAGCCGGTGGCTCGTTTTCACTACCTATTCGGAGGCCGACAAGACGAAGCTGACACGATCTAAGGAGGGGCGGAGATGAGCGCCAACGTTATTCATCCTGCTAGACCGCAAAAGAACCCGTGGGCTTTAGCCACGCCCTCCAAGTCGCCTTACCAGTTCGTCGTCAAACCGGTAAATATCCGGTACTAACCTTTCAGGGCGTATTTTCTCCCGGAGTTCTCTACAGCACGCCTCGAGTTGTTCAACTCTCCTTTTTAGATCTTCAACCTCATCTTGGATCATATCTCTCAACCTCCGCTACAGACATCTTCGGGCACATCCGAAAAAAACCGTCCATTAATCGCCGAAGCTCTTGCATTTGAAATCAGTAGCCGTGGCGATCAACAACCTTGTTCACCGCGTCGTGGCGCTTTTTAAGAGCCGGCACGTTGAGAATGACACGAATGCGCCTCCGCTGAACTTGCAACAAGAGCCGGTTTACCAAAGGCTGTGTACCTTTCTGGCTGTCACAATAGCGTTTTTGCCTCGACTGCACGGTTCCACGCTGCCTCAAACGTGCTGCTGAGGAACTCGGCATAGACTTTATTATCGGTCCAGAACACCACGATTGGATCGTCTAATGCGAGCTGATCTGCGCTCACGGTCATAGCACTGATGCTTTCCCGTGAGTCTGCCACAAGCATAAACGTTCCCTGATACGGGTCAAGAAGGCGCACTTCTTCTCCGTTGTTCAAATGCTCAGGGACGAGGTCTACGCGCGAACCAGCATGATCCACGATTCCCCGCACACGCCCGCCCTTTTCTATGAGCTTTTTGGCCATCTCGTTCAACCCAAACTGAGCGCCCAGCCCCAGCACTGCCGACGGCAGGATCCAGAGAACTTCTGTCTTTGCCGACTCCACGAGCGCTGATGCTACCGCCACGGCGTCCTTAACGGTTTCAAGGATTTTCTCGTTAGCCATGATTTTGATTTCGCTCAAGCCTGCGGAGGGCCTTGCGCTTGCAGTTCTACAAGTCGCTCTTCCGCGGGCATACCTTGCTGCCACAGCAGGTCAAACGTGGCTATCAAATATGCTGCATATGTGGGATCGTCGGTATAAAGCATCGCGATCGGTTGCGAAAGGGAAAGGTGCTTAATGTCGATGTTTATCCCGTGCAAGCAGATTCTTCGATCCACGACCGCGAAGTAGATGCCTTGATAACCGGGCAGGTGGCGCACTTGCTCGCCAATGGCGAGTGCTTCCTCAATGAACTCGATTCCAGAGTACGCCACGTTCGTCAGCATTTTGAAGGTACCTCCTCGCGCGATGAAGTTCTTCACTTCATCGGTGATGCCGAACAACGACGCAACCGCAATCACGCCCTCCGGACTTATGATCAGGATCTCGTCCTCTGTTGCTGACGCGAGAGGACCCGCGATGCCAACGAGTTCCTTCACACTCTTAATGATTTTAAAGGTCTTGACTTCGTCTGAGGGCCGGAATCGCTCTTGCGCCGAAAGTTCTTGGAGCTGCCGCTTTCGGGCCTCCATCTCGCGCAGCTCGCTTTCGTGCTGTTTCATAGCCGAATCAAGCGCGGAGTCGAGGTCAACTGCGGCGTACATCGTGGGCGAGTCGAGCGAGGGGCGCACCATGCCCTTGTCGATGAGGGCGGTCAGCGTCCGATGAATATCTTCGCGGTAGGTATGAAGAGATTTGGCGAGCGGAGACGGCGTCTTTGGGCCGTACTTGAGCAGGTGCGTATAGAGCACCGCCTCTTTTTCCGTGAGCCCAAAACTGATCAAATGACGGACGAAGTCCTCGCTTGCGGCCATCCTTTATCAGTTACGTCGGCTGCCAATAGATATACGTTATGAAAAATGGTGGGAGGAGAGTTGAGGCGCGGCATCAACTTTCTAAGAACTGAATATGCGCGCGCGTCGAGGAACCGCACGTTTTGGCCCTAGTTTCACTGTGCCGGTAGTTTTCGCGAAGCTGCTTCTTAAACCGGCTTATTGCGCTTGCACGGACCCCTGAAAGGACGGTGCGCTCAGGCCGTGCTGCACCCCGGGATGAAGCACGATATTCACCGCGTGGGCCAGGCGCTCTGCGCATTTTGTACAGTTCGGATCGTTCGTGTTCACACAGCCGAAGTGAGCGCCGTACCAACAGACGCCGTTTTTTAAACTCCTTGCATTTGTAGGCATGATATTCATCTCCGATCCACACTTCACGGAGAGGTTTCATAACCCCGCGTGAGGCAGCGATTGTGTGGAAAAGCGTGACAAGAAGATT
>Ga0187771_10003276_pt1 | contig 11305 bp, 7 predicted proteins | sample 0116_SJ02_MP15_1_FD_133139 | JGI IMG/M metagenome (GOLD analysis project Ga0187771, IMG submission 133139) | Tropical peat soil microbial communities from peatlands in Department of Meta, Colombia - 0116_SJ02_MP15_10_MG | ecosystem: Environmental > Terrestrial > Soil > Wetlands > Peat | place... | reverse complement strand
TCCTTAATTGCTTTACCCACTAGCACCTTTTCTGCTTTCTGTGCCCTCATGGGAACAGGTGCCGCCGCACCCAGGACTATCCTTACATCATCACAGACCCCATCACTTGAACCAAGTGTAAGTGATACCGCTACTCCTACAATCGAGTGATCTCCCTCCATTAAGACAAATTTAGTATAAGAGGTCCCGGTATGAGGTGATGGGTTCGGCACCTGAATCTCGGTAAGTATTTCATCGGCTTGAAGGGCTGTCTCAAAATAATCCTTGAAGAACTCTTCAAGGGGAAGAGACCTCTCGCCACTCAGGCTGGCTATCTTCCCCTTTGCCTTCAACGCAATTAATGGTGGCGCTGGATCTCCTGCTGGGTCGGCGTGGCAAAGGTTGCCACCTATAGTGCCCCAATTTCGAATTTGAATTGACGCTAGTCCTTGCTCCATCTCAGCGAGTACACCAAACCTATTTCTGATCACTGAAGATAACTCTATGGCTCGATGTGAGGTCAGGGAACCGATCCTTAGACCTTCCTTCTCATCAAAGTTGATATAGTCTAAATTAGATGTACCATTTATATCAATTAAATACCGGGGAGTAACCAGGCCTTGTTTTATCAGGACAAGCAGAGATTGTCCCCCGGCGATCAGCTTTGCCTCCTCCCTATGCTGAGAAAGCAAGGTAAGAGCATCCTTGACTGTTTTCGGGGCAAGATATTCAAAATCCTTTATCATTTTTGATCCTCCTCTTGATTTTATCCAGATTGCTGACCCTTCATCTTGCCTAAGACCTTGAGGATCTTCTCGGGTGTTACCGGATAGTCCATTATCCTCTTGCCAATGGCATTATGGATTGCCATAAGTACTGCGCTGGGTCCAGGTGCACACGATATTTCTCCAACTCCTATTGCCTTAAAACGATGGCTTGAGATAGGCGTCTCCAGAATCACATTTTCGAATTCAGGAAGATCCCGATATTTGCGCCATTCATAATCTATCAGATTACCATTCTGTATGTATCCCATAGTCTTGTCCAAAACTGATTCCTCAAACAAAGCAGTATCTATCCCCGCAGAGCCAAGAGCCCCGTAAAGTTGACCTGCAAGAGCAAGGGGATCAATGATTTGACCACAATCAGTAGCGGCAACGACGCGCACCAATTCTGTCTTTCCTGACTCAATGTCCACTTCAACTTCCACAAATGTCATCATGAAGTTGCATAGAGAAAAGTCGGCTTCAAAGCGTCCGTAACCCGTGCATGTGCGCGTTGGGCCCATTGCCCTCATCCACGAAATCCTCTTTTGTCCGTTGCCCCTTATGTATATCTGTCCGTCTTTGGTCTCCAGATCCTCAGGCTTTGCGCCGAGCATTGGAGCAGCAAGCTCAAAGAGTTTTCGCTTAGCATCCTCAGCGGCTTCTATTGCGGCGGATCCTACAGTATAGGTTCCCCGAGAACCGGCAAGTCCAAACTCATATGGATTTACGAGCGTATCTGGAGGCGTTATGTTGACCCTGTCAAGGGGTAGATTCAATACTTCAGCGACCATCTTACACAAACTACTTCTCTCTCCCATCCCAGATTCGGATACGCACGCAAGTAACACGGCCGTAGCGTTGGGATCCAACCTCACATATGCCTCAGACTCATCCTCACCTATATCAGCATTACCATGTGCCCCAACGCCTACCCCTCTCCTCTTCGTACCGTCAATCTTTGTTGGCTTACCCCATCCCTTCCACTTATCTTTCCACCTGAAGACCTCGGCACCCTTGTCCATGGCCCTCGAATAGTCAATCCCCCTGTAGACCCACCAATTCCCATCCCGCCAATAATACCCATCACCAGGCTTGACAAAGTTCTTCTTAAAGAACTCAACCGGGTCAAGGTCAGCCTTTTCCATGGCCATTGCCAGGATTGGCATGAGTGCACTCTTGAACTCTTGACCACCAAAACCTCTAACTACTCCTGAAGGGTTTCGATTGGTACATACAACCTTAGGTTGCAGGTTCCAGTTTGAGCACCTGAGCAAGAGTTGTGCTTCACCGCAAGCAACAGCAACCTGCCCTGGTGTCAACTCTGAAGCGGCACCAGTATTAACGAGCCACTCGCCTTCCAATGCCGTTATCATACCATCCTTCTTTATCCCTACCTTAGCGTGAATACGAGAGCCTAAACGCAACGTGTAGGCACTAAAATGCTCCTCTTTGGTGTAATAAATCTTAACCGGCCTACAGGTCGCTTTAGCCAGTGCCGCAGCATAGCCAATGGGTGGTAAAGTGCAGTTTTTTGATCCATAACTGCCGCCACACTGGAGACCGATAGCTCGTACATCAACTCCTAAGTAAGGTTGCACAAAACTCCTAATCATCGCTGCGGATTGTGATGCTGGCCAAATGGTCAAATGATCGGGATCTTCCCAGTCAGCTATTACCCCCGGGGGCTCAGGCGGTAGGGGATTTGTGATGTTTTCGTACGCGCAGGTTCCTTCAGCAATAAAGTCAGCCTCTCTCAATCCCTTTTCTACATCACCCATAACAACTTCTTGTAGGGCTTTAGGACGACCAAATAAACGGCAACCACGGGGGAGAGTATTATTAGCGAACTGGGCGTATAACTGGGGTGCGTCGGGCTTTATGGCTTCCTCCACATCAAAGACAGCCGGCAGTTGGTCGTATTCTACATCTATGAGTCCCAGCGCCTCCTCAGCTACCTCCTTTGTCTTTGCCGCCACCAAAGCTACAGCATCGCCTACGAAACGCACCTTCCTATCCAGAAGGCGTCTGTGCCGGGGTGTCCCATCTATCCATTCAGGAACATTTTTGTAGGTGATTACGGCTTCGACGCCAGGGTATGCCTCTGCCTTACTGGTGTCGATATTTTTGATGTTAGCATGGGGATACGGACTCCTCAAAACCTTCCCATATAACATATTTGGGAGCTTTATATCATCAAGATACTTTGCTCTTCCTGTGACGATCTCCCGGGCATCCTTCCGCGGTGTTGCTTTCCCTATATGTCTATACTCCTTCGCCATTTATATTACCTCCGTTTTCCAGCCGCTTCCATCACTGCCTTAATAACCAGATAATGACTTATGCATCTACAAAAGTGCCCTACGAGTGCCTGCTTCACATCCTCTTCTGTTGGAGAAGGGTTTTCATCCAGTAGCGCTTTTGCACTCATAATTACTCCTGGCGTGCAAAATCCGCACTGAAAGGCTGTGTTGTCAATAAAGGCTTGTTGAAGTGGGTGTAGTTTCCCGGTTTTTGGATCTTCTAATCCCTCGATCGTCGTTATGCTCTTTCCGTCGCACTTCACGGTCAACATCATGCACGATAGAGCTGCTTTTCCATCTATAAGAACCGTGCAGGCTGCACAAGCTCCATAGTCGCACCCTACCTTCGTCCCCGTGAGCCCCAGCGTCTCCCGGAGGGTTTGCGCCAGCGTGTGCGATGGATCAACCTCATCAGGTTTATTGCCAATTTCCAATTCATAGAGTTGTCCATTTACAGTCAGACTGATTGTCTTCTCTTCTTTTTTCATTCCTGCCCCTTTCTTAAAAATGCAAATGCGCCTTAGCCTCGTTGAGAGTCAAAATTTTCACTAAAAGAAGAAAGCTTCCTTCACCTTCTTCCTGCCATCTTTCTGTCTAACTGATTAAAATATTGGGGTGTTTAAGTCAAGCATGACTCTGATGGCCCACGGAGGCCTGGCATGGATGGGAGGGTTCGACGCAGCACACCTACATAAACTATGCCTTAAACCATTCAACAGTTTGTTGGCCCTGTGCGCTTTTAGGCGATCACTTGCCCACCATCACAATAAATTATTTGCCCGGTCATATTATTAGAAGCATCGGAGGCCAGGTAAACAGCGAGAAGCCCTATATCCCTGGGTTCGGTTAGCCGCCGCAAAGGGATCATGCGCAGCGTGGGCTCCTTTAGCTTTTCATTGTCTACATACATTTTCCCCAAGTCGGTGTAAGCTAAACCCGATCCTATGGCGTTTACATTAATATTGTACCTTGCCCATTCCAGAGCCAGGCTCTTTGTGAACATATTCAGTGCAGCTTTAGCACTGCCATAGGCGATATGAAAGATCATAGCCTTTGTTGACTGGTTAGAGGTAATATTAATAATTTTGCCTTTTTTCTGCTTTATCATGTGGGGACCAACAGCCCTGGTCACTAAGAAGGTAGTCGTCAGATTAATGTCAATCTGCTCGTGAAATTCTTCCTCTGTCAACAGGGTATCAAAGTTGGATACCATATCGGAGTACACTGTTTTATGCCCCAGGGGCACCAGTGGCTTGGGTTGGCTTCTGCCTACGTTATTAACCAGGATATCTATTTTCCCAAACCCTTCTATTGTCTTCTCTACCATCTTTTCTACCTGATCTTGTTTCGCGACATCCGTAGCGATGGGAAGACATCTCCTCCCCCATTTACGAACTTCCTCAGAGGTTTGCGCAATCTCGTTCTCCCTTCGAGCAACAGCGACAATATCTGCCCCGGCTTCACCCAAGGTCAAAGCAATCCCCTTACCGATCCCTCGACCTGCCCCGGTGACAATAGCAACCTTTCCCTCTAAGTTGAATTCTTTTAAAACCATCTTTTTCTCCTGCTCGAAAGCCTAAAGAGCCTTGAGTCCATTAACTATGTTTGAAAATATGACGCCTCAAATAAAAATACGGGAGAAGCAAAGCAAAGGAAATGGTCTGCCAGCAAATTACCATCTTTAGACCCTTGAGAACCTCTTCGGCAGTGAAAATCATGTCCATCCGCATTGTATCGAGTGCCTTTCCATCAATGATCAGTTTGTCACCTTTGCGCTTAACTGAGTAAAACACTGCCGCTATATCACCATCTTCGGTATACACTTTCATACCTTCTTTCATTGTAAAAGCCTCCGAATCCGGTTTCAGAACCGAGTCGCCTGGCATTATTTCGCTACCACCTTCTTAAAATCGATGCCCAGATCTTCCATGATGACCTGCACAGCTGCCCTGCCGCCACCGGTCACTCCTGCTCCGGGATGAGTGCTCCCTCCACACATATAGAGCTTCTTCACTGGCGTCCTATAGTGACCCCAACCTGGGAGCGGCCTGTTGCTAAAGTACTGCGTCAGGAATGCGCCTATATGCATAATGTCGCCGCCAACCATAGCGGGGTTGATCCTCACCAAGTCCAAAGGACTCATGATCCACCTACCGAGGATGTTCTCAGGTCCCATATTGGTAGTATATTTTCGCACTTCCTCAATGATGCCGTCAGCTACCTCTTGCTTTTTTGTATCCCACCTGGCTGGACCTCCATCCCTTAAGTTATAGGGCTCATAGTGGTATAGGTACAGGGTATGCTTTCCTTTGGGGGCACGGGTAGGGTCGACAAGCGTAGGAACACCGAGAAGCGGAATTCTTTCGTTGGGAATCCCATACACATACTCTTCGAATGTCCTGAGAAAGTCCTCTGTAAATGGGGTGATCTCTACGAAAAATGTCTTATCAACATCCCCTCCCGCCTTATATTTTGGAGCTTCGTTGATGGCAACAGCTTGATTCAGAGCCGAAAAGGTGCTCAGCCGGATACGCCTCACTTTAGTCTGGAAATCAGGAGGTAGCTCCTCCGGTTTTAACATGTCGAGGAAGAGCTGCTTCACGTTAAGGTTGGAAACAATAGCCCTCTTGGCCCTAATCTCTTCGCCGGTTTCCAGGATTACTCCTCTTGCCTCACCAGCTTCAACTTTGATGGCCTTTATTGGGCTGGAGACCATAATCGTACCACCTTTATCTCTGATGCACGCTGCCAAAGCATCGGAGAGTGCCCCTGATCCCCCTTCAGGGATGGCGACCCCCCACCTGTGAAAGTGAGGGAAGCCAAACATGTAGGCTCCGGTCCCCTGCTCTCGGGGTCCGATCATAACTTCAGAGGCGAATCTGGCAAGCGCAATTCTCATTTGCTCGCTCTCAAACCACTCTTTTGCCAGATCCCAGGTGCTGGAAAGGATTGTTCTCAAATACTCACGACCCTCATTGCTCGAATCCATGAAAGAGATCAAGCGGCCAAAGGGGGCCGACGGCGAAAATGTAGCTACGTTTCCGGCTCTGAGAATCTGCGCAGAAGCCTCACAGAAACGGGGATATACTTCAGCATCTCGCTTGGAAAACTGCTCTATAGATTTACATGTCTTGCCAATATCCCGGTGAATGACCAGGGCGCTGTTGTCAGGAAAAATGATAGCACATGCCGGGTCCGGGAAAATGTACTTGAGCCCGTACTTAGAAATAAGCCCCAACTCGTCCCGATGAATCAGAGGATTAGCCTGGATGGTCATTTGTATTAATGAGGCTGGGTCATGCTTGAACCCCGGCAAAGTTAGCTCTCTGGTGATAGCACCGCCTCCGACTTTGTCCTCCCTCTCGACCACACAAATATCTAACCCCGCCTTGGCTAAATAAGCACCAACGATAAGCCCGTTGTGCCCGCCACCCGCAACTACAATTTCATGTTCATTCTGTGTCACTTCTCTTACTCCCCTTTACCTCACACCAGGTAAAGTATAGTGCGGGGAGAGACCAGGTATATGCCGACTGATCGCTCCTAAATTTGTCGGGCGATATACGCCCCTTCGTGAACAGCATCCTTTACTGTCCGTGGCTTCACGCAATCGCCAATTGCGTGAAGCTCTGGAACCTGACCTTTCAGCGCTTCGTAAAGGGCCCTGTTTGCCGTGTAGCCCCTCGCCAGCACCACGGTATCAGCTTCAAAACGGTGCTTCTGCCACTGTCTATCCATCGCTATCACGCCATTGTCTGTGATCTCCACAATATCCATATGAGTGACTACCTTTACACCCAATTTAGGCCAGACAACTTGCATCAGGTACGCTCTATTGGTCGGATTCATCTCCGCTGCAAGAACGCTTGAGCGTGTCATGATTGTTACGCTTTTCGCCAAACCCTTCTCCACTATGAAATCAGCAGTTTCAACACCGGTTTGCCCTCTGCCGCCAACTATGATGACTCTCTTCCCCACGTTTGCTATCCCCTTCAGAACATTCTCAGCAGTAACCACATGAGGCCTATCTACCCCTGGAATCTTTGGTATCAGAGGAGTGGCACCCGTGGCAACAATGATTACGTCGGGTTTGACTTTCTTCACTACTTTTGGCGTAACCTCTCTATTGCACTTGATGGTTATACCTGCCTTCTTACATTGATGTGCCTGCCACTCGATGAAAGTCTTCATCTCTTCTTTACCGATGGGGAGAGAAGCAGTCACCATGGTGCCTCCTAACTCGCTTTCCTTCTCCATAAGCGTTACTTTGTGGCCCCTAAGTGTTGCAACCCTTGCTGCCTCAAGGCCTCCTGGTCCTCCCCCTACAACCAAAACCTTCTTGGGATGGGAGACTTTGCCCGCTATGGCATATTCTCTTTCTTTTCCGAGTTCAGGATTAATACTACAAGCTAATAGAAATTTTTTGGAAACCCCGCTTTCATAACAATAGTTACACCTGATGCATTGACGGATGTCGTCAATTCTGGCCTCCAAGATTTTCTTAGGGAAGTCATGGTCACAAAGCATGGCTCTGCCGATGACAACCGCGTCTGCTTCCCCCTTTTCAAAAGCTTCCTCCCACACAAACGGATCATTCTGGGCCATTGTGCGTGCAAAGACTTTTATATTAAGGGCATCTTTGAAAGCCTTTGAAAAATCAAATTGTCCTCTTTTCTGTCTCATGCATGTTCCTCTTCCCTGCTCGTAGTGTAGCGTCTCATATGTACCGGGTAAGAAGTGAACATACACGATTCCCTCTCGTTGCAGAATTTTCATCAAGGCTATCGCTTCCTCCAGCTTAATCCCATCCGGCAAATGTTCGTCCGGCACAGTTGTGTATCCTACAGGAAAGCCGGAACCACACTTTTCACGGATTCCCTGGATTATTTCTCGTGCCAGCGTCGCTCGTCTTTCTATGGATCCACCATATTTGTCTGTCCTCCTATTTGTATGTGGAGAACTGAATTGTTGCAGTAGGTAAGAGGTTGATCCATGTAACTCCACCCCGTCATATCCTGCTTCCATAGCCCTATAGGCGGCTTCAATAAAAAGATCTCTTGCTTCTTCGATTTCTCCTAAGGTCATAGCTCTTGGTTGCTCAAATTTCGTAACCCCCCAGGATGGAACATCAGATGGTGCAACTGGGTCTGTCCCGAACATTCCGACGTGATGGAGTTGAACAAAGACCAGTGCGCCCGCATTGTGGACGGATTCAACAAGCCTATGTAGTCCAGGTACAAACTTATCCTCATCAATTCGTAGCTCTGGCTCCTTCCAGACATGGCGTCCATCTACTGCTGTTGATTCTTGTATTACCATCGCAACGCCGCTCCTTGCTCGTGCTACATAATAGTCTATTAATTGTTGCGTTACCTCTCCATTGACCGAGGCATAGCGAGTCCACATTGGCGACATAATCATGCGATTTTTGAACACGTACGGCCCCACTTCGATTGGATCCAATACCAGCTTGATTTTCTTTTCCATTCTTTTCTCCTTAGTTAACAATTGCAAAGATATAAACGTATCAATTTGTAATGGTGATAGCTAATACTGTTGTAACTGTGTATGACAAGAACTCGCATTTGGGTGAGTTGAATATACAAAAAATGGAATTGTGTGTCAAGCAAAAAGACCGCAACATTTAGGATGCTTTCTTAAGCTGTCCGGCGGACTGCCTGAGAAAAGGGCTCTCGCAGTAGGATGGATGCAACCGAGGACAGGCCTTCCGGCCTGGCTATTGGTGTTGCACCTATATTTTGGTAAATTGGTCTTTCCCACTTTAACATTTTCTTGACAATTAGAGGTAAATGTTTAATATTCTTGTAACGTTTAAAGCGATTTGCTATGGACAAAAAGGAGGTAAAAAGTCAAATGAGCAAGGCAGTATTTTTGATGGTGATAATGATAGGGCTGATGACACTTGTCGCAGCACCCGTAACTACGCCGCAGACAGCTAAACTTCAGCCTAAAGTTGGGCTGCCGCGTTCGATCACCTTGGGCACCCATTCCATAGGTTCGGTCTACTACGCGGTAGGGTCCGGTTTGGCCTCAGTATTGACCAAGCATTCGGGCATGGAAGCCGTCGTATCTCCCCACCCAGGACCGATTGCCTGGGTGGCTAAAATGGCTGCCGGTGAAATAGAAATCGGCCTGGTCAACGAAGCCGAGTCCAGGTGGATATACGACGGAGCCGCAGGATACAAATCCAGGGGGCCGTCTCCTCAGATCCGCATGCTGCGCATCGGTCATCCCAGCGATCAGGGAGTGATGGTGCCAGCTGGTTCGTCAATCAAGACCTTGGCCGACCTAAGGGGGAAAAGGATTGCCTATCCGGTTGCCGGGCATGCCAGCTATAACAACAACACCCTGGGCTATTTGGCAGAGGCTGGCCTTACCGAGAAGGACATCATCTCAGTCCCGGCCGAGTCTTTTACCGCTGCAGGAAGACTCCTTATTGAAGGCAAGGCCGAGGTCTTTACTGCTGGACCGGAGGGTTCTATCGCCAGAGAAATTATAGAGGCCAGAGGCGGCATAAGGTTTATCCCTGTATACACGGACCCTAAATCCGTAAAGATTTTCCAGAAGATACATCCTGGCCGGATAGCCATTCTTCAACCGGGGCGGCCAGGCGTTACTGAGCCAACACCGTGCTGGTCTTTTGATGCCTACATAGCAGCCTGGAGCACCCTTTCGGACATGGTGGCATACCAAGTTGTCAAGACCCTCTGGGAATGCTATGAAGAGTTGGCGCCCATCCACGTGGAACTGAAGAAGTGGACGCGAGAGCGATCCATTAACTCCGATTTCAGCATTCCAGTCCACCCAGGAGCGGTCAGGTTTTACAAGGAGAAGGGGGTATGGACCGCCGAGATGGAATCGCATCAGGCAAACCTGCTGGCAGGGAAGTGACCCTCTTCTGCATGCCTTCAAAATAGGAGAAACGCGTACCCTGATGAAATAGCTCAAACGGCTGACAGGTAAACGGCGACGCCGTATTACGAAAGATCCACTTACTGACCTTCCTTTGTGGTTCTGACTTTGCCCGGTAATAGGTTTATTTCCGGTGTACTGCGACTGAATTGAAAGGGGGACAACAGGAATGGCGGAAGAGCAAGCCAGGTTCAGACGATTCAAGGGACCACTTGAGTTCTTTGTACGGATTCTCCTTATTGTTCTTCCAGTCTACTGTTTCCTATTTTTGCTCGGGATTCCCGAACTTTTCGGCATCAACCTTTTTACTGGTCAGTTTTTTGGTGGCTTTCTGGCTCTCCTCATGTTGTTACTTTTCCTGCTAACGCCGGCAAGGGGAAAAAGCCCAAGAGATGCGCTCCCTTGGTATGATGGCATCCTGGCTATTCTTGGATTCGTTGGTGGCACCTACATTTTTTTCTTCTACCCCGTTATCAGTCTGGAGCGGATGTATCAGGCGACCTCATTGGAGGTGGTGCTGGGACTGCTTACGATGTTGCTAATACTGGAGATGGTGCGCCGGTTATTTGGTTGGCTTCTGGTGTCCATATGTGGGTTCTTTATTATTCACGCCTTGTTTGGAAACTATTTCCCTGGGTTTCTATATAATCGTGGCTTTAGTCTAAAAAGACTTATCGAGCTAATGTATTTTTACTACGACGGTATCTTTGGCGTAGCCCTGGGTGTTGTCTCTACCATCATTACGGTGTACATAGTCTTCGGAAATTTCTTGCAGATAACCGGAGCTGGAAAAGTCTTCACTGACATGGCACTTTCCCTGGTGGGGCGATTTAGAGGGGGTTCAGCCAAAGTGTCGGTTGTCGCCAGTGGTCTTTTCGGTATGATCTCGGGAAGTCCCACATCGAATGCAGCTTGCATAGGAATGATGACTATCCCTATGATGAAATCATCAGGTTATAGACCCGTATTCGCTGCTGCCGTGGAGGCTGTCAGCTCCACCGGAGGGCAGATTATGCCACCGGTGATGGGTTCAGTGGCTTTTCTGATTGCAGAATATCTTGGTATCTCTTACGGAGAGGTCGTTGTAGCTGCTGTGTTACCAGCCGTCCTGTATTACTGGTCAGTATTCATTCAGGTGGACTTTGAGTCGGCTAAGATAGGGCTGAAGGGACTCACGAGAGATCAAATTCCATCGGGAAAAGCAGCTTTGAAGTTGAGTTGGCTGGTCCTGGTGCCATTAGCCGTACTGATCATTGCGCTGGTGCCTCTCCGTCAGAATGCTTCTACCTCTGGACTTTATGCCGTGGGAGCACTATTTATCCTGAG
>Ga0187771_10003275_pt1 | contig 11305 bp, 7 predicted proteins | sample 0116_SJ02_MP15_1_FD_133139 | JGI IMG/M metagenome (GOLD analysis project Ga0187771, IMG submission 133139) | Tropical peat soil microbial communities from peatlands in Department of Meta, Colombia - 0116_SJ02_MP15_10_MG | ecosystem: Environmental > Terrestrial > Soil > Wetlands > Peat | place... | reverse complement strand
TTGTTCTTACAAAAGAGCCAAAAGATTCCTCAGCACACCTTTTGTTGAGTAATATCAATGTTGCTGAACAGAAAATTGATCAGGCCGTTACAGAAGCGAAGAAGGCGGTCGAAGGGGATAAAAAACTTGAAGCATACCTCCATCTGGCCAAACTTTATATTATGAAAAAAGATCTCGACCAAGCGGAGGAGATGCTCAAGGCTGCTGTAAAAGTCGATGAGAAAAACCTCAGGGCAAGATACTCTCTTGCCGAATTTTATCTTAGAACGGGGAAGAAGGATTTGGCTGAACATGAATATCTGGAGGGTGTAAAAATCGCTCCGGATGACCCAAATGCTTATATGCCTCTGGGGAATTTTTATGCGGTAACTAATAGGCCTGACGAAGCGGAAAAGCAGTTCTTAAAAAGTGTACAATTGTCACCGAAGAATGTGCCTTTCCGTATACACCTGGGTGACTTTTATTTGGCATGGGGCAAAAAAGATAAGGCTGAAGAGGTGTTTAAAGAGGCTGTCAATATAGATTCAAAGAATATCCTACCCCAGGCTCGGTTGGCTGATTATTACATAAGTGAGAGGAAATATGACGAAGGGCTACAGGTGACAGAAAATATTCTAAAGATGAATCCAAAGAGTCAGGAAGGTCTGCTTTTGAAAGGGCGTATATATTTGAGCAGGAACCAGTTTAATGAAGCGCAGAATCTGTTTCAGATTTATCTAAAAGATAATCCAAAATTTCCCATGGCTTATTATCTGCTGGCTTTGGCCCATTATGGGAACAGGGATGTTCAACAGGCAAAGGCAGCACTTACTGAGGCATCGAAACTGAGTCCAAAGTGGGATGAACCAAGACTTCTTATGGCTGAAATATATATCAGAGAAGGTGCATATGACCAGGCTGCAGGTGAGGCAAAGGCAGTGCTTAAGGACTCTCCGAAAAGTATAAGGTCCTATTTAGTTATGGGTAATGCTTATCTGGCTAAAAAAGATATTTCTGGTGCCTCAAAGAGCTATGACGAAATGATAAAAATCGCACCGGATAATCCTGTAGGTTATACACAGATGGGCCGGATATTGCTTTTCCAGAAAAAAGAAAAAGATGCCTTGGCTAAATTTGAAAAGGCTGTCTCACTGCAACCAAATTACATAGAACCCCTACAGTTAATCGTCTCGGTATATATGAACAAAAAAGAATATAAGAAGGCGTTTGACAGGGTAGGAGATCAGATAAAAATCTCACCGAGTAATCCGTTTCTGTATAATATTCTCGGAGCTCTTTATGAGGTTAATAAGGATCTGACAAATGCGGAAAATAGTCTCAAAAAAGCAATAGAATTAAACCCGAATTTACCAGTCCTACACATCGCCTTGGCAAACTTCTATATGCGTCAGAAGAAGATTGACGACGCAGAAAAATTATATCATACTGCGCTCGAAAAAGAGCCGGATTCACTGTCTGCACATATTGCTTTGGGAATGATTTATGAAAGCGAAAAAAAATATGATCAGGCTAAAGACCATTATCTGAAGGCACTAAAGGTTAGTCCCAATTTTCCTCCCGCAGCAAACAATCTTGCGTACATATATGCTGAAAAGGGTGGAAATATTGATGAGGCTTTGAATTTAGCCCAAAAAGCAAAGGAACAAGTGCCGGACGATCCTCACGTATCAGATACGCTGGGCTGGATATATTACAAGAAAAACATTCCCAGCAGAGCCATTGTGTACCTAAAAGAGGCAAACGAAAAGGTTCCGAACCAGCCTGTGATAAAATATCATTTGGGGATGGCGTATTATAAAAACGGGAACTTCGATCTGGCTAAGAGGGAACTTGGAGAAGCGTTAAAACTGGATTCAAACATTGAAGGTGCAGACGAAGCGAGAGCAACTCTTAAATCAATAAAGTAATTGAGTGAGGGACGGGCGAAACGCCTGTCCTACAGTTTATTTCTATTGCGCCGTTTGATTTATTTTTTTCTGTGTAATATGAGCGTCTCGTCTGTCTTTATTTATCATCCAGATTGAATTGAGTATCCTATTGCTCCTGCTTGGACATGCGCATTTCAGCCTGTTTAAGGATATCGTACAAAGAGCATCCTTTTTGACCGGTGGCAACGCCAAAGGACAAAGCAAGGGAAAGATCACGGTAATCATTAGAGCGAGCGGATAGCCCATCCCTGAGGCGTGCTACGACATTTTCTCCAATAGTTCCATCCGATAATGGTAAGATAGCGGCGAATTTATTACCCCCAATTCTGGCAACTATGTCTTCACTGCGGAAGACTTTCAGTAACTGCGACGTACGTTTTAAAAGTTCATTTCCCGCTTCAATACCATGGCTGGCATTGACTGATATAAGGTTATCCACGGTAATAACAACAATACTGATCGGAAATAATCTGCCGTGTTCATGCCTGACCACTTCCTCTTCAAAATAGGCACGATTATAGAGACCTGTAAGTACATCATGAAAGCTGAGGTACCAAAGCTTCTCCTCTGTCTTTCTGAACTCACTGATGTCTATAGATAAGCTGATCACACCTAAAATTGATCCATCATCACCATGATAAGGCGTCTTGTCCGTCTGAAGCCAGCAATGCCCCCGGGTAGACGGGTACATCTCTATGATACCTCGTTTTGGATGACCTGATGATATGACATCGTTGTTGTCTTGATAATAGTGTTGGACCTGATGCGAGGGAAGGTTGGGAAAGAGGTCCGATATGGTCTTTCCAAGGATTGATTCTATCGGTCGCCCCAGGGATTTAGAAAATGCTTCATTAATCTGAATAAATCGATGATTTCTGTCTGTATAATAGGTACTTGTAGGTATGGAGTTCAGGACTAACTGAAGGTCACTTCTTTCTCTCTGCAATTCTTCGTCAATTCGCTTGCGCATGGTTACATTGTGAAGAACTCCATGAACAGCAATTCCCCATTTATAAGGTATAAAGAGGATAGTCGTTTCGCATTCGATTTTGCGTCCTTCTTTGGTAAGGGCTGCAAACTCAAATTGTTGGGACGAGAATGTACCTCGGAATCCCTTTTGTATATTTTCTAATACAAGATTACGGCTCTCAGGGGCAATAAGGGTCAAAGGGTTGAAATCGGGGTTGCATACTTCGTCCATTTTGACATTGAATAGTTCTTCAAACCGCTGGTTGACGAATTCAAACTTTCTGTCAAAAATAACAAAAATGGCATCACTTGACTGGTCAACGAGCGTAAAATAATGCCCCATTCTTTCAGAAAGGTCTAGTTGCGTGTCTTTCCAATCAGCCTCCAACTTTTCCAATTCAGCAACCCGGCCACGCAGGTCTGTTAATTCTTTAATAAGGTCTTTTTTTGTCTTTTTTTCATCTTGCATTATTTCAATATCTGCCTTTGCTATTAAGTTGTACCATATCAATTTATGAAACGGTCTTCGTATGAGATAAAAATACTGTTTTGTCAAGTCTATTTTGTCATTTTATGCAATTAAATATACCCTTTAATGGCTAAAGTTGGCACGGGTTTTGATAGTAAATCTAATATTACTTAGACCGGAGTTAATTATGACTCTTCCCATAAAAGATAACCTGGACTTTTTGTTTTCAATATCCGGGGAGCAAAATAAATTAAAAACGCAAAATCAAACTGGAAATAAGGATAACATCACATTTGATACTGTTTTGAAAGATGCTGTTTCTTCAACGCAAACTCTGGATAAAGAGCAAATTCAGATACTCCTGCTCAGTATGAGAATACAGATGAATAGCCGGTTGTTCAGTATGGCCACATATGATAAAAAAGATAGTAATCCTGGTGCATCATTTTCCGGATTAATGAATATAAATATTAATGGATCTATGCCCGAACTCCCAGCGTCAAAAATAGAGCATTCACCACAAAAAAATGACAATATCCCGCCAATAGGCGATATTGATACGATCATAAATCAAGCAGCTGACACGTTCAGTATAGATCCTGATTTAATACGCGGAGTTATAAAAGCTGAAAGCAATTTTAACATACATAGCACATCTCCCAAAGGGGCTATGGGTCTTATGCAGCTTATGCCGGCTACCGCACGTGATCTTGGTGTTGGAAATCCTTACGATCCTTATGAAAACGTTATGGGGGGTACACGTTATTTGAAAAGCCTCCTTGATCGATATGATGGTAATGTTGATCGCGCACTTGCCGCATACAATTGGGGAATGAGTAATGTGGAGAAACATCCAAACAGATTACCTAGTGAAACCAGAACGTATGTATCACGAATCAAACAGTATTATTTTGAGGCAAAGGCGTAATCCTACCTACCTCTTCCTTCCAACCACTGAGCGCCCTAAGGGCGCGCTTCGCATAATGCTGCCCCCTGTCTTTTTTGGGAAGTTTTTGTTGAAGAGGAGGAAAAAGTCCGAAATTGATGTTCATTGGCTGAAAAGTCTTTTGATCGGCATGAATGATATACTTTAACAGGGCGCCCAAGGCCGTTGTTTCGGGTGGCGGCGCCATCTCTTTCCCGGACAGGCAACAGGAGGCACTCAGACCTGCGATTAGTCCGATTGCCGAAGATTCTATATATCCCTCGGCGCCTGTTATTTGACCGGCGAAAAAGATATTGTCGTTCGTTCGCATTTGAAGTGTTTCTTTGAGCAGGGCAGGGGAGTTGATAAAGGTATTGCGGTGGATGCTTCCGTATCTCGCAAACTCAGCATTTTTCAATCCCGGAATCGTTCTCAATATGCGGCGCTGCTCAGGCCAGGTCAGCTTCGTTTGAAAACCAACCATACTGAGGAGCAAGCCATTCCGGTCTTCCTTGCGCAGTTGCACCACGGCGTATGGCTGATTTCCTGTTTTCGGGTCCATTAACCCTACAGGTTTCATCGGCCCGAAGGCGAGCGTTTGTTTGCCGCTTCGGGCAATAATCTCAATAGGGAGGCAACCGCTGAAAAATTTCAATTCTTCAAAAGGTTTAAGGGGGACCTCTTCGCCTTCAATTAATGTCTGCCAGAACCTTTCGTATTCATCTTTATTCATAGGGCAGTTCAGGTAATCACCTTCAGCGCTATTGTATCGTGATGCCATGAAGGTCTTGGTATAATCGATAGAATCTCCTTCAATGATCGGAGAAATGGCATCGTAGAAGTAGAGGTAATCAGCGCCGGTCAGCGCTGAAATGCTCGCGGCTAGGGCATCAGATGTAAGAGGACCGGTGGCAATAATAACCATATTGTCGCTCGGCACTTCCCGCAGTTCTTCCCTGACGATCTTCAGCCCTCCTTGGGAAAGGAGTTTTTCTTCAACATACAGTGAAAAGCGAGCCCTGTCTACAGCCAGGGCCTTGCCTGCCGGAACAGATGTCCTGTCTGCTGCTTCCATGATAATAGAGTCCATGATGCGCATCTCCGCCTTTAGTAACCCCACGGCGTTCTCCGGCATGTTGGAGCGGAGCGAGTTGCTGCATACTAACTCTGCCAGATGTGGCGACGAATGGGCAGGGGAAAATACATTGGGTTTCATCTCATAGATGATGACCTGGTGGTCCCTGGTCAATAACTGCCATGCGGCCTCACAACCGGCAAGGCCGCCGCCAATTATAATGATGGGTTTATCAGAGGTCATGATTACCAAAATGGATTTGGCTCTCTTCTCTACAGTTCAGAGAAGGATTCAAGGATTCAAGGGTTCCGGTGCTCAAGTGTTCCAGTGCTCAAGTGTTGGAGTATTTCTCATGATATGTACCAGGGTTTTAAATCCTCCTGACTTCTTTTTCGCTTGAATCCTCGACCCCATGATTCCTTGAACCCTCGATCCGTAGTGATGGACAGATCCTATTACATAGGTATTTTATAACGGCAATCCTTGGTGCGGCAGGCTTTGTAATTGCCTCCTCGCGCGGTGTGCTTTTCCACAAGAAATGGGGCTCCACACTGGGGGCATGATTCTGATACAGGTCTGTCCCATATGGCAAATGTACAGGACGGATAGTTCGTGCAACTGAAAAAAACTTTTCCTTTCTTTGTTCTTTTTTCGCAGAGCTGTCCGTTGCATCCCTCTTCGGGACATTTTATCCCGAGGCTGATAGGCATGGTATTTTTACATTCAGGGTAGCCGGAACATCCCAGAAATTTTCCAAACCTTCCCTCTTTGACAAGCATGTTTTTGCCGCACTGGCTGCAGATGACATCAGTGGCCAGAATCTCACGCTGTACTGCCTCTCCATTGTTAGCCGGGATGTTCATGGTATTTTTGCATTCGGGATAGTTGGAGCAGGCGATAAACCTGCCTTTCTTCCCCCATTTTATGATCATCGGACTGCCGCATTTTTCGCATATAAGATCTGTCGGCGTTTCTTCCCTTTTTATATTTCTCATATGCAGCTCGGCATTCTTAAGTTCCTCTTTAAAAGATGTGTAGAAACCGTCCAATGTATCTAGTTTTTTTGTTTTTCCTTCTTCAATCAGATCAAGCTGATTTTCCAGGGACGCCGTAAATTCAACATCAAGTATCTTCGGGAAATTTTTTACCAGCAATTCTGTAACCAGTGTGCCTAAATCCGTTGGGATAAATCTTCCCTTTTCCAGACGGACATATTCTCTGTCCTGGATTGTACTCAGTATGGCGGCGTAGGTGCTTGGTCTTCCGATACCTTTTTCTTCGAGTTCCCTGACCAGAGAGGCCTCCGAAAAGCGAGGCGGGGGCTGGGTGAATTTCTGTTCCGGTTTCAGGGAAATAAGTTTAAGCGTCTCGCCCACCGAAACTTCAGGTAAGGTCTTTCCAAATTCATCCTCTCCGTTCCCGTTCTCCTTGCCCTCTGTATAGACGATCGTAAATCCGGGGAATTTCATTACCGATCCCTGCGCGCGGAACATGTATTTCCCGGCTTCTATATCGATTGTCGTTTGATCAAGAACAGCGGGATTCATCTGGCTTGCCACAAACCGGTTCCATATGAGCTGGTAGAGTCGAAACTCATCGTTGCTGAGATATTGCTTTATATCCTGAGGCCTGTAAGCCATTGATGATGGCCGAATAGCTTCATGGGCATCCTGGGCTGCTGCGGTGTTTTTGAAGACTCGCGCCTTCGCCGGAAGATACGTGGGATCATAATTTTCCACAATATATTTCCTTATATCTCTAATGGCTTCTTCGGCAGTGCGGACAGAATCTGTTCTCATGTATGTGATCAGTCCGACGGAGCCTTCCTTACCCAGTTCTATTCCTTCATACAGCTTCTGGGCGACGCTCATGGTTTTTTTTGCATGAAAGCGGAGCCACCGTGAAGCCTCCTGCTGCAGTTTGCTCGTTGTAAAAGGAGGCAGGGGAGACCTCTTTAGTTCCTTTTTTTCCTGTTTGGAAACGGTAAAACGAGCCGTTTTCAGGTAATCTACTATTTCTGATGATTGGGCTTCGTTACCGATCTGCGCCTTCTTCCCGTCTATTTTGATGAGGCGTGCGTCAAATACAGGAGGATTTGCGCCTTCCAGTTGTGCTGTGATGTGCCAGTACTCTTCAGAGACAAATTTCCGTATTTCTTCCTCTCTGTCGCAGATTATTCTCACTGCGACCGACTGTACCCGGCCGGCGCTCAGGCCCCGTTTCACCTTTTCCCAGAGAATGGGACTTATCTTATATCCGACGAGCCTGTCGAGGATACGGCGCGTCTGTTGCGCCTCGTACTTGTCAGGATCGAGCTCCAGAGGATGGTCCATTGCATCCATAATAGTTTTTTTCGTAAGGTCGTTGAAGAGAACCCGATGAATATTTTTCTTTTTAGTGCCTATCTCTTCAGCAATGTGCCAGGCTATCGCTTCGCCTTCCCTGTCAGGGTCCGGCGCCAGGTAGATGTGCTCGGCATTTTTTGCCGCCTTTTTAAGATTGGTGACGACCTTTTTTCTGGATTCGATGACGCCGTATGTTGCTTCGAAGTGTTTGTCCGGATCTATCCCGAGTTTGCTTTTGGGAAGGTCTTTTATGTGTCCCATGGAAGCACAGACTTCAAAATCTGAACCAAGATATTTCTTGATAGTTTTTACCTTTGTAGGTGATTCAACAACGATTAGAGATTGTGTCATTATTACTCCTTATTGAGTATGAACTTTTTTCCGGGAAGTTGCTTGATAAACCCTCTCAGCTCCAGAGTCAATAGAATATTAAAACGTCGTTTGATTTTAACCCGGTGGCGATGTTTATACTGTCAACATCAATGTTCTTTGAAGATATAACTTTTAATACGGCATTTTCTATATCGGTCAATCCGCTAAAAACTTTTGCATCTTGTGTCATTTTCTTTTTGTGTTTGTCTTTTCCGGGTGTATGTGCGTTATGAAAATGTTCTTTAGTTTTATCAACATGGGGGATGATTTCTTCAAGAATATCATAGACATTTTCTATGAGTTTCGCCCCCTGTTTGATCAGTTTGTGTGTTCCTCGTGAACCGGCTGAATCAATTTTGCCGGGCACAGCGAATACCTCACGTCCCTGTTCGAGAGCGAGCCTTGCTGTGATAAGTGATCCACTCTTTTCATTCGCTTCAACGACGACCACGCCCAGAGAGATGCCGCTGATGATTCTGTTTCTCGCAGGAAAATTGGATGCGGTCGGAGGCGAACCAAAAGAGAATTCAGTTATAATGGCGCCTTGAGAAACGATATCTGTATAGAGTTTTTCATTTTCGGAAGGATAAATAATATCGAGTCCGCATCCCAAAACAGCAATGGTGCGTCCACCGCCTGCAAGGGCTCCTTTGTGAGCAGCCGAATCTATCCCTCTGGCCATGCCGCTCACTACAGTTATTCCTTTCAAGGCAAGTTCACGGCACAGCCTCTCCGTGGAAAATCTGCCGTATGTACTTGCCAGTTTGGAACCAACGACGGCAATATTAATGTCATCTTCTTGCAGGTTTCCTTTAACATATAGAAAAGGTGGAAAATCATAGTATTCAATAGGCCTCTTGGATAAATGTGGTCCTGATATGTGATGATGTGGGCATCGTATTTCTTGATAAGCTCAAGCTCTTTTTCTATTTTATTCCACTTATTGAAGTCTTTGATGTTGGCCGCGGTTATTTTGCCTATTTCCAGAACGGCTGTCAGGGTAGGGAGAAATGCATCGAACACTCTTTGGGGGTTGCCGAAGGCATCAATTAAATTTTTGAAACCGATATTTCCGACACCATCGATAGATTTTAATGCAATCCAATATTTCTGGTCATTCCGGTCCATAGTTTAACTAAACCACATGGGAAGGACTTTTAAAAAAAGTGCGGCAAGATATATCGGATATTAAAGGCATGTCAAGACTTATTAAAAATTATTGCGTTCTTAGAGGCTTTAAGTTAATAAATAACTATATATGATTCCATAGGTTAGATGTTATATTGATCTATTAAGACAGGAAGGACGCCTGTCCTGGCAAGGAATACTTGTATGTTACAGCTCTTATATATGTTGTTGGTCCTCAGTCAATTTATTGTGCTGCTTATATGCCCAAACGGGGTGTTGGCTAAGGAAACCTCGCCTAATAGAGATATTAAAAAAGAACTCAATTCTGAACAAGTGAAACCGGGTACAGAGGGCCCTATCCTGACTGTGTCGCCAAAAGAAATAAACCTTGGCATTATTGGACCAGGTGAAGGTGTCAGAGGCAATTTTGTTCTCAAAAATGCCGGCTCAGGAATACTGAATTGGACTGTTAATGGATCAGAGGAATGGACGTTTTTTGATGTAAAAAAATTGTCGGGCGTACTGGAAAAGGGTACGCAAAATATGGGTGTTCATGTCAGTTTTCTGAAGGATACTTTAGCTGATAATGGAGGTTCAAATCTGATTCAATTGAGCCTTGAAGCAGACAATCGTATCAATATTTATCGAAAACGATTATCAGTTGGCTCCCATAGAGAAATGTTGAAACTGTCGTCAAATGGGGGAACAAGAACTATTTATGTGAGGTTTGAATTAACTACCGGAAATTATGAACCTCAGATTGATGTAAATCCTGTCAGAATAGATTTTGGTTCTGTTGGGCAAGGTGAAAGTGTGAGAAAAAAATTTCAAGTTACAAACTCCGGCAGACAAATCCTCAAATGGCGGATAGTTGTGCAGCCAAGTGCTGCAAATGGTACAGCCAATGTGTCCGGAAAGTACATTTCATTTTTTAATGAGGACATTAAGGGGAGCGGGGTATACGCAGCGCCTAATCATTTAAAGGTAACCTTGGATATGACCGGTAAATGGCCGGAGAGCAACGGCTTTCCCTTAAGTTATGTGCCGTCGAATGTTATGAAATATCATTTTTGGGGAACGGGCATTGCTGTATTTTGTTCAACGGAGAAAGATGAGGGAGACATATCCGCTTTTGTGGATGAGGTATATTCAATCGATCCAGATTGTAGTAATGGGCAGAAGGTAAGGGCAGAGTGTCTGATTGCCGAGGGGCTCCCGTATGGTTCACATATTCTAACTATCATTAATAAAGGCGGCAGTGTGGTCATTGAAGGGGTAAGAATTTACGGGAGGGAAATAAAAAAGGGGGCCACGGGATGGATCAGTGTATACCCGCTGTCAGGTACGACTACAAAAGAAATAGATTATGTCAGTGTTAACATAAATACTAAAAACCTGGATCCCGGTTATTACGGTGAAAACATAACTTTCAATTCAAATGGCGGAAAAGTAGTCGCTGAGGTATCTCTCGAAGTATCATCAGGTATTGCTCCGAGGATAATTGATGTCTACCGTTTTGTATCGGGATATGATTACTTATACACGGCAAATCCTCAAGCGGAATCGAGCTTACTTAACACAAAAGGATTTAGAAAGCAGGGCATCGCATATAGACTGTTTAGCTCCGGGACACCCGGGACGACGCCTTTTCATAGATGGTATAATGCGACAAAAAAGGATCATTTCTATTCAAGCGACATACATGGGGAAAGAAAATCGCTGAAAGGATATGTTTATGAAGGCGCCATAGGGAACATCGCGACTTCACGGTTGACGAATACAAGAGAACTTTATCGCTGGTATAATCCTTCGACAGGCTGTCATTTTTATTCAACTGATCTAAATGAAAGCATTATAAAAAAAGGTTATCGATTTGACGGCATTGCCGGATATGTGAAATAATATTAAAATAATTTAATTCACAAGAAGGCGGTAAGCAAGTAATATTAAGTAATATTGCACTTACGTCACAGCAAGAGTGACAGCGCTTTTAATTTATAGAAACGTATCAGTATTTCGCTTGACAAAATTTTTCAAAGGGGTTATTACCCTCAACCTCATACGGTTTGGACATGGCTGTATTATGCGCCTGTA
>Ga0187771_10003274_pt1 | contig 11306 bp, 8 predicted proteins | sample 0116_SJ02_MP15_1_FD_133139 | JGI IMG/M metagenome (GOLD analysis project Ga0187771, IMG submission 133139) | Tropical peat soil microbial communities from peatlands in Department of Meta, Colombia - 0116_SJ02_MP15_10_MG | ecosystem: Environmental > Terrestrial > Soil > Wetlands > Peat | place... | reverse complement strand
TCTTTCATTCACGCGCCCTTCTCGCGCCGGGAGGGTTTAATATTGGTGTGTTCACTGTTCGAAAAAGAACCGAAGTTACGGATAAAATAGTATCAGAGCACCGCATGGTTTCCGGTCGGTGAATGGCCGCGCCGAAAGAGCGGCGAGGGCGTGCGCGGGCAAACGCACGAATCCAGCGCCCCGAGCCATACCGGTCCGGGGGCGTTTACCATGTCCGAGGAGCTGGCGCGGTGGACCGGCTGCGGCGCGGCTACTTCAGCGCGTCGACGCCCGCCTTGCACACCACGGCGTCCTGATCGCCGGTGCCGCCGCTGCAGCCGATGGCGCCGATCAGCTTGCCGTCGAGGACGAGCGGAAAGCCGCCCGGGCTCGCCACCAGCCTGGGATCGAGCGTCCCCACGTTGGCGTGGCCGGTCTCGAAAGCGTTGAAGAAGACCCGGGTCTCGCGGCGGAAGCGCGCCGCGGTATAGGCCTTGTTCTGCGAAATCGCGACGGAGGCGATCTGCGCGCCTTCCATCCGCGAGAAGTGAACAAGCTCACCGTTGGTGTCGACGACGGCGATGTTGAGCTTCCAGTTGCGCTTCTTGGCCTCGGCTTCGGCCGCCGCCATCAGCACCTTGGCGCGCTCGAGCCCGATCGACTGCCCGTAGGGAATGTCGAACGGCATGGCGTCCGGCGTGCCGCCGGCGCTGGGCTGGGCCGGCGGCGCCGGAGACTGGGCCTGGGCGAAAGCGCTGGCGCCGCCGAGCGCAACGCCGACCGTGGTCGCAAGTGTCAAAGCAATCAATCGCATGATGTCCTCCCCGTGTTGTGTTGTGTTGTGTTGTGTCGTCTTCCCCGCTCCCGGGTCGTGCGCTCAATGCGCCAGCGGATCCGGCCGCATCTGCACCTTGAACACCTTGGGCCGCGCGTCCTTGCCGCCCTCGCTGTGAAAATAGGCGCGGGTGCCGGTGGTGGTCCACAGTCCCCGGCCCTTCCAGCCGGCGCTCGCATCGTCGATCCGTCCGTCGACGTTCTTGCTGAAGAAGCCGAGCGGATAGGGAACGCGGATGTCGACGAACTTGCCGTCGACCAGCGCCAGCAGCGACTCGCTGCCGTTGGCGGAGGCGATCGGCACGTTGGCGCCGAGGCCAAGCGTGTTGTAGCGGTCGACCCAGATGTAATAGGCGTGGTTGGCGCTGCCGCTCTCGCTCACGCCCTTGAACTGCGGGCCGGGCATGCGATAGAGCGTCCAGCCCTCGAAGCACTGCTTGCCGGTCGCGGCGTCGGGCCCCGCGAGCGGCGCCTTGCACTTGCTGCGATCGAAGCTCGCCACGTGGCCGCTCGACAGCACGGTCCAGGCGACGCCGTTGAGATCGACGTCGACGCCGCGCGCCCCGAACGCGCCGGGCGGCGGCTGGAAGATCTCCGACACCGCGGTGTGGGTCGGATCGCTCCCCGGGATCAGGCGGATCAGGTAGCTCGGCTGCGGGATGCGGGAGAACCCGGTGCCCATGGACTGGCCCCAGATCACGTCGCCCTTCGGCGAGGGCATCACCCCGTAGAACGCGGCCTTCACCCACTTGTCCTTGCCGGGCTCGATCGGCTGATCGGCGCCGACGAACGCCTCGCGCTTGCCGGTGCCCGAGACGTTGGCGACGATCGGCGTCCAGCCCTGCGAGGCGACCTCGTCGTGGCTCGCCTCGAACTGCCTGACGTTCAGCCAGCCGACCACGCCGCTATAGGGCTGGCCGGCGCTGAGCCACAGCGTATCGTTGGCATCGAAGGAGAGGTGCTGCGTGGTGAAGCAGGTGTCGATCAGCGTCCATTGGTCGGCCTTCGGATCATAGACCGAGAGCTGGCGAGCCGATTCCTTGAGCGGCGCGACGATCGCCGAGGGCAATTCCGACCCGGTATTGCAATAGGCCGGATTGGCCGGCGGCCGGATCCGCGCCGTGAACCAGACCCGGCCCTTCCCGTCCATCATCGGGTTGTGGATGCTGGTGTGGCTGTCCCAGATCGGCTCGTCGCCCCAGAACACCGAGGGACCCAACGGATCGTCCTTGGTGCTGGCGGTCGCGGGATCGCGATAGGGATGCTTGATCAGCTTCGCGGTGTTGTGGACCGGATCGAGCACCGGGACGAAGTCCGAGCTTTCCTCGGGCGAGCCGTAGACCGGGCCGCCCGCGTTGACGGTGGGATCGCGCCGGTCGCTCGAGATCGCGTCGTGGAGATACATTTTCGGCGCGCCCCAGTCCCACGCGCTGATCACCACGTTGCGCTCGATGCCCTGCGGCCGCCGCGGCTTGTCGAACGGCAGCTCGCCGGCGGCGATGCGGTCGGTCCAGTCGGCGAACATGCGATAGCCGCGGTTCGGACCGAGGCGGCCGATCGCCACCGCCATGTTGGTCATGGCCTGGCCGGACTGCAGGCGCCGCTCCCACAGGTCCACGGAATTGGCGAAGCTGCCGAGCTCCTTGTGCGGCGAACGGATGTTTTCGCTGCCGAGCGCATGGCAGGACTGACATGAATTCTTGATTGTATCGATCCAGTCGGCCTGGGTCGCAAGGCCCTCCGGAATCCCTTCCGGATTGTTGTCGCCGCCCGGAAACGCGCTCTCCGGCGGGATCTTCAGCATCGCGTACCAGTACATCCCGGGAAAGTACTGCGCCGCCGCCGCGGCGCTTGCCGCGGCCGTTGCCGTCAGCGCGAGCCGCGTTCCGGGCTTGGCGTCGACCTTGTCGGAATCCGCGAGGCCATAGCCGCGCACCCACACCTTGTAGGTTGCCGCGGGCAACTGCGGGATGACGAAGCGGCCGCCGTCATCGGTCACCACCATCTTGGCGAATCTGGTCGGCAGGTCGGTGGTCTCGGCGATCACCCAGACCCCGGCCTCGGCGCCGCCCGGCCCCTTCACCACGCCGCCGATCTCGGTTGCGCCGATCGCGACCTCGGCATGTGGCGCGGTCTGCGCCTTGAGCGGCGCGAGCGAAAGAAAGCACGACGCAACACCGAGAGCGGTTGCGAGAGCGAGCAGGACGCACGATGTGGCGCGCGGCGGGCGATGGAAAGCCATGGCTGCCTCCCCATTCCATCGTCATTCTTGATTGGTTTAGTCAGGCGGTGTGACCTTTAGCAGGCCACGATGACGTTGATGTCGCACATTAGCGTGAACCCGCCGTGTGCTGTCAATCTTCGCAATGCCCTGCAGGATTCGGCGGCAATAGACCGGTGATTGCCGCCGGGGCAGGCTGCGATTGCCTCGTCACGCCGGCGCTTTGAGGACGCGCCCGTCGGGCGCTTTCACCGTGACGCTCAGCGGGATGCCGGCCTTGACGCTCTGCGACACCGTGCAGAAGTCCTCGAAGGTGGCGAGCGTGCGCTCGAGGTGGCCAAGCGTCTCCGGCGCCACGCCGAGCGTGAGATCGAGGTTCAGGTTGGTCACCCGCAAGCGATTCTTCTCGTTGCGGCCGATCTCGCAGGCCACGGTGGCAGTGACGCGGCCGGGATCCTCCTTGTACTTGGCGTGGGCGAACACGAAGCTCGCGGCCATGCAGTTGGCGACCGCGGCCGCCAACAGATGCTCGGGCGTCGGGCCGTCGCCGTCGCCGAGCGGCGGCGACAGGTCTCCCACCGACTGCGGAATCGCGCCGCCGAAATCGACCACGAACTTGTATTTCTCCTGGCGGGTGATGGTGACGGAGATGGATTCGGTCATGTCGGCGCTCCTTCGATCTTGAAGTAATTAGTTTGGGAGGTGCCTGAACCAACCCTCCACCGTCATCACCCGGCGCGAAGCGACGGCAAGCCGGGTTTACCCGGGTTGCCGCACTTTAAGAAGTACGCAACGCGGCAACGCCGCGTTGCTATGGTGATCCAGTATTTCGAGGCGCCTGAGATCGATCCGCGAGCGCACGGCATACTGGATCGCCCGGTCAAGCCGGGCGATGACTGTATCATGCGGGGCAGCCTCGGCGGTCATTGCGCCACCTCAATCAAACCACGGCCACGACGCCGCGCCGTCGTGGGTCACCGCGCCGCCTGGCGCCTGGCCCACGAGCCTGGCGTATTTCGCCAGCGCGCCGGCGCGGTGGCGCGGCGCGGGCCGCGTCCACGCGGCACGGCGGCGCGACAGCTCCGCGTCGTCGACGAGAACGTCCATGCGGCGGCGGCTCGCGTCGATGCGGATGCGATCGCCGGTCCGGATCAGGCCGATCGGACCGCCCACCACCGCCTCAGGCGCCACGTAGCCGATGCACAGCCCGCGCGTCGCCCCCGAGAAGCGGCCGTCGGTGACGAGCGCCACCTTCTCGCCCATGCCCTGGCCGTAGATCAGCGCGGTGACGCCGAGCATCTCGCGCATGCCGGGGCCGCCGACCGGGCCTTCATTGCGGATCACCAGGACGTCGCCGGCCTGGTAGGCGCGCGCCTTGACCGCGGCGACGCACGCTTCCTCGTCCTCGAACACCCGCGCGGGGCCCTCGAAGGCAAGACTCGTCAAGCCGGCCACCTTGATCACCGCGCCGTCGGGGCAGAGATTGCCCTTGAGGATGGCGACGCCGCCATCTCGCATGATCGGCCGCGCCGGATCGACCACCACTGTCCCGTCGGGGGCGCGCGCGTCGGCGTGCTCCTCCTTAAGCGTGCGTCCGGTGATGGTGAGGCAGCCCCCGTCGATGTGGCCGGATTCGATCAGCGCGCGGATGATCACGCTGGTGCCGCCGATGTCGTGGACATCCTTGGCGGTGAACCTGCCGCCGGGTCTGAGGCTGGCGATCAGCGGCGTGCGGGCGAACACCGCGCCGACATCGTCGATGGCAAAGCGGATGCCGGCCTCGTTGGCGAGCGCCGGCAGGTGCAGCGCGGCGTTGGTCGAGCCGCCGGTGGCGGCGACCAGCGCGGCGGCGTTCTCGAGCGCCTTGCGGGTGACGACGTCGCGCGGCAGCGGTCCGCCCTGCGCCAGCATCTCCATGACGCGGCGCCCGGCCCGGCGCGACAGCGCGGCGCGCTCGGCATAAATGCCCGGCACCATCGAGATGTTGGGCATGGTGAGCCCCAGCGCCTCCGACACCATGGCCATGGTGTTGGCGGTGAACTGCCCGGCGCAGGCGCCGATGCTCGGCAGGCACGCGCGCTCGATGCGCGCGAGCGTCGCCTCGTCCATCTCGCCGGTCAGCACGGTGCCAACCGCCTCGTAGGAATCCAGCACCGTGAGGTCGCGGCCTTCGAGGCGGCCCGGCAACGCGCTGCCGCCGTAGATGAAGATCGACGGCACGTTGCAGCGGATCATCGCCATCATCACGCCGGGCAGCGTCTTGTCGCAGCCGCCGTAGCCGATCAACGCGTCATAGGCGAGGCCCTGCACCACGGCCTCGATCGAGTCGGCGATCAGTTCGCGCGACACCAGCGAGAACTTCATGCCCTCGTGGTTCATGCTGATGCCGTCGGACACTGAGATGGTGGAGAATTCGCGCGGCGTGCCGCCGGCCGCGGCCACGCCCTCCTTCGCCGCCGCGACCTGAAAGTCGTGGGTCATGTTGCAGGGCGTCTGCTCGCCCTTCATGCTGACGATGCCGACCATCGGCCTGGCGATGGCCGCGTCGTCGAGCCCCATGGCGCGCATGAAGGCGCGGTGGGGCGCCCGGTCGAGCCCGTCGGTGGTGACGCGTGACCGCAGTTTCTTGTTGTTGTTCATCGACCTGTTCCGGTCTTCCGGTCTCGGGTGGGGCTGCGACCCTGCCCCACCGCGCCTTGCACCGCAAGCCCGGCTCCCCGGCTCGGCGTTGCCTCGCGAAATTACTTCATGTCTAAAATTATCGCTTTTCATATATTTTGGCCCTGCTAGGATCGAGCCCGTCGCCCTGGCATTTCCGGATCCCCGGAGAACGTCGGCGGCCACCAAATAAGTGGGCTCGCGCCATGGTCGATATCGCCGCGAAGACAACCGCCGACGGACGCTTCGCCTACGAGGAGGCCGCCCCGGCAGGCGGCCCGCCGCTCGTCTTCCTCCACGGCATCGGCGGCGCGGCGCGGGCGTTCCGGCCGCAGCTGGAGGCGTTCGGCACGCGCTATCGCGCGATTGCCTGGGACATGCCCGGCTATGGCGGCTCGGCGCCGCTGATGCAGGTCAGCATCGCGACGCTCGCCGCCGCCCTGCGGGATTTCCTCAAAGCCGTCGGCGCCGAGCGGCCGATCCTGGTCGGCCACTCCATCGGCGGCATGATCGTGCAGCAGTTCGTCGCCGATGCGCCGCAGGCCGCGGCCGCGATCGTGCTGGCGCAGACCAGCCCCGCCTTCGGCAAGGCGGACGGCGACTGGCAGAAGGCCTTCATCGATGCCCGGGTCGGCCCGCTCGACCGCGGCGAGACCATGGCCTCGCTGGCGCCCAGGCTGGTCGCCGACCTCGTCGGCGATGATCCCGATCCCGAGGGCCTTGCGCTGGCGCGCGACTGCATGGCGAGCGTGCCCGAGGCGACCTATCGCGCCGTGATGCACGCCCTGCTCGGCTTCGACCTGCGCGCGGCGCTGGGCAAGATCGCGGTGCCGACGCTGGTTTTGTCCGGGAGCAAGGACTTGAACGCCCCCGCGCCGATGATGGCCAAGATGGCGGGCTTCATTCCGGATGCCCGCTATGTCGAGCTCGATCGCGTCGGCCATCTCGCCGGCCTGGAACGTCCGGATGCGTTCAACGCCGCGCTCGAGGATTTTCTCGCAACCCTGCCGAAGAGGACGCCATGACCCAACCGGCCGTTCAAGCCGCTCCCGACGCCGTCGCCTGCGACGCGCCGATGTTCGAACAGGACGCCTTCCGCCTCACCGACGAGCAGGCCGAGATCATGGCGCGGGCGCGCCGGCTCGGCGAGACGCTGTTCGCGGCACGGGCCGCGGAGTTCGACCGCGACGCCACGTTCCCCACCGCCAACTACAAGGACCTGCACCGCTCGGGCCTGCTCGGCATCTGCATTCCCAAGAGCCTCGGCGGCCTCGGCGCCGGCTACCAGACCTACGCGCTCGCCGCCGCCGAGATCGGCCGCTACTGCGGCGCCACCGCGCTGACCTGGAACATGCACGTCTGCTCGACGCTGTGGTCGGGGCCGCTCGCCGACGATCTCGAGATGGACGGCGAGACCCGTGCCGCGCACAACGCGCGGCGCGAGATCCACTATCGCCGCATCCTCGAGGACGGCGCGATCTATGCCCAGCCGTTCTCGGAAGGCGGCGCGGCGGCCGCCGGCAGCGTCGCCTTCGGCACCGAGGCGAAGCCGGTGAAGGGCGGCTGGATCGTCAACGGCAAGAAGATCTTCGCCTCGCTCGCCGGCCACGCCGACTACTACGGCGTGCTCTGCACCGAGGCCACCGAGGGCGAGAAGCCAACGCGCCGCAACACGCTCTATCTGGCGATCCCCGCAACGTCGGAAGGCGTGTCGGTGGTCGGCGACTGGGATCCGCTCGGCATGCGCGGCACGGTCTCGCGCACGCTGCTGTTCAAGGACGTGTTCGTGGCCGAGGACGCCGCGCTGATGCCGCGGGGCGTCTACTACCAGGCGGCGCTGCGCTGGCCGCACATGTTCATGACGCTGTCGCCGACCTACATGGGCCTCGCGCAAGCGGCCTACGACTTCACCGTGAAATATCTCCGCGGCGAGGTGCCCGGCATGCCGCCGGTGAAGCGGCGGATGTATCCGACCAAGCAGATCGCGCTCGCCGAGATGCACGTCAAGCTGCAGCAGATCAAGGCGACCTGGTTCCAGGCGGTCACGGAAGCGAGGGCCAACCCGAGCAAGGACCAGGTGCTGCGCGCCTATGCGGCGCAGTACACCACCATGGAAGGCGCCAACGACTTGGCGCGGCTCGCGATCCGCACCTGCGGCGGCCAGTCGATGCTGAAATCGCTGCCGCTGGAGCGGATCTACCGCGACAGCCGTTGCGGCTCGCTGATGCTGCCGTGGACCGCGGAACTGTGCCTCGACCGCATCGGCCGCGAGGCGCTGTATAATCCCGGCGAGACGGATGAGTGAGGCGGCGGAAAGTGGCAATGCGGTTGCGGCATACTCGTCGTCATGCCCGCGCTTGTCGCGGGCATCCACGACTTAGCAGCGTTGCAGCAAGAAAGACGTGGATGGCCGGGACAAGCCCGGCCATGACACGGAATTTGTCTCCGCGCTTCTGCTCGATCGTCGCGCCGAGGAGCTAGACACCCATGGACCTCTCCACCGTCATCGAGCGCAATGCCGCGTTCACGCCCGACAAGCCGGCGGTCGTGTTCGACGGCTCGACGCTCACCTACCGCGCGCTGGAAGAGCGGATCGCGAAGGCCGCGCAGGCGCTGAAAGCCGAGCTCGGGGTCGGCCGCGGCGACCGCGTCGCGATTCTGAGCCTCAACCATCCCGACTATCTCGTCCTGCTCTATGCCTGCGCGCGGCTCGGCGCGATCCTGGTGCCGCTGAACTGGCGGCTGGCGGTGGCCGAGCAGGTCTTCATCCTCTCGGACGCCGCGGCCAAGGTGGTGGTGCTGCAGGAGGCCTTCGCCGCGCTACTGCCGCAGCTCGCGGCGGCGCTGCCGCAGGCGCGGCCGGTCGGCCTCGACTTCGCGCCCGAGCGCGGCCTCGCGTTCGACGCGCTGTTCGCCGCGGCGCGCGGCGACGGCCGCAATCCGCACACCGACATGACGTGCCCATTGCTGACCGTCTACACCTCGGGCACCACCGGCCGGCCCAAGGGCGCGGTGCTGCGCCAGGAGGCGCTGTTCTGGAACGCGGTGATGAGCCAGCACATGCATGCGCTCACCTCCGACGATCACGTGCTGACCGTGCTGCCGTTCTTCCATGTCGGCGGCCTCAACATCCAGACCACGCCGGCGCTGCAGCACGGCGCAACCGTCACCATTCACGAGCGCTTCGCGCCCGACCTGACGCTTGCGACCATCGCCGCCGAGCGCCCCACCCTCACCGTGCTGGTGCCGGCCACCATGCAGGCGGTGCTGGAGCATCCGGCGTGGCCGACCACCGACCTCTCCTCGCTGAAGGCGATCGCGACCGGCTCGACCATCGTGCCGCCGGCGCTGATCGACCGCTTCACCGCGCGCGGCGTGCCGGTGCTGCAGGTCTATGGCTCGACCGAGACCTGCCCGATCTCGATCTACACCCGCCTCGGCGGCGATCTTTCGCGCCGCGGCTCGACCGGGCTGCCCGGCCTCGTCTGCGAGGCCGCCGTGGTCGACGACGACGGCCGCGAGCTGCCGCCGGATGCGCCGGGCGAGATCGTGGTGCGCGGGCCCAACGTGTTCTTCGAGTACTGGGGCAACGCCCAGGCGACGCGCGAGGCGCTCAACGACGGCTGGTATCGCACCGGCGACATCGGCAGCCGCGACGCCGACGGCTATTTCTGGGTGCACGACCGCAAGAAGAACATGATCATCTCCGGCGGCGAGAACATCTATCCGGCCGAGATCGAGCGCGTGCTGCTCGGCCACGACGACGTCGCCGACGTCGGCGTCGTCGGCCGGCCGGATCCGAAATGGGACGAGGTGCCGCTCGCCTTCGTGGTGCGGCGCGCCGGCTGCACCACCGAGGAAGATGCGCTGCGCGCCGAGCTGACGGCCCATGTCCTGAAACACCTGGCGCGCTTCAAGCTGCCGCGCGAGTTCATCTTCGTCGACGACCTGCCGCGCACCGCGCTCGGCAAGGTGCAGCACTTCCGCCTCAAGGAGATGTCGCGGGGATGAAGCGGTCGACTCAAGACAACAGAAGGCGAGAAAGGGCACGGCGGCGCTGCAATCACGTCGTCATTGCCGGGCTTGACCCGGCAATCCACGCTTTGCCGCAAAGAGTGGACCCGCGGGTCAAGCCCGCGGGTGACGATGGAAGGAGTGGCGCCCGCCCGACAGATCCAAGAGCGCAAGCAACAGGAGACACGGCGTGAAGATAGCGGTTCTCGGCGGTGGCAACGGCTCGTTCGCCGCCGCGGGCGATTTCGCCCTGCAGGGCCACGAGGTGCGGCTGTGGCGGCGCGACGCCGACATGGTGCGGCTGCACCAGGCGGCAGGCTCCCGCGTGGTGGTGAAGGACGGGCGCGGCCGCCATGACACCGTGCTCGCGCTGGTGACGACCGAGATCGCCGAGGCGGTCGAGGGCGCCGAACTGATCCTGTGTCCGGCGCCGGCCTTCGCGCAGAGCGCGATCGCCGCGCTGCTGGCGCCGCATCTTTCCGACGGCCAGGTCGTATTCCTGCCGCCGGCGACCTTCGGCTCGTTCATCTTCGCCAAGGCGGCCCATGATGCGGGCAACCGCGCCCGCGTCGCCTTCGCCGAGACCGGGACGCTGCCCTGGCTCGCGCGCAAGCACGGTGACTTCGAGGTCGCCATCACCATCCGCGCCAAGCGGCTGCCGACCGGGGTGTTTCCGCTGCGCGAGGCCGACCACGCCATCGGCGTCATTTCCGCCGCCTTCCCCGGCGTCATCGAGCCGTGCGGCGACGCACTGTCCGGCGCCCTGATGAATGCCGGACCCATCATCCATCCGCCGCTGATCGTGATGAACGCGGGCCCGATCGAGCATTTCGAACGCTGGGACATCCACAAGGAAGGTACGCAACCCTCGATCCGCCGCGTCACCGACGCGCTCGACGCCGAGCGCATCGCCGTGCGCGTCGCGCTCGGCTACGGCGCCCCGCATTTCCCGCTTGCCCACCATTACGCCAAGGAAGGCGAGGAATGGATGTACGGCCGCGGCTCGCACGACCGCCTGACCGATTCCGGCGACTGGCGCGAAAGACTGGTGCTCACCGAGCACCGCTACATGCGCGAGGATCTGCGGCTCGGGCTGTCGTTCTTTTCCTCGGTGGCGCGGCTTGCCGGGGTGCCGACGCCGCTGATGAGCGCGTTTCTCGCCATCGGCGGCGCGGTCTGCGGCGAGAATTTTCTCGCGGGCGGCCGCACCCTGCAGAGCCTCGGCCTTGGCGAGCGCGATGTCGCCGCGCTCAAGACGCTGCTGCACGAGGGCTTCCGATGACCGCCGCGACGCGCCCGATGATCGCCTGCCTGGGGGCCGGCCGCATGGGCCGCGGCATCGCGGTGGCCTTCGCCTATGCCGGACACGAGGTGGCGATCGTCGACTTCAAACCGCGGGATGACGCCGCGTTCGCCGCGCTCGCGGATGAGGCGCGCGGCGAGATCAGGCACGCGCTCACGAGCCTCGGCCGCCTCAACGATCTCGCGCCGGCCGACATCGACCGCCTGATGGCCCGCGTCCGCGTGGTGCCGGAAGCCGGCGCCGAACAGGTGCTGCGGTCCGCCGCGGTGATTTTCGAGGGCGTGCCGGAAGTCGTCG
>Ga0187771_10003273_pt1 | contig 11306 bp, 11 predicted proteins | sample 0116_SJ02_MP15_1_FD_133139 | JGI IMG/M metagenome (GOLD analysis project Ga0187771, IMG submission 133139) | Tropical peat soil microbial communities from peatlands in Department of Meta, Colombia - 0116_SJ02_MP15_10_MG | ecosystem: Environmental > Terrestrial > Soil > Wetlands > Peat | place... | reverse complement strand
GGTCGTTGTCTGATTCGTGCTGACCAGATAGATGGCTCCGACACATTCCGCAATGATCCAAGTGTCGATTCCCCACCAGCCTGCGCCTATGACTCCGCGTATGATCGAGGGAATCCAGTTCCCATAGATTCCCCACCTACTCCTTGTGAGCGGGGTCTCCGGGACGCCGTATCTGGCGCCGCCATGGCTCTGTATGATCATGGGGACTAGGACGATGACATTGCCGATTACCACTGACATGACAGACCAGAACCAGTTGAGGCCGAACGAGTAGCCAACTGAGACCAGGGCCCAAGACTCCACTTCGATGGCCATTCCGAACCATATGCCGAAGAATGTCCAGGAGCCCCACCTCCTCTTTTCGACTGGGGTTGGCGCGAAGTCCTCGTTCCAGAGGTATTTCTCGTCTGGAAATGTTTTGTCTAATTCAAGATATCCCTTATCTTTTTCATACTTTACAGTTTTTACTCGGTCATCATCTTGCGACGATGACATAAGCAGCGCAACCTAGGACGGACACCACTTAAGAGGCTTTTACCTCACGAACGAGTCGCTTCGGAGCCACCACGAGCACAGGCGCTCGCTTTCCCGAGTACACTTCGGTGTCGTAGCGGCCGGCGGCCCTGAACAGGCTGTAAGCCGCCTCGCGGACAAACCCGTTCACGAGGGCGAGCAACAGGCTCCCGCCTACACGGAGTCCTTCGTCGTTGGGCCAGTCGAGTTCCCGTTTGCTGAACATGGTATCTCTATTCGCGCCCTCGACGCTCCTTTGGATTCTGGCGATGGCGGTGGCCCTCTCATCCTCCGGCAGCTGCAGCGCTTGCTCCACCTTCTTCATAGCTTCTCTCACGGAAGCTTGTTGTGAGGCTACCCACCTGTAGGTCAGCTCATCTATGAGGCCATGCTTGAACTTCAGCTCGTTCAGGGAGGCGGCGACGTCATAGCTTGCGTTGATAATCTGCTCGCGCGTCATAGAGTCGGTTTCGTAGGAGAGAATCGACTTCCATGTGTGGAAGAGGAGGGCCTGCCGATGCTCCTCGAGGGAGCCGTAGAAGTGAGTGCATCCGTTTGACGGGTCCTCGAAGGCCCCGCATCCAGGGTCCAGAAAGGGCCCCAGCGGGGAAACGAAGAACTTCAGGCGCCTGTCCCCTTCGGCCAACTTCAGCAACTGTTCACAATAGGGGACCACGGACATAACATCGTCGTAGGTCTGGTGGGGGAGGCCTACCATGAAGAAGAGGTCGAGTCTGTTGCATCCGTGGGCCAGGGCGCTCCTTACGGTCTCTTCGATTTCTAGGTTCGGGACTGCGAACTTCAGCCTATCGAGCAACCTCAGCTCCTCGCTAGGTGTTTCGATTGAAATCTGGAGACTCCATCTGCTAACGCTGTGGCTCACCATCTGGAAGAAATTGTCTCCCGCGGGGAAGAAGAGCTCGAAGATGAGCTCGTTGGGGACGTTCTCCCTCTTCAAGAGGTCGAAGAAGCGCTGAGCCCGCCCCAGTCCCCCTATCCTGGGATCGTGAATCAGCATGATTGGCCCCCGAGAGAATGTCCTAACTGCTCTGATGTCGGCGATTAGCTTCTCCGGTGACCTAAATGCCGGCGACGAGCGGTGACATATGGCCCTGTAGGCCGATGCCGATCCTCCGCAGACGGAACAGTCGAAAGAGCACCCGCGCGCCCCGAGCAACATCGTGGTGGGGTGCTTCAACCATCGGGCGTAGGGTGCTATGTCCTCAAGGCTCCTGTACTTGAAAACTGTCGCGACTGCGTAAAGGTAGTCAGGTACGTTGACGTAGTCGAGGTCCGTCGGGATGAATGTAAGAGGATTCACGACCACCTCGCCGTTCTTTCTCTTCCAGGTCAGATTCTCGACAGACTCGAGAGGCGTGTTGTTTCGGAGGGCACTCAGCAGCTGCCTGCACGGCTCCTCTGTGGAGTCTCCCCTTATGACGAAATCCACGAACGGGTACCTAACAAGCTCCTCATGATAGTAGCTGGACGACAGTCCGCCATAGAGAACGTAGCTCCTGGGGTGGAACCTCTTGACAAGCTCTCCGATGGCGAGTGCCCCGTTGGCGTGCGGGAGCCAATGAAGGTCGATGCCGAAGACTGTGGAACGCATCCTCCTGAGCCGGTTGACCACATCGTAGGAGGGGTCGCGGAGCATCCTGTACGCCAAGTTGACGATTCGTACGTTGTAGTGATTCCTCCCGAGGTAGGTCGCTATGCTCGTAAGGCCCACCGGATACATCTCGAACTCGTCAGTGGACGGTACCGCATCTGCCACAGGGCCGAGGATCAGAGTCCTCTTGCGGAAGTCGTAGACAGACGGCGCATGGAGCAGGGTCAGGTCCGTGCGAACCACATCCGCGAGTCCCAACGCTATCTCGCCTCCCGGCTCCCAAGAAAATCTCCCAGTGGTCCTTCAATACACATATTCCCTAATCAACGCGCCTTGCCCACCAAAACGATTATCCGAAGGGCGAGCCAGGAACTCGGGTTTGCACGAGCTTTCTCTCGTTCAGGGAATTATCGACGCAATCGGTGAAACCGCCAAAGAGAAGGGGGGACGGGTACGGAGCGTCAGGATAGGAGTGGGGGAGCTCGCCCAGTTCGACATCCGTCTTGTAAGAGGCCTGCTCAACGACCTGAAGAAGGGAACGTCGCTCGAAGGGGCAAGGATTATTGTAGAGCCCGAAAAGTCGAAGGTGAAGTGTCTAGGGTGCGGAAGAATCTGGAACTTCCAAGAACTCGCTGGTCCCATATCCAGCGATGAGCGAGAGATTATGCACTTTCTCCCCGAGCTCTTGAACTCCTGTTCCAGATGCCCCAATTGTTCGAAGAACTACTTCGAAATCGAGGAAGGGAGGAGCGTCAGGATCATCGAGATGGTGCTGGATGCCTGAGTCCGAAACAGGCTTGGATTTCAGGCGGGGAATGATTGACCGACGCCTTGCCCGCACCAGACGGGTCCTCCTTGTCATGAGCGGGAAAGGAGGCGTGGGGAAGAGCGTAGTGTCGGCGGCTCTAGCCGGGATTGCAGCCGCGTCAGGGTTGAAGACAGGTCTAATGGACGCTGATATCTACGGGCCCTCGTCCGCTCTCCTCTTTGGTGCGAAGGGGCTCCCTGTCGAAGGAGAGTCGGGGCTGGTCCCTCCCATTCTTGGCGGAGTAAAGGTGATGTCAGTGGACCTCTTCGCCTCTGGGCGGCCCATCCCACTTGCAGGGTCAGGCGCCAACGAAATCCTTCTAGAGCTCCTCGCTCTGACCGACTGGGGAAAACTGGACTGCCTTGTCGTGGATATGCCCCCCGCCACAGGCGACATAATGCTGACCCTTACTTCGCTTCGAAAGGACGACGTGGAGGCGTTGGTGGTCACGATGCCAGACCGACTGTCAACTTCCGTCGCGCATCGCGTCCTCGAGCTGCTCAGAGGTGGCGGCGTGACAACTATCGGGGTGCTCGGGAACATGGTCCACGACTCTACGAAGGACAAAGAGACTGGTCCCGGGAAGCTTGCCGAAGAGTTCGGGGTGCCACTTCTCGGTCTGCTGCCCTATGACCACTCGGTCTCAAATGCAGTGGAAAAGGGAGACATAGAAGCGCTGCTTCGAACGAAATTCACACGCAGCCTCCGAAGGGCAACGAGTGCCTATCTCCGTGACATAGGCGCGTCCCGCACTGCGAAGTAATCTGCGCGCATTTGTACGCACGGGCGTAAAAGGGTGCCTCTTTCATTTTTTCAAACGTGGGAGCCGAGCTAACTCGCCGTGATTTTCTGAAACTCTGCGCCCTGCTGGGTGTGGGGGCGGCCATCACCCTCTACTCTTCCGAGATCAAGCGAGTGATCGGCCAGGTCGCGGAGCAGAGCGGCGGCAAGATTCACCTGATCTGGCTGAACCTCGCCAGTGACACGGGGTGCACGATATCGATGCTTCAGGCTTCCAATCCGGACCTGATAGAGGCCGTCGAGACGTTGGCAATTTCCGCCGACTTCTGGAAGGCAATCATGACTCCAGACTACGACCTCGGCTGGGTCACCGCAGGTTACACCGAGGAAGACCTCTCACAGGTGCCACTCTTCAACGCGGCGTTCGGAAACGCGCCCGTCGATGTGCTTGTCGTGGAGGGCACCCCCCAGGTTGGTACCCCGCATGGGAGCAGTCAGGGATACTTCTGTACCACTGGCCAGTACAACGGGAACCCCGTGACAGGGTACGATTTGCTGCAGAAGCTCGCCGCCAAAGCCTCTTACGTCATCGCCGTGGGCCAGTGCTCCTCCTTCGGAGGCATCCCGGCCGCAAGCGGTAACCTCACCGGGGCGGTATCGGTCAGGGACGCGCTGAAGCAGGCCTCCGTCTCGACGAAACATCCGATCATCAACATTCCCGGCTGCCCCGCGAACCCTGACTGGACACTCGCAACCCTGGCCACGGTCCTACAGGGGATTGACCCCGATTTGGACGATCAGGGGCGCCCTAAGGCGTTTTTCACCTCGTACATCCACGACAACTGCCCGAGGAGGGACGCCTACAACAGAGGACAGATGGCAAAGACATTCGACGACCCGGTGGGATGCTTCTGGGATCTCGGTTGCAAGGGTCCCATCACGCAGGGCTCATGCGCGATTAAGAAGTGGAACGGAGGCACTGGCTTCTGCACCCAGGCCGGTCCCATGTGCTGGGGGTGCATGCATCCGAACTTTCCCGATCCCCCGACAAGCGCTTTCTACTCTCCAGTCGCTGATACACCCACCATACTTGGCGTTAACGTCGACGAGGTAGGAGAGGTCGCAATCGCAGGCACAGCAGGGATCCTCGCAGGTCACGCAATCCGTAGGAGCATAGGCAAGAAAGAGGGAGAGACAGAGAAGGAAGCCCCCCCTCCGCCCTCTGAGCCGCCATCGGAGGCGAAACAATGACAAGGACGGTCGTGATCGACCCTGTGACAAGAATCGAAGGGGAGCTGTCCCTCGAACTGAGCGTAGACGAGACAAGCAGTACCGTGACTTCGGCGAAGGCGACGGGGACGCTCTTCCGGGGGTTCGAGAACATAGTGCTGAATAGAGACCCGAGGGACGCTGCCCCCATCCTATCGGCTATCTGCGGGGTGTGTTACTGTGACCACCATGTAGCCTCGGTCAGAGCCGTGGAGAACGCGGCAGGCATGACCAGCTACTCTTCAGACTATTCCACTGAACAGACATCCATCCCGGCAAACGCCGTCCTGGCAAGGAACGTGGTGAACGGCGCCGACTGGGCCTACTCGCACATGGTACACATTCTCGCGCTCGCAGGCCCTGACTACCATCTCTACGGCCTTATCGACGCGCTGAAACCCGCCTACTCGCTGTCTGGCTACGCCGACCTCCTGCGTCAGTTCATCGTCCCAGCCCAGCAATACATGAACCAGGCCATCACGCTTTGGGGAGGAAAGACACCGCACCCGAGGGCGACGGTCCCCGGCGGGAATCCGGTGCGGCCAACCGCCGACGTCATCGAACAGACCAGGGTCAAGGTCGCCCAGGCCCGTGCGCTAACTGACATCATCGTGCCCATAGTCTGGAACTACCTCACGGCGAACATCCCCCAGCTTGGAGCCCTCGGCCATGGCCCTGGTAACTTCCTGTCAATGGGAGCATTCCCCGACCCGACTACTTCTGCCGGCACCGCTAGTATGCCCCTCCTCATCCCGCGCGGCGTAATCACCTATCCGGGGACCGCACCTGCCCCCTTCGATCCAAACAAAATCACGGAGAGCACATCGTTGTCATGGTACGACCAGGCGCAGTCCCAGTCAGTCATCGGGGAACAGACGCCGGTCCCCGACATGTCGAGTTCGGCAGCGTACACCTGGACCAAGGCGCCCACGTACAACGGAATGATTTGCGAGACGGGTCCCCTGGCCCGCGAATATGTCTCCGGAATTTACCCCAAGCTGGGGAGACTCATTCACGGAGCAGTGACCGGGGCGGCCGGGCTACCCTACAGCCCCAAGGGGTCGGCATTCGACAGGATAACCGTCGAGGCCGTCGAGCTCCTGGCCCTGGTCGGGTCAACCAACACGACCCCCAACCTACAGTTCCTAGGCCAGCCTCTCAACATGTCCCCCGTGGACGTGCTCCAAGGCCTCGGCCTGCCGCAGTCTGGCTTGCTCGAAAGCTGGTTGGACGGCATGCAGGTAGGGCAGCCGTCGTACACCACCAGTTATCGGAACCCAGGGACCGCCGAGGGGCTTGCCCTCTGGGAGGCGCCAAGGGGCGCGCTCCTACACTGGATTCGCATCGGAAACTCCAAGGTAGCCAACTACCAGGTGCTTGCGCCTACCACGTGGAACGCTTCTCCTGGAGGACCCCTGGAGACCTCTCTGGTGGGGACCCCGGTCGGCCAGACCGGAACCAACGACGACTTCCGTCCTACCGCCTACGTCGTGAGATCGTTCAACCTGTGCATGGCCTGCGCTATTCATGCCGTCGACGCCCGCGGAAACGACCGGTTCATGAGGGTGGGATGAAGTGTCGTCCCTTGGCCGGAAGAGCGTGCTCAGACACGACCTCCTGTTTCGGGTCGCACACTGGTGCATATTCATCGAAGGGGGGCTGCTAGTAATCACTGGCTTTCAGTTGGGGGGGATACTTGGCGGGTCACTCTTCCCGCTGAGCACTGTCACCGTCCATGTACTCATCGGCATCGCGTTCATGGCCACGGCAGCGATTTACATCCTTGGCATACTCACAGGCGGAGACTACCACTGGGTCGGGCTTCGGAGGATACCCTACTCCTTCAGATTCATCATCAAGGAGACGAAGGGATGGTTCGGTTTCGCCCCGAAACCGGCTAACCCCATAGCCTATGACACAGTGAGCGAGGATTATACGGAGAAGCTTGTTCCCAGCGTCATAGTCGTCTTCTGGTCATTCGCGATCATAGGGGTGGTAATGGCTCTGACAGGGCTCGCGCTAGCCTTCCCGCAGCAGTTCGGCTTCGTCTTCACGCTGACAGACCTGATTGGCGGTCCGTTGACAGGCGTCACCGGGATGGCCTTCATGCTCACGTTCCACAGGCTGGTGACCTTCGCTCTTGTTGCCCTGGTGATGATGCACGTATACGCCAGCTTCATCTTCGGTCTTGTCAGTTCGATGATCACGGGGAAGAGAAACGAGCGGGTCGTGCCGCACACTGGATGAAGGCGAGTTGGATTGCCCTCTCCCATGAATCTCCAGCACGGAGGAGAGCGGCGCCTCGAAGAGCCGACGGCTCCCGACCCTGACGTGCTCGCGACCGGGAAGACCGTTGTGCTCGGCCTGGGGAACCCCTACCTCAGAGACGATGGCGTTGGCATAGCAGTAGCGACGGAGCTCCAGCGCCGCGGCATGGGCGGACGCACTCTTGTGCAAGCGCACCAGACCTTCGATCTTGGGCTCCTCTCAGAGTATGGCGGTGCTTCGAGGCTAATCATAGTCGACGCGGTGAGGTCCGGCTCCGCGCCTGGGACGGTAGCGGAGTACGAGGTCGCGCCCAGTCCAGGCCCTCTGTCTCCGCTCCCCGGGCTGCACTCGTTGGAGCTTCACGACTTGATTGACTTTGCGAGCCGAATGGGCCTTCTTAGCTGCCCTGTGACCGTGATCGGGATTGAGCCCAAGGATTGTGAAGTGGGTGAAGGTCTCTCCCCTGAGGTGGAGCGGGCTATCCCAGAGGTGGTCGCCCTGGTAGCCGCCATGTCCCAGCAACCTCCTCGACCTACGGCTTGCCCGTAGGGCAGGTGAAGAAGAAGGGAATCCGGGCAGTACCATCCACCTATGATCCAGTCCAGAGAAGCGACCACCGTGGAGACTATTCAAAAGCCGCTTCTTTGTTCAGGCCCTACTCTACTCTTCCCTTCTTCCATCTGCCAAGAAGGCTCCTTTCTGCGTCGGTGACCTTGGGCCCCACCCTGTCAGTGTCGTCTCCCGAACCTGATGACATCTTCACGACCATCGGGTAGGTCTGCTTCCTCTCGTCATAGTACCAGCTCCCCTTCTGCTTGTCGAACTCCACCTCCCAGACCTTAATCGCTACGACCTTCTCGTACTCGAAGTCTATTCCGATGATCGAGTATCCAGAGGAAACCGTGGGGTCGTTGGCTTCGTCGAAAACGCACCTCGCGCAGCTTATGGCGGGAGGCGGGCCATCTCTGGTCCGCCCCAGCATCCTCGCCGTATACTCAACGGAGACCCGCGGGGAATGGACGTGACCGTTCAGAATGACGTCCGAGAAGGCAAACAGGCGCCTTTTCGTTTCTTCTTGGGATGACGGGACTATCGCCTCCAAAGGGTGGTGAACGAGCGTGATGTTGAACGATGGCTCTCTCTGGCTTGTTACGCTGCTCTCCGCCGCCCTAAGTTGCGGGAGCCCGACGTAGCCGTGATAGTTGTACTTCCTGCTGAATAGGTAGGCCGAGTTCAGGCTGATGAGATTGAGTTTCAGGTTCGCCACCGTGTGGGACCTGATGTAGTACAAGTCCCGTTCTGACTTCACGCCGTGTCTCTCCAGGAACGAGTAGTAAGGGCCCATCCCAGCCTTCATGGCCTCCCTGTCCGCATCGACTGCGTACCTCGACTCGGTGGTTGCCACGCCGCCCCTCTTCTCCACCATTTCATTCATCATCTCCGTGCTGATGGGCGAGAGCGCTGCCCAGTTCACGTCGTGGTTCCCCCCGCAGAAGGTCGTGCTTCTTGCGTGGAGCGAGTCGACGAGATTGTCGACGAAGTTCTCTACTATGGCGTACTCCTCATCCCTGCCCCCGTAGGCGAGGTCGCCAGATAGGGCGATGTGCGGTGCCGGGAGGTCCAATGATTCTATCCTCGCCTTGAGGTCAGCCGAGAGTGAGCTCAGAACCTTGTCTGTTTCGGCTTGGGTCGACGTGCGCAGGTGGAAGTCAGAAAGATGGACGAGGCTGAAATCCAAACCTTTTGTTTCCGTCCTTTCAGTAGACTTCCTCGGTCGCCAAGACTTCGATACCCTTCCCCGTTATAACATAGGGCCTGGGATGGGTGTCGACCTTTGAACCTCGCATCTTCAGAATCTGAATTGTTCTGACCCCCTTGCGCAATGTCCTCATGAGTAAGACTCCCTCAGCAAGATACTCCTCAGGTTGCAGGATTCTCTCTTCTCCAGTCGAGAGAAGCTCACTTGTCAACAGGGAAGTTGCGCTCGTGGATTGCAATGTCTCTATCATGTCAAGGACTACAGGCCGTCTCTCCTCTACCGTTGGAAAGCGGAAGACGAGATCCGCCATCGAGTCCAAGGCAATCCTGACTGGCTCGAACTTCGCTATTGCATCCTGAACCGTCTCAAGGAGGTTGACAAGACCGAGCTCCCTTCCTCCTACCGCAATCCTGCCGACCTTCGCAGTCTCGGGTATCTTCCTGACCTCAGTCGCGTCGATGTACTTGAACTTCCCCTGTGCCTCGAGCTTTGCGAAATCCATTCCAAGGTTGAGCATCTCTTTCGTAAATCTGCTCTTGGGCTCGTTCATGCCGATGAACATGCTGTTCTCGCCCAATTCCCCGGCTCCATGATAGAGGAACTGTGAGCAGATGATTGTCTTTCCAGTGCCGGGCTCGCCGAGCACGAGGACCACTCTTCCGCGGTTGAACCCCCCGTCGAGCATTGTGTCGAGTCCTGGAAGGCCGCTGCTGAGCTTCTGTTCTTCTGCCGGTGTTTCTGTCACTTGGGCCGCGTGCTGTCCAATCCTAGTTATTAGTGCATTCCGCATTCCCTTACAGGTTCGGGATATGCCTGCAGAGGTTAGATGCCCAAGGAGTCGGGCCGGAGCGTTCCGGCGACGTCCCTGAAGGCATCAACGACCTCACTGAGGCGGGTCGCGACCTGTACTGAGGGAGACTGTTTCTGAAGACTCGCAGCGTGTGCAGCAAGCTCCGCAGCCCTTTCTTGGAGTACCATGAACGCCTGTTCCCGGTGCGGGAGCAGATACTCCCTGTGCGGGAGCTCGAAGGAGGCTCCGGCTGTAAGTCCAGGGAGCTGCGAGCCGATAGGGAGAGTCGTCAGGGCGACGCCAAGCGGTTCGATGATGCGAGACATTATGCAAACGGCGGCGTCGGCCAATGACCGCAACTCCTCACGTCTGTCGTACTCGTGGATGTAGAATCGCCCGAGAACCTGCACGGCAAGGGCATAGCTCCCATTGAATAGGTCAGCCACTTTGGAAGTGAAGGTGTCCGTGATGAGAGTCGCGTTATCCACTCCTACGGGAGGCCTCGAGTAGGCTGCTACCACCGGCTTGGTAGGGCGGAACGCCGGGTTCTGGGCTTTCGCTTGCATGAATTCACTGAATATCCCCAGGAACATCCCGAAATGGGCGTTAGTCCAGTCTCCCCGGGCCCCCTCTCCCATCTCGACGATTCCTTCCACTGCGCGCCTCGCAGACTCGTAATCTTCCACCTCGAAGAGGCTGGCGAGTCCAAAGAGCTCCTCCGTTGCCTGAGTGTGGTTCCTCCCGATGAAAACGCCGTCCTCCCCGTACCTTGAAACAAGATCTCCGAACCCCTTCTCAATGCCTCTGTACAGATTCCCCACCGTCGTAAAGTACTGCTGCTCTGGGATGATCCCTCCCTTCAGCTCAGGAGGGTTGAGGTCGCCAAGAACTTCGAACCCGGGCACTCCTTCAATGGACATGCCTTCAGGCCGCTCCAGGTAGAGGAAGTGCCGAAGCGCCTGCTCGCCGAAGGGGATCAGTGCCAACCTGATGTTAGGCGAGAAATACCGCGAGGGCTGCGGGAAGTTGGGGTGTTGGAAATAGGGAGAGGCTCCTATTGCGACTAACATGTTGTTCACGAGAGCGAGGTGAGTCATCTCCTGAACCGCCACGGTATCAATTACGCCTTCCCACCTCCTTACGATTTCGAGCTCTCCTGAAGAGATATTCTCGGACTCGTCCCGCTTGAGGCTGAACGCGGCGAAGAGATACTCGCACATGATCATGTGCTCGAGAGTGGATGCCTCTGAGAGGACGAATGCGAGATCTTCCCTGCTTTCGATTCTAATCAGATAGGGTTCGGTCCGGTCATGTGGCTCTGCGTCTCTCGCTTTGGTCAAGCTGGCGTGGGCTACCTCACGACAAGCACGGGGCAGTCCGCATTGCTCGCGACTCCAGAAGCGACGCTTCCGAGCATCATCTTTGTCAGGTTCGACGTGTTGGCCCTTGTTCCCAGAACGATGAGATCCACTCCTTCCCTGGACGCGAAGTTGCAAATAGTGGTCGCAATAGCGCCGCTCGTTTCAAGGACCTTGGAAGAGTAATT
>Ga0187771_10003272_pt1 | contig 11306 bp, 7 predicted proteins | sample 0116_SJ02_MP15_1_FD_133139 | JGI IMG/M metagenome (GOLD analysis project Ga0187771, IMG submission 133139) | Tropical peat soil microbial communities from peatlands in Department of Meta, Colombia - 0116_SJ02_MP15_10_MG | ecosystem: Environmental > Terrestrial > Soil > Wetlands > Peat | place... | reverse complement strand
GCAGGGTAAAGAGCGTCGAACAAGCTTTGAACCACCGGGAAGGGCATCTCGCCCACATGGTCGAGAACCGGCCTGCCAATGGAGCGCATGGGCTTGAGAGCAGCCTCTGCTTTGTCGGGCGGGCAAGTGCAACACCACATAATCCCGCACACTTTTTGCAAATGCAATGGGGCGGGAAACATCGGCGCAGGCGGAATGGTCAGGAAGGCGAAGAAACCGTTGACTTCCTCGGGAGCCTTGAGAATGAACTCACGATAAGCGCTCATCACCTCGGCAGTCTGCTCGAGCGGCCAGAACGTTGGGCCTGCATATACCGTTCTCACCGGGTGCAGCCGGAATGTGAACGACGTGACCACGCCGAAGTTTCCTCCGCCCCCACGCACCGCCCAGAAGAGATCGCTATTCTCTTTTTCATTGGCGACTACGAAGCTGCCGTCGGCCAGCACCATGTCCACGGAGAGCAGGTTGTCAATTGTCAGGCCGCACTTGCGCGTCAAGTGACCAATCCCGCCGCCCAACGTCAGCCCCCCGACCCCGGTGGTTGAAATAAAACCGCTGGGCGTCGCAAGGCCGAAGGGATGGGTGGCGTGATCCACATCCCCCCACACACATCCACCGGCCACTTGCACGGTGCGCGCGGCAGGGTCAACACGGACACCCTTCATTCGCGAGAGATCAATGACCAAGCCGTCCTCACAGATTCCCAGGCCGGCGGCATTGTGGCCGCCGCCGCGAATCGCGGTAGGTATCTTGCGTTCGTAGCCATAGTCGACAGCCTCCATCACATCGGCCACGTCCACGCACCGAACGATCAGCGCGGGGCGCTTTTCAATCATTCCGTTATAGACTTTGCGGGCGAAATCATACTCCGCGTCGCCGGGCTTAATCACCTCCCCGCGCATTCGGACCCTTAATGGCTCGACGTCGACCATAGGCATGGCATCCTCCCTTGAATAGTGGTTTACCGGGATTTTTCTGTGTTCCCTGATGCTCCTACTGTACGCCAGGCCGCGTCTTTATGCATTACTTTGTAGTGGTTTAGGTTGAATTCTGTAGAGGCTAAAAGAGGAGTGCTGACGGCTGAGAGCGGAAAGCTGGCAGTTTACCGCTGACAGCCTCTCGACACTTGTTAATCGTCACTAGTCGATTCGCCTGGCTCGAAGGGTTCCGCAACCACCTTGCCCCCCGCCTTTTTTGTGAGGATCTCCACTTTCCCTTCCGCCTCTTCCAGTTGCTTATGGCAAATCTCGGAGAGTTTCATTCCTTCCTCATAAAGCGTCAAGGCCTTCTCCAGTGGCAGGTCTGCATTCTCGAGCTCGTGCACGATTTCATCCAAGCGTTCCAGGTTTTTTTCAAAGGAGTCGGGTTTGGCGGGTTTGGGTGTTTGGCTCATTGGAATTGGTCCGTGGTCCGTCGTCAGTGGTCCGTTTTCATTACTCGGTGCCTCCCTAGCCGCTTAAGAGAACAACGGCGCGTCCGTCTCGGTAAACATGACCTGATCAACTTGCAACGGACGACGGACCACGGACAAGTGACGCCCCCTCCTAAGTATTCATGCTCGCAACCTGACTTCCCAGGACTTGCGCCACCTCCACTGCCATGGCGTAACGGCCAAAGGGAGCGGCGATTTGTACACCCTGGACCAAGTTGCGGATTGAGAGTAGGGTCTCCTGAGCAATTTTAACACCTTCTGCCCGAGCACGCTCTCCCGTATCCACCTCTCTCATCCGATCCATGATAGCCTGCGGGACTGAGATTCCGGGCACTTCATTGTTCATGAATTCGGCGTTGCGGTAACTTGTTAGTGGGCAGATCCCTGCCACCACGGGAATAGCGCCTACGGCGGACTTCATCCGCTCCAAGAAAGCTGCCAACTGCTCCACGTCGAAAACCGGTTGGGTGACGGCGAAATTGGCGCCTGCTCCCAATTTGAGTTGGAAACGGTGAAGTTCTTCCTCAGGGTTCACAGCATGAGGATCGAGCCCCACACCGATCAGGAATCCCGTTTGCTTGCTCAAGGGGTTACCCCCCACATCCAGCCCCTTGTTGAGGTTGTGGAGGATGGTGACCAGCCCAATGGAATCGACCTCGAAGACGGCGGGTTCCAGAAATGTCGAAAACTGAGCGGTGTCCCTGGTGATGGCGAGGATGTTCCGTAGGCCCAACGCGTGCGCTCCCAGCGCGTCAGCTTGAATGCTCAGCACGTTACGATCGCAGGCGCTGTAATGCAGCAGGACTTCGATACCCACTTGCTGCTGTAAGAGGGCGGCGAGTGTGAGGGGGCTCATACGGCCCATGACCCCGGTGCTGTCGGGAATGTTGATTGTGTCCACTCCCTTCGACAGCAAGTACTGCGCGCCTTCCGCCTCTTTGGTGGCATCGCAGCCCTTGGGAGGGACCACCTCCGCCAGAATTGGAAACTCGCCCCGCGCTAGCTTTCGAGACAGCCGCGAGCGCTCTTCCACTGGAACAGGTTCCAAAGCGCGCCCGGGGCGCTCCAGGACCTCGATGGCAACTCGCGAGCGCTGCGGGCTGAGCGAGCGCACGGCTGCCTTGATCGCTTTGATGTGCGCCGGCGTCGTCCCGCAGCAACCACCCACCAGGCGCGCTCCGCACCGAATGAAGCGGCGAGCATAATCAGCCATGTATTCGGGCGAGCTGAGGTAAATATTCCGGCCCTGGACTGTGCGGGGCATTCCGGCATTGGGCTGCGCGGAGAGCTTCCGGCTTGTGACGGCCGCTATGATCTCCAGTGCCTCCAGGATGGCCGCCGGACCGACACTGCAATTGAGCCCGATGATGTCCGCACCCCACTCGTCAAGTTTGCGGCCGAAGTCCTCGGGCAACGCCCCAATAGGCGTGCTGCCGTCATCCTGGACCGTCATCTGCACAACCACCGGAAGGGAACACACATCCCGCGCCGCCAGCAAGGCCTGGTGCGCTTCGTTCGGATCGCTCATGGTTTCGATCATGAGCAGGTCTACGCCGCCCTCCCACAGGGCGGCGATTTGCTCCTTGAACGCCTCCCTGGCTGCCTGGAGTGAAGTTGGCCCCAGCGGTTCCAGGCGGATTCCCAACGGTCCCACGGAACCCGCGACATAGAGATCTTCCCCTGCTACTTCGCGGGCTAAGCGCGCGCCGGCCAGGTTGATTTCGCGCACTTTCTCACCCTGATTGTATTTTTCCAGGCGTCGTCGCGTGGCCCCAAAGGTGTTGGTTTCGAGTATTTCCGCCCCAACCTTCGCGTAGGCGAGGTGGACATCTTTCACGAGCTGTGGCGAGCTCAGATTCAATTCATCAAAGCAGCGGGTGAATGAGATGCCTTTCGCGTAAAGCATCGTCCCCATCGCTCCGTCGCAGACCATGGGTCGGTTTTCAATTTTTTCCAGGAAAGGTTCCCGCATTCTTTAGTTAGTTTAACACGACGGACCGGCAAAGGTTAAAGGCTAAAGGTGAATACTAAAGGCTGAAGTGCCATCTTAGCCCTAGAAGACGGCAGAACCGCATCCGAGACGAACCTCTCAGTGCCCTCTGTGCCGCTAAAGCCTCAACACAGAGAACGCGGAGAGTCTCAGTGAGCTCCGTGTTTGGTGTTTTGTTGGGCACAGAGAGCACGGAGAAGGAAAGATCTTCGCGGCCCATCGGACTCGAGGTGGAGGCGCACTGCCAACAAGGGCAACATGAATAGCAATATCGCCGCCACCGACGCGCGGGCCCAATCCTTGTAGTTGACCCAGGGGGGCAACAAGGGGGCCCCAGTCCAGATTCCCCAAAAATACGATGTTGGTGCATAATCCTAGTGCCGGTGATTGAATCACTCTTCCAGACTTTAGCGGACTTCTTCGCCCGGTACGGCTACTGGGTGATATTCTTCGGCGTGATGCTGGAAAACGGCGGCCTGCCCCTGCCCGGTGAAACTGTCCTGCTTTTTGCAGGGTTTCTGGCTTACCAAGGCGAGATTCGACTGGTTTGGGCGATCGGAATAGCGATTGCCGGGGCGACGCTCGGCGATAGTCTTGGCTACACGCTGGGTCGTTATGGGGGGACCGCCTTCTTCGATCGCTACGTCAAGCGCTTCAAGTTCCTGGCGCGGCGGTTTGAGGACTCCCGATTACTTTTTCTCAAGCACGGTCACTGGGCGGTGTTCACCGGCCGCTTCATCACCGGGCTCCGGGTATTCGCGGGGCCGTTGGCCGGGCTTTTTAAGATGCCCTACCCGCGGTTCTTCCTCTTCAATTTCTCGGGAGCAGTGGTTTGGGCCACGGCCATCGGGTGTGTGGGTTTTCTTTTCGGAAACAGTTGGGACAGCCTGAGTCACTTCATTAAGGATTTCCACCGCGTCACACTGGGCTTGGTTGCTGTACTGGCGCTGGTGGGATTGATCTTCTACCTGCGTCGCCAGGCAAAACGCGGTTAGGGGTGACCAGCCCCTCGTCCCCACGGCTTGGAACGTATGAAAAAATCAAATCGCGACGAATGACCGTGGGGGCAACCCGCCAACTGGCGGATGGTTGCCCGGCGCCGGCCACAGGGGCCGCCCCCACGACGCGGTTCTTTCACAGCCTCTTGCGCCGTGGGCCAGACTCTATCGGCCCTCCGGGCCTGGGGAAGTGCAGCCGTCCCGGAAGGGTGCTCGATATGCTAAGAAGCCCCGAAGGGGGTTCATATAGTAGCCGGGGGCAACGCCCCCGGAAACTCGCATCCCCCATCCCCGACCCTGAAGGGGTCGATGAAAAATCGTTTTCGCAGCAGTGCCTTACCCCCCGGACTCGCCTCTGCGACCCCTGCAGGGTCGGTCGGTGGGTGGGACACCCTTCCGGGGGCGTTGCCCCCGGCTACTGCCTGATGCCCTTTCAGGGCGTGAAAGCGCGGACACCCGGTCTTGGTGTCCCCGCTACCGTGCACCGCTCTCTACTCTCTTCAGATCGTCTTTCGCCGCTTTAAAGGCGGGATTCATCTGAACCGCGGTTTCGAGTTCGGAAACAGCCTCCGCACGGCGGCCCTGCTTTTCCAGAATCAGCCCTAGGAGGCGGTGCGCATGGGCTGCATCCGGCTCCTCTCCCTCGGGTTCCTGTGCAAGGTATCTTCGCGAATAGCCCTCGCCTCGTTTGAGCTCAACACCTAATTCCAGCAAAGCGTTCGCGGCTGCATAGTAAGGGGCACGGTCATCGGGGACGGCTTTTTCGGAGGCCGATAGGACTGCTTCGAGTTCGCTCCATCGCCGTTCGAAAGCAAGAACAAATGCCAGGATCGAATAACCCTTCGCCCGCGCGGGCTCGAGCTGCACAACTTCGCGCGCGTGCTTTTCCGCCTGCTCGGTGTTCCGGTGCGCGGGCTGCGTGTAAAAGCGTGCGAGCGCCGTCTGCGCTTCGTAATTCTTTGCATCGGCTTGGACGGCTTTGAGAAACCACTCTTCGACTCTGGCAAAGTCTTTCGCTTCTCGGGCCAGCTCAGCCTGCGCCAGGTATCCGTGCACAGGGCTGAGTTGCACGAGCTCTTCGGCAATGGCGCGGGCCTTTCCCTTGTTGCCGCCCATCAGGCCAGGGGCCTGATAGCTGTACTGCATCAGAGCATCCAGCGCGTCCAGGTTCTTGGGATTACGGGCAAGAGAAGTGTCCAACTCACCCTTGAACTTTCGCGCCAGACTTGCCGCTGCAAACATGCTGGCTCTTGACGCCATCTCTCCGTAGACTTGCGCAAGCTGGAAGTGATAGTCGGAGCTTCCGTCTTCGAGCGCCACCGCCTGCTGGGCGGACTTCAGCGCTCCGTCCAAATCGCCAAAAGCGAGTTTTATTTGGGAGACCAGGTAAGCCGCCTGGGCATCGCGGGGGTTGGCAGCAACGCCCTGTTCCACAAGCGCCCGTGCCCGTTTCCAGTGGCCGGCTTCGATCAGCGCTTCGGCAGAGCCACGATCGGCCGCGGCGGCCCCAAAGCAGAAACTAGAAAGCAGAAGGGAGAAAGAACAAATCAGAAAGCAGAAATTAGAAATCAGAAGACGGAAACTCGTGCCCTTCCTTTCCAGTTTCTGAAGGGCGCTGTCATTCTGGGCGAAGCGAAGAAGCTCCTCAGTTCCGAAACTGACCGACGGCGAAGATTTTTCGCCTCGCTCGGAATGGCAGACCCGACTTTTGGTTCTGCTTTCTAGTTTCTGCTTTCCAGTTTCTAGCTTCTGATTTCCAGTTTCCACTTTCATGCTTGGTTCTGATTTCTAATTTCTGCTTTCTACCTTTTTCCCCCGAGCCAGTTATTGCGGATCGCGATCTGTTGTGACGTCGCGCCGGACAGTTCCTGAATCGTGTACGAGCTCGCAACAGGTGGGTCAAGGGTCAGATTGAGGATTTCCTCTCGTCCTTGGCGCTCGACCGTGAAGGGGACGCTTGCCCCCGGCGGATAGGCTCTCAAGCGCTTATCCAAATCCTCCGTTGCCAGGGACTGGTCATCGACTGCAATCAGGAGGTCATCGCGACCGAGCCCGGCACGGTCGGCGGCCCCGCCTTGCTGCACGGCGAAGATCCTGACACCGCGGTCGTCAGGGAGGGGGGTTATCCCGATACTCGGCGGAGAGTTTGCAGGAACATTGATCCGCAAAGCCAGTCCGGCCGCAGCGAGATCGTTGTTGTACAGTAGCGGCGCCGTCCCGCGAACGTAGGTATTGAAGAACGCGGTGAAATCGCTCCCGGCAACTTCATTCACCGCCTCAAGAACATCTTTCTCCTCGTAACCCCGGCCAGGGCCGTAATAAGTTGCCTGGGGCGCCTCGTAGAACCTGTGATAAAGCAAAGACAGCACATCCAGGAGCGATTTTGATCCCCGTGTCCGGGACTGAATTTCCAAGTCCAGAAGCATGCCAAGAAGCGCTCCCTTGTTGTAATAGGAGATGGTGGAGTTTGCAAAGTTCGTCTGCTGCATTTGCGGAGAGCGGTCGTAGAACCATGCGTAGAAGCTGGAACTCTCGGCGGACATCAGCATCCGTCCCGGTTCTTCTTCCAGAGTGCGGATTTCATCGGCCAGGCGGGCGAGGAACTGCTCCCGCGTCCACAGTCCCGAACGCAACAGGCTGAGATAACTGACATAGGTGGTCACCCCCTCGGCAAGCCACAGGGAGGGCGTGTAAACTTCGCGGGTGTAATCAAAGGGTCCGAGTGCGGCGGGTCGCAGGCGCTTGGCGTTCCAAAGGTGAAAAAACTCGTGCGCGGCCGTTTCCAGCGCCTCTGCAAGATTGCTGCTCAGGTTTCCCCGTATGACGATTTGCGTGGAGCTCAAGTGCTCCATCCCATCACCCATCGAAATGTCGGGAGCGAAGTGGAAAATAAAAGTGTAGTGCGCGAAATCCGGAGCGGGCATCATGGCCATTTCCGCGTGGACAATCTTCTGGAGGCCCTCGCGCAGCTTCGAGGGATCGGTGTTATCGCTGCCATACGAGTGCACAGCGACGCGTATTGTCTTCCCGTGCTCCTGGAATTGCGCCAACTTGGTTGCCGCGCTCACCTCGAGGGGAGTGTCAACCAAGCGGTCGTAATTAGGCGCATGGAAGGTCCGCTCGCTTGTGGAATCGGAAAAACCGCTGATCAACTGCCATTCTTTTGGCGCATCCACGGTCAGGGTGAGCGGGTCGGGCTTGTGTCCCGCGACGTACATGAAGATCGAGGAGCCATTCAAGTTGGCGTGCGTGCTGTCAAACTGGGAGAAGCTTCCGTTGAGGTCGTTGGCGAAAACCCGGTAGCGTACTTTCACTATTCCACCGGCCTGGCGGGCATCTACGCGCCAAGTCTGCTTGTCCAGGTTGGTCCAAGGCAGCGACTGGCCTTGCGCCCCGGCGGCTTCGAATTCCTGCACGTTTTTGGCGAAGTCGTATATCGCGTAACGGCCGGGTGACCATGCCGGCATGACAAAGTCGAGGAAATCGCCCGCGACTTTGCCGGCCTTGATCTCGACGGTCACAAGATGCAAGTTGGGATGCGTCAGGACTGAGTGATAATCGAGTTGCAGCGGCGCAGGAGCAGGTTCTTCAGCCGCCCGCAGCGCGCCCGCCAACGTGGCCACAAGGAGGATGGCAAGGGGGGCCGCCCAGCACAACGCAGGCCTATTTTCAGTGGCTCTCTTGGATGACCTTAAGCTCAGTGTATTCTCCACCCCGTGGTCCAACGCATCAGAATAGCAGAAAAACATACGGATTATCTCTTGTTGTCCCCCAAAACCCGAGCCGGAGCTGTCGGTTCTAAAACCAGCTTATGAACGGTGGCCCGGTCAACCGCCGCATCGCTGAAGGACATGGGAAAACTACGGCCGTGGTACCAAGCTTCGAACTGGTCCTTGTAGTAAGGGCTGAACACCTGGCCGGATTCGCCAACCGTAATGTTCTGGACAGAATGGTCGAGGTCCGAGAAATCGACGACCATGCGCATGGAAGGACCGTGCCGGGCGGTCGTGGCTTTCACCGTGGTGGCAGTCCCTGCCTGGGGAAACGGTCCGAGGTCCAAAATCCTGCCGAGCAGAGGAACGCCTTGGCCAAGCGGGTGGTAAATGGTAAGTGGAATGGTATTGCCCCACTTCCAAGAGTCGTGACTTCGATTGCCTACTAGTTTGGGAATCTGTTGTACACCTTCTTCGAGGCTCTTCATCAGGGTATCCGCAAAAGAAGAATCGCCGGGTGGGAGCCAGCGCCTCCAGTTGTTCGCCAAAACGTTTTGAAGGAAGATGGTGCCCATCGCCCAGCGGGAGATCGCGAACTCGCTGCCCAGTTTGGGTCTGACGATGCGTTCCAGCAGGGCCCTGCGGGTGACTTCGCACACCAACGTGGCGGCAGAATCCATCCTCGCCTCACCATCCCAATGGGCCAGGAGGCTGAGAGCATACTGGGCGTCGGCGCTTTTCGGCTGCTGTTGCTGGCCGGCCTGCAAGAGTTGGTCGGCGAGCCACTTGTCTTCCAGGGTGAGGATGTCGGTCTGAATGCGCAGCATGTCGTCTACGTTCAGGCCCTTGCCTGCGCGGAGTAGTTGGAAGATGCGCGCCGTGCGAAATGGGGGATCCCAGTGGCTGGTGATGAAATAGGGGTAACCGTCAGGCACCACACGGCCATTCGCCGTGGCAATGATGCCACTTGAAGGATTGTACGAATGCGGAAGATCCTCAAATGGAATGTAACCGGTCCAGTCGTAGTCGTCCGTACTTCCAGGCGCGGGTACAGCGCCGGTTCCCAGTTTCCGGATGGGTACCCAAGCTGCCGCGTAGTAGCCGATGTTTCCATCCACATCGGCGTACACAAAGTTTTGCATCGGCCCCGTATAGTCGCGCAAAGCGGCAGTGAACTGCTTCCAATTCTCGGCCAAAACTGTTTTTGATACGCCGTTGAATAAGGAGGAGATGGCGTGTGGCTCGAGCGCCGTCCATCGCAAGGCCAATTCACGCTCACAACTCTCAGAAACGATAGGGCCGTGGCGCGTTATCTTTACCCTGAGTCGGTAATCCTGCTTGCGGCGAACCTTGATGACCTCCTCACGGATTTCGGCGTTCACCCAGGCGCCGTTGTGAAGGTACTTGTTGGGAGAGCCAGGGTCAAAGGTTTCGGCGTATAAGTCCTGGACGTCCGGGCCCGTATTAGTCATACCCCAGGCAATCCGTTCATTATGGCCAATGACCACAAGCGGTAACCCAGGCAGACTAACTCCACTCACGTTTAGGTCCGGCGCCTTCAAGTGGATCATGTACCAGACGCTGGGAATACTGTGATCGAGGTGCGGGTCACTGGCAAGCAGCGGCGTGCCGGACTGAGTGTGAGCGCCGCTGACCACCCAGTTGTTGCTTCCCAATCCTGGGCTGCTTTCTCCACCTGCGGAAAGGAGTGCGGCCAAGGCGGGGTCAATAGGAATCATGCCTGCCCGCGGCTGGTGCGATAAGTTGGGGTCGAGGTCGGCACAGGTGGGCGGTGGGTACGCAGGTTTCCATTGAGGCGCCACTTTGGTTCCCGGGGGAAGCTCCGCCACCGGCTCGTCCAGCGACGAGTGGTCTGGCAACACGTCGGCGAAAAGTTCATGGCCCAGCTTTGCGCGGAGGCGTTCGCGCATCAAATCCATCCCCCAAGTTGTGTTGAGCATCTTGGCCATGTTCAGAGCCACGCCTAGGGAGTCAACTTCGGTCCATGGGCGAGGCTGGTACATGAGCAAGAGGAATTCTATGGGCAGGCGGTGCTGGTGGTTGGCTATGAACGCGTTGACACCGTTCGCATACGCCGTGAGTGGGGCGCGCGCCTCGCGGCTGAGCTCTGCCAAGGCGCGCTCAGAGACCTGGTGGAAACCCAAGGTGCGGTTCTCGATATCCAAACGCAACGCCCTATCGCCGAAGACTTCTGATAGTTCTCCTTCCGCCAGCCGCCTGCTCAAGTCCATCTGCCACAGGCGGTCCTGAGCCGTAACATAACCTTGTGCGAAGAACAGGTCTTCGAGCGAGGAGGCGCGAAGGTGAGGAACGCCGCGGGCGTCCCGCAAGACCTCGACCGGCGCTGAAAGCCCCGCAACTTGAATCGCTCCATCGAGTTGGGGGAGGCTCCGACGGGCACGCCAATACAACCATCCGCCCCCGCCCACGATAATGAGCAAAAGCAGAATCACGAGAGCAACAATCAGACGCTTGATAATCTGCCGCATGGGTGCAAACCTCGGTTTCGTTTGGACCGCACCATGGTACTGAAAATTCTCTTGGTGGGCAAACTTCCGCAGGGCGAGTGGCGAAGGTGCCTGTCCTTGGCCTGAGCCTTACCCATCTCTTTTGTTGGAAAGCGCATTCCTACAAAACAGTCACAGCCCGGGCCAACGTCCCATAGGCGTTAACCCAAGGTCGCGAGCGTTGGAAAGCCCGTCGGCTGACGGGCGGCATCTTGTGGCCCACGGCAGCAGCCGTGGGATAAGGAGCATCCAACATAGGTCTCTGAGCCCCGGTAGGGGCGATATCAGGTCTTCGGCCTGCCCACGGCCGAGCCCCGTTCTCCAGATGCCGCCCCTCCGGGGCTGGGAAAGTTTCAGGGAGCGGTTGCAATCCCACGGCTTCCGCCGTGGGCCAAAGCACGTCGCCGCTGCCGCGGCTTGCGACGGGGGGAGCGGCTTAGTAGGTTAACGCCTATGGGCCGTTGGCCTGGGCTCAGGTAGGTCGCCCCTTCGGAGCTTAGTAGTCGAGTCCTAAACTCTTCAACTCTCGACTCTCGACTGTCGACTCTGTAAGATGGCATCCATGGACTCATGCTTGCCTGTTATGACTTCTGACTCTCGACTCCCGACTCTTGATTGCGATTCCAACCGCCTCATCCGACTCCG
>Ga0187771_10003271_pt1 | contig 11307 bp, 8 predicted proteins | sample 0116_SJ02_MP15_1_FD_133139 | JGI IMG/M metagenome (GOLD analysis project Ga0187771, IMG submission 133139) | Tropical peat soil microbial communities from peatlands in Department of Meta, Colombia - 0116_SJ02_MP15_10_MG | ecosystem: Environmental > Terrestrial > Soil > Wetlands > Peat | place... | reverse complement strand
GTTACGTTGTTACAAGAAGTGTAGATATTATGATTAAATCAGCCTCAGTTTATCAGTTTGCCGGAGAAATCGGCCTAAAAGCTTCCCAGGATGCTCTCAGAAGGAATATAGAATTTATTACAAGAAGTCCGCTTTACAGGGCACCTGATCGGGGTCTTCTAGATTTTGCCGCAATGCAGTATGATCTGGGGGCTATGGAAGGGAATAATGGGGATATTTTGAATGTAACAAGCCTGCCAACTTTCGCCGAGCTTTATTCATTTAACGAAATGGAAAACTACACCCATTCGGCTGAATTTTTATATCTTGACGTGACTAATTTTATAGCAAGCAGTCTGACTGCTGACGATATAAAGGATTATTATGATAATAATTTCGGAAAGTACATTAAAGAAGTCACCATATCCGAATTGAGCACTACCTCTAAATTGACTGCTTTTAATATCTGCCATGACGCACTATCCGACGGATGGGAGAAAACGGTTGAAATGTACAAAGGAAAAGTAAATTATATTAATTCAGAGAAAATTAGCGATGCTCATGGAAGTGTAACAAGGTTCAATGCAGCTCTGAAGATGAAGAAAGGCGGTATTTCTCAAAAACCTGTTTTCGAAAACCGGGAATATCATATCATTATGCTCAACGATTACCAGGCCTATGGCGAACTGAAACCTGAGAACCGCAAGATGGTAGAAATCGACCTTATTAATGATAAATATAACGATCTGAGGACCAAATACGATAGTGCCATCAAAAACGCTGTGACTAAAGCTGAAGATTTTCTGAAAACTTCACAGGACTTTAAAAGTGCTTCGAAAGTTTCGGGTTTATTATATATTTATTCTGAAAAGGTATCTCCACTCAATCCCGTATTAACGGATGAAAAGGGCGAGCAGATTCTCCCGATTCTTGACAACAATGATATATCGGACTTTATATTCAGTGCTAAACCACTCTCTGTCAGCAGAACTTTTTACACTGATGGATATATAGTCATTGCGAAAGTTCTTAAGAAAGCATCACATGTAAAATTCGATTATAAGGATCTTGCGAAAATTTTTCCCTCCGTACGTAAGTACAGGAGCTATGTTTCTATTGATGACTGGTCAAAATCAATAGAAATGAGGTATCCTCATACTATCTATGAGGATGATATCAAGAATCTTCAACAGTTCCTTAAAAGTGAATAGGCCTTTTGACGCCTTCCGGGGCTGCCATCTTAGCTTATTAAGGCAAATAACTTTTTAAAAATTTTCCCAGATATGCTTCCTGTTTTTTGAACATTACCCTTTTTTCTTCCCTGGACCGCTCATGATCGAAACCAAGCAGGTGAAGCAGCCCATGTATGGCCAGCCTGGCAAGTTCCTCTTCCAGGGTCACGCCGTAATCCCTGGCCTGCTTATCTACACTCTCTGTCGATATAATTATGTCCCCCAGTATTTCAGGCTCTTCAAAACAGTTTCCTTTCCCTGTTTCGAAAAAATCCTTACTGCTCCCTTCCAGCATGGAAAAGGAAAGAACATCAGTTGCAGAGTCGATATTTCTGTATTTTTTATTCATTGAATGAATATATTTATCGGAGCACAATACCAGATTAACTTCGAAATCTTCCATATTAAAATCGGAAAGCAAAACACCCAGAAATTCTATAAGACATTTCGTAAGGCTGCTTTCATAAACCTTGCCGTCGTTATAGATAACATGTATCATATTTTATATTTGACTGTTTCAATACTTATTCTTTCGGCGCCATCTATAAAATTAGACTGTAATACCCGTTCTTGAATTAACCAGGGTTATGGAATGTTATTTCTTATGGAGGAATATCGAACCGGCTTCTTTTCCAATTCCTTCACCCCCGGATAGATTAAAGAGGTCTGTATTTTCAGGTTTACCTTCGGGATTATTGATTGAAGATGATTCAGCCGGCATGAGCACTACATTAGAGCGGGCTAAAGCTGTAAAATTCTCGCCGTTATCCAGAACCCCGATTTCAGCATAGTATGGACGGTTGGTTTCTGGAACATGAATATACCAGCTTTTGGAGTCAGACTTCATTTTAGTATCAAAATATCTGTCCATATCTGCATAGTACATTCTGATACAAAGTTCATTACTATTGATATTCTGCAGCTTATTCTTTGTTTCAGCGCTGAATTCCCATATTGCAAAAACCCATTGAGGGTTTTGAATGAGAAGAGTTAAACTTGTACCACCGTAATCTTCGGGAAGTATATACTCCTTTTCATTGAATGAGTCCCGCCCTTTTTCACTTCCTGATCCATATTTTCTTTTTTCACCGTCTAATATATCGCCTGCGTCCAGGGCCGGATCGTTTAAAAAGCCGCTCTCCATAGAACCCTCCTTGTCATCTTAGATTAATTTTAATAACAAAATATCAAAAGTCAAGAAATCCCCTGAATAGCCATTGCATATTGGAATTTCTCATCAATATTAAGAGTATTCGCCATTGTATTTTTTCCCTGTATACTTTAGAATATAATCATGTAAAAAAATTTGTTGAAGGGTTGATAATATGATAGAACGAATGAAATTTGAAGGCAAGGCAGAACTCAATATTGGGAAAAACAGTTATAATCTTCCGATTTATGAGGGCTCAAAACTAGAAAAGGCGCTTGATATAACAATGCTCAGGAAGGAAACGGGGTGTATAACATATGATCCGGGACTTGCTAATACGGGGATAACGACGAGCGATATCACTTTCGTTGACGGTGAGAAGGGTATTCTCCGCCACAGAGGTTACAGCATAGAAGATCTGGCCGAAAACTGTTCTTTTCTCGAGGTGGCTTATTTACTGATACTGGGTAAATTACCCAATGCGGAAGAAAGGAAAAATTTTTCCAGGCTGATGAACATCCATTCGCTCATACATGATGATATGCAGAGGTTTTTTCAGAATTACCCGGAAAGAGCCCACCCGATGGCTGTTCTTTCTGCAATGGTCGTTTCGCTTTCAACGTTTTACCCCGAGCTTGAAAAAGAAGCCGGCGAGGAGCCAATTGACATTACGGCTACCAGACTTCTTTCGAAAATGAGGACAATAGCAGCATTTTCATACAAGAAATCGATTGGAGAACCCTTTGTGTACCCGAGCTATAAATATACTTATTGTGAAAATTTTCTGAACATGATGTTCACATCTCCTGTTAAAACATATAAACTGGATGAAGTCACTGAGCATGTGCTTAATATGTTTCTTATACTGCATGCTGATCATGAACAGAATTGTTCGACCACCGTTGTAAGGACTGTGGGCAGTTCCGGTGCTAACCTGTATGCTTCCATCGCAGCAGGCATCTGCGCCCTCTGGGGTCCCCTGCATGGTGGCGCCAACCAGGAAGTGATCGAAATGCTTGAAAACATTTATGAAGGCGGGTTAAAACCGGAGCAGGTAATTGAACAGGCAAAGCGCCGGGATTCAAAGGTAAGGCTCATGGGATTCGGCCACAGGATATATAAAACTTACGACCCCAGGGCAAAAATAGCGAAAGCAGCATGCAAAAGGTACCTGGATTATCTGGGAATGAAACATGATCCTCTTCTGGAGATCGCAATGGAGCTTGAGGAACGGGCACTGAACGATACTTATTTTCAGGAAAAGAACCTCTATCCGAATGTTGATTATTATACAGGAATAGTTTACCGCGCTATGGGCATACCGAAAGATATGTTCACCGTCATGTTCGCAATCGGCCGTTTACCGGGCTGGATAGCCCATTGGCTTGAGATGAAATCCGATCCTGAACAAAAACTGATGCGGCCGCGCCAGATCTACACCGGCGAAGAAGAAAAAGCATTTCTGACTGTAAAGGAGCGGTAAATTTATCTTACTCCCATTTCTGTGAGGAAATTCGACTTAAGCTCTTCATGAGCCCTGCTGACACGTTCCATCAGTTCACTTACGCTTTCTCTTCCATCTGCCAGCTTCCCGAATGTTGTAAAATAAAATTTGATCTTCGGTTCGGTTCCAGAAGGACGGCTGATCACCTTTGCATTATCTGAGAGCTTTAAAATAATTACATTGGAGCTGGGCAGCTGCCAATCCGGGTTTTTTCCGTTCTGAAGATCTATTAACTCAGCTACCTCATAACTGCCGATTTTTTTCGGTGCGTCACTTCTTAGCCTTTCCATCAGCGCACTGATTTTAAGTGCTCCTTCCTGTCCTTTGAAGATAACTGATTCCTGAGATTCTCGGTAAAAACCGAATCTTGCATATATATCTTCCAGAACCCTGTAGGCTGAAATGCCTTTATTATAATAAAAAGCGACAAGCTCGGCAAAAAGGGAAGCCGCGATAACTGCATCCTTATCCCTAACGAATGTTCCAGCTGAATAACCATGGCTTTCCTCTCCTCCGAATATATAGTTGAAGCCGCTTTTTTCGTATTCTTTTAATTTGGCGCCGATCCATTTAAAGCCTGTTAGGACCTCTTCCGTTTCTATTCCATAAGCAGCGGCAATGGCCGAAAGAGTGTCGGTCGTGACAATGGTTTTTATGATCCTGGGATTAACAGGCATTTTGCCGGTCTCCTTAAGCTGGGAAATGATATAAAAACCTAAAAGTATGGCAATCTGATTGCCGTTCAGAAGTACATAATTCAGGCCTTCCTTTTTCAGCATAACGCCCAGCCGGTCTGCATCGGGATCTGTAGCTATGAAGACATCAGATTCATTCTCTATGGCGTGTTTCATGCCGACCTCCATAGCCTCCTTTTCCTCAGGATTCGGGTGAGGAGCAGTCGGAAAATTGCCGTCTGGCATGGCCTGCTCCTCGACAATCCCTATATTATTAAATCCGAATTTTTTCAAGCTGAGGGGAACAAGCCTGAAACCTGTACCATAAAGAGGCGAATAGGTTATTTTAACTTTAGAAGACGAAATAATATCAGGGTGGATTGAAAGTGATTTAATCTCGGCCAGATAATCATCATCCACAAGTTCATCAGCTTTAATGAAAATAGGGCTTTTTCTGATATCTTCATCAGGGATGTGCCTCACCTGCTCAAGTGATGTGATTTCCCGCACCTCATTAATTATTTCTGAATCATAGGGAGGAGTTATCTGAGCTCCATCCTCCCAGATGACCTTGTAACCGTTATACTCTTTCGGATTATGGGAAGCCGTGATCATGACGCCGGCGATGGCCATGAGGTGCCGGACCCCGAATGAAACTGTCGGGGTGGGGTGAATCTCCTCAAAATAAAAGACTTTTATCCCGTTAGCGAGTAATACTGAGGCCGTTTCAAGAGCGAAAGAATCCGACATTATCCTGGAATCTCTGCCTATCAGAACGCCGCGGCTTCCTGCACCTTTTTTCAGTATGTAATTCGCGAGTCCCTGTGTAGCCTTTCTAACCACGTATATATTCATCCTGTTTGAACCGGCTCCGAGTGTTCCTCTCAGCCCTGCAGTACCGAATTCAAGTTCGGTATAAAAGCGGTCTATGAGCTCCTTTTCGTTATTCTGCTTGATAAGTTCCAGGATCTCACCGCGGGTTTTCTCATCATAGTCCGGCCCCTGCCATTCCTCTATTCTTTTAGTTATAAACTTTTCCATCATTCTCTCCTCCTTGATAACATTACCTGACAATTACTGAAAATTTATTATTAGTATCCTCAGTGATCTTGAAAGCTCCAGACATGGCCCCCATCTGTATTTTATAAGCACCAATAAAGCCCCTGAAAAAAACACTGCCGTTGCTGTCTGTTGTCAGTTTGAGCGGTCCGGTATTCCACTCCTCCCTGATCAGCCTGTGAAGAACATTATAAGCCGGCTTTGGTGTCATATCCTTTCTCAAAAGCCCGGCGGGGGCTCCCATCCATGCACCCATCCATGCATCTGCACCCGAATTGTAGTAATCGGATAAATCCCACCATGTAATTGCTTCCACTGATGGAAGCGAAAAGAGGAGCCTGTAAATTCTTTCAACCTGTTCGGCCTGGTATCTTTCTCCTCCGGGAGTGGTGTTCCACCCCGGGTGATAACTGAACCAGTCATTATCATCCTTGAGATGGCCTGAAAGAATTGTCATTTCCGTAAAATGAATAGGAATGTTATAATGGCTGAATCTGTCAACGATATCCAGGATCTGTTCATCTGACCAGACTCCCTGATGCATATGGGATTGGATGCCAATCGCATCAGGGGGGAAACCCAGCTCTTTGAGAACATTAATTTGAGATGCGTACGCAGTTGTCGTATTATAATCGTTGATAAGAATCATCGCGTTTGGATTGGCATCGCGGACCCAGGAAATAGCCCTTCTTGAAGCTTCAATCGGACCGATCTCCTTTTCCCACCTGCCAACGCTATTATCATGCTTGGGTCCATCCAGGCTTTCATTTATAGCATCAAAAGTATCTATCAGTCCTTTGTATTTGCCTACAATATCGGAGACCCGTTTTTCGAGGACATCATCTGCTGTTTTGCTGTCGTAGTCTGCCCAGTATGGATCGAAGTAATGCCAGACCAGAGGGTGGCCTTTTGGCCATATTCCCGAGGAACGGCACCAGAGGGCGATATTCGAGATCAAAGAATCATCTTTTTTACCCTTCTCCGGTTCATAAGAACCCCAGTAAAGAGGCAGGGTTGCATAATTGAAAAGGGAAGCAAAATATTCCCTGTAAAGCTTCTGCATTTCATGATTATTTGTAATACCCCCCCAGAGAAAAATATTGCAGCCGAATAGAAATTTCTGATTTGTCTCTTCAATTACAACTTCTGACAGACTCTCAGGGATCCCCTTTTGGTTTTTAACGGTAAGGGTAATTTCACGAGTTCTGTATTTAATTATCCTTGCATCGATCTCTTCTTTTGAGACTGGTAAAAGGTTGCTGATGAAACCTGAAAAGAATAAAATGAATATTAATATGCGGAATTTATGCATAATTTCCTCCAATCATTCTTTGGTTTGAAGAAGAGCGAGCATTTCCACATGCTGGGTCTGGGGGAACATATCGAAAAGATAAATATATTTTATATAGTAAATATCTGAAAAATCTCTCAGATCACGGGCCATTGTCGGAGGCCTGCATGATGAGTAGATGATCTTACGGGGCCTTGCTTTTTTCAAAACTGCTATAGTAAGCGGGTCGAGACCCCTCCTGGGGGGATCTATGATCATCACATCGGCATAATCGAGTTCGGTCAGTTTTTCCTCTATGCCGGCTCTGATAAATTTAATTTTTGATTTTATATTATTTACATTGCTGTTATACTCGGCATCATCCACGGCGCTTTTGGCTATTTCAATTCCGATTGTTTCCTTAGCGAAAAAACTCACAAAAAGGGTTATCAGGCCGATGCCGCTGTAAAGATCATAAATTTTTTCATGGCCGTCTGGATCGAGAAAAGATATGATTTTTTCAATCCATAGGGGAATAATTGAATTGTTGACCTGAAAAAAACTGTCCTTTGATATTTTAAAAGTAATGTCCCTCCCGGCTGCTCTGACAGTTTCAAATACCTCACGGTCTTCATAATTTTCAGTTTTTATCCAGTTAACAACCGTATCTCTTTTTTCCGTAGTCCTGACCTTGAAATTATGAGGAGGGAATGATCCGGCAGACCTCATGTCAGAAAGAGCACTGTTTATTCCGGGCATTGCCAGGAGGCATTCTTTAATATCCACGATAAATTTAGTATCCTTCCTGAAAAACCCGATCAGTTTTTTCCCGGGGTTGACCTTGAATGTCACCGTATTCCTGTAAAGAAATTGATCGGGGCTTTTTACAGTTCCGGTCAATTCCGGAAGGACAAGGCCGCCTATACGCCTGAAAACCTCAAGAGAGAGCTGTTCTTTCACTTTTAACTGCTTATCATATTCCAGCATCTGGTAATCGCAGCCTCCGCAGAGGCCGAAATAAATGCATGGCGCTTTTATCCTCTCAGGTGAAGCTGATAATATCTCAAGCGGCTCGGCTACGGCGTAATCGGACGTTTCCTTATAGATATTTGCAAGGATTTTTTCTCCGGGGATCGCATACCTGACAAAAACAACCTTACCATTGTCATAAGCTATAGAACAGCCCTCGGATGCGTATTTCTCAACCAGAAGCTCGGCTTCCCGTTTTACAGGTTTTATCTTTCTCGGATTGAAAGAGGTGATTTTCTCCTCATCCTGTTCAACTATTAGTTTCCTTGAATTCATCTTTATTTCCAATCATCTTTTTTGCAGCTTTTCTTGTCCTCGGGTAGATTTTTATCTGTTTAATGCGTACATTGGTTACCGATAATACCTCGAAGACAAATTTTCCAATATCGAACCTGTCGCCAGGCGCTGGAATCTTTTCAAGGGTATGCAGCATAAATCCGGCAGCAGTTTCAAAATCCGTTTTTTTAATTTTAAGGTTAAGCAGCTCGTTGAGGTCGTCGATGTTCAACATGCCGTTTATTATATATCTGTCTCCCTCTTTCTTTATCCAGTCGCCTTTCCTATCGACGAATTCGCCTATTATCTCAGTTATAATATCCTGGTTTGATATCGCTCCTATAACCCCGCCATATTCGTCGACTACGAAGGCAATCTGTGCCTTGGCATTCTGCATTTCAACAAGGACCCTGTTTATGGGAGCGCTTTCCGGTACTATTATTCCCTCTTTGATATACTTTGCAACCCTGTCATGCCTTCCGGCTGAAAGAAGATCCTTATTCTCAATATAGCCAAGCATATTGTCAACGCGGATCCTGAAGACTGGAAGCCTGGTATGACCGGTTGAAAGCATCAGAGCAGATGCTATTTCAACGGTATCGTTTTCTTCGACACAGGTCATACGGATGAGCGGAATCATAATTTCCCTTGCTTTAATATTCCGGAATTTCATTACACTTTCTATGATTTCTTTTTCGCTCTGTTTCAGTATTCCCTTTTCAGTTGTCATATCGAGCATTACACCAAATTCATCCTTTGAAAAAATTGTTTTTTTCTTTTTAAGTCCTAATACTGCAAGAATAATTTTGATTGTTCTGACGAAGATGAACTGTACAGGAAAGAGAATAATGTACAATGCCAGGTAAAAGTAAGACAGCCCGAACATAATCTCATCGGCGAATTCCCTGAAAATGATCTTCGGTAGGAGGGTGGAAAAAATAGCTATCACAGGTGTCAGGATCAGTGTGGAGTAAAGAGGCACCATCGGACCAAAACCTATTGCCTTGCTGAAGTAAAAATTAAAAATTAGAACTGCGGCGACATCACATATATTGACGCCGATTAAAAATCCTCCTATTACATTTTCAGAATTCCTTGTGAGCATAGTCAGTATCCTGGCGCTTTTCAAACCGTTTTCCAGGCGTGAATAAAGCCTGATCTTGTTTATTGAAATGAAAGCCGTTTCACTTCCGTTAAAAAATGAGGATAAAATTAAAAATACTGCCACTGTAATCAGATCCATGCCTGTTCCTTTATTTTTTTTCTACCATTAATAATTCCAGGGCCTTTTCACTTTTTTCCCTGACGCTGATAGTATAACCGCCGGTTTCCATTGAATATCCTGTCTTTGGTATGTCTCCGGCTACTTCAATTATATGACCGGCAAGAGTTTCGTAATCCATGCTTTTTAAATCTGTATGAAAAAAATCATTAAAATCAAAAAGGCTCAGCTCACCGCTGACAAGAAAACGGTCTTTCGACAACCTGACAATCTTTTTCTCCATTATAAAGCTTTCGTCCATAAGTTCACCAACTATCTCACCGAGAACATCTGCCATAGTAACGATCCCGATAGCGCTCCCGTATTCATCGACAACGGCAGCAATCCTTATCTTTTTCTTTTTAAAATCTTCGAGCATGTCCGAAAGTTTTTTTGTTTCGGGGACAAAATAAACACTCTCCATGATATCTTCAGCCTTTTTGTCATTGATCTTTTCGGGATTCAGAAAATAATGAAATATCTCCTTCATATAAATCATACCTACAAGGTTATCGTCAGTCCTCTCATATACAGGGATCTTTGACATTTTCATTCTCTTTGCCTGACGGATTACGTCTTTCAAAGGAGAATCTTTTTCAACTGAGAAAACTTTGGTCCTGGGGGTCATAATATTCCATACTTCCCTTTCAGTAAAATGGACGATATTTTCAATGAGTATCTTTTCATCCTTATTGAATATATCTTCCTGTGAAACTATCGAGAGTATCGCTGTCAGCCTTTCTTTTCCTGGTTCCCTGTTATCCCTTGGATGGACCTTTTTAAGGTAATCTACAAAAACCTCGGTTATGCTGTTTATTAAGCGAGTAAGCGGTTTCAAAAGAATATAAAGCGGATATAGAAACTTTGAATTGAAAGCAGATATACGTACTCCGCTCATGATTGCTATTGTTTTCGGGCTGATTTCCCCAATAAAAAGGATGATCAGGGTTACTGCAATGGTTGAATAAATGATATTTCCAATCGATAACTGCCTTTGGATAAGGGCTGCGGCGGCAGTATTGACGGCCGTATTGCCCGCCAGTATGGTCATCAGCAGTATTGATGTATTCTGGAGAAGGATCTTTATTCTTCGTCTGTCCTTTTTATTGTGGATATTTTTTAATTTCATCTCGTTCAGAGAGAATAATGCAGTTTCAGAAGATGAAAAGAAAGCAGAGAATGAAAGAAGCAGGAGAATAAGGGCAGGGTTCAGCCAATTTTCCATTTTAGCACGCCACTGACTTAACTGTATTGCTTATAAAAACCTGGTCCTTCAGGGTCAGATAGGGGTGCATCGGCAAGCTGATGATTTCTCCCGATACCTTTTCTGAAACCGGGAAATCACCGCTTTTATAACCAAGATATTTATATGCTTCCTGCAGGTGTATTGGAATAGGATAATGAATGGCATGCGGAATACCTTTTGATGTGAGTTTTTCAATTACTTCCTGCCTGTTTTTGACCCTGATCGAGTATTGTGCGAAAACATGCCTGCCGGTATAGCTTTCGATAAAAGGGGTAATAACAGGGCTGTTTATGAAGAGTTCGTTATATTTTTTACCTAATTCAAAGCGTTTAACGGCTTCTTCTTCAAAGTGAGCGAATTTTGCCAGAAGCACTCCGGCCTGTATGGTATCCAGCCTGAAATTAAGGCCGATGTATTTATGAACGTATTTTTCCCCCTGGCCATGGTTTGCAAGGCTCCTGATCTTTTCAGCGAGATGGGCATCATCAGTGAAAACCATACCACCGTCACCGTAACAGCCGAGAGGTTTTGAAGGATAAAATGAGGTTGCTCCTGCGAAGCATAAGGCGCAGGATTTTCTGTCCTTATAAATAGCTCCGAATGACTGCGCGGCGTCTTCTATAACGG
>Ga0187771_10003270_pt1 | contig 11308 bp, 8 predicted proteins | sample 0116_SJ02_MP15_1_FD_133139 | JGI IMG/M metagenome (GOLD analysis project Ga0187771, IMG submission 133139) | Tropical peat soil microbial communities from peatlands in Department of Meta, Colombia - 0116_SJ02_MP15_10_MG | ecosystem: Environmental > Terrestrial > Soil > Wetlands > Peat | place... | reverse complement strand
GAGGGCTCGTCGAGAGCTGGGCTTCCGCCCGCGCACTTCCCTTGAGGACGGTCTGCGCGCAACCATTCAGTGGTATTCGGACCAGTAGCCGCCCGCATTGAGATGATACCGCAAGTCGCGACCACTATCTGGATTTCATGTTAAGTTGAATCTGCCAGAGTAGGAATCCTACAGCCGCGACACCAAAAGCAGTGATGCCTACTTCGTCAACTCGCGAGTTCAATGGAAACACGTTCACATGGGAAAAGGGTTCGTAGAGCCATTCGGGATGTGTTACCTGAATGATCACAACATAACCCCAAACTAGCAAACCGAAGATAAACGCCGTCAAAGCAATCGCACGCGCTACGGCGTGTTTGGTCTTCATCGAAAACAACTCGATCACCGTCATAATCCAAAGGGCGAATATCTAGTTGCTCCCCGACCTCAGCCTCTAGTGAGAAGAATAACGCTCAGCAGTCTTGCCACGAACCCTAGCCGTGCGCCTAGGTATTTGTCGACTAACTCTAGGTCATGCTTCCTTACAGCGTTCAGGGCGCGGAGGAGAGTCAAGTAGATAATGGCCCCGAGTACGACATAGGCGGGGAGTAGAATTTCCGAGTAGATTAACCTCTGGACAATAATTAACGCGCCTGCCATCACTCCGCCTGCGACCAATGTCTTCCACGCCATCTCAACATCAACTCTCATAGCCTGGATTCGCTTCAGCGCGAGCACCGTCAGGGCTACGGTTGTAACTGCGGCGATGTCGCGGGCTATTGCTGCTGCGACGAACCCTATGAAGGGGAGCAGCGCGTATGCGGAGACGAGGCCTAACGCGAATGAGGATATTGTGATCAGCATTATCATGCGAGTCCTAGCGAGCGCCGTCAGCATGGGGGTTAGGACTAAACCAAACGCCGTCAAGGCTGAGGCTAAGCAGAATATCATGAGAGGTAGGGTGCCGCCAATGTAGGCCTGTCCGACGAAGAGTGTGAGGGCTGGTTTGGCGGTTGCGAGCAAGCCAAAGGCTAAAGGAACCATGACTAGGCTCACGTAGCGTGAAGAGAGCCAAGTGGCCTTCCTGCAATTCTCAAGCGCGCCGAACCCGCCAATCTTCGAGTAGACGGGAAGGAGAGCGTTGGCAAAGGCTGTGGATACGCCAGCGAGAACGGTTGCTGCCGTTAGCGCTGCATTGTAGACGCCGAGCGATGCCAAGGATACAAACGCAACAAGTATCGCACGATCAAAGTAGCTATACGCGAAAGTGACCAAGCTTCCGATGCTCAACGGCCAAGAGAAGCTCAAGAGTTTTCTGAGCGGGAAAGAGTTCTTCGCAAACTCAAACCCTAGCGTGCGATACGCATACCACCCATAAACCATGAGGAGAACGAAGTCCGACAGAAACCAAGCGTACACAAGGCCGATGAAGCTCTTCATGAGAAGAATCAGGAGAATTATCAAGCACTGCCGCAGTACTCCCCCTGCAGTACCGATTGCAGCCGACGCCTTGAAACGTTTCGCCCCTAACACTGCGCCGTTAGCAACGGGTAATGCGCCGGCGTAGACTAGGATGTCGAGCGCCAGGACTTCGAACAATCCGGCCTGTGATGCTGCGCCAAGTAGCACCTGCGCTAGCGTTCCGGCTCCGATGAAAATGATGCCTGCCATAGGCACTGAAATGATCATGCTGACTCGAAGCGTCTGATAAAAGACGCCTGCCGCGAATCCCTCCTTGGCCCCTGCAGCTTCACCAACGTACTTCATCGTCGCCTGCTGGAACGCCGCGCCATTGATCGACTGGGATAAGGCGGTTATGAGGGAAAGGACGGCGAGGATGCCAACCTCACTCGGCGTTATGATTCTGGCCAAGATGGCGAAGGAGAAGATTTGGGCAGCAGTCGTAACCACAGTTTGAATGGAGAGGTAGGATGCTCCACGCGAAACCTCAACCGCTGAAACCATCCCATCCGAGGACACCATGGAAGACACGATCTCTATGCAGTCACGGCCAATCTGCCGCCGCTTACGCGCCGAGCGCTCAGCTATTAGCGTGCAATAGGAGGGGCTTATTTACTGTGGGTTCGTTTCCATTCCATCTCCATCCCCATCTGGAACCCGCGGCTCGATTTACCGCCTCCATTTCATGTGAGCAAAAAAACAAAGGTAGAAAAGGTAGAAACTAAAGCAAAACAATGGCAAAGGCTGGCGAAGTGGCAGAGCAGCAAGCTAGAATCATAAGCTGCAAAATAACGTGATTCACCGCCCTTCATGGACATTAATGTTCCATCTCAGCCCAGAACTAAGCCCTAGAAATTCTGCATTAGTAATTCTATTGCCAGACAACTATCTACATATAAACCGCGTTGTGGTATAGCCGCCGTTGCTCAACCATGTTAGAAGCGACAGCGCAGATCAGCAAACCGACTGAAATGCAGAAAGCGGAAACGCCACTGGTCAACGTGGCCCGTAGCGATGTAACCATCGTACTACCCGTTCTCAATGAGGAAGAAGGCATTGCGGCCGTTCTGGATGAACTCCACGAAAACGGCTACACGAACGTCTTAGTTGTGGATGGTTACTCAACCGATATGACTGTGGAAGCCGCGCGCAAAAGGGGCGCGACTGTTATTGAGCAGCACGGGAGAGGAAAGACCGGCGCCATTCAGACGGCAGTTGAGAACGTAACGACGCCCTACATGCTCATAATGGATGGAGACTTCACATATGACACGGAGAATGTCGAGAGGTTTCTCCGCCACGTGAATGGCTACGATCAGATAGTTGGCATTCGCAGCCCTGAGAACATCAGTAGGCTTCACCGAGTCGGAAACCGGCTGATCTCCGGTCTGTTCAACACGGTTCTTAACACCAACATCTCGGACGTCTGCTCAGGCATGTACTTGCTCAATACGGGATCAGCTCGAGATCTTGAATTTCACACGAAAGGGTTCAGTGTTGAGGTTGAGATACTAGCGCAAATGGCCTTACGGGGTAAGGTTACAGAGGTACCGATCCATTATAGGAAACGAATCGGAAAACCAAAACTCTCCACCGTGATTCATGGATTCGATATTACGAAGTCAATCCTCGGGTTGGCGAGAAGATACAACCCAGTCTTCCTGTTCTCGCTCGTCGCCGGCCTGGCCGGCATTCCTGGCGCGGCTATTCTGGGATGGGTCCTTTGGGATTGGAGCGTGCATGGCGTAATGCATGCCGGATGGGCTATTGCAGGGGGCATGCTTCTCCTCTTCGCGGCTCAAGCTTTCGTCGTTGGCACAGTAGCTCTACTCCTGAAGAGAACCGAGTTCAGGCTGGAACAACTGGTTGCGTCCAGAAATCAGACTCAGTCAACCAGCTCGAAGCGATCCCTCTGGCTTGCTTAAACGAGCGGCTTTCAACCACCGGTAGTCAAACAATCCTTATGACATACGTTAGAGTTTGAATACTCCTAGCATCGCCTCTGGGTGAGTTGGCTTGCAGGTTGCAAGGTGCAAGATCTGTGGAAATCACGTAGCGATGCCTGGGGATATTCTCTGCGAAGACTGTGCAGGCCGTTATTCGAAGGTCCTTCGCACCCAACTGGAAAAAACAAGAAAGCTCAACATCATGGGTTCCCAAATCGCGAATCTGACACCAGGCACGACAAACCGCATTGAAGAGGACCCGGGCACCGGCCACCCAGTTACTCAAGCGCTGCTAGAACCAACTCGGATGCGAAGATCAGAGCAGGAAACTGAGCAGGTGTTTCGCGAACCCAAGGTCGTTCACGAGCCAAGCCAGACGACCCTAGTGGGCTTCTTCCTGCTGGGGGTTGGAATGGTCGTCGCGGTTGCAGCCATCGTGTTTGCGTCTACAATCTCAGCGTTCATCGGCCTTGGGTTGACGTTCTGGGGGGTGCTGACGTTCTTCGTTCAACCGAAGAAGTACGTGAAGTCGGACCTGATGAATGCCACAGCCATCTCGTCGCTTCGGACGGTGGATATGATGATAAAGGGGATGGGCTATGGGGAGAAGGGAGTTTACATTCAAGCCGGAGATTCCGGCAAAGTCGTCGTCTTCGTTCCCTCCGAACCATTCTCCATGATCCCTGAAGCCTCTGATATCAAGGACCAGACTTTCCTTACGGATCCAAAAGGCATCTTGGTTCCGCCACCCGGCCAAGCTCTGGCCACTCTGATAGAGAACAAGCTTGGATTCAAATTGAAGAACTGTGGAATCGAAGCGCTCGTCGAGGCCCTCCCTAAAGTGCTCGTGGAGGATCTTGAGATTGTCAGGGACATAGAGATTGAGGTAACGATGGACACGGTTCGTTTCAAGCTCCATGATTCCATATACTCCGACTTCTGCTCAGAGGTTCGTGAGACGAGCAGACGATGCGGTTTGGGTTGTCCGATGTGCAGTGCGCTGGCGAGCATACTAACGTTGGCAACTGGGAAACCCGTTGTCTACGATGAAGACAAGATGTCCGAGCACGATGGAATTACCGAATCCGACTACCAAATCGTGAGCGGACGGAGACTTTAGGGACACACGGACTGGCGTCCCAGATCATCGCACGCTCTCACGTTCAAATGGGTAGGCCTCCCGCGAGCAACATCGGGCGTTCAGCAAATTAGGAGAAGGGCGCTGCCAACTGAAAGCAGACTGGGCGCCAGCAATAGGATAATCAGCCATGATTTCCTGCTCAAACCTCCTATCAAACGAACTCTTCTACTGAAGTACTGTGACGGCAGCCCGATGTAGAATCCTCCAATGAGCACGTCGATCAATAATCCGAGCAGCAGTGTCGATTGCGGTAGGAGGAGTGGGAGCGCAACAAAACAGCGGGTCTCCAACGGCTGAGTGCTAGTGGTCGTGCTGTTTATGACAGTGAGGATTAGGCTGATGCTGTGGGAGTTTGTGCCATCGCTCGCTTCGATGGTTATCAAATCCACGCCTAGGGGAGTTTTGGGTGCGATGGCGATCGAGAGGTTGGATGAAGCGTTGCCCGCTGATGGAACGTGAACTGGGATAGGGTTGGTGGCGGATATTGTGACGCCGGCCGGCGGGCTGGGGGCTGTGTACGTCACATCGCCCGCGTATCCCGATAGGGACACGGCGGTAACTGGAATGGAGATCGAGCTCCCTTCTGCCAGCGTTATGTAGGAGGTAGTGGGGCTGAGCGCATAATCCGGACTTGATGGAGCGACCCTTGCAATCTTATTTGCCGCAGGTTCGCTCACCCATACGTTGCCGGAGGAATCAACGAGCACATCACTCGGTAACGTAGCCCCAAGGCCATATCCAGCGAATGGGCCTTCGCCAGAAGCGATCACGGAACTGGTTGTCGACGTGACGGTGTGAATAGATGCGGAGGCGTTGCTGATTGTTGGGGCTAGTATGGTGGCTGTTGCGGCTGACGGCGCAGATACGGGCGAGGATTGGAAGAGCGTTCCATTCCCGAAGTTCTGTAGGTTAGCGAGAGTTCCGTTGCCTGCGAGCGACGATTGCTCTGCAACCCAAGGCTGTTGGGTGAGGGGATTGATGGCGATTCTTCTTGGGTTTGATCCCGTTTGCGGGATGCGCCATTCCTGAATCGTGTTGCTATGCAACACGCCGACGAAGTTGTTGGTACTGGATTGGTTGGCCACTCCTTGAGTATACCATAACTGCCCAAGTGAGTCGAAGGCCAGAAAGCGCCCCACAGCCGAGCCATGAACAGGCAAAGGCCAGATAGTATACTCCCCTGATGCGCGGTCCCACCTGACGATGGAAGAGAAGCCCGCAAACCAGACGTAGCCCGAGAATGCATGCAAATCATAAGCACCGCCGCCTACCGGCGCGGGGAACTTGTCCTCGTATAGCGTCACGTTTCCGGAGGCTGGATCGTATACGAATTCGCCATTACTGTTTCCAGTTGGCTGGGTGAACCATACTCTAGTGGAGCCGGGTTGTGGTTCAATAGAAATGTACGCAGCTGGTCCACCGGTTGGAAGTGAGTATTCACGGAATGTCCCGTTGGTGGGAGAGAATTGGAAGACCTTGCTGGATGCGAACTCAGTCCCCCAAACTACCGTGTTACCCGCCACTGAAGTAACCGCAATACTGTAAGGATTCGAGCTAGCCGTTGGGATCGTCCACTCCTGGAAAGAACCTGTCGTCGAATCGAAGTGGGCAAGCTTACTCCCGTAATACTCGACAAACCAGCAGCACGAACCCATCTGGTCAAGCGCCAAACCCCAAGGGCCGCTTTGCGTCGTGGGCACAACCCACTCAGTAAGTGAGGCTGCTGGCGCTGCGTTCGATGAACCTCCCTGAACTCCCTGAAGCATCAAAATGAGAACGAGAAGTAGAATAGAGGCGCGTCCTGAAAGATTCCAGCCTGATGTATTCAATAAGCTCAGGTCCGCCGATACGAAAAGTCAGTTCCAATCCACTATTTCTTCGTTTCCCACTGGGAGCAGCTCGCATGCTTCATGGATGCGCAGCCCGGACGGCAGCGGGAGACGATCAGGCTAAGAGAGCGGGAATGCGCTGCTGACGAACGAATCTCTCGCGACCGTTTCACGGCGAAAAACGAACGAGTAATATGGACGTTCGGAAACGTTTGAGATAAGGAATTTTCGAATGCCGATCCGAATTTTCTGGTGCCAGCCGATGGGCGTTATGGATTACCGCCTACCCTTCTTTGAGAAGGCTGGTAAGGCATTCGACGTAACCTTCCTGTTCCATGAGAGAGGGCCGGTAGCTCACAAACTGAATGGCACCTATTCGAGCGGCATTAGCCGCATTCGGATAAACAGGCTGCGCCTCTCACTCCTGGGCGCAACCGATCTTCGAACCATGTATTCATCAGTACGAGGCTGTAATGTCTTTGTCAGTTCGTTCATCTGGAATTCCTACACACTCGTAGGGCTTGTCCTCTGCAAACTCTTCCACAAGAAAGTGATCGTCTGGGAGGAGTCCTTCTGTGTCGTGTTTTATCCGGAATTCGGCGCTAGGGTCCTGTACACGCTGGTCCGGCTGATTTGTAGAGGTATTAACGCGTTTTTCGTGCCGGGCGAGGTCCAGAAGAGCTTTCTCTTGAGACTCGGTGTCGAGGCGCGAAGTGTCTTTGTTGCGAATGATTACCCTGGACGGATTTATTCGGAAGTGCTTCCGCGTGAGATTCAGCTTCCCTTCAACGAAACCGCTTCCATAGTCATGTACATGGGTAGACTCGTGGAGATGAAAGGGGTCGAGTACCTGATCAGGGCTTTCGGCATCGTGGAGAAGCAACGTGAGAACGCCGCCCTACTCATTGTTGGGTACGGTCCGTTGAGAGAACATCTAGAAACCCTAGCCAAAAGCCTCGGTATCAAAAGGATCCACTTTGCGGGAGACATACCCGACGTTCACGTGCGATCTTATCTGCTGAGGAAGAGCAGCATGGTAGTCGTACCCTCGATCTTTACGAAAACAGGGCAGAGAAATGAAGGGGGACCGGTGGTAGTTCTTGAGGCGTTGTCGGCGGGAAAGCCCGTCGTTGGCAGCGACGCAGTCGGCGCCGTATTGCCATTCATTAAGGACGGGGTTAACGGATACAGGGTGCCTCAGAGGGACGTTGAAGCCCTAGCCGACAGGATTATGCGCCTCTTGGATGCGCCAATACCCTCTGAGCGAGTTCTGTCCACATTTCGCGAGATCAAAGGTCATGACAACCAAGCTGACCAGCTTCAAAAAGCGGTTAGCTACTGCCTGGGACGAAGCACTTTGAACAAGTGAGTGCACGAAAGGAATCGTTAATGCATCACCCAGTCCGAATCTTCTGGTGCCAACCCGTAGGAGCCATGGATTACCGGCTCCCCTTCTTTGAGAAGGCACAGAGAGCTTTCGACGTAACATTCCTGTTCCATCAGAGAGGACCAGTAGATCACAAACTGAATTGCACCTATTCCAGCGGCATTAGTAAGATTAGGATAAACACGGTCGGCCTTTCAATCCTGGGATTAACTGATCTTCGTACAATGTACCGGTCAATACGTCGCTGCGACGTCTTTGTAAGCTCATTCGTCTGGAACTCTTACACGCTTGTAGGTCTTGCTCTCTGCAAGCTCTTCCGCAAGAAGGTAATAGTCTGGGAGGAAAGGAACGAAGCTCATCCGAGTCTCAGATTTCGGATTCAACATGCTCTAATTCGGCTTGGGCTAAAGCACGCAGATGCTATCTTCTTCTGCGGAGAATCGAAAAATCAATTTCTCGCGTCGAACGGGGTAGCTTCTGAGAAACTCTTTGCAACTAATGAATACCCGGGCCACATCTATTCACAAGTGCTGCCACGGCCTGTACCTCTACCATTTAGCGACCGCGAAAAGGTGATTCTCTACCTGGGAAGGCTGGTGGAGGTCAAAGGAGTGGAATACCTAATCCGCGCCTTCAGTCTCGTTGAAAGGCAACGAAGCGATGTGGCCCTCGTGATTGTTGGTGATGGTCCTCTGCGAAAAGGTTTGGAGGATCTAGGAAGGGAGCTTGGATTACAGAGAGTCCATTTTACTGGGTACGTCGCAGACGTCCACGCGAAATCCTACCTGTTTCATAGAAGTTGTATGGTGGTTGTTCCTTCCGTGGTCACTGAGAAGCTCCAAAGTGAAGGTGGATGGCATGACCCAGGGCCGATAGTTGTATTCGAGGCGTTGTCGGCGGGGAGGCCGGTTATTGCAGCGGCGGTTGGTGCCGCGGTTTACATAAGGGATGGCGTGAATGGTTACAGGGTGCCTCAGAGGGACGTTGACGCCCTAGCCGACAGGATTATGCGGCTCTTGGATGCGCCCATCACCCCTGAACAGGTTCTATCCACATTCCGCGAAATCAAGGGACACGACAATCAAGTCGAACAGCTGGGAAGGGCAGTGTCTTACGTGATGAGCGAGAATCCGAATACGCGACTCTCGTTGCCTAATGCTTCAGATAATTGATAATCTGACCATATCCAGCGGGATCAAGTTATAGGCTTAGCAAGTAGTTTTCGAAGCTCTCCGCAATCTTGTCCCAGTCAAATCTCTGTTCGACGATGCTTCTGCCCTGAACCCCCCTCTGCTTAAGCGTCGTGTCATCGTGTAAGAGGCTTATTGCCTTGGCGAACTCCTTCGGATCTGCATCCTTGACATAGGTTCCGCATTTGTTTTCGCCAACAATCCAACGGTTGCATGGAATGTCAGTGACGATCACTGGTTTTTCCATGGCCAGGTACTCGAGCAGATTGAGAGGGCATTGGTGGATCCAGTCTGGGTGGTTTGGTAACGGAATTAGCCCCACGTCGGCCATTGCGATGTACTTGGGCACTTCATTGAAGTGAACGGGGTCATGAATAACCACCTTACCATCAAGGTCTCTCTCCTGTGCTGCGCGTTTTAGTGCAGGGAGGGCTGGGCCAGCTCCTAGGACGAAAAGAACAACATCATCGTACCCATCCTTCTCCAGCATTTCAAGGGACCTTGCGCTTTCAACCAAACCTCTGTTGCGTGTCACTGCGCCGTGATACAAGACTATGAACGCGTTCGTCAACCCGCACATGCGTCTTAGCAAATCGCCTTCTGCGGCGTACTTGGCAGGGTCGAAGAGCTGGGTTGACGCGCCGTTTGTCCAAACTCCGATCTCGTTGATTCCCATTTGGAAGGACTTCGCAATCTCCTCTCTCATCAGGTCTGTGGCCGCGGTTATGCCGTCGAACATCTTCTTGGCAATGAGGATGGAAATCTTGTAGAATAGATTCTTCACACCCATCTGCCACCCAACGATTTCTACCGGCGTCGATCTGATATCCAAGATCACTTTCACTTTCAGGCACCTCGCTAGTACCGGTGTCCAGAGAAAAGCTAGGATCCAGGGGCCCTGGTCAGTCATAATGAAACGCGGCTTTTTGAGAAGAACGTAGATCGGCAGGAAGAGGAACATGATTACCGAGTAGAAGATCAGGTGCAGTGGTGGTGCGAACCTCAGAGGGATGCAGTACACTTTCAGGTCGCCGGTGGAGTACTGCTCCTTTGACCGGGTGGCGCAGAGCTCAACTTCGAACCCGCGTTTGGCCAAATGCCTCAGTAGCTCCATTGGAGCTGTTCTATGAAAATGCCTGTCCAAGACCAGCTCGCTGATCGCGACTAACCTCTTGTCATTAGTTGGTTTTTGTCGTGAGGTTACAACATGCGCAGACGGCTTGGTTCCTCCCACGCTCGTTTGCATCGGTAAGCTCCTCGAAATGGATAGTAATCCTGTTCTTCCCGATTATTCATGTCAACTTTCGAAGCTCAGCGGCTTCAACCCCCTCTTGAACCCAGCCGTCTTATTGAAGAGTACTCCTGCGATTGTGCACGGCAGAAATGTTGGGCTAAGTCCCTAGTTTGGATTTCTTAGCCTAGGTGGCCAAGTCTTGTCTCAGGTTGCCGCGTATATGACTCCGTCGCCGTAACTGAACATGATATTGTCTCTCGATGTTAGATTGTTCCTGGCGGCAAAGTACGTGTCCGCGCTTCCTGAGAAGGCTGGTGGGTCGATTGGGGCAATCACGTAAGCCATTGAAGTCGAGTTGATCCGGTCGAAAGTGAAAAGTACGTTGATCGAGGCGTTGCCTCTATCGGATAGACCGAAGTAGCCTCTCACGATGTAGGGCGTGAAGATTCTGAGTGAATTGGACCAGCTTCTATTCTCCACTTGAATCCTAGAGGATAGGAAACTAGCGGCACTTGCATCCTCTTGATTCTGATACAGCAGAGGATTGTAATTTAGATGCGTAACGGAGAAAACTGATGAAATCGAGAGGAGCAGAAGCAAGGCAACAGAAACCCTGTGATTATGCAGCAACTTGGGGAAATGGCCTGTCCCTAGCCCGGCTACAACTAACGCCAATTGAAACGCCCTCGTTCCAAAGAATTGGACCGCTGCCCCCACGCCCAGAGAGAAAACGCTGGCTAAGAAGAGTGCGACATCTTGAGGGAAGGTCTTCCGTTTGCCTAGCAAGTGAGCCAACCCGAGAGCTGAAACAGCCGTTGCACTCAGCACCGAAAGCCTAACGAGCCCAACGAAAGGCGACGCACTCGCGACGGCACTCGTTATTCTGCGTCCATAATCAACGAAGCCAAGCATCAACTGTATGGAGTTGAATATGGCCGCCGTCACTCCGGAAAGAACAGAGAACGAGAGGAACATGTCCGATACCAATGCCAGCGTGATTGTGAAGATTGCTGTGATCAGGTAGCGTCGATCCTGGAAGGTTCTAATGAGTATGTAGATAGCATAATAGGCCAGCATGAATGCGTGGGAGAGCGCCGTCACCAACACAATCACCATCACCGTTACCGTCCCAGCCAAACTT
>Ga0187771_10003269_pt1 | contig 11308 bp, 8 predicted proteins | sample 0116_SJ02_MP15_1_FD_133139 | JGI IMG/M metagenome (GOLD analysis project Ga0187771, IMG submission 133139) | Tropical peat soil microbial communities from peatlands in Department of Meta, Colombia - 0116_SJ02_MP15_10_MG | ecosystem: Environmental > Terrestrial > Soil > Wetlands > Peat | place... | reverse complement strand
GTGACGTCACCCAAACCAGTGCTGAAAAGCAATGTTCCCTTAAAATGAGCATCCTTCAATCGGGTTTTCAGGGTGTCAACGAACCGGGTCAGAAGAGGCTTCACATAGGCTGCATACGTTGCCGTGCTCAGCCGATCATACTCTATCCATCGCCGCAGGATGCGTGAAGATACGACAACGTTGGGATAGTCAGCCTTGATGATTTCGGCTGCCCTTTCCTCATGGACAGGGTTGATATAAGAATGTAAGAAACAGACAACCGGAACTTCAACACGATGCTCTTTGGCTTTTTTTACAGCTTCCATCACATCGTTTTCATTCAACGGTGTGACCACGTTTCCATCATACTGGATACGCTCCTCAACCCCAAAACGCAGGTACCTCGGAATCAAGACCTTTGGTGCAATCACTTTTAGATTGTAAATATCCGTTTTAGGGATGGTACGACCCAACTCAAAGATGTCCCTAAATCCTTTGGTATGGATCAGACAGCACTTTGCCCCTTTTCCTTCCAATATACAATTGGTAGGCAGGGTTGTCCCTATCGATACTGTTGTTGTGTTCCGTAATAACTCTTGCTCCGCCAATTTACGTTCTTCAGCCAAACGGGCAATGCAGCTCATGATGCTTTTGGATGGGTCTGCAGGGTCGGTTTCAGATTTAGCCACCCCTATCCTTTGCTTCTCATCGATTAACACGCCATCCGTAAAAGTCCCACCTGTATCTATGATAATCTCAAACATCTTCTCCTCCTTTAATTTTAGCCTCCGGATCGTTTTGTTTCGGATCGGACAATTTAAATTCAGAAGATTATTGGTGTTACTGTCTAAGCCAATCCTCCGCCGTTAATCAAAACCGTACTTCCTGAAATGTAACTTGAAGCGCTCGAAGCTAAAAGCAGGGCTGGACCTACGATCTCACTCAGCTCCCCAATTCGACCGAGCGGTGTGATCGTCTCCATAAACTTTAAGAAAGCAGGATCACTCCAGTTCGGCCGACTCAACTCTGTTCTGATCATACCAGGGGCGATCGCATTCACTCTTATCCCATATGGACCCAACTCCTGTGCCAGTGCACGGGTAAGCATAACGATTCCTGCTTTGCTTACACAGTATGCACTCATGCCTGGAGCGGCTTTGAAAGCAAGGTCAGATGCAATATTGATAATACATCCTTTCCTTCGCTCAACCATTCTCTTGGCTACAGCCTGGGAAAAGAGGTAATAACCCTTGAGATTCACCTCCATATGCTTATCCCAAACATCCTCTGACATTTCGAGAAACCCTGCCTTGATAAGGGCGCCCGCATTATTTACGAGAATGTCAATGTGACCAAATTGATCCATTACCCTCTGCACCATACGGTCAACATCAGCCTTCCGACTCGTATCTGCCTGAATGCCCAAGGAACGCCGTCCAAGCTTTTTAATCTCTTCTACCACCGCTTCCAATCCCCCATCCTCGACCACGCGGGTACAAACAGCTACGTCAGCACCAGCACCCGCCAAGGCTAAAGCGATCTCCCTACCGATTCCTCTCTTCCCACCAGTAACAATAGCCACTTCGCCTAATAATGAGAAATTAGGAATGCCCATAATCTACCTCCTGGTTTCGAATTTTTTTCCCCTGGTTCTCATCATCGCTCCAACTTCATTTTTCTTCTGAGCTCTTTCGTTGTCTCGTTATCCACCTCGACTGTCTCGGGGTTACCCTCCTCCCTCTGGGTGATGATAACCCCATAAACATCTCTTGCCCTCTGAATAGAAAGGAACCCATCTCTGACGTTCAACCTGACTCTCTCGGGATCCCGGTTCAGGGGGTTCCCCCACCCCGCACCCCCGCTCGTACGAGTGATCAAGAGATCTCCAGGATACATATCACCCATGTCAATCGTCTTGAATATCTCCCTCTCTTTCCTGCCCGCTCTCTGTATAAAGATCTGACCCAGTTGTGCGGGTGGGGCCCCAGCCATTCCTGGAGGAGGATGGACCGCTCCATCACAATCGCCAGACATCAGAACCGTACGGGCACCTGGCGGGGCAATACATAAGCGTTCCGAATAGGTTCCTCTCCCGCTTGTAAATTCGCCAGGCCCCTCAGAGTCATTCGCAATCTCCACGACGTCCCAGCGGAAAGGGAAGACGAGTTCACACTCTTCAACGGATCCTCGCTTGAGTGCACCGGAGTGTATGCTGCCCGTCTCACCGTCCCAACCGTCAAAACCCTTCACTGCCCCGGTCCCACCTTCTTCAATAAAAGGAGCGGCAAAATACTCCAAGTCGTGTCCTGTCCGAGGGTCCGTTATGGGAACGTGACCTGCTACATCCACGGAAAAATGGCGTGCCGAACACGCCTTGGCCCTTTCGGGCTGTGCCTTTCCGAGGGCCATCGCACAGGCTTCGTAAATTGCACAGGCACAACTGCAAGCGCAGCCGCCATAGGTATGGGGACGGGTCGGGTTCACGACCTTCCCCTCTGGAGCTATGATGTGAACGGGTATCCGAGCACCATGGTTATGAGGGATACTTGGATCAATGTGTAGGAAGAGGGCAAGATAGGTGAAAGCATAAGTATTGCCCAGCGGGCTGTTGATAAAATCAACCTGATCATCGCTTTCGGAGAAATCAAAGATCATCTCATCCCCTTTGACGGTCAGCTTGACCCTCACCCAGACGGGGCGATCCGGAACGCTCCCATCCCAGTCGCAGGCCGATTCACCATAATAAATCCCATCAGGGATTGCTCTGATTTGATTCCGTGTAGCGATTTCATCTCTCCGGATAATTTCTTGGGTACATGCCTTTAGGGTCTTCAGCCCATATCTATCAATTAATTCGCCGATGTCTTTTTCCATTCTCCGTATCGAGCCATAAATCAGCATATTATCGGACCGCACCGCGTTAGGGGTTCGGACATTGTTGAGAATAACCTCATATACTTCCTCGGCTGTTTTGCCTTTGTTGATGATCTTTACTGGCGGGATGTTCACCCCCTCGGCAATACAGTCATAGGCCCTTGGGAAATAGCTCCCAGAAAGGGCGCCTCCGCTGTCTGACTGATGAGCCCTGAAGTGGCAATAGAAGACTAGTTCGTCGTGCCAGTATATGGGAAGGAGAAACGTCCAGTCTGGCAGGTGGCCGCTTCTTACGATATAGGCATCATTACCGATCACCATATCTCCTGGGTGCAAACGTCCAAATTTGTTCAGGATGGCTTTCGTTGGAATCTCTGCGAGCAGACAGTGGCAGGGTATGAACTCCACCGATGTGACGATTTCAATCTCTGGTGTAAGCAATACAGGTCCCATATCCCGGGCCAATCCCATGACGTAACTCTGAGCAGAGTGGACAACCCTTTCACCACATTCCCGAGTGAGCGTCAACAACCTGTTCCAAATAACGGTTAGAGTAATGGGATCGACCGCTGTTTTCTTTCTCTTTGGAGACATAGCTGGTTCCTCCTTTTTTCTCTTCTTAAACCGTAATGTAGTTTCCATACTGATCAACCCTTAGCTTGCATTTGGGTGGAATGACAATGTTGGTCATTCTCTCTTCCACGATACAAGGACCTTCCAATACGTTGCCGCTAAGGAGCTGATCACCATCGTAAATCTTGGTTCTAATAAAACCTCTGCTTTCTTCAAAGTAAGCATCCCGTTCACCCTTCAGCGCTCCTTTAGGATTTTTATCGTCCTTGCCTAACTTCTTAAGCTTTAGCTTTGGCATGCGGCCGATGGCCCGAAGACCAAAACCCATGAACTCAAGGGGATAGTCTTTGTCAGAAGAGCCATATAATTCTTTGTGCCTGCCATGGAAATTGGTCATCCCTAAAGAAAGGTTAGCATGAGTGATGGGTCCACTGGGCCACGAAACTTCCACATCTCGGAACTGGCCCCAATATTTTATCCTCATCGTTCTTTCCAAAAGTCGGTCCTTTTTAGGTATGCCCTCTCTCTCTAACACTTTAAGGGCTTCACCCTCCATTTCTTTATATAGGTTCTTCAACTTATTGAGATTGAGGCTATTCTTATCCGCATGGTAAAAACGCTGGAAATCATGGATCAGGTCCACATCGAGCATGCCGAAGGCGCAGTAGATCGGAGCAAATTTAGGAATGATGACTTTTGAAATATATAACTCCTGAGCGATCTTCAAGGCGCATGTGGGTCCGGCAGCCCCACCGGCGACAAGGGCAAATACCCGAGGATCATAGCCCCGCTTGGTAAAAGTATGGGACACGGCGTCTGCCATGACCGAATTGCTAACCTTGTAAATGGCAGCAGCTGCCTCGTTGATACTCATACCAAGCTGGTCAGCTATCTTTTTTACTGCCTTCTCTGCAAGGTCCTTTCGTAATTTCATCTCTCCGCCGAGGAAAAAATCAGGGGAGATATAACCTAAAATGACGTCAGCATCGGTAACGGTAGCATCTTCTCCACCGAGGCCGTAGCAGGCCGGTCCAGGGTCTGCTCCTGCACTCTTAGGGCCAACACGCAGAGTATTCGTAGCATCGAACCAGGCAATGCTTCCTCCTCCAGCCCCCACGCTGTCGACATCGATGATGGGCAGAGAGAATCTGTGATCGGCGATCAGGCTCTCCGTTTTCGTAACGAATTTCCCTTGATCAATGATTGCGATATCGAAACTCGTTCCTCCCATATCAATGGATAGAAGGTTTCTCAATCCATGTACCCTTCCTACTGCAAGGGCAGCTGGAGGACCTGCGGCTGGACCTGAGGTGGCAAGGGTCGCTGGATTTTCAACTCCTATTTCCGCCGTCTCAACCCCACCATTATTCTGCATGAAGAGGAATTGACCTTTGAAGCCCTCTTTCATTAGAAAGTTAGTTAGGGTGTAAATATAATCAGCCGTAGAAGGCGCTGTGTAAGCATTGATCACTGCGGTGCTGGTCCTTTCATATTCTCCGATGGCGGGCAAAACTTTGTGGGAAAGGGTGACGTGCACTTTTGGAAAATCCTTCTTGATGACCTCGCCGATCCTTTTTTCATGTTCTGGGTATAGGAATGACCAAAGGAGAGCCACCACAATACCCTCCACTTTCATTTTCTTGAGGTAGGCCACAGCCCTGCGGACACTGTCTTCATCCAGTGGCTTGATCACTTCACCCTGCGAATTCACCCTTTCTTTAACACCCACTCTAAGGTAGCGGGGCACCAGAGGCTCTGGGAAAGGCTTTCTCCAATCATAAATATTATCCCTTATCACTCTTCGTAGTTGTAATACATCGGCATGGCCCTCCGTAGCAATAATTCCCAGATTTGGCCCAGATCGAGTAATAATGACATTCGTTCCTTGAGTCGTTCCATGGACGATCGTTTCCACCTTTTCTAAAAATTGCTTCCGGGGAAGGTTATTTCGTCTTGCCAAAGCATCTATCGCATTAATCGTCCCCTGGGCCAAGTTCTTAGGCACAGTGAGCGTTTTTGCTGTAACCAAATTTCCTTTCTCATCCACTGAGATGGAATCAGTAAATGTCCCCCCTGTATCAATCGCTATTCGAAAAGTCATTTTCAACCTCCTCCCCTCTATCGTTGGTCACCGAAATCATGGTGAAGTCCATTATTTGAAACCAGGTGATGCGCTTGCAATGAACTCTTCTGTCCCCATAGGGTATCCAACCCTTGAGAAAAGGACGCCTTGCCCGTCTGGGCGGACTCTGTCCCTTGGATCTTTTCAACCCAATAATCGTCATATAAATCCTTCATTTCCTGTCCTCTGGGATTAGTAGCCCACGGGCGTAGGTGGTTAGGCTGATTGACGCTTAGATCTGCTCGAGCTCGGTGACTTCCTCTGCGGTTAGCTTCCAGTTCGCGCCAGCGACATTCAGATCCAATTGCTCCGGCTTTGTGGCGCCGGCAATGACTGTGCTCAGCCAGGGGTGAGAGAGCAGCCAAGCAATGGCAAGCTCAGCCACGCCGTGACCTCGTGTTTTTGCAAAGGCATCGAGCTTCCCAAGTCTACCCCAGTTCATATCTGTAATGACAGAATTGTACAAATAGTGAAAGGCCTTGGCAGGCATTCTACCTGTCGCAGATGTTGACGGTTTCTCGTCCCGGCGGTACTTACCAGTGAGGAAGCCACCTGACAGAGGTCCCCATGGGATGACGCCAACACCGTGTGCCCTGCAGCAGGGCACCAACTCTTGCTCAATCTGGCGCTCAAAAAGGTTGTACTTCACCTGCACCGTCACGAAGGAATTAAGATGGTTGAGACGGGAAGTCCACAATGCCTCGGAAAGCTGCCACCCGGCAAAGTTAGAACAGCCTATGTAGCGTACCTTGCCAGCCTTCACCAGGTCGTCGAGGGCGCGGAGCGTCTCTTCGATAGATGTTTCCAGATCTGGCAAATGCATTTGATATAAGTCAATATAATCCGTTTGAAGACGTCTTAAACTGGCCTCTACTGCTTTCATAATATAATACCTTGAACCACCTCGATCATTAGGCCCTTCGCCCATTTTCTGACAGAATTTTGTGGCGATGATAACATCAGCCCGTTTACCTTTTATTGCTTTACCAACAAACTCCTCGGAACGCCCCCGATCGTACATATCAGCAGTATCGATAAAATTAATACCTATGTCGAGGGCATGGTTAATAACTACAATTGAGGTCTGTTCATCAATCCACCAACCGAAATTATTGGCTCCCAGACCCAGTTCAGATACTTTGAGTCCGGATTTGCCGAGCCTGCGATATTCCATAAATGCCTCCTTTCATCATTTTGTAATAAGAATCGTATATTATGTTTATAATTTGTTTGATATCCTTGTCAATCAAATTATATTAGCTAAGATATTGACAAGTGGTAGGCAGGAGGATGGTTGAACAGAGCTTCCTCACAGTTTTGCACCTATTCCTCAGAAGGTGTGAAAAAATCGATGTCGTCTAATTTTTGGCGAAAGGAACCTTATTTTTCCCAAATTCCGATTTTTTCACACCTTCTCTGTTTTGTGTTATATTTATCATAGCGTAGAGGAGTGAATCGAGATCAAAAATCGCCTATCCTCTTTGAAGTAGAGAAAAGGGGAAGGTGGAGGAAGGGATGAAAAAGATCTTTGTCGATAAGAGGGTTTGGAAAAACTCCAGAGACAACTGGGTCAGTTTCGAGAGCGATCCAAGACTTCGAGTCACGAAGAAGAATATTTACGGCCGATGCGTCCCTTGCATTACCAATCTCTATCAACAATTGCAAGAAGGCAAAGAAGAGATCGAATTAAAGGAGGCTTATCAATGCTGGAAGGTGATCGCTGTCCTAAAGGATAAAGAAGAATGCTTTGAAGTTTTGAGAGAATACGAAGAAAATTTCCTCGGGGATCATTATGTGAAAGGGAAAATCGGCTCAAGCCGGCCCTCAAACTCTTCCAAGGTTCTTATGTTCCACACTGAAGATGAGGAAGAGAGGGACAGGCTTCTTAACGAACTTCAGTCCTGTATCCAGAGAGTGAATCCAAATGCTAAAGTTTTTTATCAAAGGGCATGCACCAACCTCTATTATGATCTCTTGGGAGATTGGAGGGAGTGGAAAGAGGTGACCAAGATAAATAACCCGAATATTCGCTCAGCCCTGATTGAAAGGATCAAAAAGCTACTCTATTGGGAAAAGGGGGCCTAAAACTGGACGTGGCAGGAGTGATCCCTCACAATTATCAGTGTCGTTCATCTATCTCTCAGCCTATAGGATATGAGATGTCTCTTTTGCAAAAATTTTCTACTGAACAATGGAAACACTGCGTGCGAAAATAGAAAGAAAAGATTATCGAAAATTGAGAACGGATAGACGAAGATGGATATAAACAAGAACTAAAAAGGAGAATGAAAACGATGGAGGATCCAAAAGAAAGGCTGACGACTGTTATTTCCGATGGTGAGCTGAGACGGAGATGGAAGGTTGCGCGCCAGATGATGCGAGATTTTAAGATCGATTTTCTCCTGATGCGAAATGATGAAGAATATTTCGGAGGCTATGTGCGATGGTTTACCGACATCCCTGCCCGGCATAGCTATCCGTTCACTGTGATCTTTCCTTTGGATGGCGAGATGTCCACCATCTCAAGCAGCCCTCCTGCTGAACCCTCCCCTAAGGAATGGGCGGTACGGGGTGTGAAAAGAAGGTTGGGGGCACCCTACTACCCTTCTCTTCATTACACCAGTCAGTATGATGCTGAATTAGCCGTTGGAATTCTAAAGGAGAAAAAGAGAGCAAGGATCGGTCTGGTGGGAAGGTCTTTCTTCCACGTCCCCTTTTACGAATATCTCACAGGGAATCTTCAAGGTTATCAATTCGTGGATGTGACAGATCAGATTGATCAAATGAAAGCGGTCAAGAGCCCAGAAGAAATCGAACTCATCAAAGGCACTGCCAGGCTTCAAGATGCTGTGATTCAACATCTAAAAGAAAAAATCAAACCTGGAATGAGGGACTTGGATCTCTATGCAGAAGCTCACTATGTGGCAACGAAACAGGGAATGGAGAGGGGGCAGGTCTTGATCAGCTCCTATACTCCAGGGGATCCCTCTGGGTTTCAGCAACGACATTTTATGAACCGGATCTTAAAAAAAGGAGATATTTCTACTATTCTGGTTGAGGGAAATGGCCCAGGCGGGTTTTATACAGAGATTGCCAGGGTTTTTTCCTTTGGGAGTCCCTCACAGGAATTACAAGATCTCTATTCAAATGTTTTAGAAGCACAGGATATAACTCTTAAATTATTAAAGCCTGGGGCAATTCCAAAAGAGATTTGGGATGTACATAACAATTTTCTACAGAAAAAAGGATACCCCCCAGAGGAAAGACTCTATGCCCATGGTGAGGGATATGAACTGGTCGAGAGGCCTGCCATCCGCTATGATGAGCCGATGAAAATCCAGGTTGGGATGAACATGGCGATCCATCCATTTTGTAAAAATAAAAAAGTCTGGGCCACGGTCTGTGATAATTACTTGATTACGGAGACCGGCGTTAGTCCTTGCCTTCATCAGACCCCAAAAGACATTATTGTTGTTTAAAAAAATGGAGAAAAAGAATATGTATTTGGTGATCGCGGAACCATCTGCAGAAGAAATCAAAAAGGAATTGCAATCTCACTTCCCTGAGGTGGCCATGGTCGCTGTTGCCAAGGAAGAGGAGATCAGGCCCTATGTAGATAAAATGGAAATCCTCATTACCATCTTTCGAATTTCCGATGAGATTCTTAAACAGGCCATCCACCTCAAGTGGATTCAGGTCATGACCTCAGGAGTAAATTATATCCTCAGTAGGCCTTCACTGAGAAGGGAGGTCATCATCACTTCCGCCCGCGGGATCCATGGTCCTCAGATGTCTGAGATGGCTTTTCTTCTTATGCTTGCTTTAAACAGGAAGTTTTCTCAGGTCATTCGTAACCAAGATCAAAGAGTGTGGGAACGCTGGCCGACAAAGCTGCTTTCCGGAAAGAAGGTAGGAATCCTGGGCGTGGGGGTTATTGGAGAAGAGATTGCCCGCAAGTGCAAAGCATTTGGGATGATGGTCTTTGGCATGGATATCGTTAAGAGAAAAATTGATGCCGTAGATCATTTTCACGGCCCAGAAGACCTTCTTGAAGTGGCCAAAGAGGTCGATTATCTTATCCTTGCGGCTCCCTCCACCCCAGAAACGGTTAAGATGATTGGACCCGGAGTTTTCAATTCTATGAAACCCACTGCTTTCCTGATCAACATTGCAAGAGGTGAATTAGTCGATGAGGAAGCCTTGATCCATGCCTTGGAAACTGATAAGATTGCAGGGGCTGCCTTGGATACCTTTACTACAGAGCCTTTACCTAAAGAACATCCCCTATGGGGAACCAAAAATTTGATCATCACTCCCCACGTAGGTGGAATGAGCGATATTTATAATGTCCAGGTGATGCCCATCATCAAAGAAAACCTTCGTCGGTTTCTCCAAGGGGAAAGGCGTAACTTGATTAATTATATCGAAAGGTAGACACGGCTTCCTGGCAATCAAAATTAAGGAGGGTATAAGAATGCAAAAAATGTCTTTTCTCTTAGCAGGAATCCTTATCCTTACTTTTATCCCCTTTATTACCTTTGGGGCAGTCCCTTTTTATGAGGGGAAGACGATCCGTATCATCGTTGGAGTTTCAGCCGGGGGTGCGTTTGATCACTACGCCAGGATCCTGTCACGCCATATGGGGAAATATATCCCTGGAAAACCCACGATCGTCGTTGAGAATATGACTGGAGCAGGTGGTTTGATTGCAGCAAACTACCTATACAAGATTGCTAAGCCCGATGGCCTTACCATCGCTCACTTCAATGGCGGGTTGCTCTTTAGTCAGGCCCTGGAACAACCAGGCATTGAGTTCGATGCCCGAAAGTTTGAGTGCCTTGGCTCCATCTCAAAGGAGAACGGTGTCCTTTTCTTAACCAAGACGAGCGGCATTACAAGTATAGACCAATTGATGGCGGCTAAGACACCGATTAAATTGGGTGGTGTTGGAGTCGGTAGCTATGCCCCGGATGGGATTATCAGGATCTTGAAAGCAGTTGTTGGGCTTCCTCTTCAGCTCGTCGCTCCTTATAAAGGGGGTGCGGATATCCGTTTGGCCGCTGAGGGAGGAGAATTGGCAGGAAGCATTCTGGCATGGGATGCTATCAAAATGGCATGGAGTACCCGCTTGGCGTCAGGGCAGGCTTTCGTTGTCTTGCAGGCGGTACCTAAGCCTCTCGGGGACCTTCCAAACGTTCCCTTAGCCATCAGTTTAGCTAAGACAGAGGAAGCAAGGCAATTGATCGACTTGTATGTCCACAACAATAACACCTTCTCTCGGCCCTTCGTCTTAGGCCCCGGGATCCCAAAAGATCGGGAGGAAATCCTCCGAAAGGCCTTTCAGGAAACCTTGGAAGACAAAGAATTCATGGATGAGGCATCAAAGGCCAGATTGGGAATCGACCCTGTCACCGCTGAAGAGATAGAAAACGCGGTTGAAGGCATTTTTAAGATGGATCCCGCCACTATAAATAAATTGAAAGACATTCTTTATAAGTGAAGATTCCTGGTTTGAGCTGCAATAGGTGGGACAAGCCACGATGCCCAAGGCGCCTAATACGCTTCAAGTATTTCCAGAAATCAGTATTACGTAAATACTTGCTCATGTCATAGTCGTCAAGATGGATGATCTCCTCCAGAGAATGACGACGGAGAGAACCAGGCCCTCCTGCCTTTCACACTCTATAGTTTATTCTTTCTATAACACAATTACTGGTAGGAGGAAGAACTTGTTCATGGATAGGATGGATAGGATCAGGG
>Ga0187771_10003267_pt1 | contig 11311 bp, 6 predicted proteins | sample 0116_SJ02_MP15_1_FD_133139 | JGI IMG/M metagenome (GOLD analysis project Ga0187771, IMG submission 133139) | Tropical peat soil microbial communities from peatlands in Department of Meta, Colombia - 0116_SJ02_MP15_10_MG | ecosystem: Environmental > Terrestrial > Soil > Wetlands > Peat | place... | reverse complement strand
GTTGAATGCCCACATGGTGAGCAAGGTCCGGCCTTTTTTCTCGAGCAACGTGCTGGCCATACTCCCTGGCTCTGATCGCAAGCTCCAGGACGAAGCCGTGATCTATACCGCGCACTACGATCATCTGGGTTACCGTCCTGAGTTGCCGCCCGGCAGCAATATCTTTCACGGCGCTGCTGACAACGCCACCGGCTGCGGCATTTTGCTGGAGCTGGCCCGCGCCTACGCGCAATCCGCACAGAGGCCGCGGCGTTCGATTTTGTTTGCCGCCGTAACCGCTGAAGAACAAGGTCTGCTGGGATCGGAATACCTAAGCAAGCACCCACCGATTCCGGCAAGCAAAATCAGCCTTGATCTCAACTACGACGACCTGCCGCCGCTGGGCGAACCGCAGGAGGTCGAAGTCAACGGCGCCGAACGCACGACGTTTTACTCAATAGTGAAGGCGATGGCGGTGACTTTCCATCTGACCATTCGTCCTGACTCGCATCCCGAAGCCGGCCACTACTACCGGTCCGATCATTTCAGCATGGCGCGCGTCGGCATACCCGCGTTTTCCATCGCCGAAGGCATGAAGTACAAAGGCCACGACACCGCCTGGGGTTTACAGCAGTCCGACGAATTCACAGCCAAGAACTATCATCAGCCCAGCGACGAGTATCGACCGGAGATGAACTTCGTCGGCGATGCTGCTATGGCCCGCTTCGGTTTCGCGCTGGGATGGGAAGCCGCCAGCCAAACCAAGCTGGTGCAGTGGCAGAAGGGCGACGAGTTCGAGCCCGCCCGCTTGCGTAGCGCCTCCGGCGGCCAGTAGCAGAACCCTCTGGTACGCCAACGGTTGGTGCGGGCGTAGGCGGTTGCCATAGCCACGGCTTGACCTTGCACACCGTGCTGAATAGAGTCGCCACTGTCAGACAGACCGTCCGGTGATGATTTTGAGTCAAATGGCCTGGTTTCGCCAGTTGACCAAACCACAAGGGTGCAAAATCTTGCACACCCGGCTGCCAGCGCCGGTTTCAAACATTCCTTCCCCCGAGTAAGATTTTCGGCTACAATTCCGCCCATTGTCTAGGATGGCAGGCTCAACGCGTTGACTTCAATTTCAAACCAAAGGGGGCTTCCCGCATGATCCCACGTCTCTCTGCAGTTTCTGTGTTTCTGGTCACTCTGTCACTGATCGCAGTCAGTTCCTTTCCAACATTCGCCCAGCAAAACAGTTCTGCCAATGCAGTCGTACCTGCGCTGGTACAGTTCAGCGGCGTGCTCACGAATGGCAGTGGCAACCCACTCACGGGCATTACTGGCGTGACGTTTTCTCTCTACGCCGAGCAGCAAGGCGGCGCTCCGCTGTGGCTGGAGACCCAAAACGTACAGCCGGACAAGTACGGTCACTATACGGTCTCTCTCGGTTCAACCAAGAGTGCTGGCCTGCCGACTGATCTGTTCGTGTCCGGCGAAGCCAAGTGGTTGGGCATACAACCTCAGGGCCAACAGGAGCAGCCGCGAGTGTTGTTGCTGAGCGTGCCGTATGCGCTGAAGGCGGGCGACGCGCAGACTGTAGGTGGACTGCCGCCTTCCGCCTTCGTGCTGGCAGCTCCACCCAGCCTGGGCTCTGCTGGTTCACCTTCCTCCAGCGGGAACGGCAGCGCCAATCCGTTGGCTGTAGGCGGCAGCGGCCAGGCCAACTACATCCCCATCTGGACCAATAGCACCACTCTGGGTGACTCCGTGCTGTACCAGTCGGGCACGGGCAGCAAGGCCAAGCTGGGCATCAACACCACCAAGCCCGGCTCGACACTCGATGTGAACGGCGGGGGCACGATTCGCGGCTTGTTCAGCCTACCGGCTTCGGGAACGGCGAGCGCCAGCAAGGGCTACAACTCGCAGCCCGTGGATCTAGCAGCTTCGGCGTTCAACAGCGGCACCAGCAAGGCCGTTGCCCAGACCTTCCAATGGCAAGCGGAGCCGGTGGGCAACGACACGAAAAATGCTACTGGCTCACTGAACCTGCTGTTTGGTCAGGGCACGGGAAAACCGGCCGAGACTGGGTTGAGCATCGCCGGCAACGGGCAGATCACGTTCGCCAACGGCCAAACGTTTCCAGGCACTGGGGACGGCACCATCACAGGAGTGACCGCCGGAACCGATCTCACGGGCGGCGGCAACAGCGGCAATGTAACGCTCAACGTGGACACGACCAAAGTAGTTACAGCAGTGAACGCTGGAACAGATCTAACCGGAGGCGGCACAGGCGGCAGCCTCACCTTGAATGTTGACACCACCAAGGTGCCGCAACTAAGCGCAGCCAATACATTCACTAACAACCAGACGATCAACGGCAATCTCACTGACACCGGCAACATCAGCGCAACCGGCTCGATCACCGGGCAGACTGGTACCTTCACCGCCAACAACAGCACTCAAGTGGTCAACGTAACTCAGTCGGGAACTGGAATGGCGATCGCGGCGTCGGTGCCTTCCGTCGCTAGTAATCCGACACCGGCAGCAATACAAGGGACCACGACGAGCACGAATGCGTTGGGCATTGGCGTTGAAGGCGTTAGCCCGACGTACGCAGGGGTGGGCGTCTACGGATTGAACAACAGCAGCCTTAATGGTGCCTACGGGCAGGGCGTGTGGGGCGAATTTGATGGTAGTGGCGGCGGTGTTGGAGTCTTTGGGTATGCCCCGAATAGCCAATCCGGTTCATACAACACTGGGGTGTACGGCTATTCCGGGGCCACAAACGGCGCTGGTGTCAACGGGTTCGGCGCTAATAATACAAGCGGTTATGGCGTGTTCGGGGCCACCTTTGCCACCTACGGAATAGGCGTGTACGGTTATTGGAACAACCGGAGCACCCTGGGGGCAGGTTCCTCCGAAGTCGGTGTTTGGGGCGACTCATCCACCGAGGTGGGTGTTCTTGGAACTTCGGATAGCTGGGCCGGCGTCGTCGGATTATCGGACAGCTTCGAGGGCGTAGGGGGTGAGTCGACTTCGGGCACTGGTATCTACGGGTACTCCGGCGGTGCTATCGGGATCTATGGGCAGGCGGACGGCCAGTACAGCAACGCAATCAACGGCGTCTACTACACCACCAGCACAACCGGGTCGGGTTTCTACGACGTCGGCGTTTGGGGTGACAGCGGCAGCTCTGGCGCCATCGGGGTCGTTGGCACAACCGATGACGGCAACTCCCTGTTCGGAAAAAACAACACAGTCAACCATGAAACCTTGTATGTCGAGAACGATTCGGGCTTCAATGGTGGCACGCCGGTGGCCGCGCGCTTTGCCGGCCCCGGAGCCTCGACTTACTGTTACATTCCCCGCGACGCCGCCGATAACGGTTCAGGAGACATCGTGTGCACTGGCTCAAAGTCTGCTGCCGTGCCGGTTGATGGCAACCGCATGGTAAGGCTATACGCGGTCGAAGCGGCCGACAACTGGTTTGAGGATGCCGGCTCTGGTCAACTCGCCAATGGCAGCGCGGCGGTAACTCTCGACCGCGTTTTTGCCCAGACGGTGAACGGAGACCTCGATTACCACGTCTTCCTTACCCCCAATGACGAATGCGAAGGTCTCTATGTCACCAACAAAAGCTCGCATGGGTTTGAAGTTCACGAATTGCACCATGGTCACTCGAACATCGAATTTGACTACCGCGTCATGGTGCGGCGTAAAGGATTTGAGCACGTTCGTATGCAGGACGTCACTGCTGACTTCGCGCAGATGAAGCGGGAATCGGATCTTCTGGCAGCCCGGCTGGAAGCTGGTAAAGCCGAGGAGAAAGCTCATCCCGCAGTGCGCTCGGCTGGCCTGCCAAAGAAAGCGCCTTCAACCATCAATACAGCCCCGAAGCTTCCTTTGCTACCCTTGAGTTTGGCCAAGAGGACAAAATGAGTGGGCGGCATCGCCACTAAACATTAAGAGGGGCAGGCAGCAATGTCTGCCCTTCATTTTTCTAAGCGCTATCCGGCAATCTCGATTGTCAGTTGATGAAACATCCCGATTGTGCTCAAAACCCACCGTCGAACAACGCTGGCGTCCAGACATACAGGGCGTTGGCGCGCTGTCGCGAGGTAGGGTTCAACCTGCCGGCATCACTACCGCGCGGGGAATCCGCCGTAAATGCCGCAAGCAGAGGTACCAGAAGTGTCTCTCCCTCCACAGCCCGAGGCAGCGGTATGGTTGCCCATGTGGGGGGAGTAGGCGGCGCGAACGCCAGCCTGCTCCCCTTTCCTGCGCAGGAGCCCCGCAGCAAGGAGGAATTTTTCTGCGAGGGCGGATAGGAGAGATTCGGCGCAATGGAACGCTACGTTTGTATCCATTGTCATTTCTACCAGCCGCCACGGGAGAATCCTTGGCTGGAGGCGGTGGAGGTGCAAGACTCGGCTTCTCCCTATCACGACTGGAATGAGCGGGTCACAGCCGAGTGTTATCTGCCGAACGGGGCGGCCCGCATTTTGGACGGGCAGTCCAAGATCGCTAAGATCGTCAACAACTACTCCCGCATCAGCTTCAATTTTGGCCCAACGCTGCTTTCCTGGATGGAGCAGAAGGCGCCACACGCCTATGAGCAAATTCTGGCGGCTGACCGCCTCAGCCAGCAGATTTTTTCTGGTCATGGATCGGCGATGGCCCAGGCATACAACCATATCGTCCAGCCGTTGGCCAACACGCGCGACAAGCGCAGTCAGATCATCTGGGGCATGCGCGATTTCCGGCACCGCTTCGGACGCGATCCCGAGGGTATCTGGCTGCCGGAAACGGCAGTTGATGTCGAAACTCTCGATCTGCTGAGTGCGGAGGGGCTCAAGTTTACCGTTCTTGCTCCCCATCAGGCGCGACGCATGCGCAACCGGCCTTGGGACGAATGGTGGAATGTTGAAGGTGGCAGAATTGACCCCACGCGTGCCTACCAGTGTCAACTTCCATCTGGGCGCACCATCAGCTTGTTTTTCTATGACGGGCCGATCTCGCACGCGGTTGCGTTTGAGAACCTGCTAGCGGACGGCGAACGGTTTGCGCACCGACTGCTGACTGGCTTCAACGACTGGCGCAGCTGGCCGCAGATCGTCCACATTGCCACCGACGGCGAGACCTACGGCCATCACTCACCACATGGCGATATGGCCCTGGCGTACGCCCTTGATTACCTCGAGCGCAATGAGTTGGCCCGCGTCACGAACTACGGCGAATACCTCGCCATGTACCCGGCGTTGCAGGAAGTCGAAATTATTGAGCACACCTCCTGGAGTTGCCAGCACGGTACAGCTCGATGGACGAGCGACTGCGGCTGCAAATCGGGAGCCATGCTGTGGAACCAACAGTGGCGCCGTCCCTTGCGCCGAGCCCTTGACTGGTTGCGCGACGATCTCAGCGCCATGTATGAGACGGCCAGCGCGAACTTGTTCGTCGATCCCTGGGCCGCTCGCGACGACTACATCAACGTGGTGCTCGATCGTTCTTCGCAAAGCAAGGACGCGTTTTTTGCGAAGCATGCGAAACGGCCGCTTTTTCCGGTCGAGCGCGTACAGGCTTTGCGCCTGCTTGAGATGCAGCGTCACCTGATGCTGATGTACACAAGTTGCGGCTGGTTTTTCGACGAACTGACTGGCCCGGCAACCCTGCAGATCCTGCAGTACGCAGGCCGCGCCTTGCAGCTCAGCCAGCAGATTTCAGGGGAGGATCGGGAGGAAGCATTCCTGCAACGATTGCAGGAGGCCTGGAGCAACCTGCCAGATTGCGGGAACGGCCGCCACGTTTACGAGCGCTTCGTCAAACCCGCCATGCTGGATCTCGTCGGCGTCGCCGCGCATTACGTGATCAGTTCCATCTTCGACGGATACCAGGGCGACGGCTCTATATTCTGCTATCGCGTCGTTCTGGAGAAATCTCAGATCCTCGAGTCGGGCAAAACCAAGTTTGCAGCCGGCGTTGCCCGCCTCAGCTCCGAAACTACTGAGACTTCTCTGACGGTTGGCTTTGGGGTGCTACATTTTGGCGATCACAATCTCTGTGCCGGCGTGCGCCCGCTCGGCGAGCCGCGTTGGTTCGATGGATTCGTTGACCAGGCCTGCAAGGCCTTTTCTACTGCCGATCTGCCGGAATGCTTGCGTCTGATCGACCACTACTTCCCGGGATCGACTTACTCGCTGAAATCACTGTTTCAAGACGAACGGGTGAGGATCATCCGCCAGCTCGTCGATTCCACTCTGCGCGATGCCGAAGCGCTCTATCGCCGGGTTTACCAGGACCACGCTCCGCTGATGTGCTTTCTGTCGGACCTGCAGCTTCCCCTGCCGCCAGTTTTGCGGCTTACGACCGAGTTTGTGCTCGCCAGCGCCGTGCATCGCGCTTTGCTTGACCCGACATCAGGGTTGGATGTCGTCCGATCTTTGCTGGACGTCGCCAGCCGAAGCGGGTTCGATCTGGAGGCTTCCGGCCTGGAATCTGCGTTGCGCCAGCGCTTGAATGCGATGGTGGATCGTTGGATGCGGAGCCCGGGCAATCTGCAGATGTTGGAGGAGGTGGAAGACGTCGTTTCGTTGTCTCGGCTCCAGCCGTTCGAACTGAATCTTTGGAAATCGCAGAACGCGTTTTACGAGTTGTCGCAAGCCATCTCGGGTAACGGCCGGGCAGGTGTGAATGAGGCTTGGCTTAGCCATTTTCGCGGTCTGGGGCAGTGGCTGGGAGTTGCTGTTCCTCAGTTGCCTGGGCAGTCAGGCCGCATGAACCACGATCCGGCGGCTTAGCACCGCTGGCGACTGCAATGATATTAGCTTCAATATCGGCGTTCGGTTGGGCGAGAGAAAACCTACTACGAGGAAAGACCATGCGCTCTTTTCGCAGCCTGTTCTTAAGACGAAACCATACCCAGGAAACAACTTTGAGCCAGACGGTGCACTTCCCGGAGCGGCACCCGCCGCCCAACTGGCGGGGACTATACGTGGCTGCGCTGCTTGAAACCGACAAGGAGAGAATGCCGCAGCGTATCGCCGATGCTGAAAGAGCGCTGGTGGTGCGGGCACGAGAGCTGTTTCATGGCACAAGTGACAACCTGGAAGAGGAATCCGCCATCGATGACGCGCTCTTCGCTCTGCACGCGCTTGAGCAGTGCACGAGCGCCGACGCGCGCCAGTATGCACAAAGGCGGGCTTGAGGCAGGAAACACTGCGTTTGCTGCTGGTTAGTACATAGGCCGGACACTCCACTCCCCGGTGCGGCGAAAAAGCTTACAGCCGCTGGTTTCCGTAACAATCCAGGCGTACTTCTGGTCTTGTTACGAAATCCGGACAAAATCAGGATCGCTGGTTCAGCGTCGTAAGGCCTGAGAGAATTGAGTTTTGCGAGCTACATCATAATGGCTGCGGAGAATTGTAGCTGGGGTCCCGGGAGTTTCTTGGCCTAGAAATAATAATCTTGACCCTCTACTGCATTGTTGGTGCTACAATGCTCCACATTCGACCGCCGGGAATGATTTGGCCGATCACCTTCCCCCACCCGATGGTCTGCGCGGGGGTGAAGTGTGCGACTTTCAGAGGGAGCCGAACAGCGCATTCCGTCAGGTTTTCCGGCCGCTTCTTCCAGCCTGCTCGCTCGGCAAGAAAGTAGCGGGGCGTATCCGAGACTGCCGGAGCACGGTGAGGAGTTGTTGTGTACTCATGATTTGCAAGGCAAGCTGCTCTCCGCCAGTACAGCCGCGGCCACGTTGTTAGGGTATAGTGTCGAGGAATTGCTGCAAATTCCCATGCGGGACCTCGTCGATCCCGAATTCCGCAGTCAGTTCGATTCCTATCTGCAAGAGATCCAGCGTGCAGGACAAGCCCACGGTCTTCTCGCTGTGATGACGCGTTCCGGTGAACGGCGGGTCTGGGAATACCACAATACGCTGCAAACCGAAGGAGTGGAAACGCCGATCGTGCACGGCATGGCCCGCGATGTTACCGAACGGAAGCGCGTCGAGTCGTTACTGGCAACCAGCGACCGGCGATTCCGGGTCTTGTATGACAGGTCCCCTATCGGCATCCTCCTCGCCGACCCTCGAGACGGGAGGATTCTGCAGGTCAACCCAATGTGCTGCGAGATCACCGGCCGCTCAGAACAGGAACTGAAGGCACTCGACCTCCCGAGCATTGCCCATCCGGATGATGTCGCCACGACAGCAAAGCGGTTGCATGAACTCGCCAAGGGACAATTGGAGAGCTACGAGATGGAGAAGCGATACGTTCGTCCCGATGGCTCCATCCGTTGGGTGAATGTGATAGTCGTTCCCATTTGGGCGGCGGAGGGTAAGCATCCCAGTTGCGTTATGGCGATGCTCCAGGACATCACGGACCGCAAGCGGGCAGAAGAAGCGCTACGGCATAGCGAGGAACACTTCCGGATGCTGGTGGAGCAGGCGTCTGACGGGATCGGGATGGTGGACACTAATGGTAAATGGATCGACATCAACTCTGCCGGTGCGGAGATGCTGGGTCTCACGCGGGAAGAGTTTTTGGGCAGGGAAGTGGGTGCCAACGTGGTTGCCGAGGAGAAGCCGCGGGTGGCCCATGAGCTAGCCGAGCTCCATGCTGGACAAGTAGGGCGATACGAGTTTACCGTGCGGCGGAAGGATGGGGCATTATTCCCGTGCGAAATTTCGGCGAAGCGCCTGCCGCAAGGGAGTGTGCAAGTCATCGCCCGGGACATCACCGAGCGCAAGCAGGCCGAAGAAGCTCTGCAAGAGGCCGAAAGAAAATACGAGGAAGTCTTCGACCACGTTTCGGATTCGATCTGTTTGTTCGACGTCACCGAAGCTGGCCGTTTCCAGTTGACCGACTTGAATGCCGCCGCCGAGAAGCTGTGCGGAACCAGCGCCGGCGTTGTGGGTAAGTTCCTGGAGGAGCTTACCCCTCCCGAAACCCTCGACTACGTGATGCCTTACTTCCGCCAGTGCGTCGAGTCTGGCCAGTCAGAGTGCTACTCCGAGGAGCATGCCGGGTCGGACGGGCAGCGTTATCTTTACACTGCCTTATTTCCCGTGCGCCGGGACGACGGTGGCGTCGGCCGGTTGATCGTCGTCCATCAGGACGTCACTGAGCTTCATCAGGTGGCCGAAGGACTGCGCGAGGCCAAAGAGAAGCTGACGGAAGAAAAACTGTACCTGGAAGAGGAGATCAATACCGAACTCGACTTCGATGAGATTATCGGACGCAGCAAGATTTTAAGGGATGTCATGGAGCGGGTGGTCATCGTGGCCGGCAGCGATGCCACCGTGCTGTTGCTGGGGGAAACCGGTACTGGAAAGGAATTGGTGGCTCGCGCTCTGCACCAGAAGAGCCAGCGCCAAGGCCAGGCGTTCGTGAAGATGAACTGCGCTGCCATCCCCTCGGGCCTGTTAGAAAGTGAGTTATTTGGCTACGAAAAAGGAGCATTCACTGGAGCCACTGGCCAGAAAGCAGGACGGCTGGAGCTGGCAGACAAGGGAACGCTTTTCCTGGATGAGATCGGAGAAATCCCTCTGGTTTTGCAGCCCAAGCTGCTGCATGTCTTGCAGGACCACGAGTTCGAGCGGTTGGGGGGCACCCGCACCTTGAAGAGCGATTTCCGGCTGATCGCCGCCACCAACCGGGACTTGCTGCAGAGCGTCAAGGAGGGCCAATTTCGTACAGATTTGTATTACCGCCTGAACGTTTTTCCTATCCGCGTGCCGTCTTTGCGTGAGCGGCGCGAGGACATCCCCTTGCTGGTTGAACATTTTGTCCGCAGGTTCGCCCTTCGCCTGAACAAGTCCATCACCAGCGTTCCGATGAAAACCATGCGTGCGCTCACCCAGTGGGACTGGCCGGGTAATGTTAGGGAGCTGGAGAATTTCATTGAACGTTCGGTGATTCTGACCAACGGTTCGGTGCTGGCGTGTCCGCTGGGGGAATTGTCGTCAGACGTGGGGAGGAGCGCCAACGATACCCTCGAGGATGTTGAACGCAAACACATTCTCGATGCCCTCCGGGAAAGTCGTGGCCAGCTAAGCGGACCGACCGGCGCTGCTGCCCGGCTGGGCTTGAAACGCACTACCTTGCAATCAAAACTGAAGCAACTCGGCATTGATCATCGCTTGTATCGCGATAGTGAAAAGCGCCATACCGCCTGAAGTCTGCTGGTGTATCTGACGGCTGCTCTTGTTCCACTTGGCAGTCGCGAATTTCCGCTCGCCCGTAAGCGTTGGTAGAGAAAAAGCCCTGGCTCCCGGGGAGAGAGCGCCGAAAGCCAGGGACTTGCTGGTCAGCAATGCTATGCGTCAGTTGTCATTATGAGAGCACAAACAGCCGCGTCCAGCGGTAAAAAGATGGTAAAAGAATGTAAAAGCTCGTCAACGGATAGCGCGGAAGTGAAAGGAGTCAATTCGTAGACGGCTGCGATTGACAAGGAGGAAGAGTGAAGGCCTCGCCAGCGCAAGGCGAAAACAAAATAATCCTGCCGCCGCCGGACCAGTCGGGACGCGTCACGTTGGAGCAGACGATAGCTCGGCGTCGCTCGGTGCGCGCGTTCACCGTGCAAGCGCTGTCGGAGGAGGAACTGTCACAGCTGCTGTGGGCAGGTCAGGGAGTCACACACCCGGACGGCCTCCGCGCCGCGCCGTCGGCAGGCGCGCTGTACCCGCTTGAGCTTTATGTCGCCACCGCCGCCGCTTTCTATCACTATGATCCCGGCCCGCACAGGCTCGATTTGCACTCCGATGGGGACCTCCGGCCTGCGCTTTGTCGCGCTTCCTGGGAGCAGGAGTTCATTCGCGAGGCGCCTGCGGTGTTTGTCATCGCCGCGGTATATGAACGCACCGAACGCAAGTACGGGCGCCAACGTGGTCCGCGATACGTGCACATGGATGCGGGCCACGCTGCCGAGAATGTGCTGCTGCAAGCCGTCGCGCTAGGGCTCGGAGCGGTAGCCGTCGCCGCTTTTCGTGATGACCAGGTACAACAGGTTCTATCGCTGCCGCGCGAGCAGCAACCGCTTTATTTGATTCCCGTCGGCCATCCAAGATAAACCTGGGCATATTCTGATAGCTGCAGGAGCCAGGAGCAGATTCCTCGTCGCTGCGCTCCTCGGAATGACAAGGTTATAGTGAGCAGATTCATCGTCGCTGCGCTTCTCGGAATGACAAGGCTATAGTAAAGAGGCGCCCTAGCTACTCGCGGCCGCCGCATCCTTTAGCAAATCCGCTGCCTGCCAGTCCGAGCCGTGGTACCAGCGGAAGATCTTGCCGTCGGGCCCAATCACCGCGGTACTCAGTGAGTGAGTAATGATGTCATTCTTCTCGGGAATTACCGTG
>Ga0187771_10003266_pt1 | contig 11315 bp, 8 predicted proteins | sample 0116_SJ02_MP15_1_FD_133139 | JGI IMG/M metagenome (GOLD analysis project Ga0187771, IMG submission 133139) | Tropical peat soil microbial communities from peatlands in Department of Meta, Colombia - 0116_SJ02_MP15_10_MG | ecosystem: Environmental > Terrestrial > Soil > Wetlands > Peat | place... | reverse complement strand
GCCATAAATAATGCTGCGGTGTCGGCAAAACGGTTGGCCTTTGCCTGTAATAGATTAATCACTGCCTGCTGATAAGTCTGTTCGGCGGAGAGCAGGCCCAGATAACTGATATCGCCCAATTCGAGCTGACGCCGCGCGATGGAAAGGCTCCTGGCAGCGGCATGCTCTGCAGCAACAGCAGCTTTAAGAGCATCGGCATCTGATTGTATAGCATGCAGCGTATCAGCCACATTCTGGAATGCGGTGAGAACTGTGCTGCGATACTGTGCTGCCGCTTGGTCGTAGGTGGCTTCGGCGGCACGCTGCCTGTGCAACAATGTGCCTCCCTGGAAGATAGGCTGTGTGATATTGGCCGCTAGAGTCCAAAAACCGGTGCCCGAGGATAACAACTTGTCGATTTCGAGAGCGGTGCTGCCCAAATTGGCGCTCAGGGTAATATTCGGCAGCCGGTTGGCTATGGCGACACCAATCTCTGCACTTGCCGCATGCAGTTGCTCTTCAGCAGACCGTACATCCGGCCTTTGCTCTACAAGCTTTGAAGGAAGACTCACCGGGAGTTCCTGCGGCAATTGCAGCTCCGAAAGTTCAAACTTCTCGGCAAGTTTCTCGCTCGGGAAACGGCCTGCAAGCCGTGCCAGCAGGTTGCGTTGCTGGGCCAGTTGCTTTTCCAACGGCGGTAATGTGCTTTGTGCTTGGGCCAGTGCGGCTTCCTGCGCCGTTACATCCAAGGTTGCAACCTGGCCCAGTTCGTATTGACGCTTAAGCAGTTTTAGAGATTGATTCTGAATATCTATTATCCGTTTGGTAGCCGCGATCTGTCCACGCAAGGCAGCCTCCTGTACCGCAGCAGTGACTATGTTGGAAGTCAGGGTAAGGTAAGCGGCTTCGAGTTGGAAGCGCTGTGATTCGGCCTGGGCTTTAAGCGCTTCGACCTGCCGACGGGTGCCGCCAAATACATCTGGCGCATATGCAACTGCAACCTGTGCAGTATGAAGGCTGAAAATGTTACTATTGTCAGCCAGCGGACTGGCTAACACATCGGAGATCTTTTGGCGCGTTGGAGTGAAGCTGGCATCGATGCTTGGAAAGAATACGCCCTGCTGTGCATAGAAGTTTTCACGGGCGACACGCAGGGCGGCTTGCGCCGCTTCCAGGTCTGGGTTGGCTTTAAGGGCCTGCTCTATGAGATCATTGAGCGGCTTCGAATGGAACAGTGTCCACCATTGGCCGGGTATGTCCATGTCACGCACGAAACGCTGCGCCTCGCCACCTTTGACATCTACCGATGCTGTCTGGGCAGGAAGGGCTTGCTGGGTATAACCATCAACGGCAGGCGCGGACGGGCGTTGAAAGTCCGGGCCGACGGCACATCCGGCAATGAGCGCTAAGATAAGAATTAACAACAAACGTGTTATTTTCCTCTTTACCCATCTCTGTGTTTGCATATTTATTTTTTCTTTTCATTTGGTGTCGGTAATACATCGTTTGCTCTCGCAACCCATACATATAGTGTAGGCAGCAGGAAAACGCTTATCAGCAGATTAGTGATCAGTCCGCCCACAATTACAATAGCGAAGGGACGCTGGGAGTCAGACCCGATGTCATGAGACAACGCCGCTGGAAGCAGGCCCAGTGTGGCAACCAGCATTGTCATCATAATTGGGCGGAGACGAATAGTGGCGCCCCTGATCGCTGCATCCCATATAGCCATGCCCCTCGAACGGAGTTGATTGATATATTGCACCATAATAACGCCAATCTGTACAGCCACTCCCGCCAGTGCAAGTAACCCAATACCGGATGAGACACTAAAATTAGTCCCTGTAGCAAGCAGCGCCAGAAAACCCCCTATGCTTCCCGCAGCCACATTGCCGAGCACGAGAAAAGACCACTTGAAAGATTTGAACATCGTATACAAAAGCAGCAGGATCAGGAGAAGAGTGATGGGAATGATCAATGAAAGGCGCGCATTTGCCCGCTTCTGGCTTTCATACTCTCCAGCCCAGTCAAGATGATAACCCTGTGGCAGCTTTACCTCCTGATTGACCCTTCTCATGGCATCTTGAACCGTGCTTCCGAGGTCTCGGCCACGGACGCTGTATTTTATTGCAATGTACCGCGAGTTGGCCTCCCGGTAGATCATCGATGCTCCATCATCGATCTTCACGTCACAAAGTTGCCCAAGAGATACCCTTTCACCTGAAGGCGCTAGTATTCTGATGTTCCCGATGTCTTCAACAGTCTTGCGGAACGGCTCCTGGTATCGTACTACAAGATCAAAGCGCTCCTCGCCTTTCAATATCTGAGTTACGGGATTTCCACCCACTGCCGTCTGGACTGCATCCTGGACATCCGCTACGTTGATGCCGAAGCGATCCGCCTTTGCACGATTGACAATAAGGTTAAGGTTTGGCTGTCCGAGTACCCGGAAAACCCCGAGGTCTTCGATACCAGGAACTGTTCGCATAACGTCGACTATCTGGCTGGCCTTCTGTTCCAGATCCTTCAGATCGCCGCCGAATAGTTTGACTGCCGACTGGCCTTTCACTCCGCTGAGGGCCTCCTCCATGTTGTCTTCAATGGGCTGGGAAAATCCCCAGATAACGCCCGGGATCTTTTCAACTTCTTTGTTCAGAGCCCCGATCAGATCGTCTTTATTTCCGTGGAACTGTTCCCGCCATTCGTCGCGGGGCTTGAGGTCGATGAAATATTCAGTGTTAAAAAAACCAGTGGAATCTGTGCCGTCGTCCGGTCTGCCAATTTGACAAACAACCTGCGTCACTTCAGGGAAGTTCGCAAAGGCAAGCCGTGCCTGAGTCATAATACGTGTGCCTTCCGATGGCCCGATGCTTGAATCGAGAGTGCCCCTGGCCCATACAGCGCCCTCATCCAGGTGAGGTAAAAATTCTGACCCGATCACTCCGCTGAAAGCCAGGTAGACGGACAAACCGAGTGAAGCGATGCCTAATCCTATTACAAGCTTACGCCGATAAATTGCCCAATTCAGCCCCTTGGGGTAATTAACCAAAAGCCAGGCCAATACGGGGTTTCTCCACTCACTCGTTCTCTTGCGAAAGATGTAGCCTGCCAGCACCGGGGCCAGGAGCAGAGAGAAGATCAGTGCTCCCAGTAAAGCGAAACAAATAGTCCACGCCATGGGCCGGAACAAATGGCCTTCCACACGCTGCAAAGTGAAGATCGGAAGGTAGGCTGTGATGATGATCGCCCTTGCGTAAAAGACTGGCCTCTGCACTTCATGCGCCGCCAGATATATGGTTTCATCGATAGTGCCCGTCGAGTTCTCCGATTCCTTTAGTCGGCGCAGAATATTCTCAACCATGACGACTGATCCATCCACGATCATCCCGAAATCGAGTGCTCCCAAAGATAACAGGTTGGCCGGGATGTGGCTAAGGTCGAGCAGGATGGAAGCGAAAAACAATGAAAACGGAATGGTTATGGCCACGATAATCGCCGAGCGGACATTCCCTAAAAAAAGAAAAAGAACTATAACAACCAAAATAAATCCCTTGGCAAGGTTGTTTAGAACCGTGTGTGTAGTGTAGCGGACAAGATCCTCCCGGTCAATGTGAGGGACTATCTTCACGCCAGGCGGCAGAACGTTTTCATTCAGATATTTGACCTTGGCGTGGAGGGCAGCCAGTGTGGATTCTGTTTCGGCTCCGGTACGCATTTGAACGATGCCTTCGACGACATCATCGTAGTCAATTACCTGTCCGTCCTCGTGACGAATTGACTTGCCTATACGGCCAAGACGTATCTTTGGGCCCTGGGAGACTACTGCTATATCCCTGACCCTCACCGGTATTCCATTCTGTGCTTTCAGGATGGTAGCGCCAATATCATCTGTATCACGCATCAATCCGACCACCCTGACGTTATATGTCTGCTGCCCTCTTTCGATGAAACTTCCGCCCGCATTGACATTATTTGCAGCAAGGGCTTGCTCCACCTGACCTATGGACAAGCCGTAAGAAACCAGCTTGTTAGGGTCGACCTGGACCTGGTATTCGCGGGTCTCGCCACCGAAGCTCGAAACCAATGCAATGTTTGGGACCGACATGAGGTATTTGAATACTGTCCAGTCCTGTAGCCGCTTTAGTTCCATTATATCGTATTGAGGATTATTACTCTCCAGGCTGTACCAGTATATCTGTCCTACAGGGCTGAAATCAGCGCCGATTTGGGGGCTCAAACCCGCCGGCAGGTTGACCATTGTAAGCTTCTCGAGTACCTGCTGACGGTTTTGGATGATGTTCGAGTCGTCATCAAAAATGGCAGTAATGACAGACAAACCAGCGAGTGAAACGGAACGAAGGTGTACGAGGTGTCTCATTCCGTTAAGTTGGGTTTCGATAGGTATCGTAACCTGTTGTTCGACTTCCTCCGCTGCCCGTCCCGGCCATTGAGTGATCACCTGGGCATATTTATCTGCCACATCTGGGTACGCTTCTATAGGCAGACGATGGAATGAGATTATGCCCCATATGAGAAGCAGAACACCTATACTGAGGATAAAAAACTTGTACCTGTGCGCAAGTTCAATGAGGTAATCGATCATGACTTATTTCCCTTCGGCGGCACTGGAGAACTGCAAGGCATAAGCCACTACCTTATCATGAATTTTTATGCCAGAAATGATCTGCTGGAGGGTGTCGCTGACCATGGGGCCGGTCTGAACCTCTATTTTCTGGAATCGACCGCCGTGATTACCATCCATGGGCTGGAAGACCCAGTTCTTGTCATGCAGGCGCACGATAGCGGTAGCTGGCAGAACTGGCCGTTCCACACTTCTTTGAGAACGGATCACTGCGGTCACAAACATACCTGAACGCATAAGCAGATTTGGATTGTCCAACTCGATCCGGACCTTTGCCGATCGGGTAGCTGGTTCGAGTACCCGACCGATGTTGCTTACGCGGCCCTGGAATGTCCGGTCAGGATAAGAGTTGAGATGTATCTTAGCGGTATCGCCTATACGGACTCTGGAGATAGTATCTTCATAAAGATCACATAACACCCATACACGCGATAGGTCTGCAATGGTAAAAAGGTTTGGAGTAGCATCAATAGAGCGAACCCCGCCGCCTGTAGTAACATTCTGTTCTACAATCGTTCCAGAAATCGGGGCGCGAATATCAATAACAGAAGTGATTCTATCGGGATCGCCACCGAGCACACGGATATGGTCGGCCGCCGTCTTAAGATCAACCCCGGCTTTGTCTGCTCCATTTTGGGCTGCTTCCAGGTCTTTTGTTGATGCCGCACCGTCAGCAACGAGTTTGCGTAAGCGCTCCAATTGTTTGTGTGACAACATCTCATCGGCTTTGGCCTTCTGAAGATCGGAGAACGCTGCAGCGAGTTCAGGGCTGTGTATCTGCAGTAGTACTTGGCCTTTTTTAACATCGTCTCCCAGCCGGACCTTAATATCTACTACGCGGCCGCCGCCCAGAGATAATACAGCCACGGAGCGGTTTATGTCAGGAGTGACCACGCCGCAAACATTTATTTCATCAGCAACTTTCCTGCCTTCCGCCTCCACCAGTGGAAAGCGCTCCGGATGATCTATTTCGATCACACTGGGGTCGGGGGATTTCACAATTTCTGTATGTGAATCACCAGCATCTGCAGCCTCACGCCTGCAGCCGACTGCCGAAAAAATGAGCAGCAAAAATACGCTTGCTGCAACGAGATGCTGGAAAACTTTATTATGTATAAAAAACGAAACTCTCATCATACTGACCTCTTTTTTTATGTTGCCATTGAGGATCGGAGCGATGAAGGCAATATTTGAAATATACTGAGATTGCTTCGCTTCGCTCAACGACATGTGTCGACGATTTTCATTGCATCGATACACTTCGCCCTTTTATTTTTTCGCAGAAGAAAAAATGGATAGCTTCTTCCTCTCGCGAAATCATGTTATTCTAATAAAGTACTCCCTTTAGGAGGTAATGTTGCAGCCCTCCAGTACAGAAACTAGTCTTCTTCTCTAATATATCCTTATAAACATCAGCATATTTTGCCACAATCTTTTCCCAAGGATGATGAGTTGCTGTGGTAAATGATTCTTTCGACATTTTCATCCTGTCCTCTTTGTTACATAGCGCTTTTATTGCATCGGCTATCGCATCTGCATGTCTAGCATTTTCAATAACAAAGCCATTGATCCCTCGTTTGACGATGTCTTTTGCCCCCCTACATTTTGACTTATTATAACTGGCAGTGAAGCAGCCATGGCTTCTAACACAGTCAAACCGAATGTGTCAAATCTCGAAGGCATTGAAAAAATGTCGGAAGCTAGATAGAGTCTTGCCACCTTGTCATGCGGCATGGTACCTGTATAAATAACATCATCTCTGATGTTTATTTTTGCTGCCAGCGAAATATATTTTTTGCAGTTACTCTTTCCAACGACCAGCAATTTGAATTTTTCATGCGGATGCCTTTCTTTGAATTTGGCCAAGCCCTCCATTAGATAGTCTAATCCCTTAGCAGGCTGCTGAAAAAGTCATAAAAAATGAAAAATCTTCACCATTGGGACAAAAATTTTGAGCAGAATATGCCGGATTCGTGCTTTTCACGGCAAAAGTACCATCGCCATGGGCCTCATCTATCCTGTTTATCTTGTTTCTGTTCATGCCTCTGCGGTTTCACTGGTCAGGAGTTTTGCTATTCTCATCAGATTGTAAGCCGCGGCCACCAACAATGCCTGCAGTTCCGTCCGCTCCCTTCCCTTGAAACGGGATCTTCTGAGCCCTCCGACCGTTTTGAACCAGCCGAAGATTTCTTCCACTCTTTTCCGTATGCGCTGGCTGACGGCATAACCTCCATGACGCGTAGTGCGCCCATCAATGGCAGAGCCTCCTCTGCGCTCCGTGTTGGCCGCAACATGAGGAGTAACCTTCCTCTGGCGAAGGTTCTTCACAAAATCTTTCGTGTCGTATCCTTTGTCCGTACCGAGGGTCTTAAGTTTTACTCCCGCATCCTTCTGACGATCGATCATATCAATGGCGGCATTCCGTTCCGCTTTGCCCGTTGCCTGGGTAACCTGGATGTCTACCAGCAGGCCGTTGCGGTTCTCCATCAGGGCATGGGCATCGTAAGAAAGCTTCGCTTCTTTGCCCAGGCTTTTACGCATCAAGATGGCTTCTGGACCGGTCGTGCTGCAGTGGGTGCCGTTCTTTCGCTTTTCGCCCCGGAAGTCGACCGTCGGGTTGCTCTTGTCGTCATCCGTGACCGGTCGATCCGAAGAGTCTTCGCCCCGCGGACGAAAGCTCTTCATGCTCGCCCAGGCCTCAATCAGGCTTCCGTCTACAGTGAAATGCTCGTCCGACAGAAGCCCTTTGTCACGGGCAAGACCCACAATGGAATTGAAAAACTTCTCCGCTATCTCATGCTCCAAAAGCCTCTCACGGTTCTTCGTAAACGTCGTCGCATCCAGCGAGGCCTCTTCCATGTTCATGTCCAAAAACCACCGGAACAGAATGTTATAGTCCAGCATCTCACAAAACAGCCGATCAGAACGCACGGAATACAGAGCAATCAGCAATTGGGCCTTCAACAGCCGCTCCGGCGCAACCGAGGGTCTGCCCATCTTGCTGTACATCGCGTCGAAGTCCGTGGAAAGTCCTGCCAGAACTTGGTCGGCGTAAATCTTGATGTCCCGCAACGGATGCCCGGCGGGAACCCGTTGCTCGGGCGAAACATAGGTGAACATGTAACTCTGGGGGTCGTTGATGCCGCGCATGATGCCTCCTGCCTCTGTGATGTGCAGCGACTATACCCGATTAAATCAACTTATGAAACGACTTTTTCAGCAACCTGCTAATTTATAAATGGTATTATTTTTCTGACTTGAGCAAATCTCGAATCTCCGTTAACAGCACTTCTTCATTTGAAGGTGCCGGTTCCGGCTTGGGGGCTTCTTGTTCCTTTCGTTTCAGTGTGTTAATTGCCTTAATTGCAATGAAAATGGAGAAAGCAACAATCGAAAAATCTACGACAGTCTGTATAAACTTACCGTAGCTCAGGACAACAGCCGGCGCGCCACCTGCAGCGGCTTTTATGGTCAACGATAAATTGCTAAAATCTACACCACCAAGCAAGACACCGATGGGCGGCATGATCACGTCGCCGACCAATGACGAAACTATTTTGCCAAACGCAGCGCCGATAATTATACCGACAGCCATATCAAGAACATTTCCTTTCAATGCGAATTCTTTGAATTCTTTTAACACACCCATATTTATTTCCTCCTTGTATTATTTACTACTTCAGACGTATTTTTATCCCGTTTCTTGTCTTACACTACCTCAGTTTATCGAGTGCGCTGACGAGGTCTTCCAGCGGCGGTCTCTTATTGATGTCATGCACATCTATGTAACGGATAATACCCTTCTTATCGATAACAAACAGGGCCCGTTCAGAAACGCCACCAGACCTCAAGACCCCATATTTTGCTGCCACCTTTCCATGCGGCCAGAAGTCAGACAGTACGGGAAACCAAAGATTACCCATCTGGTTCGTCCAGGCGAACAGGGTAGGGATGTTATCAACAGTTATTCCCAGCAATATGGCGTCATGTTGATCGAAAATTTCTTTAACAATATTGTAGCCCGGCCACTGATCTGAACATACTGGTGTCCAAGCCGCAGGGACAAAAGATATAACAACATTCTTCTTACCCTTGTACTGCTTTAAGGAAATCATCTCCCCTGATACCGTCTTTAATGTAAAATTAGGTGCGCGATCTCCCACCTTGAGCTTCAAAACGCTGTCTGTCGGTTTGAGGATTCCGGGGTTATAAATATTATTTTTGTAGGCATCGGACAGACAGTACGCTGTCGGAACAAATAGAAAAGTGAGGATAAAAACTGTAGAGAAAAAAACCATCACTTGCTTAATATGTATCTTCATATAATCCTCCTATTGCAGTCCTGACAATTTCATTATCATTTCCAAAAACTGATCCACTCCTTCAAATCCGCCAAGTCTGGAGTAAATAACCTGATGAGAGCCGTCAGAATTTATTTTGACGCCGATAAAGTACGGTGTCCTCACTTCTCCGACCATTTTATGAATCGCATAATCTTCATCAGGAAAGAGAGGGAAAGGAACATTGTACTACTTCTTAAAAGTATCTATTTCATAGGATGTGTTACCTGCACCAATACCGATGATTTTAATCTTATCCTTGAGATTCGGATTCTGTTCAATTTTGGCGTACAATTGATTCACATTCGGTGCTTCCCGCTGGCAGTAAGGGCAGTACATACTGAATATCTCGACAATGACCAATCTGGCCTTAATCTCAGGAATCTTGAAAGAGCCAAACCCGAAGAAACCAAGGTTAAGATAACTTTTCCCCGCGGAATCTTTGGGAATGGAAAGTTTTATGTCCGGCAGCGTTCCACCCACTGCGGGGGTATTATCTGCTGCTGACATGGGGCTTAAAATTAAGAGAAGAATCATGATAACTATGAAGCAACTGATCACATTTTTTTTCATTTCAATGCCTCCAATTTATAAAGTTTTAAGCCCCCGCCAAAAATTGCTTCAAGTCCCGGATTTGAACCTCCGCGTACTATAACCCCACACGAAGACATGCAAACTTATTATACAAAATTACTCCAGTCAAACGAGTGTGTCAAAGAAAAAGTACCTGACAGCTTCAATATACCTGCTTGACATTCTGTAATATCTAAATAGAATTAAGCAACTGAATGGGGAGCATTATTATTCCTCTAGGATCGGAGAAGTTCAATTTTTTGTTGCAAGCCGATTTTTAGAACAGGCAGGCTTTTATATTTTGTTAAGATTTGGATTTTTTACGAAGGGAGCATCAACTTATGAATGGAGAATATTGCTATAAACCTGTAACTCAAGAGATCGCAGCCCAGTTGCAATCAATCGTCGGGGAAAAGAATATCATCTTCAATGATGTTGAACGTATGCAAGACTACTCACACGACGAAGTGGCTGATCCGGGATATGCTCACATGCCTGAGGTAGTGGTCAAGCCCCAATCCGCCCTCGAGATTTCGCAAATAATGAAACTGGCCAATGAATATCATATCCCAGTCACGCCCCGTGGAGGGGGAACCGGGCTTTCCTGTGGTGCTGTTCCTGTTCATGGTGGTATTCTCCTTGCTCTGGAGAGAATGAACCGCATCCTGGAAATTGATAAGGGGAACATGGTGGTTGTGGTAGAGCCGGGAGTAGTGACTCGTGAAATTAATATAGCAGTTCAGGAGCATGGGCTTTTTTATGCGGGTTATCCCATGAGTTTTGAATCATGTTTTATTGGAGGAAACGTTGCGGAAAACGCCGGCGGCGGACGTGCGATAAAATATGGGGTCACCGGGCAGTACGTACTTGGCCTGGAAGCAGTTTTACCTACAGGGGAGATTGTGGAAATGGGAGGGAAACGGCTGAAGGATGTTACGGGGTATGACCTCATACACCTCATGATCGGTTCGGAAGGAACATTGGGTATATTTACAAAAATAATCCTCAGGCTGCTCCCTCTGCCCACAGCCACTGCTGTACTCTTAATTCCCTTTGAGAATGCTGCTGCCGCTGTTGCTGCATTTCCGAAGGTAATTGCCAATGCAGGATTACTGCCTTCATCAATTGAGTTTATGGATAGCCTCTCTATAGAGACAGTATACAAATTCCTAGGGGAATCACCGCCGCGGCCCAATATTGGAGCCATGCTGCTGATTGAGGTGGATGGGACAAGCAGAGAGAAGGTTGACGGCGATAGCCAGAAAATCGGTGAACTATTCCTAGAGTCAGGGGCCCTTGATGTTTATGTGGGTAATACGCCGACAATCGAGAGGAAAATGTGGAACCCGCGTCTGAAACTTGCGGAGGCATTTAAGGCCGTTTGCCCCGTGCAAAGTCTTGAGGATATAGTCGTACCTACAGCACGGATTCCTGATCTCATTATAGAACTGGAGCGGCTGTCTCAAAAATATGATGTTCTGATTCCCTGCTATGGCCACGCGGGCGACGGGAACCTGCATGCTACTCCGGTGAAGAAGCCCGAAACCCCCCTGGATATCTGGAAAGAAAAACTCCCGTCGATACTTACAGAACTATATCAGGCTGTATATCGTTTAGGAGGGACCATCAGCGGAGAACATGGCATAGGTTCCAAACGAGCATCCTATCTACCTTTGGTGATGAACTCCGACCTTATTGAACTACAGGAGAGGATTAAACAGGCTTTCGACCCTTTGAATATTCTCAATCCCGGGAAAATTTTCCCCTCCGGACGGAATTGT
>Ga0187771_10003265_pt1 | contig 11316 bp, 9 predicted proteins | sample 0116_SJ02_MP15_1_FD_133139 | JGI IMG/M metagenome (GOLD analysis project Ga0187771, IMG submission 133139) | Tropical peat soil microbial communities from peatlands in Department of Meta, Colombia - 0116_SJ02_MP15_10_MG | ecosystem: Environmental > Terrestrial > Soil > Wetlands > Peat | place... | reverse complement strand
GGATAGGTGTCATTGCCGTGGAGGAAGTGCCCCGGGAAAAGACGGAGTTTTACGGCATCGTCGCTGCTCAGCCTGCTGCCACGACTCACGCAGACCCGCGGCTGCTGCGCGTGCGCGACCTCGTGGAAAAGCCCTCTCCTGACCGGGCGCCTTCAAACCTGGCCATCACCGGCCGCTATGTTCTCCCGCCGGAGATTTTCACCTGCCTGGAGGAAACGCAGCCCGGAGACGGCGGGGAAATTCAGCTCACCGACGCCCTGAAGCTGCTGGCGAAGAAAACGGGGCTATGGGCCTGCGTTTACGAAGGCGCCTCGCACGACGCTGGCGACAAGCTCGGTTTCCTGAAGGCCACGGTGGAATTTGCCCTGAGCAATCAGGGCTTCAGCGAGGAATTTCGCAGCTACCTTCGTTCGCTGAAGCTCTGACAGGCATGCTGTTGGCGCGTTTACCTCTCCAGGACTGTTTTTTTCTTTGCCGCGAGCTTGCTGTCCTTGGCCCCCGCGGTTTCGGCGGCTTCCTTCTGGCCGGGGCGTTCCGACTTATCGCTGCTGGGGCCGCTCTTGTGCGCGTAATCCGTCACGTACCATCCGCCGCCTTTGAACTGGATGGCCGGTGCGGCCAGCAGGCGTTCCACTTTCCCGCCACAATGGGGGCACTTCTTCAAGTGAGGACCGCTGAAGCTTTCAATGCGCTCAGTCCGCCGCGCGCATCGCAGGCATTCGTACTCGTAAAGGGGCACGCGATTCCTTTCGTACTCTTTTGCTCGAATTCCGAGATACATTTTAGCATGGCGGAGTTTGCTCCCTGGCCGGCGTGGTAGACTTTGTGCGTCATGGCTGGCGAAGGGACGGCGGGCGCGCGGGCAGGGCAACTCTTCCTGGTGGCCACGCCCATCGGCAATCTCGAGGACATCACCCTGCGCGCTTTGCGCGTCTTTCGGGAAGCGGACCTGATCGCCTGCGAGGATACCCGGCGCACGCGAAAGCTCCTGAGCCATTACCAGATTCATAAGCCCCTGATCAGCTACCACGAGCACAACGAAATCACCCGTGCGCCGGAACTCGTGATCGAGTTGGAGCGCGGGGCGCGCGTGGCCCTGGTAAGCGACGCGGGCACGCCGCTGATTTCTGACCCGGGGCAGCGGCTGGTCACCTTGTGCATCCGGCACCGCATTCCTGTCGTGCCCGTGCCTGGAGCGTGTGCATCAGTGGCCGCCCTGGCGGCTTCGGGCCTGGCAGCCGACGAGTTTCTGTTCCTGGGCTTCTTGCCGGCGCGCGGCGGAGAACGGCGGCGAGCCGTCGAACGCCTGATGACCGAGAAGCGCACGCTGGTGCTCTATGAAGCGCCGCATCGCCTCGCCGCCACGCTGGGCGACTTGGCCGCGCTGCTCGGCAACCGCCCCGCCTGCATTGCCCGCGAAGTATCCAAGTTCCACGAGGAGTTTCGCCGCGGCACACTCGAGCAACTGGCCGCGGACCCCGTGGTGGGAAGCCTGCGCGGCGAAATCACTTTGCTCATCGGGCCGCCGGCAAATGCCGAGCAGGGCGGAGCGCGCGAGACGACCGAGAGTCTGGCCGCGCGCGTCGAGGAATTGATTCGCCAGGCGAAGCTGGATCGCAAGGAGGCGCTGAGAATCGCGGCCAGAGAGCGCGGGCTCACGCGCCGGGCCGCTTACCGCCAAATGCTTGGCCTGGCGCCGGGAGACGGTCAAAGACCAGACTCGGACCAGAAAACGCGCTGAAAACGCGGGCCGATAAAGCGCACCCCGACCAGGTGCTCGGCCCCGCCCGCGACGGGAGTCACATGGACGACCTCGCCCTGGGTGGCGAAGGAGCGTTCGTTCGCCTGGCCCCTCCATCGCTTGGAGGGGATGACAATATCGAGCTGCGCGCCGGGATGCACTTCGCAGTGCATGGTGAAGGCGGCGCCACCGCGACACAGGTTCTCGCTGGCGGTAGTCTCCTCAAAAACAAGTCCCTGGCAATCCTTGCCGCGCACCTGCACGGGCAAGCGCACCACAATGCGCCGCTCAGATCGCGGCTTCGACCCCGGGGGAGTGGCTCGAGTCATGGGCTGGATTCCCCTTCACGGCCAACTTTAGCGCACTCAGACCGTTCACCCGGTCCAGAATCTCCTGCACCGATGTCGCAGAATGCACCTCCCGGCGCAAGCACGCGCCATCTCGCACGCCGTGGCTGAACCAAGCGGCGAATTGCTTCATCTTTCCGAGCATTCCGGGCTGGCCATCAGCAACCAAGCGCCGGTAATAATCCGCGATCAAGACGCAGCGGTCCTCTTCCGATGGCGCGATATAGCATCCGGTCGCGGAGTACTCCGCGATTTGGCGGAAGATCCAGGGGTTGGTCGCCGCGGCCCGGCCGATCATTACCGCGTCGCAGTTCGTTTCCCTGACCATGCGCGCGGCGTCTTCCGGCGCGCGGATGTCCCCGTTGCCGATCACCGGGAGGCCAACGGCGCGCTTCACGGCGCCGATAATCGCCCAGTCGGCACGCCCGCCGAGGCCCTGAGCGCGCGTGCGGGGATGCACGGCGATGGCGTCCGCGCCGCACTGCTCGGCCAAACGCGCGGCCTCCACAGCCACAATGTTCTTATCGTCCCACCCGGCGCGCATCTTCACGGTCATAGGGATGCGCACGGCGGCGCGGACGCGGCAAAGGATGGCCTCGAGCAACTTGAAGTCGCGCAGGAGTCCCGCGCCGCCGCATTTCACCACCTTTTTCGCCGGGCAGCCCAGATTGATGTCCACAGCGTCGAAGCCGAGTTCTTCCACGACACCGGCAGCGGCGGCCATCGCCGCGGGGTTCGCGCCGAATAACTGCGCCGTGATGGGATGCTCGTCTTCTGCGAAGTGGAGATAGCGCAGCGAGCGCGCGGCATGCCGGGAAATGCCTTCTGAGCTGGCGAACTCGGTCATGATGAGGCCGCAGCCGCCCAACTCGCGAATCACACGGCGAAACACCGTGTCGGTCACCCCGGCCATGGGGGCCAGAACCGTGGCCGGAGAGACGCGCATCTGGCGCGCCTGAAAGGAGGCGGGGATGCCGCTCGCCGCAACGCCACTCACGTTCACAGCCGCTAGGGAATCTTCCGTAGCCGTCACTTGGCATCCTCGCTGCAATCGCCCCTTGGGTCTTGGGGTTCGAGGTGCAGCTCGCGCTGGGGCGACTCCGCGGTCCCCGGCGTCAGGTACTCGTCCAGCTTGAGCAGCCTCCGGCCCAGCGCCGAAGAAAACGCGGACCAGCCGTCTTCGCCGCCCGGTGCCGCCAGCGACTCCCGGGCAGCGGCCATCTTGGAATCGAGATCGTCGAGATAGTGCAGCACCAGCGCTTCCCGAATCATCGGCAGCTTGGGCGAACCGAATTCGTACTGGCCGTGGTGGCTGATGAGCAGGTGTTGCACCACGGTCTTCAAGGCCGGGGGGAAAGCGGCCATGGCGTCCATCCGGCGATTGACCGTTTGCAGCTCCATAACGATGTGTCCCAGGAGTTGCCCTTCCGTGGTATAGCCAATCGAGCGCTCGAAGCACAATTCCTCGAGTTTGCCGATATCGTGCAAGATGGCCCCGGCGAGGAGAAGATCGGCGTCCAGCTCGGCGTAGTGCCCGGCCACCAGGCGGCACAAGCGGCACAAGCTGACCATGTGTTCGAGAAGCCCGCCCAGGTAGGCGTGGTGCATCATCTTCGCCGCCGGGGCGCGCTTGAGTCTCTGGGCGATGCCCGGGTCCTCAATAACCCCGGCGGAGAGCTTGCGCAGCCAGGGGTCTTGGATGGAGCCGGCGAAGGACTTCAGCTCCTCGTACAGCTTCTCCACGTCCGCGGAGGTGTGCGGGAGATAATCGGCCAGGTCAATTTCCTCGGGCTTGGCGCGGCGCAGTTTCTCGAGGGAAAGCTGGAGCCTGTTGCGGTAGGAAACCACGCGGGCCTGGACCTTAATGACGTCGTCGCGGGCGAATTCAGCGGCGACCCGCTCGGCGCCCTCCCACATGCGGGCCTCGATGACCCCGGTGCGGTCGCTCAGTTCCAGACGGAGGTACGCCTTGCCCTCCTGCGTGGAACGCAACTCCTTGGTTTGCACCAAGAAAGAGGAAGTGATGCTTTGGTCCGCGCTCAGCCCGGAAACATAAACGCTCTTCATGTGCCCGACGGCTTCCTTTTTCCGAAGACTAGGAACCTCTTGTGTCCCTGCTTGCTCTTGGCCGCGGCAGTCTCCGCATCGCTGGACACTTCCTGGATGTCCGAATTGCCGCCGCCGCCGGTGTCCACATAACCCGGTTTGATCACTACGTAGCTTTCCTCGCGCAGGGTTTCGAGATACTTGCGGTAGGCCGGCTCCATCTTCTGACTGAACAGCTTGTCCCCGATCTCGTTTTCCACCTTGTCGAGCGGTTGCTCGCCCTCGTCGTAGTGTTCCAAGAGTTGCAATACCAGGAAGCCCTGCTTCGTGCGGATGACGCCGGTCATGTCGTTCTTCTTGAGACTGAAAACCGCGTCCTCAATCTCCTTGGAGAGTTCGCCGCGCTTGAAGGTGCCGAGGAACCCCTTGTCCTTGGCCGTGCTGCCGTCGGAGAAGTGCTGGGCAAGATCCCCGAAATCCTCGCCGTTGAGCACCCGTTGTCGCAGGCTGTTGGCCTTCTTCTCCAGGTCGGGAATCTCGGACTCGTTCTTCTTTTCCGTGCTGACGAATATCTCGCGGAGCACAACCTCTTCCGGACGGACAAAATCCTTCTGGTGCTCCTGGTAATACTTGAGCATTTCGTCGTGCCCCACCTGTATGCCGTGGCCCACTTCCTCGGAGATGACCTTCTGGCCCAGCAGGTTGTTGCGAATGTTGTTCTTGAAATCTTCCCAGGCGATTCCCTGTGAGGCTACGGCCTTCTCCAGCGTATCCATATCGGGCATCTTGTTCTGCTGGCGAATGTCGTCCAGCTTCTTGACCACCTCGGATTCCACGTTGATGTCCATGTCCTTGGCGCGCTGCACCAGGAGGGATTGGTCAATCAGGTCGCGCAAGGCGTTCTTCTGCCGCTCGGCGATCAGATTCTGGAGCTGTTCCGGCGTGCACTGGGGACAATCCTCCCGGGCATCCTGGACCGCCGACGTGCGCGCCTTCTCCAGCTCGCTGCGGGTAATGATCTCGTTGTTCACGCGCGCGACAATCTCTTCGACCACCTTGCCCTGCTCCTGAGCCACCGTCAGGGGCGCGGCAGCCAAACCCACCGTCATCGCAAGCAAAGGGATACGGACCGAAAGCGTTTTCATAGGGAACCTCAGACTGATTCTATTCCGGTTCCCGCGCCGCGCCAAGCGCCACCCGAAATGTCGAAATACGGGCTGGACGTTCCTCCAGGGAGGCGGCGCGAAACCGCCGATTGTGGTACCTTCGGTGCGTTCCAGAGGAGAAGCGCTCATGGAAGAACAGCAACAACAGCGGCAGGTGCAGATCAAGGCCGACGAAAAAGAGCTTCAGGGAATGTACAGCAACCTGGTCATGATCCACCACAGCGCCGAGGAATTCACCCTGAATTTCATCTATCTGTTCCCCAACGGGGCGCAGGGCAAACTGCTCGGCAGCATAATCGTCAGCCCGGCGCACGCCAAGCGTATTTGGCGCGCCCTCGGCGAGAACATTGCGCGCTACGAATCGCAGTTCGGGCTCATCAAGGAACAGCCTCAGCCCGTGCCGGCCCCCGCCGTGGGCTTCGTGCAATAGACCCAGGCCGCTTCCGTTGCTCGGCATGCTAAAATGCGCTGTGCATGCCGTGGGCCTGTAGCTCAGGTGGTTAGAGCGCACCCCTGATAAGGGTGAGGTCGGTAGTTCGAGTCTACCCAGGCCCACCAGCCTTCGCTCGCCGCGGCGGGCTACGGCTCGGCGAGCCACTCGCAAACTGTGCGAACCTCGGCTCTCGATGCCAACTAGAAAGCGAAGGCTGTCGCGCCGGAGCTTCAGCGGAGGCGGACTCCTCATGAAGTACGTTTATATCCTGCAGAGTCTGACGGATAACGAGCATTTCTATACGGGCGTTACGGATGATTTGAGGGCCAGACTTTCCAAGCACAATTCAGGAGCCGTCCCGCACACCGCTAAGTATCGGCCTTGGCGCGTCAAGAGCTACGTCGCATTCGCCAACGAAGCCCGTGCATTTGCGTTTGAGAAGTATCTGAAGTCTGGCTCGGGTCGCGCGTTCGCTAAAGCAAGGCTATGAGATAGTCGCGCCTGCCCGGGTCGCTCCCGCCCAAATTGAGGTTTTCGTCCGCGGCCTTTTTGCAGAGCTAATCGCCGTAGTCTGTTCTTCGCCGGAGTCTTGCGACGTGGCCTAGGTGAACGGAACGCCTATGATTCGGGGTGAACACTGCCTGTGTTCCTGTGTTCACCGTTGTCAGGCGTGTTGCACAACCAGAATGGTATCTTTCGAGGAGAACGCTGCCTGTGTTTCCGTGTTCTGCCCGCAAACCCGTTCATCAGGACTTCCCATTTTGCCGGGAGAACAATCGACGTATGATGTCCGTCATAGTGACTGAATGCTGATCCTAGGGTGTCATTGAAGATGCTAAAGCAGGGACTTCTCCTATACAGTCTATTGGCTTTCGCCGCATCCGGCAGGGCTGCGTCGGTCAAATATCAGATGGACTGCGACTTGGGCAAAGGTACAGTCCAAACCCAAAGGACCGACAGCTACCAAGTCACCGTCACGCCCTCAGCCGGGTCGTGTCATGTCGCAGTGCTTGATGCCCGGAAAAAGATTGTTTTCCAGTACGACGCAACCGGCATTCAGGTCTTCATTGGGGCAGGCGTGACCACAGACGGTCATTCCAATGCGATTATTCAAGCTGATACGGTGAACCCGTACAGGTTATTCGTAGTGTCTCTGGGAGAGAATGCAAGGTTGCTAAGAACGATCGAAAACCAGTACGGGTTCTGGCTGCAAAATGACTGCGGAGGAAGAATCAGAATCTGGACGTCAGACGGGGCATTCGCACAGGATCCCGATCTAGACGGTGTGTACCATAAAGACCTCTATACGCCGGAGGTCGTCTTTGAGATACAAGATGAACGGCTAGTGGATGCAACTGCCAGCTGTCGTGAATACTTTGACAAGGAGATCAGTTCGCTTCGCTCGCAGCTGACACCGAACGATGTCAAGAACTTCCGAGCCAATCGAATCGCAGATGATTTTCACAGAGGACGAGTTAAAGGGAACATTCTAAAAATAATCTTCTGCTATCTGTACACAGGCCGGGGGACACAGGCGAGAGAATTTCTGCAGCAAATGTGGCCTAGCAACGACAGCGATCGCCTTTGGCAGTCGATTATGAAACTCCGTGCCGAGGGCGTTCTTGGCAACACAAATCAAGTACGGTAGGCTCTACTTATCGTCAATCGGACAGTAAGTCTCTTCGTTAGAGTCGGAGCCGCGATAGCTCGCCAACATGCGGAATCCCCGCCACGATCTGACCCGGCGGAAGGGTTCGAAGATCGTCAACTAAGGCCCACCAGCCTTCGCTCAGGGGCAATCGACAAATTGGAAGCGACCGGCAATTCCGCGAGTTACGGCTCGGCGGGCCACGCAGTGTATACTGCAAATCTCGCCAGGCGTGCGGGCGGCTCGTGCTTTCGTTGACGCGAGTCGCCCGGCGCACCTGGTCGCAACCGCTGCCACCGTTGTGCTTCTGTCGGCGATGGAGCCGCAACAGCGAAGCACTCCGCCCGGCACGGCAGAATCACTGTTGAAACCTGTTTTCAGACCAAACACAGGTCAATACAATTGGACGTATAACCGCATACCGATTTTCGTATCACCTAGGACACATTCCGTAGAAAAGCGTCCCACCTGAACCGAGATCTGTTCGTATCATCAACAAAACAAAGTATATCCATGGCGAGCATTTGAGCTGCCAAATTGGCATCGTCAATGCACTGAGAATCAGTGCATTCGGGCCAGGTCTACACATGGACGGGTGGTCTACAGGTTTCTTCCCTGCCGGGACTGGGAAGCCGGGCCGGTCTTTTTCCCAACTTCAACGGGGGTGTGTGAGGAGGAACAATGTGGCGTAAGCGCACAATGGCGGGGGTGTTTTCTCTCGTGGCTGTTTGCGGTCTGACCGTGGCGGCGAGTTTGGTGGCGCCGCCCTTGCTTCGCGGGCAGGCCACGATTTCTATGGGCACTGTCGAAGGAACGATTCTCGATCCTCAAGGAAAAGTGGTGCCCTCTGCAACGGTAACGATTACGAGCAAAGCCACTGGAACCGCGTTCTCACCGAAAGTTACTTCGGCGGGGCTGTACAATTCCGGCCCGCTGGAGCCCGGCGAATATACCGTTCGAGTGGAGGCCGCAGGGTTCAAGACCATTGAAACTTTGCTCGTTGTCCGCGTTGGAAATATCACGCCTGGATCGGTCACACTGGAACTGGGTTCTCAGAACACAACGGTTTCCGTGGAGGCTTCGAGCGTGACCATGAACACGGAACAGGCCGCGGTGCAAGGCGTGCTTACAGAACAGCAAATCGAGAACCTGCCCATCAACGGGCGAAACTTCCTGGATCTCGCTCAGCTTGAACCCGGCGTGCAAATTCAAGACGGCACATCGTTCGACCCCACAAAGGGGGGGCTTTCGTCCATCTCTTTCGGCGGACGGTTTGGGCGCACCGCGCGGATTGAAGTGGACGGTGTGGACGTAAGCGACGAGACAGTGGGCACAACGACGATGGACATTCCATCAAGCGCCATTAGCGAATTCCAGCTTACTCAATCCAGTTTGGACATATCTAATGAATTGACGTCCTCGGGCGCAGTCAACATCGATACGAAAACGGGGGAGAACAACGGGAAGCCCGGCTACCACGGCGAAGCCTACGGATTGTTCCGCGACAGCAGCATGGCCGCCGCTTTTCCCGGCGGGGGCACCTTCCAACGCAACCAGGAAGGCGGCAATATTGGCGGGCCAATACTGAAGGACAAACTGTTCTTTTTCGCCGACGGGGAACGGACACTACAACACACGCAAGCCGGCGTTACCCCTGCGCCTCCATTCGACTTGTTCACGGGGACTTTCGGCGCGCCGTTCCACGAAGGAGATCTGCTAGGCAGGGTGGAATGGCAGGCCACCAGGACGCTGCGGATTTTTTACCGCTTCAGCTATTTTTCCAATAGCTTATTCGCTCCGTCCATCAGCGGCCTTCCCAGTTACTCCTTTTTTGATAATACCGACATTACACGGAACCATGCTGTGGGCGCCGACTGGTCGACTGGAACCTGGACCCACAGCGTGCGCTTTTCCTACCTGAGATTCCAAAACCAGATCACGGATGCGGTGAAGGGAAGCGGCACGCCGTTCGCTCAGTATCCCGTTGCCTTATACTTTCCCTCAGCAGGCTTTGCCACTGGTCCAAGCCTGGATGCTCCGCAGGCCACGCCGCAAAGCAACCACCAAGTCAAGTATGACGTTGGGAAGACGGTGTCAAGCCACACGTTCCGCTTCGGTGCCGATTACAACCGTATTCAAGGAGGAGGATTTGCCAGTTTTTACGGCGTCGCACCATTCGTGATAAATGCGCAAATCACATCTCCATCCTACAACTCTTACGACTCAGCCGCGGGCCTGACCTGCCCGGGCGGGCAGACAGGCACAAGTTGCCCCCTCAATTATTTCCCCGACTTGGTGAATATCGGAAATGGCCAGGGATACAACTCCGAGAAGCCGGCGTTTGGCCTGCCTTTCGGCGGTACGGGTCCGGACAACCGAATCGGCTTGTACTTCGGCGATTCTTGGAAGATCAAGCCAAATCTCACTTTGAGCTACGGCCTGCGTTATGACCGCGACACGGGGCGAACAGACAGCGACCTCCCCGCGATTCCCGCCCTGAACGCCCTGCTTCCAGGCCTGGGCAATCCGATTCGCCAGCCGAATCTGAACTTCGGGCCACAAGCGGGCATTGCCTGGGACCCCTGGCGCTCAGGCAAGACGGTCTTCCGCGCGGGGGCGGGAATCTATTACGAAAATACGATTTTCAATAATGTCTTTTTCGATAGACCTCCTCGGCTGGCATCGGGAGAATTCTTCTTCGCTTCGCCGCCTGCAGTTTGCTCTTTTGGGGTAGCTGGTCCGGTTGCTTTTGGCGACGGAACAACACCATCTATTCCCGGAGGAAGCACGACCTGTTCTACCGCGCTTGGCCTTCCGGTCCCTGCCTTTGCAGGTCAATCAACAAGCGTTTGCCCGGCAGGCACGACGGTGGCGCAATGCATTGCCAATTTCCAAGCGGCCTATCAGGCGTCCTTTGTCAATAACCTGCAAGGGCCGAATCCCAATTTCCTGGGCAATTTAATTGCGCAGGGGTTACCGCTCTCATCGGCTTTTATTCTTGCTCCGGGATTTCAGACGCCGCGATCATTGCAAATAAACATAGGCGTCGAGCACGAGTTCAGCAGGGGCCTGAAACTGAGCGCGGACTATGTGCGCAACGTGGGCACGCACTTCCTGCTGGCCATTGACGCCAACCACACGGGGGACGCCGCCTACTTGAATATCCCGGCGGCGCAAGCTGCCATCGCGGCCACGCTGACCGCCTGCGGCGCCTCGAGCATAAGCGCAGCAGCGAGCCCTGGGGGCTGCATACCTCTGCATCCGATAACAAGCGCGGATAACGGCGCGGCTACCATCGCGGACTTTGCGAAGAATGGCTTGGATTCCCCGGGCGACCTCAGCGTAGGGGTTTGCAACGGGCCCACCGGCATAGGAGCGGCCTGCGCGTTTGGCGGAATCAATCCGAATATCGGCCCTACGCGAATTCTCTACCCCGTGGGGCGTTCACTCTATAACGCCATGGACCTGAAGCTGACACAAAACGTTCGGCGCCCGTTCCCCGGCGTCCGCTCCTTGAACATGCAGGCGACTTACTCGCTTTCTCGTTTTGACTATGACGGCTCAGCGAACGGGCTAGCCAATCCAGGCACGGCCGGAAACGAGGACCAAGACTTCATAGACAACGCCTTGGATTTTCGTGACCCGGCGCGCTATTTCGGTCCTAGCCTGCTGGACCGCACACACCAATTCAACTTTGGCGGGTATGCGGACCTCCCGAAGGGATTCCGCATAGGCTTCGTGGGGCATTTCTGGTCACCCTTGGCGGACACTCCGATCATTGACGCGTCAGCGGGCCCAGGGGCGATATTTCAGGCCGACTTCACGGGAGACGGCAGCATCAACCCGGTGTTGCCAATCGCTCAGACGGACTCGAGTTGTGGCACGGTGGGAGGCAATTGCAACTTCACCACGTACGTCTCGGGCGCCTATGGCCG
>Ga0187771_10003264_pt1 | contig 11317 bp, 6 predicted proteins | sample 0116_SJ02_MP15_1_FD_133139 | JGI IMG/M metagenome (GOLD analysis project Ga0187771, IMG submission 133139) | Tropical peat soil microbial communities from peatlands in Department of Meta, Colombia - 0116_SJ02_MP15_10_MG | ecosystem: Environmental > Terrestrial > Soil > Wetlands > Peat | place... | reverse complement strand
TCCCTGTTGCCTGTCCTCTTCCTGTGGACCCACCGGAAGAGCAACGCGCACGCGAGCGCGCCTCAAACCGGGTGGCTAAGTTTTGAGAAAGTGCGAAACCGCTGGGCAGCCATCCTCCAACGTCTTGCTCCGGTGCGCTGGGCCGTGGTCGGCATTTACATCGTCGTCGTGCTGGCGATCCTGGGCCTTCTGGGACCGCTTGTAGGGAAGGAACTGTTTCCCAGTGTTACGGGGCATCAATTCCGTCTGCGATTTGATGCTCCCACCGGAACCCGCGCGGAAGACACCGCGCGTTTGGTGACGAGCGCCCTAGGCGAGATCCAAGCTGCGGCCGGGCCGGGGAACGTCGACATCAGCCTGGGTTACGTCGGCACGCAAGGCGCGAGTTATCCCATCAATACGGTGTTCCTGTGGACCAGTGGGCCGCACGAGGCGGTGATGAACGTGGCTCTGAGGCCCGAGGCCGGCATTGACGTGGCGGCGTTTGAAGAAAAACTCCGCGCCCTGCTGCCACCCAAATTCCCGGGTTGCTCCTTCTCATTCGAGCCGGGGGACATCGTCAGCCAGATCATGAATTTTGGCGCCCCCACTCCTGTCGAGTTAGCAGTCATGGGCCCGGACTTCGCCGCCACCCGGGCTTACGCCGAAAAACTGCACGACGAAATGAAGAAAGTTCGCGCCTTGCGCGACCTCCGGATTGAACAGCCGCTCAATTATCCCAGCGTGGACGTGCGACTGAACCGCGAATTGGCGGGTCAACTCGGTGTGACGGCGGAGCAGGTGGGCCGCTCCCTTTCGGAAGCCACGGCCTCCAGCCGCTTCACGACCCCCAACTACTGGGCTGATCCGAAGACGGGGGTCGGTTACCAGGTCCAGGTTCAGTATCCCCAGCCGAGAATGACCTCCATCGAAGACGTTCAGAACACCCCCGTGATGCCGGGCGACGCGCAGCACCCGCTGATCGGGGACCTTGCGAGGGTCACAGGGGGCACGATGGTCGGCGAATACGATCGCATCAATGGCTTGTGGCTGCTGTCCCTCTCCGCGAATGCTGCACACGAAGACCTGGGCAGCGTTACCGCCAGCATCGATGCGGCAGTCCATCAAGCGGGGGCACCGCCGCGGGGCGTGACGGTGCAGGCGCGCGGACAGATCGCCCCCATGCGCGCGACATTTTCGAATCTCGGAATCGGCCTGCTGCTGGCGATCGCCGTGATCTTCCTGTTGCTGGCGGCCAACTTCGAGTCGATGCGTCTTTCCTTTGTGACTTTCACGACGGCGCCCGCGGCCATCTGTGGGGTCATCCTGATGTTGCTGGTCACTCATACGACTCTGAACATTCAGTCCTTCATGGGAGCGATCATGGCCATCGGGGTAGGGACGGCGAACTCCATCTTGCTGGTGACCTTTGCGGACGAAAATCGGCGGGCAGGCGGTTCCGCGTTGGCCGCCGGCATCGAGGGCGCTCGAGCGCGCATGCGTCCGATTGTAATGACCAGTGCTGCCATGATTGCCGGAATGATTCCCATAGCCCTGGGCCTGGGCGAGGGCGCCGAGGCGGCTGCGCCCCTGGGACGCGCGGTGATCGGAGGGCTCGCGACCGCGACGCTCGTCAACCTGACCGTGCTGCCTTTCATATTCTCCATGGTCCAAGCCCGTGCTAGCGCGACATCGCCATCGCTTGACCCCGATGATCCGCAGAGCCGTTTTGCCGCGCGCTAGGGCAAGGCCCCTCACCCGTCCGTTCGTCAGTGGACGAATCCGCCCGCTGGCGTGATCGGCTGACGGACACCCTCTCCCAAGGGAGAGGGTCTTAGAGTTGAAACTTGCTCCCCTCTCGCGTGGGGGAGAGGGGCCGGGGGCGAGGGGGCGGAGGGAGAGACAAGGAGATTTTATGACAATGAAATGGACGGCCGCTTTTCTTGCGCTGCTTGCAGCCTGCGTTTTTTGCGCATCGTGTGGCCAGCGCCAAAGTGGCGCGGCGCCGGCGGCCGGCCTGTCTTCCGGCCCGTCATCAGGAACCACGGCGTCGCCGGAGGTCGAAGTAACTCGAATCACATCGCAGAAGCTGAGCACCACGGTCAAGCTGCCGGCCCAACTCGTGCCCTATGAGATGGTGGACGTCTATCCCAAAGTGACTGGCTTTGTGAAGTGGATCAAAGTGGACCGCGGCTCGCGGGTGAAAGAGGGGGAACAGATTGCGCAACTGGAGGCTCCGGAACTGGTGGCTCAGCGAGCTGAAGCGGAATCGAAATACCAAAGCGCTGAATCTCAGCTCGCCGCAGGGCAGGCCAGGCTCGCAGCGGACCAAGCCACGTACCAGCGGATGAGCGCGGCGGCCAGGACTCCCGGCGTCGTGGCTCTGAACGACCTCGATGGGGCGCAGAAGACGGTCCAATCGGATGAGGCGAACGTCGAGGCGCTGAAGAAAAGCGCCGAGGCGGCCCAGGATGCCCTGCGCTCGGTCGCCCAGCTTGAAGCGTATCTCAACATCACGGCGCCGTTTGAAGGGCAGGTCACCACTCGTTACGTTCACCCGGGCGCGCTCGTCGGACCCGCCGGTGGGCCTGGCGCCATGACGCCTATCGTTCAAATCGAAACGCTCACTCGGCACCGTCTGGTGGTACCGGTTCCCGAGTACGATACGGCGGGAGTGCCGGAAGGCACAGAAGTGAGCTTCACCGTGCCGTCCTTTCCCGAAAGAATCTTCCAAGCTCCCATCGCCAGGATCTCGCGTGCTGTGGACCTGAAGACTCGCACCATGCCGGTCGAACTGGATGTGAGAGACCCTCATGCTGAACTCGATCCCGGCGCCTTCTGTGAAGTGGAGTGGCCGGTGCGTCGCGCCTACCCGACTCTTTTCGTCCCGGCCAGTGCGGTGGCCAGTGACCTGGAGCGGACATTTGTAATTCGCATCCGCGAGAATCGGGTTGAATGGGTGGATGTGAAAACGGGAGCGACGGCGGGCAAGCTTATCGAGGTATTCGGCGACCTGAAGGAGGGAGATGCGGTGGCCGTTCGGGGCACCGACCAACTCCTTCCCGAAACGCGGGTAGTCATCAAGCCGTAGTGGGTTGATTTGCTGTAGCGGCGCTCGAAGCCTGCACTGGAAGGGAGCGCCGAACGTGCCGAGGTATTAAGAACGGCGGTCCCCGCCAGGGTAAACTCCGACCGCCGCTACAGAAAGCCAAACTGTACCGTTGCCGATCTATGACCCGGGGGTACCACGGGAGGGGGATGCCATGTTTTGCCTTGAGGCCAGCCCGTGAACAACCATCCGCAAGATGCGCATGCTGCTGGCAGGGCGCGGTCCCTCCGGACCTGCGACCTTTGTGCTGATTGTGCCTTAGGCGCGCAGACCTGATAAGTTGGGCGTCAGCCTCCGGGCGTGGCCGGTCCCTCACCGGCGATTCGGTGTGGAGTTTTCCCGAAGAGCCGCGGGCCCCACACAGCGCAGGTCCGCGCTTGTATCTACTCGCTTCTCCCCAGTGCAGAGACCCAGATCTTCTTTGCGGCGGCTTCGCCGAGGCTCGTCGGCCTATTATTCAAACGCAGGCTGAGGGTACCATCGTAATTGCGGCTTAGGACCTTAAGTTGAGCACCCGGCCGAATTCCCAGTCGGTCAAAATACTCCAGGAGTTTGCGATCCCGTTCGTGCATGCTTTCGACCCGCACCCCTGACCCCGGCGAGGCTTCCCATAGTTGTTGTAGACCGAGCTTGCGCCTTTCGGATGCACTCTTGTTAATTTGGTTTCCGTGTGGGCAGGGACCGCATCGGCCGAGCTTCTCAATCAGCAGTCGTTCCAGATCCTCCGATACGGAGTGCTCTAATCGCTCCGCCTCTTCGTGCACTTTATACCATTCCATTCCGAGGGTGTCGTGGAGCATTCGCTCGACGAGGTGATGGCGGAATCGAAGTTTGTCAGAGATCTTGCGCCCTGCCGCCGTCAGAGTGATCCGGCCCTTGCGGTCCACTTGCACCAGTTTGTCTCTGCGCAGTCGCCTGAGAGCCAAGGCTACGGCGGGAGGGGTCACGCCTAACCATCGAGCAATAGTCGCGGCGATGGCAGCACCCTCCTCCGACTCTGCCTCGGCGATGGCCTTCAAGTAATCTTCTTTCGAGACGGTCAATTCCATAAATGTCCAGCGGGGAGCTAAACCGTCGTCCCGCAGCTCTATTGTCGGCATCACTCGAGGAAAAATCAAGCCGCGAGGTAAAGATGGCAATATTTTTCTGTTAGCGCCACTGCGTCCAATTTATTAACTATAGTTATCTGATCTTGACGAACCATGGTACACTCATTGGCTTGGCGATCTCATCGAAAGTGAAATCTATGCCCTACCAGCGCTTTGGTCTGCTGTGCTCATGCGTTTTGATCGGCTTGCTTTCTCCAGTTCCAGTCGGTGCTCAGGGCGAGACCACCAGCGCCATCGTAGGTCAAGTGATGGACGCAAGCCATGCCGCCTTGCCGGGCGCCACGGTGACCATCACGAATGTGGAATCTGGACTGACGCGCCGCGCCCGCGCCGACGATTCTGGGCGGTTCAGCTTCCCGCAGTTGAAGCCGGGCGCTTACTCGGTAAGAGTGGACGCGCCAGGCTTTGGGTCTCAGCAGAATGACCTTGTGTTTTCCAGCCTAGGTCAGAAGCAGACAGTCGATTTCACCCTCCAGATCGCCGAATCAAGGCAGACTGTCGAAGTGAGTGGCGCAGCCCCGCTCATCAACCCGGAAAATGCAAACACATCCACCAGCCTGAACGCGCCAGCGCTCGAAAGCCTTCCGAATCCGGGCGGTGATTTAACCTACCCGCTGCAATTCGCCGCGGGCGCACTCATCAACACAGCGGGTAGCAGTAATGATTTTGTGGGCGGGACGAATGGATACGGCAATGTCCAATTCAATGGACTGCCGGCGCTGTCGAACGGCTACATTGTCGACGGACTTGAAACGAATGACCCGCTCACCAATCTGAACAGCGGGCTTTCCACGAACCTCGTGCTGGGCCTGAATTCGATTTCGGAAGTGACCGTCAACACGCTCTCGTACTCTGTCGAGCAGGGGCGCTATGGCGCGTCTCAGGTCAACTACGTGACCAAGTCCGGGAGCAACCAATTCCATGGGAATCTCTACGAGCTGTGGAATGGATCGAGATTCAATGCGGCTGACTTTTTCACCAATGCGATGCCGGGAAATCACAAGCCGCGAGCCAATGTCAACCACTTCGGAGGCAGTCTAGGCGGGCCGCTAGTTCGCGACAAAGTGTTTTTCTTTTTCGACAGCGAGTGGGTTCGAATCGCTCTTCCCATCGTCACGGCCACCACCGTTCCAACAACTGCATTCCAGAATTATGTTTTGCAGCAACTTCCGCTGGGTGGTCTGGATTCGGTAACTGGGTCGACCTATCAGCCGGCGCCACAATTGGTGCCGTTCTATCGAAAGATGTTTTCACTCTACAAAAATACCAGCGGAACTCCTCTCGCCGTACTCGGCTGCCCCTTCAATGCCGATGGCAGTCAGGCGGGGAGCAATCCACCCAACGGAGATGGCTGCGCAAATCGCCAAAGCATTTCACATTCGAGTGATGACCATGAGCAGGTCCAGACGGTTCGAATCGACCACAACATTAACGAGGCGAACTCCACCTGGTTTCGCTTCCAGGCTGACACGGGTGTTCAAGCCGCCTACACGGACCCCATCAACCCCTTGTTTAATGCGGTTTCTCCTCAACCGCTCTACTCATTCGCTTCCGGTTACACGCACGTTTTTTCGCAGAATCTCGTGAATTATTTCAATCCGGCGTTTTCCTGGTACGCGAGCCTGTTCGCGTCCAGCGATTTTCAGAAGACATTGGCCGCCTTCCCAATTGTCTTGCAAGGCAGCGGCGCGAATGCGCCCTTTTCTACCATCGGGGGCCTCGACAACACTTGGGTTCAAGGAAGGCGCGCCACGCGGTTCTTTATTAATGACAACCTTGCGGGGAGTTTCCGGGCGCACGAAATAAGCGTTGGAACGAATACTCGAATCCTTCGTCTCAACGATTACGACTTTGGTGAGGGCGTCGTACCACTTGTCACCTATATAACCTTGCCGCAGTTCATCTATGGAGTGGCGTCCACGGCCACACAGACCTTTCCTCTGGCGGCGAATCAACCGTTCAACTTCCTCAATCTCGACCTTTACGCGCAAGACGCGTGGAAAATAACTTCAAAGGTCACTTGGACGTTCGGTGTGCGAGATACGTTCAATTCCAATCCACTAAATCCGCACCAACAGATCGCACGTTTTCGCGGCTCCTTCAGTTCGATCTTGCACGATGTTAATCAGCCGCTAAACGCTGCGATTCAGGCCCATCTCAGTAATGTGTTTTTTTCGACGCCGCTGGCGATTCTGCAACCGAGAACGGCGATCGCCTGGCAGTTCCAAACAAGGTCCGTGCTTCGCACCGGATTCGGACTCTTCAGCGACATTTTGCCTGGCACGATTGCAGACCTGATCGGTTTCAACCCGCCGTATGTTAAGACGTTCCAGGGCGGTCTGCTCGGCGCAGTGGGCGGAACGGCCATCGCGCCGGGCGTCCCGAACAGCGTAGTCGACGCAACCACGGCCGCAAATCAGGCGTTTAGTCTGGGATTCGCGCAAGGTCAGCTTTCATGCGCATCTCCAGCGGCCAATCCGGCGACCTGTCTTCCCCCGGTCGCGATTGCGGCAGTTCCGGACGGCAAACTCCACGCGCCTTACTTTATGGAGTGGAGTCTTGGCATAGAACATCAATTCGGAAACGCGGGAAGCGTGCGCGCACAATACGTCGGCACCCGCGCCGTGAACCAGCCATATCTAACCCAGGTGAACGGTTATCAGACGGTGTGCCCGGGCTGCTTTGCACCATTCCCTTTTGCGCGGGCCACCGATCCCCGGTTCGGAGCGATGACGCAATTCTCCACGGGCGCCAACAGCCACTACGGTGGCCTGCAATTTTCCGGGACAAAACGTCTTGGACATGGTTTGCAGGGACAGGTGAACTACACTTGGAGCCGTTGCATGGATACCGTTTCGAACGGCGGATTCCTCCAATTCTCTGCCGGAGGGATTCTCTCCCCGCTGCCGGGAGAGCTTGGCCGAAACTATGGTCCCTGCGATTACGACGTCCGGCATAATTTCAACGCCCAGTATGTATATCAGTTGCCGATTAAAGTTCGGCGCCGCGGGTTGGGCTTCGCGCTGAATGGCTGGCAGGCGTCAGGAACCCTGTTCTGGCATAGCGGGATTCCTTTTTCCGTTTTCAGCACGCCTTACTCGGCGAATTCTAACGGCATCGTGCAGGGCAGCGGGCCACAGTTCGCGAGCGTTGTTCCCGGCGTGCCACTCTATGCACACCATCCCATTCCGGGTGTGACGCAACCGGGCACGATCCAGTGGCTAAACCCGGATGCGTTTGTTTCCACGGTTGACCCGAGTACAGGCGCTTGCTACGGAGGCGATAGTCCAGGAAATTGTCAATTCGGCAGCCTCGGCCGTAATGCCATGCGCGGCCCAGATTTCATATGGAGCGACTTCTACCTGACGAAGTTGCTTGCCTTGACCGAGCACACCACGTTGCGGATTGAAGGTCAGTTTTTCAATCTGTTCAATCATCCGAACTTTGCCCTTCCCAGCATGGTGTTGGCGGGCATTCCGGGGAAGCCTTCAACCCAAACCGGGTTTGGAGCGCTTACTTCCGCTACTTCTCCGCCCACCGGCTTGCTTGGCGTCGGCTTGGGCGGCGATAGCGCGCCACGCATGATCGCGTTCCATCTGCGTTTGGAGTTCTGAGGATAACTCACGGCTGGCGCCCCAATGGATCGGGGCGATCTTCATTGTGCCTTAGGCGCGCGGACCTCTGGGAAGGTCTGCGCCAGCCAGCGGGACTTGCGCCTCAGGCATCCAAAGGGTTAGAATAAGCTTCTTAGTACAACGTGGGTGGAAGACATTCCCCAGTGAAAACCGAGATGAACGCCACGGAAATAGACCGACGCCAAACTGCTCGTTGGAAGCTCTCTGTTCTTGTCCTGCTGGCCAGCCTCGTCTCGGTGACCACGCTCGCAAAGCACAGCTTTGCGCTGCCTCGCTCGAGCCCGTCGCACTGGGTATCTCAGACCTGCAAGATGCGCGAGGGTCGGCGGGTTTCTTCGCCGCACGTGGCGGTTCTGCGGGCGATCATCCCGATTCTCCGTTCCGCCCAGCCTCGCCCGAGGGTAATCGCGACCTGTGAGGGCGAACACTCGCCCATCCCGATCGCCGGTTTCTTCCGTCTCGCACTGCTTCGAGCTCCTCCTTCCTTCAAACTTTTCCTCTCTAAAGCTGTTTGTTAACGTAGGCGAGGCACAAGCGCCGAAGCCCCTTGGCCGATCTTCAAACCACTTGAAGGGGCAGATCCTTCGTTCCCAGGTGCTGGGCGATGTAACGCATTTCAGAAATCATGAGGAGGTTTTATGAAGCTTGCAGTTTTGCTACCCTTCGTTCTCACGATGGCGGTCGCGGCCCCTGCGCCCGACGACGCCAGAATCAAAATTGCCACTGTGCCTGCCGAGTATAGACCTCACACTGGTTCCGAGCGTATGCAAGCCGTCAGGATGGATAGCTTCTATTTCGAGGTGAACCGGGAAACAGGTCGCGCCCGAGTGGTGGTCGAATACACGTACCCGCACGCGGTGGGCTACCAATCGGATGCAGACCCTGGCCCGCAACCAACCTTTGCTCAGCTTCCCGGCTTGACCTATGACCCCGCCGCCCACGCTGTGGTTTACGACGGGGGCGGAAAGAGGACAGTCTGCGCGCTGGTTCCAAAGGCGAAAGGTCGCCGGGCGACCTTGAGGGCAAAGGCGACCGGATCCTGCGTGGTTACGGCCAGCGTGGCTGAGCAGACTCAGGATGATGGATTCAGCCTGCACCAGTCCCGCGCCCTGGATGTCTACTTCGAAGTGCATTGAGGCCGGTGGGCGAGATTCGAGTTGATCAACCGGAGACCGGCGCCTTTGGCGGCCGCGCCGGGCGGGGCTGGCTGAGGCCGGCCGGTGTTAGGTCGGCGCCAGACGCTACAGGCGGGAAACGCGCCTGCCTGGAAGCGCGCTGAAGGGCCCGAACTCTCGGTGAGACCGCTTCAACAGACACATTTCGGTTAGCTGAACCTTTCAAGGGGGGACACGGCATGCCCATGGCCACGCGACTAACTCCAGAGGAGCTGGAACCGCTCCGCCGTCTCACGACTTGCCAAGTTGCGGACGCCATCGAGATCCTCGATGTGCGCTTGCGCAACGAGGGCTTTATGGATTCCAGCGTCCATTGTCTGTTTCCGCACCTTCCGTCCATGGTCGGGTACGCCGTGCCGGCGCGAATCCGCACTGTCGAACCACCCATGAGCGGAAGGGCGTACCCGGATCGGACAGACTGGTGGAACTATCTTCTTACCATTCCTGCTCCGCGCGTAGTGGTCCTAGAGGACATGGACCGGCGGCCCGGATTCGGGTCCTGCGCCGGAGAGGTTCACTCGCACATCTTCAAAGCCCTCGGCTGTGCCGGCTTGATCACCAACGGCGCCGTGCGCGACCTCGAGGCTGCCGAGTCGCTAGGCTTCTGCCTGTTCGCCGGGAATGTCGCCGTCTCCCGCGCTTACTATCACATGGTCGAATTTGATGTGCCGGTGGAAGTCGGGAGCTTGAAGGTCCAACCCGGAGATCTTCTGCACGGCGACCGCCATGGCGTGGTGAACATTCCGGCAGCTATAGCTCGGGAAATTCCCAGGGCGGCGGAGAAGGTGGCAGCGGCCGAACAGAAAGTGATCGAGGTGGCCGACTCGCCCAATCCGTCCCTCGACGCGTTACGCGAGGCCGTGCAGCTATCCGTGCAACGGGGAGAGCTATACCGGTAACTCTCGACGCAGGAGACCCGGTTTTGGATTTGCATCGGCTCGAGTCCGATGCCGAATGGAGTGTCGAATATGATTAACGACGAAATTATCCCAGCAATGTCGGGCAGGAGCAGGCCCTGTGCGCACCCGTGTCGCCCTCCAGGGGTGACCCTGCGCGACGCCGCCCTGCCCAGCCTGCTGATCGGCATCCTGCTGGCAACGGCGGGCTGCTCCCGCCAAAGCACGGGAAGCGCCGAGGCCGCTGAAGGTGAGCAAGCGGTGAACGTCGCGGTCACCAAGGTGGTGCGCGCCGACCTGACGCAGACGCTGCGCATCGCCGCGGAATTCCGGCCCTTTCAGGAAATCGACGTTCATGCCAAAGTAGCGGGCTATGTGAAACACATTGACGTGGACGTGGGAGATCGCGTGAAAAAGGGCCAGACCCTGGCCGTCCTGGAAGTGCCGGAACTTGAGGATGAAGTGAACCAGGCGGCCGCCGCCATGCGGCAGAGCGAGCAGGAGGTGGAGCAGGCCCAACACGAACTGAAGCGCGCGGAGGCGGACTATACCGTTGCGCACCTGATCTACAGCCGACTGGATGGCGTGATGAAGACCCGCCCGGAACTTATCGCGCAGCAGGACGTGGACGATGCGGAAGGGAAAGATCAAGCCGCGGAGGCCCATGTCGAAGCGGCGAAGTCGGGCTTGGCGGCCGCTCAGGAACATCGGAGCGAAGCCACCGCCAATCGCGCCCGCGTCCAGGCCCTTTACGACTACACCAAAATCACGGCGCCGTTCGACGGCGTGGTCACCTGGCGATATGCCGATACGGGCGCCATGGTGGCAGCGGGTACGTCGTCGGAAAAACAGGCGCTCCCCGTGGTGAAACTCTCCCAGAACGGGTTGTTGCGCCTCGATATCCCGGTGCCCGAGGCGGATGTACCTGCCGTGCATTTGGGGACAGCGGTCAGCGTGGAGGTGCAGGCTTTGAGCCGGACCTTTGATGGCATCGTCGCCCGGTTTGCCGACAAAGTGGACGACGCTACCCGCACCATGATGACCGAAGTGGATGTGCCGAATCCGAAGCTGGAGCTGGTGCCGGGCATGTATGCCTGGGTTTCCTTCCCGGTCAAGGCGACGAAGAACACGCTGGCGGTCCCGATCCAAGCGGTTTCGCGGGGGGGGAACAAGGCGACGGCGTATCGCGTCGGCGGCGATAACCGGATTGAGGTGGTGCCGGTCACGATTGGTCTGGAGACCAGCAACCGGCTGGAGATTGTCTCCGGACTCGCGGAGGGTGACCAGGTGGTGGTCGGCAACACCAGCCAGTTGCGACAGGGTCAGGTGGTTGTGCCGAAGCCGGTGGACCTGTCGGAAATGGAGGGGAGCCGCTAAATGTCGCGCTTTGCCATTCGCAATCCTTATTTCATCG
>Ga0187771_10003262_pt1 | contig 11319 bp, 10 predicted proteins | sample 0116_SJ02_MP15_1_FD_133139 | JGI IMG/M metagenome (GOLD analysis project Ga0187771, IMG submission 133139) | Tropical peat soil microbial communities from peatlands in Department of Meta, Colombia - 0116_SJ02_MP15_10_MG | ecosystem: Environmental > Terrestrial > Soil > Wetlands > Peat | place... | reverse complement strand
AGGCGAGGCAATCGAAATGCTGCTCGCGATAGGCGAGGCGGGAAAAGCCCTGCGCCAGCGGAATGCCGCGCAGGTTTTCGGTGTACCAGCTCGGGCGCGGCAGCGCACCCGTGGTGGTGGTGAGAAGCGCCTTGTCCTTTGTGACCGTAAACACGCGTTCCGTCCCGATTTCATTGTGCGAAAAGCCGCGCTGCCTACACGAGCCCGTTGCGCTAGACTGAATATTCAAGGCTCAACGAGGTCAAGCGCGCGAGCATGGCTGCGGCGGATTCCCGACAGACAATCACCCGGCTGACTCCGCTCGCCGGTGTGGTGGCGCTGATCGACCGGCACGTGCGGCCGGTTGCGCCGCGCCGTGTCGCGCTCGATGAGGCCGCGCAGGCGACGCTCGCGGAGGATGTCATTGCGCAAACGCGGCCCTCCGCGCCGCTGGCGCTGATCGATGGCTGGGCGCTCACGGCCGATCTCACGCGCGATGCCGGAGGCTATGCCCCGGCGCCTTTGCCGCAGGTACCGGTGCGCGTCGAGGTGGGGTCGCCGATGCCGGCGGGCACCGACGCTGTCGCGCCGCTCGACACGGTTCGAGTGACGCAAGCCCGCGCCGAAGCGCTCGCCCCCATCAATGCGGGCGACGGCGTGCTGCCGGCGGGCGGCGATTGCGACGGCGGCGCGCCGCTGCGCCGGGCCGGCGAGCGCCTGCGCTCGCTCGATATTGCTGCGTTGGCGTCCGCCGGTGTGGCAGATGTGAGCGTGCGCGTGCCTCGGCTGCGCATGGTGCCGGCGCTCGCCGATGCGATTCTTGAGAGCGCCGCGCACTTGATTGCCAGCGATGCCGCGCGCTGCGGTGGCGCGCCCGACGCAGCCCATGGCGAACTGAGCGCTGCGCTGGCCGACGCATCGACCGACTGCGTCATCGCCATCGGCGGTACCGGCAGCGGCCGCAACGATTCGAGCGTTCAGGCGTTGGCGAACATGGGCCGCGTCGCCGTGCATGGTATCGCGCTAGCCCCTGGCGAAACCGCGGCTTTCGGCTTTGCCGGCGACAATCCGGTGTTGCTGCTTCCGGGCCGTCTCGATGCGGCCCTGGCGGTATGGCTCGTGCTCGGCCGCCATCTACTGCAGCGGCTTGCCGGTGGTGCTTGGAATGAGCCGAGCGAGACGCTCACGCTGTCACGCAAGGTTGCCTCCACCGTCGGTCTTGCCGAAGTCGTACCGTTACGGCGCAACGGCGATAAAGCCGAGCCGCTGGCGAGCAAATATCTGTCGCTGTCGGCGCTGGCGCGTTCCGATGGCTGGCTATTGGTTCCTGCGGACAGCGAAGGCTATTCCGCCGGCTCGCCGGTTCCGCTAAGGCCCTGGCCATGAACGAAACCGCCAAGCGCCAGGACGCCGACGCCTTGCTCGCGCGCGTGCGCGCGGCGGCGCGCCAGGAGCAGTTCCTCGAAGTGGTCTCGGCCGAGGAAGCGCGCGGCCGCTTCGAGCGCAATCTCGATCTGTCACCGCTTGCCGCCGAAAGCGTGCCGCTGGCCTCGGCTCTCACCCGCGTGCTGGCGCACGATGTGGTCGCGGCGGTCGATGCGCCGCCATTCGACCGCTCCAATGTCGACGGCTTCGCACTGCGCGCCGCCGACACCATCGGCGCGAGCGACGCCAGCCCGAAAATGCTGCGGCTCAATGCGGAAGTGATCGCCTGCGGCGACTCACCGGTGCTCGAAGTCAAGCCCGGCACCGCCACCACCATCGCCACCGGCGGCGTGATCCCGCGCGGCGCCGACGCGGTGGTGATGATCGAGCATACCGAGTTGATCGAGCAGGGCGCGCCGGCGATCGAATTGCGCCGCGCCGCCGCGCCTGGGCAATTCATCTCCTATGCCGGCTCCGACATCGCGCGCGGCGAGACTCTGCTGCGCCGTGCCGTGCGCATCGGCTCGCGCGAGATCGGCATGCTGGCCGCCTGCGGTCTGGCGCAGGTCGACGTGGTGCGGCGGCCCAAAGTGGCGGTGCTGTCGACCGGCGACGAACTGGTCACGCCCGGTGCGCCGCTCAAGCCGGCCTGCGTTTACGACAGCAACGGCGCGATCATAGCCGCAGCAGTCGTCGAAGCGGGCGGCGAGCCGCTTTGCCTCGGCGCCTTTCCCGACGACGAGGCGGCGCTGGAACAGGCGGTGCGCCGCGCGCTCGCCGAAAGCGACATCGTCGTGCTCTCCGGCGGCACCTCGAAGGGCGCCGGCGACCTCTCGCACGCAATCGTCTCGCGCCTCGGCAAGCCCGGCATCCTGGTCCACGGCGTCGCGCTCAAGCCGGGCAAGCCGCTCTGCCTCGGCGTCGTCGGCGACAAGCCGATCGTCGTGCTGCCCGGCTTCCCCACCTCGGCGATCTTCACCTTCCACGCCTTCGTCGCGCCGCTGATCCGAGCCCGCGCGGGGCTGCCGCCGGAGGCGGCGCAAACCGTTGCAGCACGCGTGCCGGTGCGCATCGCCTCCGAGTTCGGCCGCCAGGAATTCGTGCTGGTGTCGCTGATTGGCAGCGGCGAGGGCGCCGTCGCCTTTCCCACCGGGAAGGGCTCCGGCGCGGTGACCAGCTTCTCGCAGGCCGACGGGTTCCTTGAGATCGACGCGCTCGCCTCCTCGCTCGATGCCGGCAGCGTGGCCGAGGTGACGCTGATCGGCAGCGCAGCGCACGCGCCCGACCTGGTCATCATGGGGAGCCACGACGTGGCGCTCGACGTGGTGGTGGGTGCGCTGGCCGAGCGCGGCTTCTCCGCGCGCGTGTTGGCGGTCGGCAGCCTCGGCGGCGTGGCGGCGGCAAGCCGCGGCGAATGCGACATCGCGCCGGTACACCTGATAGATCCGGCGAGCGGACAATACAACGTGCATCTCGCCGCGCCGGGCCTGCGGCTGGTGCCGGGCTGGCGCCGCATGCAGGGTGTGCTGTTCCGCCCGGGCGACCTGCGCTTCGAGGGGCGCAGCGCGCAAGAGGCGCTCGCCGCGGTGCTCGCCGATTCTTCGGCGCTGATGATCAACCGCAATGCCGGCTCCGGCACGCGTGTGCTGGTCGACAAGTTGCTCAACGGCGCGCGGCCGCCCGGCTACGCCAACCAGCCGAAGTCGCACAACGCGGTGGCGGCGGCGATCGCGCAAGGGCGCGCCGACTGGGGCGTCGCCATCGAGCCGGTGGCCAAACTCTACGCCCTCGGGTTCCTGCCGCTATCGCCGGAACATTACGACTTTCTGCTGGTGGAGGCGCGCGCTGAGCGCCCGGCGGCGCAGGTGTTTCTTTCGGCGCTGCGCGACGAGAAAATGCGCGAGCGCATCCGCGCCCTCGGCATGCAGCCGGCATAGATGTCATTCCGGGGCGCGAGCGCAGCGAGCGAACACGGAATCCAGATACTCGACGGAGTGCAAGCTTCTGGATTCCGGGTTCCCGCCTTCGGCCGGCCCCGGATTGACCGCGATTTGTTGTATGAATGCGGCGATGAGTGCGTCGATCAAACGTCTCTGCACCGCATGTGTTGTGTTGCCGCTCATTTTGACGGCGGCCCACGCGCAATTGCGCGGGCACGGCGGGCCGGTGCGCGCTTTGGCGATTTCGCCTGACGGCAGTGAAGCGGTGTCCGGTAGCTTCGACACCTCCGCGATCCGCTGGTCGCTCGCGCGCAACATCGCCGAGCAGGTGCTGCGCTTCCACGACAATGCTGTGAACGCGGTCGCCTGGCTGAAGGACGGCCGCATCGCCACCGGCGGCGCCGATGCGCGCATCGCGCTGTGGAGCAAGGGCAAGCCGGATCCCGACAGGGTGCTCGACGGCCACGCGGGGCCGATCGCGGCGCTCGCAGTTTCTCCCGACGGCAAGGTCATTGCTTCGGCGTCGTGGGATCATACGGTGCGCCTGTGGCCGCTCGACGGGGGCGCGCCGCGCGTGCTGGAAGGCCACACACAGAACGTCAATGGCGTCGCCTTCTCGCCGGACGGTCGCGAGGTGGTGAGCGCGGGCTATGACGCGACGCTGCGCATCTGGCGCGTCAGCGACGGCAGCGCCAGCGTTCACACCGTGGCGAGCCCACTCAACAGCGTGGCGGTCGCGCCCGACGGCGAGATCGCTGTCGCCGGCGCCGACGGCAAACTCTATGTCTTGCCGCCGCAAGGCGAGCCGCGGGGCGAGGTTCAGGCTTCGCCGACGCCGATCATCGCGCTTGCGATGTCGCCGGACGGCAAGCTCATCGCCGCCGCCAGCATTCGTGGCTCGGTCGCCATCATCGATCGCGCCGCGCGCAAGGTCGCCCGCACGCTGGTTGGCCCCGGCCTGCCAGTGTGGTCGGTGGCGTTTTTTCCCGACAGCCGCACGCTGCTCACCGGCGGCGCCGACCGCGTCATCCGGCGCTGGGACGCGGTCACCGGCGAGCCGGTCGGCGGCATCGCGGTCGGCGCTGCGGACGATCCGCTCAAGGCCTATGCCAACGATCCCGGCGCGCAGGTGTTCCGCGCCTGCGTCGCCTGCCACGCACTCACGCGCGACGAAGGCAACAAGGCGGGCCCCAGTCTCGCCGGCATCTTCGGGCGCAAGATCGCCTCGCTGCCGGACTATCGCTATTCGGAGGCGCTCAAGCGCATGAACATCGTGTGGACGCCGGAGACGGTGGCGAAGATGTTCGAGGTCGGCCCGATGACCTACACGCCGGGCACCAAGATGCCGGAGCAGAAGATCGGCTCGGCCGCGGACCGCCAAGCGCTAGTCGATTTTCTCGCCAAGGCGACGGTCAAGTAATGCGAATGAGGTCGAGCACCGCCTGCGCCACTGCTTCCGGTGCTTCCGCTGGGATATTATGACCCACGCCGGCAACCACGCGCTGCGTGGCGTGCCCGGTGAATTTTTCGCGGTATTTGCTCCACAATTCGGGCACCACGCCGTTCGCGTCGCCTTGCAGCACGATGGTCGGCACGGGAATTGGCGGCTGCGCCGCCAGTCGGCGCTCGATGTCGTCCAATGCCGGATCGCCTGGCGCATTGCCGTAGCGATGCCGGTAAGACTGAATTGTCACTTCGACGAAGTCCGGATTGTCCCACGAGGCGGCGGAACGCTCCAAGGTAGCGTCGTCGAAATCCCAGTTCGGCGACCACAACCGCCACAACAAACGCACCAGCGCGCGCCGATTGTCGCGCAGGCCGGCCCGTCCGCGCTCGGTGTGGAAGTAGAACTGGTACCAGTAGCGGTGCTCCTGCTCCGGCGATGCCGGCACATTGGCGTGCGGAATGTCCTGTATGTTGTAGCCGTTGCCTGTCACCAGGCAGAGCGCGCGTTCCGGCCATAGCGCCGCAACGATGCAGGCCGCGCGTCCGCCCCAATCGTAGCCAGCGAGCGCCGCGCTTTTTAGTTCCAGCGCGTCCATGAATTCCTTGAGGTCATTGCCGAGCGCCGCTTGCTGACCGGAGCGCGGTGTGCAGCTCGACAAAAAGCGCGTGGGACCGAATCCGCGCAGATATGGCACGATAGTCCGGCAGCCGGCGGCCACCAGGGGCGGCACCACCGCGTCGTACACACGCGGATCGTAGGGCCAGCCGTGCAGCAGCACGACCGGCGCGCCGTCGCCCGCCCCGCTTTCTTCGTAGGCGACCTCGAGCGTTGCCGTGCGAACGCTTTTGAGCTTTGCCATCGCGAGGTTTCCCCGATAGGGACCGTCAGTCCTTTTCGCGCTCTTGCTCCCGCTCGCGCAGATAATCGTCCGTGGTGCGCAGTGTTGGCCGCTGCGGCGCGGCGAAGGGATCGAAATTCTGCTCCGCCATCGCGACAACGCGGCAGTCTGCGCACATCCTGATGACGTCGAGCCGCGCCTTCGAATCCTTGAACATCCAATGCTTGCCTTCGAGCTTGGCGATGACGCGCTCGACCGAGCTCTTCACGCCGAACGGCTGGCCGCAGCGGATGCAGGCGTAGGGCTCCTCCTGCTTGATAATGCGGCTGGTCGCGATTGCCGCGCGAAAATCGAGCTGCGGCTTGAGCGCGATCACCTTCTCCGGGCAGGTCGCCTGGCACAGCCCGCATTGCACGCAGGCGTCCTCGGCGAAGCGTAAGAGCGGCCGTTCCGGATCGTCCGACAGCGCGCCGGTCGGGCAGGTCGCGACGCAGGAGAGACACAGCGTGCAGCCCTCGACCTTCACCTCGAGCGTGCCGAACGGCGCGCCTTGCGGCAGCGGCACGATGTCGACCGGCGCCGGCGCGACGCCGTGCAATTCGCGCAAGGCGAGGCGCACCACGTCGCGTTTTGCGCCGACCGCGGCGAAACTCGCCGGCCGCAGCGCGCTCTCCATCGGCGCAATGGCGCGCAGCTCGAGCCCAAGCGCGTCGGGATCGTCGGTTTGGATCGCGGCGACGCGCGCGCCGGCAAAGCCGAGGCCGGCCAGGATCGGCTCGGCCAGCGCGAGGGTCTTGCCAAGGCCGGCGATGTCATGGCGCGGCTTCGCGCGCGTGAGGAAGCGCGCCGCCGCCGCGCCAAAGGCAAAACAGGCGGCGACCGCTTCCAGGCCGACCTGCGTCACCTCGTTGACCTCGAGCGGCAGCACGTTCCCCGGCAGGCCGTCGCCATGCCGCGCCAGCGCGTCGATCAATGCGCCGCCATGCTCGCTGTCGTGAAACAGGACGATTGCTTGCCGGCCGCCCGCCTGCGCATAAGCCAAGAGCAGCGAGCGCAGCTTGCCCAGCAGCGCGTCAGCCGGCGGCAACGCATAAGCGGCGGCCCCGGTCGGGCAGGCGGCTGCGCATTGGCCGCAGCCGGCGCAAACGCTGGCATCGATCGTCACATGATCGCCGTTCGGCGCAATCGCGCCGGTCGGGCAGAGATCGAGGCAGCGGCGGCAGCCGACGATGTTGGAGCGCGCATGCGCGCACAGATCGGCGGTGAATTGAACGTAACGCGGCTTGTCGAAGCTGCCGGTGAGATCGCGCGCCTTGAGCACCGCGCGCAATACCGCGGCGGGATCGCCGGGATCGGCGCGCACGTAGCCCGCGCGCAGGTCGGCGGCCGCAAAAAGCGGCGGCCCGCCGGTGAGATCGAGCACGATGTCGCAGCGCGAGGTCGCGCCGTTGCGCGCCGGCCCATAGCTAAACTCGCCGCGCGAGGACGGCGCCGGCACGGCATAATCGTCGACCGTTAGTTCGAATGCGCCGAGATAGCCCTTGGCCTGGCAGATCGTACCCTTCACCACCGGAAACTCGGTCGCGCGCGGCGGCGCGAGTGCGGCGGGCGGCTTGATCAGCACGGTGATGTCGAGCTGGTCTTGCAACAGATGGGCGGCCTCGATCGCCTGCTCGTCCTTGCCGTAGATGAGCGTGACGCCGTCGCTCTTGAGCGGCACGAAGGAAATGTCCGATGCGGGCTCCAGGCTCGCCGCGATCAGCGCGGCCATCTTCGGCCCGGCCGCGCTTGCCTCGTTCGACCAGCCGGCTGTCTCGCGGATATTGACGAAGGTAAGCTCCGGCGCCGCCTTGTTCTCGGCGGCGACCTCCGCGAACAGCGGCGCTTCCTGCGTGCAGGCGACCGTGAGCGGCGCGTTGCCGGCCGCCAATTTGCGGAAGCGCTCGAGCTCGGCACGGCACAGTTGACGGCCGGCAACGACTTTGGCGCCGCGGCACACGCGCTCGACCGCTTTGCCATCGAGCGGCATGGTGTCGTCGCAGGAGCAGATCAGGACGTTAGGCGGCCGTTCGGCCATCCGGCTTTCTAACCTTTGCGTTGGTCCGCGCTTTGGCGGCGAAAGATCGCATGCCACGCCGCACCGCTCTTGCCCCTCGCGGCCGCGGGCTGGGCCTCGAGATGCTCTCTAGCTATAATTATAAGTAAGTGAACGAGAAAGTCACAATTAATGCCGGTGCAGACGCGGGACACCCCGCTCACAGGCGGCTTGACGCTGCCGCCGCCGTTCACGCTGGTGCGCCTGCGTGAACTGGGCGACGCCTTCGCGCATGCGAAAGCGATCGCGCGCGTGCAGGGCGCCGGCACTCTGGTCTATGTCGGCCGCTTCGATCTCGCCGAATTTGCCGTGGTGCTGGAACCGGAACAGCCGCTGATGCGGGCGCGGCGCGCTTTCTATGCCGGCATGGCGGCGCTCGCCGATGCGCTGGCCGCCCATGCGCAGCCGGAAACCGTCATAGGCATCGACTGGCCGGATGCGATTGCGGTCAATGGCGGCCTGGTCGGCGGCGGGCGCCTCGCCTGGCCGCAAGGCGTGCGCGAGGACGAGACGCCGCCCTGGCTGGTGTTCGACGCCATGATCCGCACCGTGTCGATGACCGGCAAGGAGCCGGGCTTGAACCCGCTGGTCACCGCGCTGGAGGAGGAAGGCTTCGGCGACGCCATGTCAGAGCGAGTGGTGGAAAGCTTCGCGCGCCATTTCATGCTGGCCATCGACGCCTGGCAGGAACGCGGCTTCGGCGCGGTCGCGCGCAGCTATTTGGAGCGGCTGCCGCGCGAGCCGAACTTAAGCCGCACCATCGACGACAACGGCGATCTGCTCATCCGCCGCGTCGGCCAGGAGCCTGAGCGCCTGCCACTCCTGGCGCGGCTCTCGGCGCCCGCGTGGTTCGATGCGGCGGCAAAGGGGCCGCGCACGTGAAGCTGTTGCGCACCATCCGGCTCGATGCCTCCGATACGTTCGTGTTCGAGCTGGCGGCCGCGCCGGGCGAATGGGCGGTACCCGGCGCCTTCGCCTTCTGGGATCGCGATCCGGCGGCGCTTGAAGGCAAAGCGCGCGCGGCGTTCCGCGCCGGCTTCCTTGGCGTTGCCTCGCTCGGCTGGTCGACGCTCGTACAGATCGTCGAAGCGAGCGCGGCCGAGCGCGCCGCGCTGGTCGATGCTCTGGCGCAGCAATTGAGCGCGCATTTCGGCGCGCCCGATCTCGCCGCCGCGCGCAATGCGGCCGAGGAGGAAGTGGCCTTCGCCGAATCGCTGTGCAGCCCGCCGCTCGACACGCTGGTCGCCATGCATCGCGCGTTCGACAAGGGCGAGGTGCGCGAGACTTTCCGCACGCTGCGCCTACGCGCGGGTCAAAAGCCGCCGCGGGCCTTTTCTTTCCTCGAGGTCGAGGATGACCAGCCGACCGAGGCCGTCGATCTGGTCGGCCTCGCGGAGCAGGGCCGCAAATGAAGGACTTCTGGCTCTCCTGCGGCCATCATCTGCTCGACCGCGACCAGGGCGGCGGGCTGGCCGTGACCAACGAGTTCCTCAAGCTTTATCTGGCGCGGCCGGAGCTGATCCCTCCGCCGGACGCCTGCGCGGCCGAGCGCGCGCTGCATTCGACGCTGCTCGCTGATCCGCGCCGGCCGGTCGCCGCCGCCGAGATCACGGCGGTCGCCGACGCCGACGCGCGCGAGAATTGGCAGATGCTGATCGACTTCCGCGACCATCTCTTGCGCCACAAGACGCTGGAAGCGGCCTACGCCGACCTGATGCGGCGCGATCTGCGCCGCACGCCGCCGCTCTTCCTCAATCAGCTTGTGCACGTGATCCTGCGCAATGCGCTCGACGGCGTAAGCGACGCGCGCGTGCTGCGCGCTGCCGAACTGTTCTTCCGCACCCAGCGAGTCACCTTGCATGACGGCTCTCTGCTCGCCGCCGATGAGGAGACCATCGGCGGCATCAATCCGGCGCCGGTGACGCCGCTCGTCTCCATGCTCGGCATTCCTCCCACTGCTGAAATCGACGTCATCAACGACGGCAACGCCGAGAGCTACTGGCAGCGCAGCGACCGCTTCGACATGGCGCTCGATCTGACTGGCGGGCGCGCCGGGCTTGCCGCGCTGGCCGAGGCGATGCGGCGCTTTATCGCGCACGTGCTCGGCGTCGAGGTTACGATCGCGCCGCTCACCGAGCTCAACGACGCGCCGTTCAGCTGGTATGTCGGGCTCGATGTCGAGGCGACCAAGATCGGCGACCGGCTGTGGCGCGAAGGCGAGATCGACTCTGCGGCCATGGCCAATGTGATCGGCCTGTTCGCGCTCAGCTTCCGTGATCCCTCGCTCATGCTGGACAAGGTCAGGGGCGAGACGGTCTATTTGATCCTGGCCATGACCAGCGACAAGACCATCCGCATGAAGCCGCACAATCTCGTCACCGGTCTGCCGATCCGGCATTTGGAGGCAGTCAGTTGAGCGTCATCTCGCCTTTGCAAACCATCAAGGTCGGCGTCGTGGTCGAGCGCACGAAGGGCGCCAGCCGCTGGAGCGAGTTCCTCTGGCGGCCGGTCAGCGTGCTCGCCGGCGCGCCGGAAACGCCGCCGTGGACAAAGCTGTCTGACGACGGCGAGCGGGCGACGTTCTTCGCCGGCCTCGGCAACATCGCGCTCTACCGCAGCGAGACGGCCTATTACCGCGGCAATCTCGAATCGGGCGCGCCGGCCTTGTGGATCGCACTGCGCCCGACGGGCGCCGAGCCACCCTTCGGCATCGCCGCGGTTACCGCCGATCCGGCGGAAGGCGAAAGCCTGAGCGAGCCGGCGACCGATCTGGTCGAGCAGGTGCCGATGCCGGCCTCGATCGAGCGGATCATTTCCGCCTTCATCGCCGAACACCACCATGTCGAGCAGCCCTTCGTAAAGCGCCAGCGCGACCGACCCGATCCGGAAGCGTTCGGCCGACGCATGCCGCGCAACGACGACGAGCAACGATGAGCGAGCCGGAGAATTTTCTCGAACGCTGGTCGCGCCGCAAGCGCGAGCAGGCGGAGCCTGCCGCGCCGGCGGAGGCGAAGCCCGCGCCGCCGGCGAAGGCTGCGGAACCGGTTGAGCCGCCATTCGACCTGGCGAGCCTGCCGCCGCTCGAGTCGATCGGAGCCCCGTCCGACATTCGCGCCTTTCTGCAGCCGGGCGTTCCGCCGGACCTCATGCGTGCGGCTCTTCGCCGCGCCTGGTCGGCCGACCCGGCCATTCGCGACTTCGTTGGCCTGGTCGAGAACAGCTGGGACTTCAACGATCCCAACGCGATCCCCGGCTTCGGGACGATCGAGCCGGGCGAGGTCGCCCGCCTGCTCGCTCAAGCGTTTGGTGTAGCGCAGCCAAGCGAGCCCGCGCCGCCGCAAACGAATGCGCCGGAACATTCCGCGCCGGCGCTGCCCGAAGGCGAGCAAGCCTCCCAGGTCCAGCAAGATCAGCCCGCGCCGGAGCAAGCCTTTCCGCCCGCGGCAAAAGATTTCGTGCGGCGCAGCGAAGATATCGGTGCAACGCAAAATAATCCTCATACAAACGAAAACTGCGCGCCATCTCGCGGCCGCGGGCACGGTGGCGCGCTCCCGAAATAATGATTGGAGTTATAGCCTCCGGCTATTGACCCTTT
>Ga0187771_10003261_pt1 | contig 11320 bp, 11 predicted proteins | sample 0116_SJ02_MP15_1_FD_133139 | JGI IMG/M metagenome (GOLD analysis project Ga0187771, IMG submission 133139) | Tropical peat soil microbial communities from peatlands in Department of Meta, Colombia - 0116_SJ02_MP15_10_MG | ecosystem: Environmental > Terrestrial > Soil > Wetlands > Peat | place... | reverse complement strand
CACACCGTACTTGGCGCGGTGGAATTCCGCGAAGCGCTTGGCGAAGGCGCTCGCGTGCTCGTTGGGGAAGGGATAACCACCCCAGTTGCGGCTCTTGAGAACTTGTTGAATGGCCCGTTCTTCCTTGCGGTCGTAAACCGGCCAGGGAGCAAAGGGCTTCGTGCGAACGGGTTTCCCACCCGTGATGGCAAGCTTTCCCATAAAAGGACCTCCAAATGAAATTCAATTCACAGAGCTGGCCGGTGGCCCAATAAAACAAACGTCTCCGTGCCCTTCGTGCGCTTAGACCCTCAACACGGAGCGCGCGGAGGGTCCCGGCGATCTCTGTGTTTTGTCCCTTATTAGCCACAGAGATCACGGAGAAAGCACTTTGCGCTGCCACCGGTCTATCTGACCTGAACCACGTTAGAGTAAGCCGATTCCCCTACATCATTCAGCGCTCGGACACGGTAGGAGACGAGGCCACTCCGGCCGGACTGCGAATCGATGAACTCCATCGCGGTAACAGGGAGAGTCTTGATCCTTTCCCAACTCCCTTCGCCTACGCGGCGCTCCACCGCAATCTGAGTCGGATTTCCGCCGTGGAGTGTCCAGGTCAGCCTCACTCCCTCCGCCCCGTGCGCCGCCCGCAGCGAGCTAGGAGCCTCCGGTAGCACACTCCAATCGAAATAGCTCGCATCCGCAATCGCCAGAACACTGTCGCGAACCGGGACCGAGGCGAGCACGTTGGTCGTACCTTTCTTCCACTCGAGGGGCCTGATTTCGCCCGAGACTACATCGATCAAAGCGGGGTGCTCAATACCAGTATTCTCCAAAGTAAGACTCTCGTAAAAGGGCGGAAAGACGGTTCCCGGCAGGCTGTGGGCGCCCAACCAGTAGGCAACGATTGCCTTCCCGTTCTTCGCACGGAAGCCGTAAGCGAAGAAGGGAAAACCAGAATTCCGCCGGAGGGCCGGGATCCCTGGGCCCCCGATCTTGATGGTGGGATCGAGACTAGTATCCGAAAAAAGCGCGTTAGTGTTTTGCAAAGAAAAGAATCCGGGCCGGGGCGTGAAATCTTCCGGAAGGTTCCGGAGCCCATGAATCAGTCCGAAATCATCATATTCGTTGCCATCGGTGCCGGCTGCAATGATCCACACGAAGGTCTTCACTCCGGCGGCCCAGTTGTAAACCAACATGCGCGGAATGTACTTGGCCTGCACGGACTCGTCCGAACCCTGCCAGGAGGGAATGGAATTGAATTCGTCATCCCAGAACTGGATGTCGGAACGGACGCCCGGATAGTGTTGCACCAAGTCACGCAGCTTCGCCGGGGACTCCGTGCCGTAAGCGCCATAGTCCATAGATTCTGGGTTGAGGTTCTGGCCGTAACCCGGATAAGTGTGATAGGCAAAGATATCGATGCCGGGGGCGCACTCGCAGGCATCGAGCGCGCGCTGGGCGAAGTCGCGAGTGGGGTCGGCCTGCCCTCCGTAAATCACTTTCGCCTCGGCATCGGTCTCGTGTACCGCTTTGACCACGGCCTTCAGCAGATGGCCGTATTCTTCCGGATTTCCCCAGGGATTCCAATAGCCGATGTCCTCCTCGTTCCAAAGGGCCCAGTAGTGGATTCGACCCCGGAAATGATCCACCATGAAGCGGGTGTACCGCGTGAACGCCTCGATCTGCTCCGGCGTGCGGGGCGGCCAGAAGATGGAATACAGGCTTCGGTCATCATTGTGAAAGGAGCCAGGCTTGGGCTCGATAGAGTCGGGGAGCTTGCCTGAGGGTGAAGTGTACATGGGATTGCCGTAGTGGAGCTGGACCTGAATGTGGATGCCATTGTCAAGGAGCGAGTTGACGTAGTCGTCCAGCACGGGGTCGAGCGCCAACACGCCGCGTTTCTGCTCCACGTAATCCCAGCTCGTTAGATCGGAGCTGTTCTCGTATTGGCCAATGCGTATCCACTTCACACCCGCGTCGAACATCCGCCCCCACCACCAGCGTTCCCAGGGCAGATACGGTTCACGTGGAAGGTCCGAGTTGATGCCGAAGCCATCAGTAATCTGGGACGAGCGCTTAGGCGGAATATGGTCCGGAAGCTGGTGGCGAATTTCTTGTGCCAGGAAGCGCGGTGCGCTGGGGCATACAAGAAGAACGAAACCTAGAATGAGCAAGGACCTAACATGGCCTTTTCTCTGCATGGTACGGTCTCCCCAAAGCCGTCCGTTGTCCGTCGTCCGTGGTCCTTTGCCCATCCTCCGCAGTTTGTTGCACCGAACAACTGACAACGGCCAAGGGACGACGGACAACGGACGCGCTACATCTCATTGAAACTCGCTGCCCTGCGGAACGCTTCCACATAGTGCCCGTCCTTCTTCGGCTGCTGACTCAGCAATTCTTTCTCGAGACCGGCAAGGGCGGAAGGGCCCCAGTCGGGACGGTACTTGTGGATGGAGGGCTCAAACTGGCTCACGTGCTTAGTTGCCGCTTCGAGCTTCAACTGGGCCACGGAGTCAATATTGACCCAGTAATTTGCCTCCTGCGGCGCAGCGTAATAGAAATACGTCATGGGTACCGCATAGGGCTCAAGGTGCTGTTCGAGTCGCTGATTGGGAAAATAAAGCCAGAACTCCGCCGCGCGAACTGCGTCCAGGGTATTGAGAGCGGCCATGCGATGGTCCGTTTTGTGCCAGCGCACGTACCACTCCCCCGGATCGATGCTCAAGAGCGCGTCGGGGCGGATACGACGAATAATCGCCGTCGCCTCCTCGACGAGCTTCGGCTGGGGAGCGTATTCTAACATGCCATCGTCATAACCCATCCACAGGATGTTTTCCTTCGGGGTCCCCAGCACGGTTTCGGCCGCCTCCTCCTCCGCTTTGCGGATGCGCGCGAGCTTCTGCGAACTCATCTCCGGATCATAGGAGCCCTTGTCATCATTGGTGTAGATGACAATATAGACTTTATTGTGGTGCTGATTCAACAACGCAATGGTTCCCCCGGCTCCGAAAAGCTCGTCGTCCGGATGCGGCGTGAATACGAGCACCGTCTTGCCGGTCATCGACTCGAGCGCGGCCTCCTGTGCGGATGAACTTGCCACTCCCAAAAGCAATATCAGTGCGAACACCAGAGCAGACTTTTTCATGGATCGCTTATCCTTCCCAATTGCCGTTACAGCGAGCCCGCGGGGCAAGTTGCACTCCCTTCTCCCCCGTCGCGAGTCGATACTGGTAATCCAGCTCAGTGAAGCCGGGGTTAAGAATCAGCGAAGCGCTGCAGTCGTCACTCCGCTGCGGTACTCCCTCCTAGCTGTGTCTCCGTGTCCTCCATGGGCCGAGGAGCCGGAACGCAGTGTTCACCTAGGCGCTCCGCGTGCTCCGTGTTAAAGCTTGAAAACTGCCGCAATTCGCCGGCACCAGCGATGCGCACCTGCGGAGTGTAGCAGTGTTGAGAGATCATGACCGAGCACAAGAGCTTTGGTCGGCGACGAAGGTGACCCCTCACCCAGCCCGTCCGTCAGCTGACGGACTGGAGAAAGCGCCGGACGCGGGCCACCCTCTCCCCAAGGGAGAGGGCTGGTTTTTCTGGGGTTAGATATTCATGCAACCAGGCGCGAACATCTTCCCTTCGAGCTTCATCGGGCACCATGCAGCAGCCTCCCTTCGCGCAACACCGTACCGGGGAGGGAAGCCTTAAGGGATCGGCGGGGCTCGAAGTAGGAACGCGTGCAGACGAGCACATCGGCGGCTAGGCCCGTTCCCCGCAGCACTTCGTAAGCCAGCCGGCTTCGCTTCCGCGTCGGTGGGGCATCATCGGGAACGACCACCAACAAGTCGTAATCGCTGTCAGGTCCTGAATCGCCCCTGGCCTTGGATCCGAATAGGTACACTTCAAGCGGCTGGTAGGACTCTACCAAGCGGCGGACGATTTCATCAAGCGCGGGGTCATCGCCAGTAAGGTTCGGGGTCATGTTCGCACTGGCGCCGGAAAACCTATCGGCAGTCTCCATTATACCTGCATCTTCACAACGTCACGACTCTCGAAAATCGATCTGAGCAGGGCGTTCTTTGAATCCGCGTGTCTTGATCGCATCGTAAACGATCCCCACAACAAACCAGCAGCCGCCGAGCACCTTGGCCGGTGTGGCCAAGCTCACCCAGATAGCAAAGCAAAAGATAATGCCCAGGACAGGCGCGACCGCGTCCGCAAACAGGCGCCTGGAAGCACGGGCCGAAGGCGCCAGGTAGAATTCCCGCAGGGCCGCCGCGTTGACCCCCATAAAGGCAAGGAAAGCGCCGAAATTAATCAACTCCGCCGCCCGCTCGTAATTCAGCACGATGGCGCCCAGGAAAGCAATCAGGCCTACCATAATGATATTTAAGCTCGGGGTGTTGCGCTTCGGGTCCAGGTGAGCAAAGAAGCGCCGGGGGATAACATTATCGCGGCCCATGCCAAACAGTAGACGCGACAGGCCCGCCTGGCCACTTAACCCGGAACCCAGATTGGCCAGGATCAAGACGAAGGCCAAGGCTTGAAACAGAACTTGGCCACCCACCAATCGGGTGACATCCATGTAGGCCGTTTCGAGATTAGGAAACGTGTGCCAGTCAGGCCAGACACGCTGCGCAAGGTAAATCTGGAGGCCGCCGAAGAGCCCGGTGAACAAACAGACACTCACAGTCGCCAACAGTACGTTCCTTCGCGGGTTCAGCGCGTCCTCCGCCAGCGTCGTAATACCATCAAATCCAATATAGGTCAGCGCCGCCACCGAGGTTCCCACGGCAATTGAAGAAACGTGAAACGTCGTTGGCGAGTAAAAAGGTTGAGTGGAGAAGACGCCGTGCCAGCCCTGATGATGAAAGAGAAGGCGCAAGGCCAGGGCAATAAAGACCAGGATGACAGCGCTCATGATGGTCGCCAATACAAAGTTGGTTCGAGCCGTGGTGCGAATCCCACGCAAGTTGATCAAGGTCATCGTTCCTGCGAAAGCGGCTGCCAGGACCACATAAGGAACTTCGGGAACCAGACGCTGCACAGTCAACGCGCCATACACCGTGCAAATGAGGGGGACGATAAGGTAATCGAGAAACATCGCCCAGCCGGCCAAAAACCCCAGGTGCGGGTTGAGACCATAACCCACGAAGGTGTACGCCGAGCCGGCGGAAGGGTAGACAGCGGCCATGCGGCCATAGCTAAACGCGGTCAGCAGCATGGCCAGCATGGACAACAATATGGTGGTGACCGCGTGGCCGTCCGAGAGTTTCTGGACCACTCCGAACAGAGGCACAGGCGCGATCGGCATGATAAGCACGATCCCGTACAGGATCAGGTCCCAAAGCGTCAGTACACGTTTGAGGTGGGGCGGTGCCTCGGTAGAAGTGTTGGATGTATTCACAGGGTTCTACCGTTGAGGGGGAACGTATCCGGGAGGATGGGACGAGCCTTCGCCAAAGAAAAACCGTTCCATCTGCTGAGCTATGAATTCCTGAGCCTCCTTACTGGCGGGAGCCAAGCGATACTCATTGATGAGCATTCTCAAGTGATCCACCCATTGATTCCAGGCTTGTTGCGAGACGTGGTCGTAAATCCGCTGGCCCAGTTCCCCGCTCCATGGGGGCTCTTCGAGGCCTGGAAGCTCTTTGCCCAGCATCACACATTTCACCATTCGTTGTGACATTCGACCTCCTGGTTCATTCCTTCCGGTAGATTTCCAAATCTACCACTTCGCCTTCGAGAAGCGAAAGCTGAAAATGGGGTTCAAGGACCCCTTTACGGAAGGTCGCGGAAGCGCGCAATGGCCCAACGGGTTTCGGCACATCCCCCATCCCTGATTCCTGGACGGGGAGGGGGGCAAGGTGCGGGGATGCCTCAACCCGATGCCTTCCCCCCGATTCGGCCTCGTCAAGGGCCTGGTTGGCAAGCCGATCGGCCGCGCGATTCCGCTCCCGAGGCACATGCTCGATCGAAAACGATTCCAGGCGCGCAATCAATTGCCGCGCCCGCTCGCAAAGGGGTTTCAACCCCGGACTCTTCACCCTGTACACGCCCTTGATTTGGAGCGCCAACAACTCTGAGTCCGTTCGCACATGAATACGCCGATAGTGGTTGGTGAGGGCGTAGTCGAGGGCAGCGAGGAGTCCCTGATACTCGGCAAAATTATTGGTAGCTTTGCCGAGATACTGGGAAAATGCCGCCAGTCTGGAACCGTCGCCGGATTCCATTACCACGCCATAAGCCGCCGGACCGGGATTACCACGTGAGGCGCCGTCGATATACGCAACAACTTTTGGGGAATGGGCCATGCTGAAAAATCGAATTTCGAAAATCGAAGGTCGAAATTCGAAACTCGGAATCCCAAGGGGGCGCAATCCTCATTGGCCCTACCGACTTCGATCCCGTCCGAACATCGGGAATTGAAACTCAGGATTTGGTTTATCTTCGATTTTCGGTTTTCGAGCTTTGAATTTCGAGTTTCGAAATCAAGCTGTTGCCTCGGCGCCTGGGCCGTTGCATTCGCCTGTTTGGGCCGGGGCAGGCTCGACGTAATAAATGATGCGGTTGCAGTTCTCGCAGGTCAAAAGGACCTCGTTGGTTCGCACTTCGTTATAAACTTGAGGGCGCAGGAGGACATTACAAGCCGTACAGAGCCCTTCGCGCACTTCTGCCACCGCCATGCCGCGTCTCGCCTGGCGGATGCGCTGATAGAGATTGCGCGTGGATTCGCTCAGGCTATCCTGGATTTCGGCGCGGCGTCCTTCCAGGCTGCGGCGCTCGTCATCATCGGCCCTCTGCTCTGACTCTAATCTCGCGACCTCCGCCGCTACACTCGCTTTCTCGCTCTCCAAGCGCGCGGCGGCCTGTTGCAAGTGCTTCTGGATCTCCTCCGCTTCCAGCATCTTCTCGAGAATCTCGTCCTCGATGGCCCGCACTTTGGCTTCCTCGCCCTCGATCTCTTTCGTCATGGCGCGGAATTGGTCGTTGGTTTTCACCTGGTAAAGCTGGTCTTTGTGCCGGGCAATTTTCTCCTGGATGGCTTTGATATCCCCATCCAGTTCCCTGCGCGCATGCAGATTTGCGGCCAGGCGCTTCTTGCGCTCCTCCTGGGCGTGAATGAACTCATCCAGGCGGGAGTGGAGGGATCGAATCTGCGCAGGCAAGGAGTCGATCTGCTTGGTCAATTCGGCAATCTTCAGATCTACCTGTTGAAGCTCGATGACATTCTTGAGGTCCAGATGCACTTCCTCTCCTCGTCTGAAGGGTCGTTTTCATTCTGGCATATTCCGGGCCAGCAGGGCAAGAAATCACATCCACAGATTGCCCAGATTACACAGATTCACAAAAACACGAAGTGGCTGGAATCTTGCCTCGTGCCAAATCTGCGAATGCCTTCGGGGAGGGCCCCCAGAGTGTTTCCCCGCAGGCTCCAATTGGAGCTTGCTGGGCTTTCTGTGCACTCGGCACTTTGAGGTTTATGGGCTCGCTTGATCTGTGAAATCTATGTAATCTGCGGATCCTATTTGCGCATGATCCTTTGTATGGAAAGGGCGTGGCCAGTTAAGGGGTCGGCTTCAATCAATACCGCATGAAGCCGGACATCGCCTTTGGCGACTTCGAAGCGAACGGGGAGTTGGTTGAGGAACTTCTGAATCACCGGTTGCTTGTCAATTCCGATAACCGAATCATAGGGACCTGTCATTCCGAGGTCTGTAATGTAAGCGGTACCGTACGGAAGGATCATCTCATCGGCCGTGGGGATATGAGTGTGCGTGCCCAGCACGGCCGTCACCCGACCATCAAGGTACCAGCCCATGGATACCTTTTCAGAAGTCGCCTCCGCATGCATATCCACGATGCGCACCTTTACTTCGGGAGGAATCTTCGCGAGCTGCTCGTCCGCGGTGCGAAAGGGGCAATCGATGGGGCTCATGAAAATTCGTCCTTGAAGATTCAAGACGGCATAGCTGAATCCCGATTGCGTCTTGCCCAGATACAGGCCGTGGCCGGGAGCGCTGTCGGGGTAGTTGGCAGGCCGTAGGAGGCGGCCGTCGGAGTGCTCATTCAAATAAGCATAGATTTCTTTCTTATCCCAGATGTGATTTCCGGAGGTCAAAACGGCAATCCCCATGTCGAGTAATTCTTCGACCAAGGGAGGCGTGATCCCAAAACCGGCGGCGGCGTTTTCGCCGTTGGCCAGCACCAAGTCAGGGTGGCATTCCCCAGCCAGCGCGGGAAGCAAATCCTTCACAATGCGCCGCCCGGGATGGCCGAATATATCACCGATGAAGAGTATTCTCATGACCTGTTTCAAACCGTTTCCTTCAGGAAGCGGTCGAGAAGCCGCGAGCACTCCTCTACCTTCTCGTCCACACGTTTGGTTTTTTCCTCGTACCGCGCCTTGATCTGGTGGTACTCATCAGCAATGTTGAGCGCCGCCAGCACCGCGATGCGTTGCGTATCCACCGTTCGAGTGCGCCCGGCGATAGCGCGCATTTTTCCATCCAAAAATTCACCTAGCTTTTGGATGTATGCCTCATCCAAGTCGCCCCGAACATAATATTCCTGGTCGAAGATAACCACCCGGATTCCTTCGGCGTCTTTGGCCACTTTGGCGACCGGCCTCCTTCGCTGGTACGGTGTCAGATGTGCTTGTCATTCCGAGCGAAGCGAAGAATCGCAGCCTGCTTGCCAACTCCTATGCGCCCGATCCAGAGCAATATTTCTCGCTTCGCTCGAGATGACACCGCGCGTCCATTCTTTCACACATTCATTGAGCAGGAGCGGGGTGGGATGAGCGGTCATCCGCTGGGCTCCGGGGAGGTCAACGCATCAATTCGTTGGAGAAGCTTCTCGATGCGGATTCGCACCTCTTCTCGCTCGCGACGCAGTGCGACGAGTTCGCGTTCGTGTGCCTCAATCACCTTGGCCCGCTCCCTAGATTCTACCCTGAGCTTTTCAAGATCCTGTTGTAAAGCAAGCTTCTCTGCCTGAGTTTGCTTGATAAGCTCAAAGGTCTTTACTACTCTCTCTTCAAGTTTTCGCAGTGGATCGTCAGTGTCGCTCAAGCATTTTCCCCGTGAAGGGGGACGGCTTACCGCCCCCCCTATATTGCCCTTCAATCGTCGACAGGGTCGGGCAACCTCTACCCCTGCATCATCCTCAGCCTCGCAAAGAAACGCCCAGCGGCTCGAGCGCCGCCACGACCCTTTGACTAGCTGCAGAAATCTCCTCATTCGTCAGCGTGCGGACCCGGCTTTGGAAAGTCATCCGCAGAAGGAGGCTGTAATGACCAGCCGGTATGGAACCACCCTGGAAAAGGTCTACGGGATGGAGGCTCTGGATTTCCTCCAATGCCAGATCTCTTAGAGCAGCTTGGAGACCCGCAAACGTCACCCCTTGAGGTACCACCAACGAGAAATCGCGCTCCACAGCAGGGAATTTCGAAAACGGGTGGAAGATGCGGGAGTGGAGGGGAAAGGTGAGAAGGCGTTCGAAGTCCACTTCGGCGAGCCAGAAGGGCTGACGCAATTTGTAATCACGTTCGATTTCGCGGCAAAGCCGACCGAAGATCACGAGCGTCTCACCTTGCGCTGTGAATCGGCCGCTCAGGCTGGGTTCGCAGTAGCTGCATCCCGCCGTTCCATATTCGATTCCTGGGATCTCAAATAGTCCCAACAAGGTTTCGAGATCACCTTTAAGGTCGAAGAGGTCGAGGGCCCTTTCGCTATCGTGGACGGAGGCCGGACGCCGGCGCCCGGTAAGACCCAAACTCAGAACACGGCGCTCTTGGGGTGCTCCGCTCGACGCCAACGAATACGTCTTCCCCAGCTCGAACAGGCGCACGTCGCTTTGATCCCGATCGAGATTCCAGCGCAGGGCGTGTACCATGCTCGGACCCGCTGACGTGCGCAAGGCAGAGGCATCCTGGCTAAGTGGGTTGGCCAGGAGAACCGGAGGCTGGTCAGCGAAGCGGGAATTCTCCTCGGGGTCCACTAGAGAAGACTGGATCGTCTCGTAGTATCCCAGACCACAAAGAAGATTCGAAACCGCCAATTCCTTTTCCCGCGTTGCATCGCGCTCCAGCCGCGGCGGGACAGGACGCAGCCGCGTTGGGAGGCGGTCGTAGCCGAAATGGCGCGCCACTTCTTCGATCAGATCGACCTCCCGCGTGACGTCCAAGCGAAAGGAAGGCAGCGTCACCTGCCAGCCTTCCGTTCCTCGCCGCTCGGTCATGAACCCCAGCGATCGCAGGGTTCGCTCGACTTCTTCCCAAGGGATCTCGGCCCCCAGCAGGCGGCGGATTTCGCTGCGCCGCAGGACGAGGTCCTCGCGAAGCATTGGCCTCGGGTAAGCGTCCACCAGACCGCGCAGAATTTCGCCGCCAGCAAGCTCCGCGATCAGCCCCGCAGCGCGGTCGATGGCCAGAGGAGCCATTTCAATGTCCGCGCCGCGCTCAAAGCGATGCGAAGCCTCCGTGTGCATTCCGTGCGCCTTGGCGGTGCGCCGGATCGACACGGGGTCAAACCAAGCGCTCTCCAGCAGAACGGAACGCGTGGAGGAAAAAATCTGTGAATCTTCGCCGCCCATGACGCCGGCCAGCGCCACGGGCCGCTGGGCATCAGCGATGACCAGGTTTTCGGTGGCGAGCGGGCGTTCCGTGCCGTCCAAGGTGCGCAGCAGTTCGCCCGGGAGCGCCCGACGCACAATGATCTTCCGCTCGCGTAGGCGCGGCAAGTCGAAGGCGTGCAGAGGATGTCCAAGTTCCATGAGCACGTAATTCGTGACGTCCGCGACGTTGTTGATGGGCCGCTGCCCCACGGCCTCCAGACGCTTGACCAGCCAATCCGGGGAGGGCCTCACCTGCGCATTCTCGATCACGCGCCCGCAATATCGCGCGCATAGGTCGGGATCGGCGATCTCGATGGAAACTTCATCGGATGTGGGAGCGCCGGATTCCTGCACAGCAATTCCCAACCGCTTCAACGGCTTTCGGTAGAGAGTCGCCACTTCCCGCGCCACTCCGTAATGGCTGAGGCAGTCCGGGCGGTTGGTGGTGATTTCCACGTCCAACACCCAATCGTCGCCCACCGCCGCCACGGATTCCACGTTCAGACCGACCATCGTCAGGTCAGCCTTGAGCTGACCCGGTTCGGTGGGAATCTCCACGAAGTCCTTAAGCCAATTGTATGAAACCTTCATTGGAGTAAGTTAACAGTCAACAGTTCACAGTCGACAGTCCGAAAAAACATCCCAGGCTGAGAGTCTGTGACTTCTTACACGGGTGGCGCATACATTGCTTTTTATGTATGCGCCACTTGAGTCCAGGTCCTGCAGCGAAATT
>Ga0187771_10003260_pt1 | contig 11321 bp, 14 predicted proteins | sample 0116_SJ02_MP15_1_FD_133139 | JGI IMG/M metagenome (GOLD analysis project Ga0187771, IMG submission 133139) | Tropical peat soil microbial communities from peatlands in Department of Meta, Colombia - 0116_SJ02_MP15_10_MG | ecosystem: Environmental > Terrestrial > Soil > Wetlands > Peat | place... | reverse complement strand
GGCGAAATCGATGCCACGGATGAGCTGAATGATGCGGAGCCCTCGCTCGATGCAGTCGAGCTGCGTATTTATTCGCGCCAAGTCTGTTTCTGTCCTCATATCGAACGCCAGAGCTGCTATCAGCTCAGTTATCACGCTGTCTAACGGCACGCCTTGACCCGGAGTCGTTGCCTCTGGTGGCAGAGCTTCTCGCTTCAAGCCTTGTGCGGGGCTATCAGGAGCGTGTTCGGCACTTTGTGTCTCCCTATATGTGCAAACAGGACACATGGTCTTACCTTCAAACTTAAAGAGTGGAGACTTGCAGACGACGCAGTGATCGGCAAGCATTTTGCCCCCGCGCTCCAACATCTTCGATATTTGCTCTAGCTCTCGATCGTCTAACGGCATACGACCTTTACATAGCAATTCTCGTTGAAAAGCTTTGTGAAGAACCCAAAACCGCGTTTCGGCCATGCCTGGTGCTCAACAGGCTGACACGTGTCCGTCTATCACGCAATGGCCGCGCGACTGATTGCGTCTAGGAGCGTGAGCACGTGCCTGTTGGTAGGAGCTAATCTTTCCGCAAATCTGAGTGCCCAAAAGCCCTGCTCGGTCTCACCGAGCGCCAGAAAACAGAGACTGCGCAAAACGCACACCGACCAGTTAGTGCCGTGCGAGGCAAGGCAACGATCAATGCACGTCAAAGCCGCCGTAAAATCGCCTAGCGCAATCAGCGAGATGGCCTTGTTATTTGACACCTCAAACAAGCCTAGCTGTATCGCTTCTGCCGCATCGAAGCATTCGATAGCGGCGTCGAACTCATCTAACCGCTGCAACGTGCAACCCTTGTTATTGTGCGACTCGGCATAACGGCCATCGAGTGCACTGCATTTGTCAAAGCATTCGATGGCACTCGCATAGCGCCCCAAAAAATAGTCGCATAGCCCCTTTTGATTCCAAGCGTGCACGTACGCTGGTTCAAGCCTGATGACCTCGTCAAATCGCGCGAGGCTGTCAAGATATTTGCCCGATAACGCCAACGTGCATGCGTCGCGGTAAACCCAACCAACTCGTCTGTCTGACAGCTTTTCGCTCGTATAGACGTGGGGCGCAGCTTTGTGCCTCCGTGCGGTAGTTACGCTGGAGGCAAGAAAACACGTGTCAGGCGCGATCAGTCGAAAATCGATACCAAACTCTCGTTTGAGAATGTCGATACCTTCGAGGCCCTTCCGATCCATGCAAACTGTTCACACTCGTGTCTAGTGGGACGATGAGCTTGTCTTTCTTCCTTTTGCTCAAACTCTACACACGTGATCGCCCATCACGTTCCGTTCGAAAATACGTCGCCAAAATCTGAGCTCCAATAATCAATGCCCAATTTCTTAAAGTCCTCTTCCTTCATTTTGTGAACCGGCACGATGAGTGAAGCATTCATCACATTGCAACCGTTGCAACTACGGGCGACGCAGGGCAGCTTTCGCGAGTCTTCCATTTGTTGTCTCCTTTCAACTGACGACGTGTGTACGATCCCCTATCATGAATATAAGCCAATTTTTCGGGTCTTTCAAACGAATAAGTTCATAGACGCCCTCAAGCTTCTTGCCGAGGAGGACTACCTTGATCTTTTCCTCATTCCTTTCAAGCAAGTAGTAATCTCCGGAATCGTATATGCGGACCCTTCCGGCACCATAGTCGCCTTCCGCAATCTCTCCCTCGAACCCGATGTAGTTCAAGTCGTGATCCTCGACCTGCACTGCGAGACGCCTGACTTTCTTTTCGCGCGGCATCGCTTTGGGGATTGCCCAACTCTTCAGGCTTCCATCCATCTCCAAGCGAAAATCGTAATGGTGATGTGACGAGAAATGCTCTTGAACGACGAAGCGATTGCGCGGATATCGCACGATGAATTGTATCGCGGCTATGTGCCATAAACACTTTGCAGGTCCCGTGCCTGCAACTCAAGCTGACCAGTTCTGATTAAGCGGTTATGAACCCAGGATGATGAGCGGCTTAGTCGGTCTGCTCAGAGGCCACATTGACAAAATAAACGATTTTACGCCTTCTGCGAAACAGAAAGATATAATAGTGGACGATGCTACAAGTTGCTAGAGAATTTTGGATGGTTTCAAATGAAGGTAAACGGCGTAAACATTGACGATACCTACGCAGAGGCGTTCCCTGTATATACTGCCCGAGTTTTGATCACCGCGGCAACGACCACATTGGCCGAAACTGCCGCTACAGTTGCTACCGGTTTTGCCACGTCAGTGATCGGCTGCAGCGCGGAGGCGGGAATTGACCGGTACGTGCTCCCAAATGAGACTCCAGACGGCCGACCCGGGGTCATAATCATGGTTGTTCACCCGTCGAAGAAACAGATAAAGAGCAATCTCATCGACAGGATAGGAGAATGCATCCTCACTGCGGCCACGACGGCTGTATTCAATGCGCTGGAGTCTGAAGAGACCGTGCCTGTCAAACTCCACTTCTTTGGCGACGGTTACGAATATCAGACGACGGTCGGAGGGCGAGAAGTGTGGGCTATCCCCATACTCGAAGGAGAATTCATATGTGAGGAGACGTACGGTGTGCAAAAAGGAGTCGCAGGCGGGAATTTCTTCATCTACGGCGAAACGCAAGGTTCTGCCCTCCTAGCTGCCCAAGCCGCAGTAGGAGCAATTAAGTCAGTTGACGGAACCATAACGCCCTTCCCCGGTGGAATTGTCGCATCAGGATCCAAGGTAGGATGCCCGACGTATTCGACGTTTATGAAGGCCTCAACGCACCACCGACTTGCCCCGACTCTTAAGGACAAAGTCCCAGATTCGTTTGTCCCAGACGGCGTCAGGTCGATTTATGAGATTGTGATATGCGGGTTAAGCGAAGAGGTCATCACAGAGGCCATGAAGCGTGGGATGCTAGCGGCAACGCACGCAGAGGGAGTGCTTGGGATCTCAGCAGGCAATTATGGTGGAGAGCTAGGGCCGTTCAAGTTCAACTTGCACGAGATACTGAGCGATTACGCGGATTCAAAATAACTTCCGTGAGCTCCGTTTGCCTTTATTTGCCTGCCAACGCCTCAGTATCTGCATTCACCAAAAGAACTAAATATATTCTCCCTTAACTTACGAAAGTTAATGGTTCGTGGGAACCACTGATCCAATCTAACGTGACAGGTGAAGGAAAATGGTGAAATTAGGAATCGCGAAAATAGGTAACATCGTCAGCGGTTTGATGACCGACTTGTTACTCGACGAGCGCGCTGACCGCGAGGACTTTGAAGCGGTGACCGTCACGAGCGGCACGAAGATGAAAGAGGAAGATGCAGCGAAGGTTGTCGAAGCGCTCCTGAAATTTGAGCCCGACTTGTGCGTCGTCGTATCTCCTAACGCGGCCCAGCCAGGCCCCACAAAGGCACGAACACTGCTGAAAAATGCGGGAAAGAAGGTCGTTGTGATCACGGACTCAGGTAAGCTGAAGGACAAGCTTGAGGAGGAGGGTGGCTTCGGATACATCCTTATAAACGCCGACGCTATGATCGGGGCTCGGAGAGAGTGGCTGGATCCCGTCGAAATGGCCATTTACAACGCAGATCTGATGAAAGTCTTGGCCGCGACCGGAACGTTTAGAGTCCTCCAGACTGCGCTCGATACGTGCCTGACGACAATCAAAGAAGGCAAGGAATGCGATCTCCCCAAGATCGTTATGACCGCAGAAAAAGCCACCATCGACGAATTCTGCAACCCATACGCGCGCGCCAAGGCGATAGCAGCTTACGAGATGGCAGCGAAAGTGGCGGATGTAAATGTTAAAGCCTGCTTTATGACGAAAGAGTGGGAAAAGTACGTCCCGCTGACCGCTGCCTCGCACGACATGATGCGCACTGCAGCCAAGCTAGTCGATGAAGCTCGCGAAATGGAAAAGGCTGACGACACCGTAAAAAGAGCTCCTCACGCGAAAGATGGGGCTATTCTTTGCAAGACCAGCCTAATGTCCAAACCTGAGTAATAGCACCCTATTACTCTTTTCTTTCTTTTTTGGACCTGAATACTAGTACTCGGTACTCATTTCTTCTTCTTAGCCGCCCGGTACAAAAGCATGCCTCTCTGTTTTGGTCAGCTCGGCTTAAGTGGCTCAACACGTCCCCTAATCGAGGATAAACGGACTCACGTAAAGCCCGTCAATACGTATCAGGCGCTTTAAAGAATCAGCTTTAAAAGGGATTACCCAGGCGTGTTCCGTGCTATCCCAATGAGACCCGGGCACTTGTTTTAGGGCATCAGCAATCTCGTGCGTATCCCCTAATACCTTGATCCATTTCTTGTTGCGCGTCCCCACGGCCCACGTGTTTTGCGAGCAGGTGCACAAGCAATGCACTGTCGGGTGCAGTACGACGCCTTCGTTCTTGAGACTCTCAATCGAAGCTCGGCTAATCGGAAAGCGCCATACCTTCGCCTCTTTGTCCCAAAACCCCTCTCTCACAGGGCTTGGTCTATCACGTGCGTTTATAGTGCTTCCGCGAACAACCAAGCTTGTGCAGTCCTCATCAAATTCGCACAAAAGTCGCCCCTCGGGATGGTGTTCTCGCAGCGGCTTATGGGCCGAGTTTCTTTTTAGGTCCGGTTGAGGAGCATTGTTTCGCTGTTCCTCTGCTCTCTGAATTCGGTCTTCCTGAGAGGTTTCAAGAGTTTTTAGAGCGATTCTGGCGTGTAGTTTGACGTCTTCGCGAACGCTTTCGTGCGCTGCGTGGGTTAAGATGTCGCGTGCAGCAGAATCTGCATTGCCAGACGCCAAGGCAACTGCTTCAAGTGCGTCAACGGCTTTGAATCGCTGATGCTCGTTTTCATCCTCTAGCGCTTTGGCGAGCACGTCCACTCTCTTATAACGCGTCAGACGATCGAAATCATATTCACCCATCTTTGTCACCAGCGATTCTTCGCTTATTAATATGTACAGGAGGCGAAATATAAATATTTACCTAAACTACGCTCGCGGCACGCTCATAGGCCTTCCTAACAGCCTACGAAGCGATATTGAAAACGGTTGCCCTCCTGTGCAGTTATGTTGTCGTCGCGCATGTCACGCTAAAAAAAAAGCCTAAAGTAAGTCTCGATTCGCGTTAGTTGGATTCTCAGTGTCAGTGTTTGCGTTCGGTTCTGCTGGTGAGGTTAGCGTTTTGTAGCTAGGAAACGTCCATTCGTCCTTTTCGATTGCGCGCATTTGTTCGCACTTGGCCTTTGCGGCTTTTAGCGCGCCTCGCCACGAACCGTAATCATTGACTGCCTTGTTGTATACCTCTGGATGTTCCGCCTCGGCGCTGATTGCCGTCATTTCCGACCGATTTCGATAAAGGGCAATGATGTCGTCAACCACGTCGTAGTTGAGGGCAGCCTCAAGCGCTTTCTCAAGTGTTCCATAAATCAGCTCAGCTACGAGCGTCAATTTCGGATTGTCATACAACCCGTCCACCCCAAGCTGGCGAATTTTGTCGCGGATAAATTCCTCGAGCTCAGTATCTGACATTCGCTCATGATACGCCGTATCAGTATAGAAGCATTACGGTATTAAAGCCACTTTGAGCGCCAGAGGACTTTTTTTGCGGCCTGCAGGGACAAACACCTTCTGCTAATCGCGATTTTTGCCTGCGTACGCTCGCGTTTCTTCCAAGGCACTTATCAGTTGATCAAGCATCTCACGCGTGAATTGCACTGCGAATCCGTCTTTTGCGGGATATTTCTCGGCACCGCGTTGAATCCATTTGCGCACGCCGAGTATTTTGCCAGCATCTTCAGTTTCTGAGATGCTGATCTTTACCGAAACGCTTTTCGAACTCGCAATCTCAGCGCTCCACAATTCCTTCCACGCCATCTACTCCTCCAAGTGCCGTTTTAGCGTAACAACTTTACAACGGCGGCCCCCTCAACAATATGGGAAAGAACTCCATCAGTTCGCACTCTTTGACCGGTTTTTGTATCAGTGAGTGGATAGTCTTCGGTAAGGCGCCCGCAGATACGTGCAGAGCGATCTTATGCACCGGACTCTGCCCAAACTCCGAATAGTGCGTTATCAAGCCTAGATTCGGCATGTGTTGTTCAAAGGCGGTGCTGGTCCTCATAGTCTTCCGAGCGCAGCTTCGTTGTATGTCAGATAACTCCTAATAACCGCGACGTGCATAAAGCCTTCTCGCCCATACTGGATGAGACTTGGCACGTCTTGCGCTCTAAAAAAACGCTGATCAGCAGCATCAAAACCGTTATAAGACTTTACGCGGTATCCTTATGAAAAGGGAGCCTATGCGTGCATTTTATATCGGGCGTTTCCAGCCATATCACTTCGGTCATCAAGGCGTTCTCGAAGAGATCGCTCGCGGATGTGACGAGATTATTATCGGCGTAGGTAGCGCGCAGCTGAGTCACACGTTTTCGGATCCATTCACCGCCGGCGAACGGATATTAATGATTACTCGCTCGCTCAAAGATCTTGATGCCTTAGTTTACGTGATCCCGATTGAAGATATCCGCAGAAATGCTGTCTGGGTGTCTCACGTGATGGCGATGACGCCTCTATTTGACGTCGCATATACCAGCAACCCATACGTCATTCGATTATTCAAGGAAGCACGATTTGACGTCAAGTCGCCTCCGCTGTATCAACGTGAGGTCTACTCGGGGTCGGAAATTCGAAAAAGGATGCTGCACAACGAGCCCTGGCAGCACCTCGTCCCAGAACCTGTGGTGCAGGTTATTGAACAAATTGATGGCGTGCACAGGCTAAAACAAGTGGCAGCAGGGGATAAAACGTCTGATCTACTGTAAGCCCTCTTTGCGCCTCGTGACGTATCGTTTCTCAAAGAATGAAGCAGTTTAACACCGAACCGCGTTGAAACTAGACTTTCCAACGACGACGACTGCGACCTAGCGCACTTCTAATTTGGATCACTATTTAGGTCGCGTTGCGATGTTGATTAAGCGTATGACGTAATCATTGCCAACTTGCTGCCACTTGTAGTTATACTGATATTGCGGAAACTTCTTTTCGAGCTGTTTCAGCTCGGCAAGTCGCGCGTCCAAGCAGCGCTGTGACTTACAAACGAACACAAACCTCCATTTTGGAAGCGCTTGGGGATCGTCGACAAGTTTCGCCATAACTGAGCGCTTATTAGAATCCCCGGCAACGCGTGTGACACGTGACGCATGACCGTCGGAACTGCCGGGTAGACTTTCTCGGCTTGAGCCTCAATCGCTTGTTAGGCAAGATAATCATTATGGGGCAAACGAGATGTGAGAATTCTAGCGCATGGCAACGTGTCATGCCGAAGCAGTTAGATCAACGCAACGAGTTCAACAGTGGCTGGCTTACAGCGCGACGCGCCGCTGGTCGCTTTTTCGACTTATGCTTTATTTTTTGGGCTCTAAATTTTGCAGCTAGTTTTTATAGTAACGCCAAGATATATACACACAATGCAGCTCACCAAAGATGAGGAAGATATTCTTGCGGGTGAATCAGGCGCCGCAAAGCAAAAAGCGATGGAGATACTAGTCGCGCTCGGCGAAATTTATGAAGCCGAAAAACTTGTTCCGATAGAGAGCGCGCAAATCGCCGGTGTTTCCTACAAGACGATTGGAGAGGCCGGGTTAGAGTATCTCACAGAATTGAACGGAACGGTCGCCGTTCCGACAATGCTCAATCCTATGGGCATGGACCGCAACAAATGGGGACAAATGGGAATTGATGAAACCTTCGTTGAAAAACAACTGTCCATCATCACGCGATATGAGCTGCTCGGCATCGACGCGCAGTGCACGTGCACGCCTTATTATGTCAACGCTCCTCGATATGGGGCGCACATAAGCTGGGCGGAGTCCTCCGCAGTGGCTTATGCAAACTCTGTACTTGGAGCCCGAACCAATCGGGAAGGCGGGCCAAGCGCGCTCGCTGCGGCTCTCGTCGGGAAAACCCCTGATTACGGCTATCACCGCGACGAGAACAGAATCCCTAACATCTCTGTAAGGACGGATTTTCATTTATCGGGCAGCGATTTCGGCGCGCTCGGCTATGCAGTTGGCAAGATGGTGAAATCTCGAGTGCCTCAATTCTCCTTTCTTGCACCGCCGAATGCCGACGAGCTGAAAGCGCTTGGCGCCGCAATGGCTGCCACAGGCTCTGTGGCCCTTTTCTCCACAGAAAAGCAAACGATGCCGCGTGAAGTCCTCGAAATAGATCGTTCAGACGTTGACGTCTACTCGTCTGACGAACCCGAGGTGGTGGTGCTCGGCTGCCCCCACTGCTCTCGCTCAGAACTCGCCGAGATCGCGCACCTATTAGATGGACGCAAAGTCGTAATTCCTCTCTGGATTTGCACGTCGCGATTCGTCGCCGGTCGTTCAAGCTCGCTGATATCTCGTATCGAAGCGAGCGGAGCATGCGTTATTTGTGATACCTGCATGATCGTCTCTCCTGCATTCGAAAAACGAACCATGATGGTTAATTCTGGAAAAGCTCTCGAATATGGGCCGAGTATGTGCAATTCGGCTACGTTTATGGGAACGACCGCGGGCTGCATCGCGGCCGCGTGCGGCGCGTAAACTTCGCACAAGTCAACGATGTTGAAGCGTTTTAAGGGACGAATCATAGCTCAAGGGATTGGCGAAGGGCCTGCGGTGGTTACACGCCAGTCGCTCTCATTCTTAGGAGGGGTCGACCCGAGGCAAGGCATTATTAAGGATCCACAACACGAGCTGCACGGCACCTCCATCGCAGGAACGGTTTTTGCGTTTCCGGAAGGCAAGGGATCGACTGTCGGATCCTATGTCCTTTACCAGCTCAAAAGAAACAACAAGGCTCCAGCCGCAATTATTAACACCTTAAGCGAAACAATTGTCGCTGTAGGCGCGATTATATCGGACATACCGCTCATCGACAGGCTCGAAGTGGACCCGTTTGCGGCAATCAACCCCGGCTCGCACGTTCTTGTCAATTGCATCGATGGTTTCATTGAGGTAGAAACGTGACTGACGCGTACAGTTTGGACAGAATCAACACAGTATTTCATGTGTATGAGGTCCAGACAGATGGGGCCGTCATCAAGTATTATGGGGAGCCAAAGGTAGACGGCAAGACATTGTTCTCGTATCTTTGGAATGACTTTGCCGAACGAGGCTACGAAATAGAAATGCGGCGCGAACACGGCGAGTACGTGCTCGTGGCTAAGCCCGTAAGCGATACAAGCGAAAATGAACACGTCAACGTGGTTCTTGCGATCGCCACAATTCTTGCGATAACGCTGACGGGGGCTGTTCTCTTTTACGGCGTAAACCCTTTGACACAACCCGAACTCATTTATAAGGGCTTGCCTTTCGCGGCAGCGGTCATGTTCGTGTTAGGCTCGCACGAACTGGCTCATTATGTTGTCGCCAAGCGGCGTGGAATGAAGGCCAGCTTGCCCTTCTTCATACCGCTACCGTTTATTTCCCCGGTCGGAACCCTTGGCGCACTCATAAGGCTGAAGGGCGCCATTCCAGATCGGAAGTCGCTTTTTGACGTAGGAGTCGCGGGCCCCCTCGTAGGCCTTATGGCCGCCATAGTCGTCACGTTAATTGGATTGCTCCTCCCGCCGATCAATCCTCCCGCGCAAATGGCAAGTGTCGCGTTCGGCATCCCTGTGCTCTACGCGTTGATCGAGCAAGCAGTACCTTCCGCCTCGTCGGGGTTCCATCCAATTGCGTTCGCTGGTTGGGTAGGGATGCTCATAACTAGTTTGAACCTCCTTCCTGTGGGACAGCTGGACGGCGGGCATATCGCGAGGGCGTTGTCCGGAGAGAAGACGGCGTACATCTCAGCTGCGGTCCCGCTGATCCTTATGGCTGGCGGCATTTACTACTCGTTGAATGGGTTTAACGGAGAAATGCTCCTATTTTGGGGGCTCTTCACATTATTGTTCGCAGCAGGAGGACACCCCCAGCCGATCAATGACATGAAGAAGCTCGACACGAAGCGCGTGCTCCTAGGAATCATTGCCTTCGGCTTATGCATAGCCTGCTTCACACCGATCCCGCTTCAAGCGTAACTATCCGCTTTGACAAGCGGAATAGCTTCAGTTTGGCAGCCCTCCAAGCAATACTCACTTCTCGGGGCATTAACGTCACGTTCTCTTCGAGACCGCGCGACGGCATCATGATTTACAGCCTCGCGTCGCCGCAGGCGAGCGAAGTCTACCGAGAGGTGGCCACCGCAGACACTCACTCGGTGTTCATCGCAGGCGGGCCGCATCCCTCAGCTCGACCCAATGAAGTGCTCAAGCACTTTGACTTCGTTGTGCTCGGAGAGGGCGAACAAACGCTCCCAGAACTGATTAATGCGTTAAGAAATGGCGAGGGCGTCGACCGAGTGCGAGGAATAGCGTTCAAAAGCAGCAATGGTATACATCAAACTGACCGAAGACCTTACGCAGATCTCAACGATTATCCGCCATTTGTCAAGAACTTGCGGGCCCCCATTGAGATTAGTCGAGGTTGCCCCAACAGCTGCAAGTACTGCCAAACACCGCGGTTATTCGGCAGGAAAATGCGACACCGCAGCGCAGCAACCATCAATTTCTATAGCAGTTATATTTCAGACGTTCGGTTCATTTCGCCGAACGCATTCGCGTATGGATCCGATGGACGTAACCTCGCGCTCGATCGTATTATCGAGCTGATCACGTCGCTGCGCGGCAGAGTGTATTTTGGCACCTTTCCATCAGAAGTGCGGCCAGAATTTGTAACAGATGAGCTTCTTGAGGTCATTAAGGAGCGCTGCGCAAACACTGCGATTCACATCGGCGCGCAATCCGGAAGCGACGCCGTTCTGACCGAGGTGCATCGAGGACACACACGCTGCGATGTTGAGGTGGCGCTCGAAACGTGCCGCGCCTATGATCTCACTCCGGTTGTGGATTTTATTTTTGGACTTCCCACAGAGACCAAAGCTGACCAGCGAGCAAGTCTCGAGCTGATCGACTCGATCGTCGCCGCCGGCGGACGAGTCCGTGCCCATTACTTCACTCCGCTGCCTGGGACCCCGTACGAAGCTGAGAAGCCCTGCCCTGTGTCAACCGAAGTCAAGAAGAAACTCGGCAAGCTTGCGCGAGATGGTAAGGTCACCGGCCGATGGGAGCCTTCCCGTGGTTACATTAAGAGGAACGATTTAAAACAAATGCGGTAACGTAAGGTAAGATGTGAGAGAATTCATGAAGTTCTTAGCCCTTTCAGATGCGCATGGAGTCTATACCCATATCCCCCAGCTACTGCTTGAAGCGGGGGAGATTGACGCTATTTGCGTAATAGGAGATATTACAGATTTCG